>CEPX01097809.1_pt1 | contig 81330 bp, 81 predicted proteins | sample 361361 | NCBI WGS metagenome assembly CEPX01 (sample SAMEA2619974, study PRJEB7988) | marine metagenome | biome: marine biome (ENVO:00000447); feature: mesopelagic zone (ENVO:00000213) & marine oxygen minimum zone (ENVO:01000065); material: "saline water (ENVO:00002010), including plankton...
GTGCCGAGGGTGGGACTCGAACCCACACGGACTTGCGTCCCCAAAATTTTAAGTCTTGTGCGTCTACCAATTTCGCCACCTCGGCTTGAGGCCTGGGCGGGAATCGAACCCGCGTGTAGAGGTTTTGCAAACCGCTGCCTTACCACTTGGCTACCAGGCCTTATTTATTTAAAAGTTTATCAATTCGCTGTCTGTTTTTTTCTCCCATATCAATTTCAAAATCGAATGTCGGGATTTTTTTTATCTGCATTCTCTCCTGCGCATATTTCCTGAACTCGCTTCTTTTACGCTTTGCAAATTTAAGTGCGACTTTCTCAGAATCTTGCGGATATACGCTGAGATATATTTTTGCTTCTTTCAAGTTGCTTGATATATTTGCGCGAGTGACCGTAATTATAGATGTTCTGTCTGACTCTTTTGCAAGAAACTCTGCCGCAAGTTCTCTCACAAGCCCACTTACTTTCTCAGCTCTCAACGACATATTAACCTATTTTTCGCCAGCAACGAAGCTCTCTAGCGTGTCTCCGACCGCGATCTCGGCACGTGCCTTAATCTGTGCTCCGAACTCGCCTTCTTTAACTTCTCTTACATTTGTTTTGCTGCTCTGAAGATTAAGAATTTCTCCTTCTCCAACCCTACTGTCTCTGCGGATTATGTTGACTTTTCCTTTCACCAAAAATTCTCCTTCCGTAATTTTCCCGCCCAAAACTTGTTTGTCTTTTGCCTTGCTGAATATTTTAAGAACTTTTGCAGATCCCGTCTTCTCTTCAATTTTGACCTTTGGGGTTCTTTCTTTAATAACATCGCTTAGCCACTCCGATATCTTATATATCACGTCAAAAATCTTTATTTCAATTCCAAGGCGGTTCGCGAGGCTTTGCGCAGGACCATCAACTTTTGTGTTAAAGCCGGCAATGAGTGCTTCAGTTTTGCCGCTTGCGGTCTTTACGTCATTCTCTGTTATGGAGCCGACGCCCTTTTTAATGATTTTAATCTTGACCGAATTACTCTCAAGTTTTTCAATTTCATGCTCAACAGCATCTAAGGTGCCCAAGACATCTGCGATAAATATCAGCGGAATCTCAAGCGGTCCTTCTTCGCTTCCTTTATTTTCGCTGCCGTTTGCGCTTTTAGGTTTTTTATCAATTTTAACAACAGCATTTTCAGCTTCTTTCTTTGTACAGAATGACAGGAAAGATGCCCCTATATCTGGTACACTGCCAAATCCGACGACTTTTATTGGAGAAGAAAATGAAGCCTCTTTTATTTTATTTCCGAGAAAATCCTCCATTATCCTGACGGGAGAGGTGCTCCCACCTGCGGCAACAAACATTCCTGTCCTGAGCGTCCCATCTTTTATTATAAGTGTGGCTGAAATTCCCTTTTTTTGGTCAAGATGGGATTCAATTACAATACCTTTCGCATTCTTTCCTTCTTCTCCGCTTAGCTCCTCAAGATCCGCCACCAAAAGCATCATATCAAGAAGTTCCGGAATACCTTCGCCTGTTTTTGCCGATACTGCAACGAACGGCACTTCTCCTCCAAGTCCCTCCAAGTAAATTTCCTTTTCAAGGAGATTTTGTTTTGTCCTCTCAACATTTGCTTCTGGTTTGTCTATCTTATTTATCGCAACAATGAACGGCATTTTATTCTGCCTGATACATTTGAGTGCCTCAAGCGTCTGGGCCTTCACGCCTTCCTCTGCTGATACTACAAGTACCGCAATGTCAGCGACTTCAGCTCCGCGGAAACGCATTTTTTGAAAAGCTTCGTGTCCAGGAGTATCAAGAAAAGTAATTTTCCTGTTCTTTCCGGTTTGGTCATAGTGGGCTACTTCATAAGCGGAGAGACGCTGTGTTATGCCTCCTCGTTCACTTTCAACGACATTTGTTTTTCTTATATAGTCAAGAAGCGCCGACTTGCCGTGATCTATATGCCCCATTACAACAATAACAGGCGGTCGTTGTATTCTTTTTTCCGTTTTTTCTTTTGTCATAATAGAGGATTAACATAATTGACAGCTATTCCAGCTTTTTCTTTACATTATCAATTGCTTTTCTTTCTTCATCTGTTAGCTCAAATTCTGAAGCATATTTTTTGATTGGCTTTGAGAATATGCTGACTCTATCTCTTGCATACAAGCTTGACATAACGAGTCCGTCGCCATTCTCGTCCAAAAATGCAGTTGCAAAACTTTGGTTTCCTCCAAGCCCTTCTCCTTTGAACGGATTGAATCTTACAGTCTCTATACCCTGAGTACTTCTTCTCAAGCGCTTTTCCACTTGGATTAAGTAATCCTCCATATCCTTTCTGAATTTCTCCAAGTCATTAAGATTCGCCTTTATTGTTAACATTGAATCTTCAAGACTTTTGCCGTTTTTGCCATATGTAAACTTTCTGATTTTCTTCTCAAGCCCTATAATCCATACGATGAGAAAGATTAAAACTCCACCAAGCGTGTATATCAGATATATTGGAATTGAAGAAATATCAAACTGCATATAAGTTAGCATTATACACTATTTTGAAAAAAGATTAATACGTGTAATATATGATTATGTCAATCTTTGGAAGGAAAAAGAAAAGAATATATATGGATTATGCAGCGACTACACCCGTAGATGCAGAAGTTCTAAAAGCCATGATGCCTTATTTTGTGGAGAATTTTGGAAACGCGAGTTCCATACATAAAGAAGGTGTTGTAGCAAAAGACGCTCTTAATAAAACGCGTGGAAGTATCGCAGATATTTTAAATGCCCGAAGTGAAGAGATAATATTTACATCTGGCGGGACAGAAGCAAACAACTTAACAATCTTTGGTGTCATTGGAGAACCTAAAGGTGTACATGCAGTTACAAGCACCATTGAACACCCATCAGTTTTGGAAGCGTTCAGAGTACTTGAGAAAAAGGGCCTAAAGGTAACTTATATTGAAGTAGATGAAAACGGTGTAGTAAACCCTAAAGATGTAAGAGATGCTATCAAAGAAAACACTATCTTAGTATCTATAATGTATGTGAATAATGAAATAGGGACGATACAGCCTATATCAGAAATTGCAAAAGCTGTTAGACACAAAAGAAAGAAAAATATTCAACTTCCAGCTGCTAATTTCCAACTTCCATACTTTCATACTGATGCATCTCAAGCGCCATTATATTTATCACTTAACACGATAAAACTGGGTGTTGATATGATGACTCTTGGCGGACATAAGATGTATGGTCCAAAAGGAATTGGATGTTTGTACGTAAAGAAAGATACAAATTTGAATTTAGAAAGGAAAGGAACAGAGAATATTCCACTTATCATAGGGTTTGCTAAAGCGCTTCTACTTGCGAATGCGAACAGGGAAAGTGAGTCCAGTAGATTAAAAGAGCTCCAAAATTATTTTATAGAAAAACTTGAAAAAGAAATTCCAAAGGCAGAACTTAACGGAAGCGGCGGTAAAAGATTGCCGAACAATGTAAACATATATATACCCAGTATAAACGGCGAGTTTTTCGTGGTTATTTTAGACAATAAGGCAGTAGCGTGCTCTAAAGGAAGCGCTTGCAGAGAGGGGAATGAATACGAAGGCTCGTATGTAATAGAAGCTCTTGGACATAGCAAAGAGCGTTCCACAAACTCTCTTCGCTTTTCTCTCGGAAAAGACACTACAAAAGGAGACATTGACTATGTAGTCAAAATTTTAAGTGAAAGTATCAAAAAATATTCAATTTGAATAACTCAATGCGTGGAGTTATTCAGATTTGACAAAAAAGATATCTGTGATATTATCAAAAAACTTTCAGAATGGTCGAAATGTTATATTTCTATACAGTATTTCTTGATTATATATACTTTATACTTTATACTTAATATATAAATATTTTTAAAAATGGATATTGAACGGCTAACAAAAATGCAGATTGTACTTTTGACTCTTTTAGTGAGCTTTGTCACTTCTATTGCAACTGGAATCGTGACAGTGACGCTCATGGATCAGGCGCCGCCTGCTGTCACTCAGACAATAAATCGCGTTGTGGAGCGCACCGTTGAGCGTGTTGTGCCTGACAAATCTCAAGGCGCAAGCGTCATTACCAAAGAAGTTACGGTTGTAGTAAAGGAAGATGACCTGATTACCGACTCCATTGAAAAGAATTCAAAGAGCATTGTAAGGATTAAGAAAATCAACGGCGGAGGAACCTCTGGCAAATTCGTAGGTCTTGGTATTATAGTGTCGCGTGACGGAATGATTGCAACAGATCCATCTGTTATAAAAGATAATCCGGCATATATAATTGAGACAGCCAGCGGAGAGACTTTCAATGCAAATGTTTTGGAAGAAGAAGGCGGAAAGCTGTCAGTATTTCTTGCAGTTGAGACACCAGAAGAGGAAAAAGAGATTATATTTTCTCCTGTCGCTTTTTCAAATGCGGAGAATTTCAAGCTTGGTCAGACGATAATATCTCTCACCGGAGAGAAACGGACTGATGTTGCGATAGGAATAATTTCAGGGCTTATTGAAGATGAAATTACAGTAGAGACTCCAGAAGAAGAGGCAGAAAATGAAGATGCAATGCAAACAGAAGTCCCTGAAGAGACAGTAGTGGTGCTCTCTCTTATAAAAACGAACATCAATGAAAAGGATGTTTTTTCAGGGAGCCCGCTTATTGATATATTCGGCGAGGTAATCGGCATTTCAACCACAGACTCCTTCATAGGAAAGACCGCACTGTTCAAGCCGGTCTTGGAGATAAAATCTGCACTTTCTGATATCCAGGCTAGTGCTGAGGAAATCTCAAAGGAAGTTTCTAGTGAATAAGATAATTTATGCCTCCATTTACTAATTTCACAACAAAGGCAAAAGAAGCAATCCGCAAAGCACACGAACTTGCCATTGAGCGCGGACAAAACCATGTAAATCCGCTCCATCTCCTGACCGCTCTTGTCCTTCAGGAAGAAAGCATGGTCTTTTCCATTTTAGAAAAGCTTGATGTGGATACGATGCTTCTCACTGACACTCTGCTTGAGACACTTGAAACGCCAGAAACATCTTCAGTACTCTCCCCATCTTACCAGCTTTATTTGACACCCGAGCTTGCTCAAGTTCTTGAGAGCTCAGGTAAGGTTGCGTCGCATTTTGGAGACCAGTTTGTTTCAACAGAGCATCTTTTTATAGCAATTCTAGACTATCCGGGTCCCGCGCGCGAGATTCTCGCAAGATTCAAGTTGGACAGAAATACAGTTGCACAGATTCTGCAGGAGCTTAAAGGAGGTCGTATTACGGAAGCCGACCAACCGAAGCGCTTTAGAGCTTTGGCAAAATACACAAGATCTCTTACAAAGCTTGCGTCGGAGAATAAGCTTGACCCTGTTGTCGGCCGTGACAACGAGATTACGCGTGTAATTCAGATTCTCTCACGTAGAACCAAAAACAATCCAATACTTATAGGCGAGGCGGGAGTCGGCAAAACTGCAATAGCAGAAGGATTGGCACAGAGAATGGCGTCCGGAGATATTCCCGAATCACTAAAAAGCAAAGAACTCTTGTCGCTTGATCTCGGGATGTTGATTGCTGGTACAAAATACAGGGGAGAGTTTGAAGAACGGCTCAAGAGTATTATGCGTGAGATTGAACGTGCGGAAGGGAATATAATCTTATTTATTGACGAAATCCACACTATTGTTGGAGCCGGAGCGGCAGAGGGCGCAATGGATGCGTCCAATATGCTAAAGCCTGCGCTCTCTCGTGGCGATCTTCGCGCAATTGGAGCAACAACAATTAAGGAATACCAAAAGCATATTGAACGCGACCCTGCGCTGACACGGCGTTTCCAACCTGTTTATGTTCAAGAACCCTCTCTTGATGATACTATCGCAATCTTGCGTGGCCTTCGCGAAAAATATGAACTTTACCACGGAGTTAAGATTACGGACGATGCTATTGTATCTGCTGTTAATTTATCCAGCCGCTACATCACGGACAGATTCCTGCCTGACAAGGCAGTTGATTTAATTGACGAGGCGGCATCATCTCTGAGAATCTCACTTGAAAACAAACCACCTATTCTTGAAGAGGCTCACAGAAAAATTATGCGTCTTGAGATTGAAAAAGAAGCGCTTAAAAAAGACCTGGAAAGCTCGGATGGCAAAAAGACGGCGAAGCGCGTGAAAAAAATTGACAAAGAGATAGCGGATATGAAAGAAAAGACAAAAGAGCTTGAACTTAAGTGGAACAATGAAAAAGAGGTTCTCGGGGAAATAAAGACAATTAAAAAAGAGCTTGAAGCGCTTCGTGTTGAAGCGGAAGGAGCGGAAGCAAAAGCCAATCTTACAAAAGCTGCAGAAATCAGATACAGCCTGCTCCCCTCACTTCAGAGAGAATTTGAGACAAAAACAAAACGGCTCAAAAAACTTCAGCGCTCAAGAAGGATTCTCAAAGAAGAGGTTACGGAGACTGATATAGCCGATGTTGTATCGCGCTGGAGTAATGTTCCTGTGGCGAAGATGTTAGAGGAGGAGGCTGAAAAGCTCAGTAGGATGGAAGATACACTTAAAGGCAGAATCATCGGACAAGATGAATCAGTGAAAAAAATCGCAGACGCTGTGAAGCGCTCACGTGCTGGTATTGCAGACCCAAACCGTCCTATCGGTTCATTTCTATTTCTCGGTCCAACTGGCGTCGGCAAAACTGAGCTCACGAAAGCTTTGGCTGAATTTATGTTTGATGACGAAAAAGCTCTCATAAGAGTAGACATGTCAGAGTATATGGAGAAGCATGCAGTTTCCAAAATGATAGGTGCGCCTCCCGGCTATGTCGGGCATGAAGAAGGTGGAACCTTGACCGAGACTCTGCGGCACCGGCCGTACTCGGTGCTCTTATTTGACGAGATAGAGAAAGCACATCCTGAGGTGTTCAACATCCTGCTTCAGGTTCTTGACAATGGCCGACTGACAGACGCAAAGGGAAGGACAGTTAATTTCAAAAACGCAATCATAATACTTACGTCAAATATCGGCTCGGAGCATATAGATAAGATGAAGAATATCGGTTTTTCTGCAAAAAGTGATGACAGCAATGCTCAGTATGAAGAAGCAAAGAACAAGGTGATGGAGAGCCTGAGGGACTACTTCCGTCCAGAATTTCTCAATCGCCTCGATGAAATCATATTGTTCAATATTCTCTCCCCTGAAGCCGTAAAAGAAATTGTTAAAATTCAGGTTGAGATTGTCAAAGAGAGACTCAAAGAAAAAGGTATTGAGCTCGGTATTTTACCTGAAGTTCTCTCGCTTCTGGGAAAAGAAGGTTACAATCCGCAGTACGGGGCAAGGCCACTTAATCGCCTAATTCAAAATAAAATACTTACTAAAGTCGCATCTCTTATTATCTCCCAAGGTGTTGCCGAGGGTGGTTCAATTGAAGTTGGATTTGAAAAGGGGGAGTTTATATTTGACGTAAAGAAAAAGGGAACTAAGAAAAAAAAGAGCATAAAAAGTAGTATCCGCGCAGAAAAAGTGCTAACATAACTCCATTAGGGTGCGTCGCATAGTGGCAATTGCACTTGGCTGTAAACCAAGCGTCTTCGGACTCCGCAGGTTCGAGTCCTGCCGCACCCACCAAATCACAGCGCAAAGTACTAAGAGAGGGATATATTACACTTTGAAATAAATTTTTCTCAATTTGATACATAAATATATCTATGTTATTTTACGTAAAATAGTTCATTAAAAATTTTCCCATGTCTCAAAATTAAATAGGGTGGGACGACATGCTATTTGTTTTAAAAATATATTGTTTATTTTAAACAAGACAATAGCACTAGTGTCCCACCCATATAAATTAATGCCCTGCTTATAGACAATTCACAGATTGTTTGATAAAAACGAACTAGAGGCTGTTTATAAACACGGCAAAATAATGTGTTCTGGAGATGAACGTCCCCATGTCAGTAAAGACGACAATCCGAGTGTTAACAGGACACACAAGGTATCAGAAATGATACCTTGTTTTTATGTCCTAAAACACAGCTGTGTGAGCCGTAAAGAGAGATTGTGGAAAACTCTATTGACAGGAAATACGGTTTCCTGTACACTACTCAAATCGTGTTTTTCTACTGTGCAGATTGAGTTAAGGTCGTTTTTTATATCGTTTTATTAGAAGGATTATACATATTTTAATCACTTTTATATTTTGCGGGAGAAAGCAAAATAATTAAAGATTTTTAAACCCAGCAGCTTACACAAAAGCTCTACGCTTTTGCGTGTCAGTCTGTCTATTGTTTTTATGCGCACTAAACGAGAAGAAAAGCCAAAAAAGAAAAAATATTTTGGACGGTTCAAAAAGCCCCTTGTATCACTCCCAAACTTGGTTAAACCCCAGCTTGACTCGTTCAGATGGATTATAGAAGTTGGGCTCAAGGAGGTCTTTAAGGAAATTTCTCCGATTAACGATTACTCAGAAAAGAAATTTGAGCTTGAATTTGTTAATTTTGAGATAGGCGAGCCGAAATTCAATGAACATTACGCAAAGGAAAATATGCTCTCATATGACGCGCCGCTTCGCGCGACAGTGAAGCTTAAAAATAAAACCACGGGAAGCGAGAAAGAACAGGAGATTTTCCTAACCGATTTCCCGATAATGACTGACCACGGCACATTCATCATAAACGGAATTGAGCGCGTCGTCGTCTCCCAGCTTGCTCGCTCGTTCGGCGTATTTTTCACATCACAGGAGCTCAAAGGGAAGAATCACTTCGGCGCGAAAATTACTCCTTCTCGCGGTGCGTGGATAGAGATTGAGTCTGAGCCTGACGACGTTATTTACGTGAAAATAGACAGAAAAAGAAAATTTCCCATTACCTCACTTTTGCGGATTTTGGGGGCGAATTTTGACAGAGATATGGTTTCCCTTTTTGCAGGTAATAAATTTGCGAAAGATATAATAAATAATTCCATTGCTGCAGATCCAGCAAAAACTGTGGAGGAGGCTTATATTGAAATCCACAAAAAATTAAGGGACGGTGATCCAGCAACCCCCCAGCATGCGAAAGAATTCATTGATTCAATTTTCAGTTCTGACCGCTATGATCTTTCAAAAGTCGGGCGTTATCGGTTCAATCAGAGATTCGGCAGAGCGCTCAATGATGCAGAGATGAAAAAAAGAACAGTGTCGCTTGATGATATTGCTGCAATTGTCTCCCATATCATTACTTTGAACAACACGCCGAGAGCCGTGGCCGATGACATTGACCATCTAGGATTTCGCCGCGTGAGATATGTCGGAGAGATACTTCAGCAGAAGGTAAGAATAGGATTCTCAAGGATGAAAAGAAATATTCAGGACAGAATGTCAACGGTTGATTCCGAAACCGCCCTTCCTATCCAGTTTATAAATCCCCGCCCGCTTCAGGCGAGCATCAAAGAATTTTTTACGACGAGCCAACTCTCAAAATTTATGGAGCAACAGAATATCTTGGGAGAGCTTGAGGATTTGAGAACTCTCTCGGCGCTCGGTCCCGGAGGGCTTGATCGCAAGCGCGCCGGTTTTGAAGTGCGTGACGTTCATCCGACCCACTACGGACGGCTTTGCCCTATCCACACTCCTGAGGGCCCCAACATTGGGCTGATACTTCGACTTGCCACATATGCGCGCATCAGTGAATTTGGCATGATTGAGACTCCGTATGCAAAGGTTGAAGACGGTAAAATTTCAGATGAAATTATATATTTAAATGCTCATCAAGAAGAGCAGTACAATATAGCGCATGCTGCCACAAAATGTAACGATAAAAACGATATAGTTGAAGATTTCGTGGAAGTGCGCAGGAAAGGAGAGCCTAATCTTGTGGAGAAAAAGGAAGTTGATTTTATTGATGTTGCCACAAATCAGGCATTTTCCGCCGCGACTTCAATGATTCCTTTTCTTGAGCACAACAACGGAAATAGGGCACTGATGGGCTCTAATATGCAGAAGCAAGCGACTCCTTCTATTGTGCCGGAGACGCCACTTGTGGCAACTGGCATTGAAGAAGGTGCTGCCCGCGACACTGGGCGTGTCGTAATCTCAAAGACAGACGGGGAAGTTAAAAAGGTTGACGCTAAAAAGATAATCATTGAAAACAGTAAAGGAGAGAAAATAGAATATAATCTTATAAACTTTACAAAGACGAATAATTTCTCCGCATTTCACCAAAGACCTGCCGTATCGATTGGAGACAAGGTGAAAAAGGGAGACCTGCTTGCGGATACTTCATCAAGCGCTGGTGGCCAGATGGCTCTCGGGCAGAATGTGCGCGTAGCATTTATGTCTTGGTTTGGTGCGAATTACGAGGACGCCATTATTCTCTCTGAACGGCTGGTCAAGAACAGCAAATTCACAAGCATCAGAATAGATGAATTTGAAGTAAATGTTCGTGATACAAAACTCGGCCCTGAGCTGACAACTCATGATATTCCCAATGTAGGAGAAGTAAAGCTTAAAAACCTTGATGAAGACGGAATTGTGCGGATTGGTGCTGAAGTAAGGCAGGGCGATATTCTTGTTGGCAAAGTCACTCCCAAAGGGGAATCACAGCTTACTCCCGAAGAGCGACTCCTGCGCTCCATTTTCGGCGAGAAGGCAAAAGATGTAAAAGACACATCACTTCGTCTTGAAGGCGGAAAGCGCGGAAGAGTAATCGGAGTAAAAATATTCTCGCGGGAAAAAGGAGATACTCTTGAATCGGGCGTTATAGAAAGAATTCACATTACCGTGGCGCAGTTGCGGAATGTATCAGTAGGAGATAAGCTTGCGGGACGCCACGGCAATAAGGGAGTCATATCAAAAATTCTGCCTGAAGAAGACATGCCCTACACAAAAGACGGCGAGCCTGTAGATATTATCCTAACGCCGCTTGGGGTTCCTTCGCGCATGAACTTGGGGCAGATACTCGAGCTCCATCTCGGGCTTGCGGCGAACACACTGGGATATCAGGCAATTGTTCCCTCATTTGCCGGCGCTGATGAGAAGGAGATAAAGGAGGAGTTGAAAAAAGCGGGATTTCCCGAGAACGGTAAGATGCCACTTTATAACGGCAGGACAGGAGAGCAGTTCGATCAGGATGTTTCTGTGGGATACATGTATATAATGAAGCTTCACCACATGGTTGAGGACAAGATACATATGCGTTCAATCGGTCCGTACTCTCTTATCACACAACAGCCACTTGGAGGAAAGGCGCAGTCAGGGGGACAGAGATTCGGAGAGATGGAAGTGTGGGCGCTTCTCGGATACGGCGCGGCTTACACGCTTCGGGAGATGCTCACCGTAAAGTCAGACGATATACTCGGACGGTCTGAAACATTCGACGCTGTGGTCAAAGGAGAGAAAATCAAACATCCTCATACGCCAGCATCCTTCAATGTACTTCTCAATAATCTCAGAGGACTGTCGCTTGATGTTCAGCTTAAGTAATCATAATTCATATTTTATGTATAATAAAACAAATAAAAAAGCATTTGATACAGAAAACTTTGACACCGTATCACTGAAACTTGCGTCACCTGAAGTGATTTTGAGCTGGTCATTCGGCGAGATTACAAAACCTGAGACAATCAACTACAGGACACAGCGTGCTGAGAAGAACGGCCTTTTTGACGAGAAGATTTTTGGGCCTGAAAAAGATTACGAATGCTACTGTGGAAAATATAGAGGTATCAGGTACAGAGGAATTATATGCGAGAGATGTGGCGTTGAAATAACACGCTCAGTCGTGCGGCGCGAGCGGATGGGGCATATAGAACTTTCATCTCCTGTATCGCATATCTGGTTTTTGCGAAGCATCCCCTCAAGGATAAGTCTATTGCTTGGAATCTCTGCTGCTAATGTGGAGAAGGTGATTTACTTTGCAGGATACATTGTCACAAAAGTTATTGAGGACGAGAAATTGAAAATCTTAAAGGAGCTTAATACTGAATACAAAACAAAAACAAAAGCAGCAAATGATGAAAAAACAAAAACTGAGCTCAAAAGGCTTTTCACAGTCGCAAAACAGGAGATTGACGATATTAATGAAGGAGCCGTCTTGGATGAGATTGTATATCATAAATACGCTATAAAATACGGAACGCTTTTTGAAACAGGCATAGGGGCTGAAGCGATATACAACATTTTTAAAAATCTCGACCTTAAGAAATTGATTTCAGAACTTGAAGCGGAGCTTGAAAAAGCTGGATCTATCAAGAGAGAAAAACTAAACAAACGCCTTGCTCTTGCAAAAGGAATGTCCTCTGCCGACATACGGCCTGAGTGGATGTTTTTGACACGGATTCCTATCACTCCACCAGCGCTGCGGCCTATGGTAGCACTTGAAGGCGGACGGCATGCGACATCCGATGTCAATGACTTGTACAGAAGGGTTATAAACAGAAATAATCGCCTTAAGAAACTAAAGGATATTGATGCACCTGATGTTATTTTAAGAAATGAAAAAAGAATCCTGCAGGAAGCCGTTGACGCACTTTTGGACAACTCAATAAGGCACGGCAATACGCTTTTCTCTGCGATGAGCCAGTCGCAGAGGAGGCCTTTGAAATCAATATCTGATTATCTAAGAGGGAAACAGGGATATTTCAGGCAGAATCTATTGGGAAAGAGAGTTGATTATTCGGGGCGTTCCGTAATTGTTATCGGTCCTGAATTAAAGCTCGATGAATGCGGCCTTCCAAAGCATATGGCGCTAGAGTTATTCAGGCCTTTTATCATCTCAAAACTCTTGGAGCGTGAACTCGCGTATAACATACGCGGCGCCGGGCGCCTTATTGATGATGGTATTCCTGAGGTATGGGCAATCTTAGAAGAGGTAATTAAAGATAAATATGTACTTCTAAACCGTGCACCGACACTTCATCGTCAGGGCATTCAGGGCTTTAAGCCGGTTTTGATTGAGGGAAATGCTATTCAGATACACCCTCTTGTATGTCCTGCTTTTAACGCGGATTTTGACGGGGATATGATGGCGGTTCACGTACCCTTGTCACGGGAAGCTCAGAAGGAGGCAAAGAACATAATTTCTGCAAATAAAAATGTACTGAAGCCCGGAAATGGTGACCCCGTGATCTCAACAAAAATGCTCGATATAGTTTTGGGCTGTTATTGGATGACAAAAATTATTCCAGGCGACAAAGGAGAAGGAAAAATTTTCTCCAACCCAAACAGCGCTATAACCGCTTATGATTTCGGGCAGGTCGGCTTTCGTGCAAAAATAAAAATTATGCCATCGGACAAGCCAAGGTATGAAAGATTTGGCGGACAGCCTTTTGAAACATCCGTCGGAAGAATTCTGTTCAACAGCATCCTTCCGAGCGACTATCCGTATGTTGATTATGATATTACAAACAAGAGCATGTTAGCGCTTGTCGAGGATCTTATAAAAGTTTACGGACTTGAACGAATCCCCGGGATTGTAGACAAGATAAAAAAATTCGGATTCCAGTATGCCACACACTCTGGTGTTACATGGGGCATTGATGATGTAATTGTTCCGGACGACAAAAAAGATGTCATCAAATCTGCCAAGAGTAAATCCAAAGAAATACTTGATCAATACAATGAAGGGCTACTTTCGGCAGACGAAAAAAGAAGGATGAACATAGAAACATGGATTGGGGCCAAGAATGAAATAGAAAGCCGGATTCCAGATACGTTAGAGAAAGATGGATCAGTGTACGATATGTGGCGCTCTGGCGCTCGGGGCTCTATAGGCCAGATTACTATAATGTCTGGTATGGTAGGGCTTATGCAGAACACAAAAGGAGAGACGATTGAGTTTCCTATTATTGCTTCAATGAAAGAAGGCCTTACTCCAATTGAATATTTCATCACAACTCATGGCTCAAGGAAAGGTCTTGCAGATACAGCGCTTCAGACAGCAAAGGCGGGATACTTAACAAGGCGACTTTTTGATGTTGCACAAGATGCAATCATAACTGAAAAAGATTGTGGTACTAAAGATGGAGTTATAATCAATAAGATAAGTGCTTCAGGGCTTGAGATTTCAATTACAAAAAATATAAAAGGAAGAATCTTGGCTACTGATGTCAAGGATGTAAGTGGCAATGTCTTATTTAAGAAAGGAACTTTCATGACTGAAGAGCAGGCAAGGCAGATCGAAGATGCTGGAATTGAAAGTGTAAATGTTCGCTCTCCGATGGTATGCAAAACACAGCAGGGGATTTGTCAGAATTGTTATGGTATTGATATGACAACGAATAATCCTATTGAGATAGGAGAAGCTGTCGGGACAGTTGCAGCGCAGGCTATAGGAGAGCCCGGCACACAGCTTACCATGAGAACCTTCCATACAGGCGGTACTGCATCAGTCGGCGGAGATATTACACAAGGTCTTCCAAGAGTGGAGGAAGTATTTGAAAAAAGGTCTCCGAAGAATCCGGCGTTAATAGCACATATTGATGGTACAGTATCCGAGATAAAGAATCACGAAAAAGAAAAATTGATTATCCTTCTTCCGAATAAATCGGAAAAGGGAACTAAATCCAAAAAAAGTACGGAATATCGAGTTCATTTCAGAAGAATGTCTTTTGTAAAGGTGGGTGACAAAGTGTCAAAAGGAGATTTCTTGACTGACGGCTCGGCAAATATAGATGAGCTTTTCAAATACAGCGACAGAGAGAAAACTCAGAATTATATTATCAGTGAAATTAACAGAATTTACGAACTTCAGGGTGCTTCCATATCACGCAAACATATAGAGGTTATTATAAAACAGATGTTTTCACGAAGAAAAATTAAAGAAGCGTCGCCAAATGAAAACTTCACTGTTGGAGATATTGTTGAACATCATGAATTTGCAAATGCTCTCAAAAGAGCAAAAGAGAACGGTTCGAACCAGCCAGTAGCAAATCCACTAGTGCTCGGGATTTCTGAAGTGTCACTTTCACGAAAAAGCTTCCTCTCAGCTGCATCATTTCAGAATACTACGAAAATTCTCATAAATGCCGCAGTTAGGGGGAGTATAGACAGACTTATAGGACTCAAAGAAAATGTTATAATTGGAAGACTGATTCCCGCTGGAACCGGATTTGAGGGGAGCGCAAAAGCAGAAATGGTCAAAGAAAATAAAGAGTCCGAGTAAAGCGTGGAAGAAGTGCAAAAATTTATTATGCCCTCTAACGTTGAAAAAATAAAAGAAAGACTTGGCATAGTGGATGTAGTTGGTCAGTACATAAAACTTCAGAAAGCGGGAAGTAATTTGAAAGCAAAATGCCCCTTTCATAATGAAAAGACCCCTTCATTTTTTGTATCTCCTTCGCGAAGCACCTACTACTGTTTTGGATGCGGGGTAAAGGGAGACATTTTTTCATTTGTTGAGCAGTTTGAGGGTCTTGATTTTTCCGGTGCATTGAAAATCCTTGCCGAGAAAGCTGGCGTACAGATAGAGTACGAGAAGCAAGAAAAAAGAGACGAGAGAGATCGCCTCTATAGCATTGTAGAGGAGGCGACGTTGTTCTTTGAAGAGAGTTTAAATAAAGAGGAAGGAAAGGATGTAAAAAAATATCTCTACGGGAGAGGACTTAATGATAAAACAATAAAAGCATGGCGTATCGGATATTCTCCTTCATCATGGAGTACTCTGTACGAGCATCTGAAGAAAAAGCATAGCGCAAATGAGATTGAAAAAGCCGGACTTATAAAAAAATCTGAAAAAGGCGGAGATTATTATGACAGATTTCGCGGTAGAATTATGTTTCCCATCTCTGATAATTCAGGCAGGATAATAGCATTTTCCGGAAGAATATTTAGAGATAAAGAGAATGAAGCAAAATACATAAATTCTCCAGAAACTTCCCTTTTCAGAAAATCAAAAATACTTTACGGTTTGGATAGGGCAAAGTTTTCAATACGGAAACTGAATTTCTCAATTATCGTTGAAGGGCAAATAGATTTGCTGGCATCACATCAGGCCGGATTTACAAATACTGTTGCCCTTTCCGGCACAGCACTCACGGAAGAACAAGTTGAACTTCTCAAGAGACTTTCAGGGAATGTGATTTTAGCTTTTGACTCAGATTCAGCCGGATTTGCATCATCCGGAAAGAGCGCAATGTTAACGCTTTCTGCCGGAATGGATGTAAAGATTGCTCACATGTCCAAGGGAGCCGATCCATCAGATGTTATAAACAAAGACAAGGATGAATGGAAAAAAATAATAAAAAATTCAAAACACATTGTAGATTTCTCTCTCGATATGCTCTCCGAAGAGATAGATGATAAAAGAAAATTACGCCTGAAAGCAGGACAAACAGTAATTCCCTATATTGCTGAGATTGCCAATAAGATTGACCAGGAGCATTTTATTTCAGAATTTGCACATAGGCTCGGAATATCAGAAGATGCGGTGCGGGAAGAAATCTTGAAAGTTCCGTCCGATAGCGTATCCGAAGAGGTAAAAGAAAACATCACAGTTCAACCTCAACCGGTTAAAATAAGTTCAATAGAGAATAAGGTGGCGGCCATTTTACTCTGGCAAAAGAGCGAGGACAAACCAGCTGTAAATGTAAAATCCTCTGTCAAAGAACTTGAGCGTATTGTCGGAAAGGATGGAGTTTTGCGAATAATGAAGAAAAAAGATTTCACGGATAAATTGTTGTTTGAAGCAGAACGTGCGCATGAAAATTCCGAGAGACTCCAGAGTGATTTAGATGAACTCTTGCATAATCTAGAGCAGGAATATATAAAAGAAGTTCGGGACAAAATTTTAATTGAACTGAAGTCCGCGGAGGCGGAAAATAATGCAGGCAAAATATCAAAAACCTTAAAAAGATATAAAGAACTCTCGGATAAATTACATCTTAATATTGGAAAATAAAAAATATGATAAAGAAAATAACAAAAAAGAAAAAAATAATCAAGAAAAGGAAGATTTCTAAAAAGCCAAAGAAAACCAAGAAACTTTTTATACACAAAAAACTTAAAGGCAAAAAGGCTACAAAGAAAAAATCTTTAAAATCTACTCCAAAAAGTAAAAAATTACCTGCTAAAAAAACCGTCACTAAAAAAGTTAAAAAGCTTGAAAGAAAAGCGAACAAACTTCTTTTAAAAGGACGCCAAAGAGGGTTTGTAACCTACGATGAAATACTCAAAGAGATTCCAGCTATAGAAGATGATATTATTTTTCTTGAAGAATTATATGAAAGATTTGGCGCAGCAAATATAGATGTACTTGAAAGTGGCGGGATGCTTGACGATAAGTCCTCCGATTTAGCCGGCAAAAGAAACACATACAAGCGTGGGAGCGATATATCCTCACATGATTCAATCCAGATGTATCTTCGCGAGATAGGGCAATATCCACTCTTATCCGCAAAAGAGGAACGAGACTTTGCCAAAAGAATTATGGAAGGCGATGAAGAGGCGAGGAATCTTTTGGCGAGAGCAAACCTGCGGCTCGTTGTCTCAATTGCAAAAAGATATGTCGGAAGAAGCCCCGACCTGACTCTCCTTGACCTGATACAAGAAGGCAATCTCGGTCTTTTTAAGGCGGTTGACAAGTTTGACTATACGAAAGGATATAAATTTTCCACTTATGCGACATGGTGGATAAGACAGGCAATAACAAGAGCGCTTGCCGATCAATCACGCACAATCAGAATCCCGGTTCATATGGTTGAGACAATTGCAAAATACAAACAGGTCTTCAGACGGCTTTCGCAGGATTTGGGGCGTGATCCGCTTCCCGAGGAGATTGCGGCGGAAATGGATTTGGATATTAATAAGATTTACCAGATCCAGAAAATTAATCAGGATACCATCTCACTCGAACGGCCAGTAGGAGATGACGGTGATGAGAAATCGACATTGGGTGATTTTGTACCAGACGATAAAATATCCTCTCCTGACCAGGATACGTCCCGCAGAATTCTTGCGGACCAGATTAAAGAAATTCTAAATGATCTCTCGCCTAAAGAAAAGAAAATTCTTGAAATGAGAAATGGTCTTTCCGACGGTATTTATCATACGCTTGAAGAAGTCGGAAGAGAATTCGGAGTGACCCGAGAGCGCATCCGCCAAATTGAGGCAAAAGCGCTTGAGAAAATCCAAAAACACGAAAAATCTCTTCGCCTCAAAAACTACTAAACCAAATAATGAAATAAATCCTGTGAGAAGGAAATAAGTAACCTATAAATGCAACAGCAGATATATGCTACAAAGAACTTGACATATTTTTTATATTATGTTAAAGTTTTGCCGAATCGTACTTTAAAATTTTTTATCTAGAAAAGGAGAAAGACATGGTTAGGATAAAAAAAGATGTAATACCTATGCCTCATAATTTGGGCGAGGCAGCTAAGTTTTTGGCAAAAATCGGCGAAGAGAAACGAAAGATAGATGCGATTAATCTAAACCTTAATGATGCAGTGAATGAATTAAAGACATCGGCAATAGTCGATGTAAAACCGCATCAGAAAAAGGTCGATGATCTTATGAGTGGACTTTTCGCTTTTGCCGAAGCCAACCGCAAAGAATTGACCAACAATGGTAGAAGTAAGTCGGTAAGGTTGCTAACTGGCTTTTTTGGGTGGAGGATGACGCCAAAATCAGTTTCGCTTCGTAATGTAAAAGCGATTTTGGAAGAATTGAAATCGCTCAAGCTCAAGCGCTTCATCCGGATTAAAAAAGAAGTGGACAAAGAGGCCATGCTTAGAGATCCTGATAAGGCAGAGACGATTAAGGGTGTATCAATTAATCAGCATGAAGAGTTCGTCGTAAAGCCCGACGAGCTGGAAATAGAAGTTACAGAAAAAGCTGATAGATTGAAAAAAATCACTAAAAGAAAGTGATTAAAAAAAACAGCCGTGAGAACTAACTTGAATCTCACGGCTGTATTTTTTTATTTATATTAAACTATAATTATTCTTCCGTATCTTCTGTATCTTCTGTATCTTCCGTATCTTCTGTATCTTCTGTATTGACTGCATCACTTTCCGAAAGCACCATGTCAATTGCCACTTTCATTGCGGTGAATGGCTGTGCGCCGGGAATGTCAATCTCCTCATCTCCAACGAGCATTATGTTGTGCGGTGTACCTCTGGCTCCTGATGCAGATGCGTCAGCCAAATCATCCTGCACTTTCTTTGCGTTTCGTTCGCTGTCTAGACATTCTTCAAGCTCTTCTCCACTGAGTCCGACATCCTCTGCAATTTGTGGAAGCTGGTCTAAATCCAAATCATTATTTGATGGAGTAATTTCGTAGAGTCTGTCTGTATATTCCCAGAATGCCACATTGCCTCCTTGGTCAAATGCACACTCCGTTGCTTCAGCTTCTTTTTGAGCTTTGGAATGAAGTCCGACAAGAGGGGAATGCCTGTAAACCCATGCAACTTTACCGTCTTTTCCATACTCATCAATGACCTGATGCATTGTCTCATGAAATTTTTTGCAGAATGGGCACTCCGTGTCAGAGTATTCAACGATTATTATTTTAGCATTCGGATTACCTAAAATGTGGTCATCTTCGGAAATCGGCCTGACCGATGTTGAATTATCCACCGCCGCCTGTTGGGAACCGTTGTCATTATCAGCAACTTTAGGCGAATCATCTTTATTTACCACAAAAAGTGCTCCGGCAATAACTATTGCCGCGACGACTATTGAAATTGGTATTAAAAGTTTACTGTCCATATTTATTTTTATTTATTATTAATATAACAGTACTATATCATATGGCATTAAAAGGGTAAAGTATGGGTTATTGAGCCATCTTTTTCCTTCTCCCACTCTGAAGTATCAAGCTTTATATCTCGTGTCTTCCCCAGATCCTTATATTTAAGTACCCCGTTTTTGAGCACGTAGTCATAAAGCTCTTTTGTAATTTTTACATCTTCTTTGCAATACTCTTTTACTTTTTCCACTTCTCCGTTTTTCCACCACGTAGTGGCTTCAAGACCGGTTCCAATCTTTTTTCTGCCCAGTGTCGCTTCAGCCACTGAATCAAGCTTCAGGCGTCTGCCGAGCTTTTTTTTTATTTCTTTAAGAATGTCCAAACTCTTTATGTGAGTTAAATCCCCCGGATAATATTTGTTCAGAAGCGGAATATCAAAATGGTCAGAGTTGTACCCGATAAGCATATCGGCTTTTTCAAGTACAGGCCAGAGATTTGGAAGTTCTTCTTGGGTATATGCGCTGTATTCATCTGTTTCTGAATCATGTATACACACAACAGACAAATCCAAAAGGACAGGATTGGCTTTCCCCACATCTTGGAATAAATTACTTGTTTCAATGTCAAAAGTTATCTTTTTCACTTTTATCCAATAGCACTTTTTATTTCATTTTCGGTGACTTCTTTTTCTTTGCCTGTTTTAAGCTCTTTGAGTTTGAATTTACCGCTTTTCTCTTCTTTTTCTCCGATGCATATGACAAAAGGGATTTTCTGTTTGTCGGCAATCTTTATCTGATCACCTATTTTTTTATCGGTCAGATTTATGGCTGTATTAAGGCCTTCTATACGAAGTCTCTGTGCAAGCTCTTGGGCAAATGGAATATTTGTATTATCCAACGTGCAGAGTATCAAATCTGTAGTTGAAACATATTCCGGAATTAGGTTTCGTACTTCAAGAAAGTTTTTAACAGGTATATCACCCATACCAAAACCAACAGCAGAAACTTTTTCCACGTTAAAAATCTCAAGTAGATTATCATAACGTCCACCGCCAAAAATGGAACGATTATTTTCAGGATTTGTGTCGTACACTTCAAAGACCATTCCAGTGTAATAATCAAATCCTCGAGTCAAAAACGGATCGATAGTCAAGTTGATATTTGTTTCTGATTTAAGTTGGTCCAAATATTTGATTTCTTCATACGAATCAAATTCATCGACATTTTTTTCTTTGAGAATATCCAAAAGTACTGAAGTTTTATCTCCAAGTATTTTTTCTGTTCTTTTTTCAAAATCTTCATCGGAGATTTTGCCGTATCGGTCAATAATTTTCACAAGTGCATTAACATCTTCTTCTTTTTTTATATCAAATTTCTTTGCCAAATACGGAGAAAGTACTCCTGCATAATTTATCTTTATTTCAAAGTCATCATCCTTTGCGCCAAAGTCTTTAAGTATTTGATACGCAAGTCTTATGATCTCAGCATCTGCCTTAACTTCATTTCCACCAAATAAATCGGCATTTAATTGCCAATGCTCACGCAGGCGTCCGCGTTGCGGGCGCTCATACCGAAATGCGTTTGGTATTGAATACCATCGCAGTGGAAAGGACAATTCGCGTCTTTTTCCTGCAATCATTCTCGCGACAGAGGGCGTCATTTCAGGGCGGAGTGTTACATCTCTTTCTCCTCGGTCTTTGAACGAATATGTTTGCTCTTTTACTAACTCTTCTCCTGATTTTGCTTCATAAAGCTCTGTCGGCTCAAGTACTGATGCCCCGTACTCTATATATCCAAAGCTCTCTGCGGTCTTTCGCATTTTGTCAAAAATATAGTTTTGAACAGCCATATCGGCAGGATAAAAATTCCGTACACCTTTGTACGGTTCTGTAGAGAGCTTTGTTTTTTTGTTTGACTCATTGGTCATTTCTAAATAATAGCGGAATTAAGCCAAATATACAAGCAACAGCGAGGTTAAATCTCGCCGTTACTTGTATATCCGAAAGTTAAATGACTACAAAAACAAAGTCAAGAAATTTTTATATATTATTTGGCCACCTTGTCAGCTTGCCGCATTATTATTTCTTTCACATATTTTGGTCTTCCGATTCCTTTTATTATAAATTCCTGCGATTCTCCGGCTGTCTGCACATGGATATTGCCGAAATTAAGAAGTGTCGCAATAACGCCTTTTATTTCAACAGTAATATCTTGAATTCTCTCCATTCTGAATGTTGAAATATCGCGGTTAAAAAATCCTTTTTGTTCAATATCGACAATTCGTTTATTTGTTATAAGCCACATATCTAAATAATAATCAGTCCAGATTGCGAAAAGTTTTGCCCAAGCTAGAAGCGTCCATGCCGAGACCGTAAATACTAAAATAGAAGGGGAAGGATGAAAATAAATTTTATCAATAAGAAAATCTACCGTTATAGTACTGTCGAAAAGATACCAATATATAAGAAATGGGATTATATATAAGATTATAAGTCCTATGCTGTCGCCAAAGAGAATAAGCCAATGCTTTCTTATAACTTTCTCAACTCTTTCATCTTTTGATAAATGTATCATATTAAATTTATATTAGATATTCAAAGCAGACAAATAAAACGCGTTTAAAAGTACGAAAGAGACTGTGAAATAAGCGATCATAGCAATCCATACCATAAGTGAGCCAATGCTGTATCTAAACCAGTGATAGACAAGCACCAAACTGTATATGGTAAAAAATACAAGCACGACGAAAAATATAAACCAGACAATATCACCGAAGTTTGAAAATTTATCTGAAATAAACTCAATTACTGGCCTTGCAAAATCGAAGGATTCTATAGAATCTAATACTATCTCGTTAAAAGGGGGCATACGTATATTCTCTCAAATATTCAGAGGTTATACAAACACAAAATCAAGGGACTTTGAGTCTAGATTAGTATTCGTGAGTTTGACTTTTACCTTGTCGCCCAAGTTAAATTTCTTTTTTGACTTCTGCCCCTCTAGACGGTAGTGCTTTTTATCAAGCGTATAGAAATCGTCCTTCATGCTATTGAGACGTATCAATCCTTCAGCTTTAGTATTTTCTTCCTCCACAAAAATCCCAAATTCAGTAATACCTGTTATAGTGCCTTTGAATGTCTTTCCGACATGCTCTTTCATATATTCAACCTGCTTGTAGCGGATTGAGTCACGCTCCGCCTCAACCGCTTCAACCTCCCGTTCAGAGGAAGTAATCGCAAGTTTTTCGTAGTGCTTAAGCTCACTATCTGAAATTCCTGTTCCATTTAAATGACTTTTCAAAATTCTGTGTACCATAAGATCAGGGTAGCGTCTGATGGGAGAGGTAAAATGAGTGTAATATCTGAATGAAAGTCCAAAATGCCCAATGTTCTTTGTTGAATATATTGCCTTTGACATTGAGCGTATTGTTGCAATTTTTATAAGATCCTCTACCGGCTTGCCTTTTATTTTTTCAAAAAGCTTGTTTATCTCATGAGTCGTTATATCTCCCCCTCCTGTATTGAATTCATACCCTATTGCGTGCAGAAATACTCCAAGCTCTTGTATTTTCTCCCTGTTCGGAACATCATGAATGCGGTAAATAAACATAAGGTTTCTGAGACCCGATTTCCTGGAGCGGTCATACACATACTCGGCAACTTTTTTATTTGCAAGAAGCATAAACTCTTCAATAAGATGATTCGTGTCAAACATTTTCTTTCTTTTGATACTGATCGGTTTTCCGTTTTCATCCAGCTGAAACTCCACCTCGTCATGCTCAAAAGATATCGAACCTTCCTTGAAGCGTTTCTTGCGTAGAATTTTTGCGATTTCATTTGCAATATTTAATTCTTTGTAATACTCACCCTTCTTTGCATCCAGTGTTTTTTGTGCGCTCTCGTATGTAAATCTTTTGTTGGAGCATATTATTGTCTCTCCGAACCACTGTGCTTTGACTGCACCTTGTTTTGAGAGTGTAAAGACGGCGGAGAAGGTGAGTTTGTCTTCTTCAGGATTTAAGCTGGAAACATCATTTGAAATTATTTCTGGAAGCATTGGAATTGTTCTGTCCACAAGATATATGGAAGTTGCACGTTTTTGCGCTTGTCTGTCAATCACGCTTTTCGAGCTTACGTAATGTGATACATCTGCTATGTGAACACCTATTTCAACATCGCCATTTTCGAGTTCCCTGATTGAAAGTGCATCATCAAAATCCTTTGCATCTGGTGGGTCAATTGTCATTGTTGTGATATCTCTAAAGTCTTTTCGTTTCTTTGATTCCTTTTCTAAAATTTCTATTTTTTTATTCTCAATTTCTTTTGCTGCTTTTTCGACATCTGCTGGGAAGCCTGTTTCAAAACCGTGGCTCAAGACGATTGAGCGCATTTCAACATTATGTTCTCCCTTGCGACCCAGGATTTCAACGATTTTCCCTTCAGGGTTTTTCTTTGGATCATTCCACTTTATAAATTCTACAAGCGCTTTGACTCCATCCTCGGCGTCTTTCTCCGACAGGAGAATATCGACATACATTCTTTTGTCATCCGGCACCAGAAAATATAGATTGTTCTCTTTTTCTATAGTGCCGACGAATTTTTGTTTTGCACGCTCAATCACTCTTGTTACTTCTCCTCTCATTCTTTCTCTATTGATTCTAGGATGAATAAGCACTTCCACTGTGTCTTTATTGAAAGCAGTATTTAGGTGCTCATTTAGGATTTCTATATCCTCCTCAAACAATTCACTGGGCAGATATCCAACGCCACGGCTCGTGACACTAATAACCCCGCTAAGGCGGGACTTTTTTTGGCTTTTATTTTTCCTTCTTTGTTGGTTCTCCATATTTTCCTTGAGTATATCAGATCACACTTAAAAGCGCTATTGTCAAGATATTTTGTGGTATAATATATATGATAAGTATAATTGAAAGTTCCTTTTGATTCTCATGGCGATGTCGTAAATACTGTTATTTGTATGAATTTTCCTTCCCGGTGCAGTGACAGGACAGCGACATCGTCATAATTTTTGGAAGCTTAGATTTGACTGTATATTGGACTTTTGTTATCATCTCTCTACTTATGTTGAAAATACGCCTGCAAAGAATAGGACGAAAAAACGACCCGTCATTTCGGGTTATTACTGTTGATTCAAGAAAGGGCCCTAAAGCCGGCAAGCCCACTGAGGTTCTTGGTTCATATGACCCAAGGCGCAATTCCATAGCCATTAAAGACGAAAGGGTAAAATATTGGATTTCAAAGGGCGCTCAAGTATCTGACTCTATGCATAATATCCTTGTAAAAGAGGGCGTTATAAAGGCTAAGAAAATCCACGTTGCAAAAGGTAAAAAGAAAATAAAAGAGGAGAAAAAAGAAGAAGCAAAGACAGAGGAATCTAAAGAACCAGAGGTGACAGAAGAAAAGAAAGAAGAGTCAAAGACAGAGGAATCTAAAGAACCAGGGATGACAGAAGAAAAGAAAGAGGAAGTTGCTCCAGAAAAGAAAGAAGTGATATAATTAATTTAATGAAAAAAGCACTTATTTTCTTTTTTATACTTGCAATACTTCTCGTGCCTATTGCAAGTATCCAAGCAGCACCTTTTGTAGGACAGATTGTACCAAAGTGTGCTCCAGACGGAATTTGTGGATTTTGTGACATTACAACATTAATACAAAATATCATTAATTTTTTGATATATTTGGCGGTTGTTGTTGCGACATTGATGTTTGTATATGCGGGCTTTAAATATCTTACCGCAGGTGGTAATCAGGAGAGGCTCAAAAGTGCTCACAAGATATTCTGGAATGTATTTTTTGGCCTTATCTTTGTACTCGCAGCATTTCTTATAGTCGACACTATAATGAAAGCGTTTGTTGGTGGTGGAAAGCTTGGTACGTGGAATAAGATAGAGTGCAGATAAAATGAAATAATATGTCACAAGACAGATTAATAAAGCTTGCTTGCGAAAAATGTAAAAGGATTAATTATTGGAGTCGCAAGAACAAGAAAAAAGTGGAGCGCAAAATAGAGCTCAAAAAATACTGCAAATGGTGCAAAAAGCAAATTGTTCATAAAGAATCCAAAAAATAAAGCAGTGGGTCTATAGTTTAATGGTAAAATTTCGGTTTCCAAAACCGACGTTCCAGGTTCGAGTCCTGGTGGACCCGCAAATAAAATAAGCGGCTCAATATATTGAGTCGTTTATTTTATAAACTCCCTCACTTTTTTTTCTATTTTTCTTGATTCATTCGGGCTAAACCAGTTTATTCGAGGATCACGTTTGAACCATCTCATTTGGCGCTTAGCGAAGCGCTGGCTTCCTGTCTCAATTTTTGAAAGCATTTCTTTCTCATTGATTATATCTTGCAAATATAGTGCCATGTAACGATATTCAAGTCCGAGCGCTTCTAAACGTTTCCACGCCAGGCCTCGTCGGCGAAGACGCCGTGCTTCAGATAACATTCCATTTTTCATACGTTTTAACAGTCGTTTGTGAATTTTTTCATATAGTTTTTTCTCAGGCAGTTTAAGTCCTACCTGAAACGTGGCATATTTAGGCTTTATCTTTAATTTCGGAACCTTCCCAAGCTCTCGTGCGATCTCAATGGCGCGTATCAGCCTCCGGGGATTATCTCTTTCAATCTCCTGTGCCCGATCTTTGTCTAATTTCTTTAAAATTATAAACAGTTCTTTCGCTGATTTTCTCTCAAGCTGCCTGCGTAATTTATAATTTGGCTTTACTTCCGGTAAGATAAGATTGTCCACAATTGCCTGAATATAGAAACCTGTTCCACCGACTATAAATGGAGTTTTTCTGATTTTATGAATTTCCGTAATCTTTTTATCTGCGAGCTTTTTATACTGCGCAACGCTAAACTTCCTTTTTGGGTTTGCAATATCAATCAGATAATGCGGTACGCCCCCCATTTCCTTTTTAGTTATTTTACCGCTTCCTATATCAAGCCCTCTATAAACCTGCCTTGAGTCAGCAGAAATAATCTCCCCATCGAATTTTTTGGCAAGTTTCACTGCCAGATCGCTTTTTCCAGTTGCGGTCGGACCTAAGATAACTATAATCTTTGGATTTTTTTCTCGCATATGATTTAATAATACTGTATTAATAATCTTATTTAAATGATATGTCAAAAAAAGAAAATAATTGCAGGCTCTGTAATAATTTTGGCTGTTGCAACCAATCAATCAGCATTGGAGACAAGATGCCAGATATAAAGTTCAGCGCATTTTATGAGAGTGATATAAAAGAGATGAAAATCTCTGACTTTAAGGACAAGTGGCTAATACTTTTCTTTTATCCAGCTGATTTTACATTTGTCTGCCCGACGGAGCTTGAAGAGATGGCTGATAGCTACGAGACTTTTAAAAAGGAGGATGCTGAAGTCGTATCGGTAAGCACTGATACGGTTTTCGTGCATAAAGCATGGCACGATAAGTCCAAAGCAATAGGGAAGATTAAATTTCCGATGGCATCTGATGCAAATCACACGCTTTCAGAAATTCTTGGAGTTTTAATAGAAGATGAAGGAATTACGCTAAGGGGAAGCTTCATCATTGACCCCGATGGAGTGCTTCAGATTGCTGAGATAAATAACAACAATGTAGGACGAAATTCAAAAGAGCTCTTAAGAAAACTTCAGGCGTCAAAGTTCGTTCGCAAGCATGGTAATAAAGTATGTCCAGCAAGCTGGAATCCTGGAGACGATACTCTCGAGCCGGGGCTTGATTTAGTAGGCAAGATTTAAAAAACTATTGAATATCTTGCTTCCAACAATTGTATAAAAAATCAATGCCTAGGGTGGGAGTCGAACCCACATGGATTTCTCCACACGATTTTGAGTCGTGCGCGTAAACCAATTCCGCCACCTAGGCAGTAGAAATAGTGTACTGAAATTTCTCACACAAATCAATTTTCGTGCATAATTTTTTTATGATACAATAGTCGCAATATGACACAGCAATTCCACAATGACTCAATATATTGGATTGAGCTGGACAAAATAAAACCAAATCCCTATCAGCCTAGAAGGGAATTTAATCCCTTGAAGCTCAATGATTTGGCGGATTCCATCCGCCAGTATGGCGTTCTCCAGCCACTTGTTGTAACGCGCAAAGAACATCAAAGAGATGACGGCGGGCTCTCCGCTCAGTATGAACTTATTGCTGGCGAACGCAGATTAAAAGCCTCAGAAATTGCCGGCATCACTCAAGTGCCTGTGATAATAAGAACAACGGAGGATGACGGAAGAATAAAGCTTGAGCTCGCTATAATTGAAAATCTCCAGCGCGAAGATCTCAATCCCGTTGACAGAGCGTACGCTTTTTCTCGTTTAGTGAATGAATTTAATTTCAAGCATGGAGAAGTTGGGCAAAAAGTCGGCAAAAGCCGCGAGTATGTTTCAAACAGCATACGACTTCTTTCTCTGCCGGAGGAGGTTCAGCAGGCGCTCTCCGAAGGCACTATAGCTGAAGGCCATGCAAGGCCGGTTATGATGCTTGCTGACAGGCCAGAAGAGCAGAAGACATTGTTTAAGGAAATTGTTATGAAAAAACTTACTGTTCGTGAAGCAGAGGCGATATCACGGAGAATTGCCACAGACAGAGTAAGAAAACATACACGAAGTTTTGATCCTGAAATGGTGGAACTTGAAAACAAGCTTACAGAGACTCTTGGTACGCGGGTAGTGATTGAGAAAAAGGAAGTCGGCGGGAAACTAACAATTGATTTCTTTTCGGCGGATGATCTTCGCGGAATTTTAGATATCCTGAATGCAAGTGATAATCAGGACGGGCGTATAAGAGTTGAAAAATTCATATCTGAAAATAGAGAAGAACTACAAAAAGAAGAAGCCCCGACGCTCGAAGAGATCGGAGCCTCGACCTCAGAGAGTGTTGGAGAAGAAGACTTGTACTCCATTAAGAATTTCTCCATTTAATCTTTCTTGGTGATTGCGCTACGTATATGCCTCTGTGCCACTGATGTCTTTGCAGTATCAAGCCACTTTCGTGTCGGGTGGCTTGACTCCTTTGTTTCTATTTCCACTATATCGCCGTTTTTAAGTTTCGTATCAAGAGAGACAAGCTTATCATTGACTTTTGTGCCAAAAACATGATTTCCGATATCCGAGTGGACGGCGTAAGCAAAATCAATAGGGCTTGAGTCGGCAGGAAGGTCAATCACATCTCCTTTTGGAGTGAACACGAATACTCTATGGCTGAAGAAATCAGATTTCAAGTCCTCCAAAAATTCTTCTGACTCAGGAACACTTTTCTGCTCTTCTGCGATCTGCTTTATCCACGCGGGTACTTTGCTGATAGAGTATTTTGGTTTTTCATACGCATTCTCGCGCTGTTTTTTAGTGGATTTCTTTTTTATTTTTTTCTCGGCTCTTTTATCTTGGAATTGTTTTATCCTGCCGCGTATCCTTGAAGAGAAAAGATCCCGAAACCATAAAAGATTTGTTTTCTTTCTTTTTCCTTCAAGACCTCCTTTATATGATATATGCGATGCGATTCCGTACTCCGACTCTTTATGCATTTCCTCTGTTCGTATTTGTATTTCAATAATTCCTCCATCACCTGTGAAGATTGTTGTATGCAGGGAACGATAGCCGTTTGGGCGCGGGAATGCGATATAGTCTTTGATTTCTCCGGGAAGTGGTCTCCAGAGACCGTGTATTATCCCGAGAATTTTATAGCAATCGCTCACGGTGGGCACGATTATTCTGAGAGCCGATATGTCGCGGATTTTTTCAATGTTATGCTCCTTTCTTTCAAGTTTCTGGTAGAGGCTGTAGAGCTGTTTCATTCTGTAGTCAGTCCTGAAATTTATTATTTCATTTTTTGCCAGTTCCTTTTTAAGAGATTTGTCAATTTTTACAAGTCTCTTCAGTGTTTCTTTTCCTCTTTGTTTTCTTAATTTCCTTACTTCTTGGTATTTATCCGGATAAACATACGGGAAAGCAAGATCTTCCAGTTCTCCCTTCATCTGACCCATTCCAAGGCGGTCTGCAATCTGCGCGTATATCTCAAGGGTTTCCAAAGCATTTCTTTTCTGGCTTTCTTTGTTGTTGTATTGAAGCGTTCTCATATTATGAAGACGATCTGCAAGCTTTATTATGAGAATCCTTATGTCTTGTGATGTCACCACGAAAAGCTTGCGCAAACTCTCGGCATGTTTTTTCTGACCTCTATATCTTAGCATTCCAAGCCCTGTTACACCCTGCACGAGATATAAAATTTCATCTCCGAATTTTTTCCGAAGTTGCTCCTCTGTAACCCCAACATCCTCTATTGTATCGTGCAGAAGTCCAGCCGCAACAGTTTTTACGCCCATACCAAGCCCTGCGAGGATTTTTGCAGTTTCGCACAGATGCACAATATACAGATCTCTGGAGTTTCTTCTTTGATCCTTGTGCGCGTGTTCAGCAAATTTATATGCTTTTGTGATAAACTCTTTGTCTGCGCCAGTTGGCGAGTCCATCAGGCTGATAATATCTTTTGTGCTCATAAGCCCATTTTATTCCTTTAGATATTTATTGCAAATGGCACCCCTTGATTTTTTTGAGAGACTGTAGTAATCTCTTTAGGGAATATAAAAGGTTTTTAACTTTTTAGGGAGGATGAGTATGAAATTGAAGACATGGAATGGCATATCAAGACCGATAATGATCATTATTTTGATCTTATCTATTGCAGTTCTGGTGGAGGGTCTCATCAATGGGGATAGCGCTTTATTATATGGCGGAATAGTGTTAGTAACCTTTTTCGGGATATTGAATCCCTTGGTGTACTTCACGGTATATTTCAACATAAAGTGCAACAAAGAATATTAATTTTCCTGCTTCACATCTTTAGAATCCCACATAGACAAAATTCAAACTTTGTCTATGCGGGATTTTTTATTTTTCCAACTTATGTGGATTGTGGTTGGGACAGGTTTTCTCAGAACAGCGCTCTGGGATTGTTTTTGTTCCCTGCATCTCCAAGGAGCCGCATAGTTTGCAAATATTACCTGTCGGTTGCGCTTTTATAGCATATTTGCACTTTGGATAATTTGAACAACTGTAAAATATTCCGTAACGTCCTCTTTTTTCTATCATTTCACCCGTACTGCATTTATTGCATTTCACTCCAGTTTTAACCCGAGCTTCCTCCTCTGCGCTTTGTTTTATAAATTTACATTTAGGGTAGTTGTTGCAGGAAATAAATCTTCCAAATCTTCCATCACGCTCCACGAGCTTCCCAGACTTGCATTCAGGACATTCCTCTCCCGTCTCTTTCGGACCTTTAAGCTCTTCTCCATCTATCATACGTGCGCCAGGACAATTAGGGAATTTGGAGCAGCTCAAGAACTTCCCAGTTTTTCCGAGCTTTATAATCATATCTGCTCCACACTTAGGACATTTATGCTCTTTAGGTGCATCACCTAAGTTGGTAATTTTCTCTATATCTTTTTTCGAATTCACATCTTCTGTAAATGGTGTATAAAAATCAGATAATGTCTTTATATATTCCCGCTCTCCACTTGCAATTTCATCAAGCTCATTTTCCATCTCTGCAGTAAAAGAATCGCTTATATATTTTTTGAAATTGTTTTCAAGGAATGTGCTTACTACATCTCCTGTATCGGTAGGGAAAAGGGTTTTTCCTTCTTTTGTCACATATCCGCGCTCATTGAGCGTTTTCATAATAGAAGCATATGTAGAAGGGCGTCCGATGCCTCTTTTTTCAAGCTCTTTTATAAGGCCGGCTTCTGTGTAGCGGAAAGGCGGCTGAGTTTGTCTTTCCTCAGAGTGCATCTCAATCAGTTTAAGAATCTCACCAACATCTACTTTTGGAAGTTCTACATCCTCTCCTGCAGCGGACGGATCGACTTTGAGCCATCCGTCAAATAAAGTGCGAGAGCCGTTTGTAGTGAAATCTGGAACTTCGCCGTCAGCGACTTTTACTATCATCTTTGTTTTTAGAAGCTTTGCATCTGTCATCTGTGATGCAACGGTTCTCTGCCAGATCAGCCGATAGAGTTTTTTTTGCTCATTCGTATTTCCAGCCGATTCTTTTAATATATTTGTCGGTCTTATAGCTTCATGCGCTTCCTGTGCGAGCCTGCTTTTAGTTTTATACACTCGCATCTGTAAATATTGTTTGCCGTATTTTTTTTCAACCATTTTTTCTATCTGACCGTGAGCTAAGCTACTCATTGTCGTGCTGTCCGTGCGCATATATGTGATGTGACCGGCTTCGTAGAGTTTCTGCGCTATAGACATTGTCTTTGAAGGTACAAATGAAAGCCGTGTACTTGCACTCTGCTGAAGAGTTGAGGTTATAAACGGAGTTCTTGGTGCGCGCTTCATTTCATTTTCTTTGATATTGGTTATGCTCCACTTCCCATTCTTTCCTGCATCCATTATCTTCTGCATTTCTTTTTTCTCTGTGGGCTCCTCAGAGCAGGTAAGTACAAACTGCGAGTTATTTTTGTTCTTAACATCGGCTGTTATTATCCAAAAGTCCTCTGGCTTGAAGCTCCTGATCTCCCGCTCCCGCTCCATAATGATGCGGAGTGCAGGGGACTGCACACGGCCGGCAGAGAGCCCATATCTCACTTTTTTCCATATCAGCCCCGACAAATCATAACCGACAAGACGGTCAAGCACACGGCGTGCTTCTTGCGCTTTGCGAAGCCGGTCGTCTATTTCTCTTGGATGTTTTAGGGCTTCTTGCACTGCATCTTTCGTTATCTCGTTAAAAACAACTCGTTTTGGATTTCCAGTCTTAAGGACTTGAGCAAGATGCCATGCTATAGCTTCGCCCTCTCGGTCGGGGTCTGTGGCAAGAAGTATCTCATCAGCTTTTTGGGCATTGTCTTTTATTTCCCTAATAACCTTTTCTTTTCCTTTAACAACTTCGTAGTGCGGAATGAATCCTCCTTCAATATCAATTGCCTTTTTGTTGCTTTTAGGTAGGTCGCGAACGTGTCCGATACTTGCTTTGACAGCATATTTACCATCAAGATATTTCGATATAGTTTTTGCCTTTGCAGGCGACTCAACAATTAATAATTTACTCATATGTTTACATTTACTATAAAAAGTTTTATTTTGCAAATAATAAAAGCCCAGCAAATATATTTACTGGGCTTCTGATAATTGCAAAGATTTTTTAAGTGAGCTTTTCAAACGCTGATAACACGGCTTTCTTTTCATCAGGAAACATTGCTATCATATTCATGTTTTGAATACCCTTTTCTTTGTCGGCTTCATTAACTTTTCTTATATGGTCACTAAATGCCTGTTTTTTCATTAACTTTTCCAATCTGTCAAAAGGATTGTCAATCCTAATTTTTAGAACTAACTCAAATGGAATTATAATTCCATATGTTATGACCATTTTCCTGTTTGTCTCCTTTTGATTTAACTCAACACATCTATTATGAAATGTTGATAAATCAAACTCTTTGCAGAATTCAAGTCCAAATCCTTCTTTCATTTTTCGTACAAGAGCTTCTATAGGACTTTCTCCTTCCTTGCATTTACCATTAACAGTCACCTGACACACTCCCTGAAAATGCTGAGAAGCTATCTTCTCAATGCTAAACCATCCTCTCCGGCGCAAGATAGCTATCCATCCGAGATCTTCTGTCTTGGTTAAAATTACCAAACCAATAAATCTTTCTTTCTTCACTTTTTATCCTCCTTTTAGAAAAGATAATTGACCGAAATTAATTTACTATAAAAATATGTATTTGTCAAATCAATCTCATCTCGCCCATACTCTCTTTTATGATTCCCTTTAACTCCATTGCGGAGAGCGCTATATTTGCCTGCTGAATTGGTAATTTGAGCCGTGCGACGAGCTCGTCGCGTGGTAGAGGGCTTTGTAAAATTTCGATGACCTTTTTCTCATCTTCTGACAAATCTTCAAGTTTGAGTGTCTGCTGTTTTTCTTCATTCTTTAGCCCAAGTGCCTCCAAGATATCCTCGCTCTTCGTTACAGGTGTTGCACCAAGTCGAAGAAGCATATGCGGGCCGTATGAGTTGCCTGAGAAAATTGAAGCAGGGACAGTCAGGACATCCCTGTTGTATTCAGTCGCAAGGCGAGATGTTATGAGAGTTCCGGATTTCTCTTCCGCCTCTATTATAAGAGTGGCGTGCGAGAGCCCGGCCATAATCCTGTTTCTCTGAGGGAAACTGTAATAGGTCGCTTTGAAATTCTCTTCAAACTCAGAGACAAGTGCACCGCCAGCATCAAGTATCCTTTTTGCGAGATTTTTGTTTGCACTTGGATAAAGCACCTTCTCACCGAGTCCCGAGCCGGGAATCGCTACTGCTGTGAGTCCTGCATTAAGGGCTGTATCATGGGCAATCGAGTCAATTCCAAACGCAAGCCCTGAGACAATCACCACATTATATCCCCTCAGGCCTTCAATGAGTGTCTTGCAGACCTCTTTTCCGTAAGGAGAGTATTTCCGTGAGCCGACAACACAGAGAAATTTCATATCATTTGGCGGGAGTTCGCCCTTTACAAACAATTTCTTTGGTTTATCTGGTATCTCTTTTAAGAGTTCTGGGAATTCTTCAGGTGTTAATGTATGCATTTCCATAATTAGGCTTTTTCTGTTATTATCTTAATTATACATTTTATATTTTGCATTGCCATTTTGCATTTTAATTTTCTATCATGTTAGACATAAAATTTATCAGAGAAAATAAGGATTTGGTAAAAGCTGCCGCAAAAAAGAAGCATATTGAGATTGACATTGACCGCTTGATTTCTGTTGATGACGAAAGAAAGAAAAAGATTGCTTCATATGAGGCAAAAAAAGCGGAGCACAACACGGTTTCTGACCAGATTGCGAATATAACTGATCAATCGGAGAAAGAACATTTGATAAGTAAAATGAAGATGCTAAAAGATGTTCTTTCAGTGGAAGAGAGTGAGCTGAAAGAAGTAGTAAAGGAGTGGCAGTATATAATGGTACGTGTGCCGAACATTCCTGATATGTCGGTACCGGAAGGAGAGAGTGACGCGGATAATAAAGAGATAAGAAAGTGGGGTAATCAGCCGGAGTTTTCTTTTGAACCGAAAAGTCATATTGAACTGATGGAGAATTTGGATATGGTTGATTTTGAGCGCGGTACAAAAATCGCAGGTTTCAGGGGGTATGTGCTGAAAGGAGATAGCGTGAACTTGCAATTTGCACTATTTCAGTTCGTGCAGGATAATCTCAAAGGATTTACCAAGACCGTAGTGCCATCGCTTTTAAACAAAGAATCTTTTTTAGGGACAGGTTTTCTTCCTCAAAGTGAAGAAGATTTGTATAAAACACAGGACGAAAGCTATCTTGCCGGCACATCGGAAGTGCCGATGATGGGCTATTATATGGACGAAGTTCTTGACAGAAAAAATCTACCGATTAAATTCCTGGCTTTTTCTCCGTGCTTCAGGCGTGAAGCGGGAAGCCACGGCAAAGACACAAAAGGCCTCATGCGCGTTCATGAATTCTTCAAATTAGAGCAAGTCGTGCTCTGCGAGGCAAGCCATGAAGAGTCTGTGAGACTGCATGAAGAGATTACGAAGAACTCCGAGAAGATAATGCAGGCGCTTAACATTCCATACAGGATTGTTATAAACTCAGGGGGAGATCTTGGGCTCGGGCAGGTTAAAAAATACGACATTGAAAGCTGGATACCGTCTGAGAAAAAATACAGAGAAACTCATTCATCTTCATATTTTCATGATTTCCAGACAAGGCGGCTGAATATTAAATACAAAGATAAAGAGGGGAAAGCAAAGTTTGCACACTCTCTTAACAATACGACAATTGCGGCTCCGCGTATCCTCATTCCATTAATAGAGAACAATCAGAATGAAGACGGTTCAATAAATGTGCCTGAAGTGTTGAGAGAATATATCGGAAAGGATATTATAAAATAGTATGAGTATTTAGCATGAGTATAAGTATAAATGACGACGATAAGGCGAAAATATCATAGACGCTCTCCACTCGCAAAGAAAAAAAGAAAGGCGCTTTTGTTTAAAATCGGCGCCGTCGCTTTCATAATTATTGCTTTCTTTGCAGGGGCGGTTTACATATCAGGGTTTGAAAAATTTAATATCAGCAATATCTCTGTAAAAGGAAACCAGAGCATTACGGAGAAATCAATAAGGGAATTTGTGGAAAAGAAGATCTCGGGAAAGAAGATTTTCTTGTTTCCAAAGTCAAACATACTGCTTTACCCAAGGAGTGCTGTTGGAGCAGCACTTCTTGAAGAATATAAAGGCATTAAAGAAGTCAACATTGAAGTTGAAGATCTGGAATCTATAACAGTTAATATAGAAGAGAGGAAGCCTTTTGCTCTATGGTGTGGAGAGAATTACAAGGTGATAGTGGAAGATGAAGACAAGTGCTATTTCCTTGACGAGAGCGGTTTTATATTTACGGAAGCTCCACATTTCTCCGGCAATGTCTTTTTTCGCTACTTCGGCTGGGACAGCGATAAGGTTTTGGGTAAGAATCCTGTGGGGATGAAGTTTATAAGCACGGAGAAATTTCAGAAAATTAACTTCTTCCTTTCTTCAATGAGAGATATAGAGATTACTCCAATATCACTTTCTATGATTGACGATACTGATTACGAAATGCTTCTTGAAACAGGAGGAAAAATTCTTTTTGGGCAGAACCAGAATCTGTCGTTTGTGTTTGACAATATCCAGTCCGTTTTTGATTCGGAAGAATTCAATGAATACAATCTTTCAGTACTTGACTACGCCGACTTCCGCTTCGGCAACAAAGTATATTTCAAATTTAAATAAACCGTTTCTGTGCTATAATGGTGCGATGTCAGAGGTACTCTATAGAAAATATCGGCCACAGGAGTTTAAAGATGTGCTTGGGCAGGAGCATATTATTGATGCCCTTTCAGGAGCCTTAAAGCAAGGCAACATTTCCCACGCTTATCTTTTCTCCGGCTCTCGTGGGACTGGAAAAACAAGTATTGCCAGAATTCTAGCAAAGGAGATTAAATGCTCGCCGAATGATCTTCATGAGATAGACGCGGCTTCAAACAGGGGAATTGACGACATCCGCGCGCTTCGCGAGGCGGTTACGGTTTTGCCGTTTGAGTCGCCGTATAAGGTGTACATTATAGATGAGGTGCACATGCTTACCAAAGAGGCGTTTAACGCACTCCTGAAGACCTTGGAGGAGCCACCAAAGCATGTGATATTTGTCCTTGCCACAACTGAGATTGTAAAACTGCCGGAGACCATTATCTCACGATGCGAGACTCACACTTTTAAAAAACCCTCGCAGAAAATCCTTAAAAACGCAGTCCTTGCAATTGCAAAAGCTGAAGGATTTACTCTAGAGTCTGCCGCGGCGGACTTGATTGCACTTTTAGGCGATGGCTCGTTCCGCGACGCGCAGGGGATACTGCAGAAGATTCTTTCCTCCTCTTCCGATAAAAAAATCTCAGTTTCCGAGGTGGAGAAGATTGCTGGCGCTCCCAAAGGTACATTAGTAAATGATATTGTCTCTGCAATTGGGGAGGGTAAACTTGAGAAAGGGCTGAAAGCGGTAAACACAGCAGTAGAAGAAAACATTGATATGAAAATGTTTTTGAAAATGATTTTACATAAAGTGCGCTCCGTGATGCTTTTAAAATATGCAAAAGATATGGAGGCAGTTTTGCGAGAGCAGTTTGGAAAGGAGGATTTTGACTTTTTGAAAAAGTTGAGCAAGGAAGAAAAAGGTAAAATCAACTCAAATACTCTCAATGAGTTTCTTATAGCCTATGATGAAACAGGTCGCTCATACATCCCTCAACTTCCTCTTGAACTTGCCATTATCAAGATTTTAAAGCAAGATAAATAAATATTCCGGAGTCGTCTAATGGCAGGACGTCAAGTTTTGGTCTTGAAAATTGGGGTTCGAATCCCTGCTCCGGAGCCTAATAGAGAGTATTAAAAAACTTTGACTAAAATGCTATAATAACACTATGTCAAAAGGAAGAGACAGACCAAGAAGAGAAAAAAAGAAGCCCAAGAAAAAAAAATGAAAAAGGTAATTCTTTTTATATTTATTATCATATTGGCACTTGTTGCTGTAGTGCTTTATAAGAGCTCGGAGTCATTTCCGAAGTTCTTTGATAGAGGTGAACCATTTTCTGTAGAAGAAAAAATAATTGAGTAATTTCATATGCTTCTGCCGATTATTTTTACAATTCTTATATTTCCTGGAATATTTATGACAATAGTTCCGATGATGCCGGCTCTGCCGTACATGTTTTTGATGGCGGTAATTTTTGGTCTTTTTGACGGATTTGTGAATCTGACTCTTGTAAATTTAGGAGTTCTTGGCGGAATACTAATCGCTTCAATTTTAATAGACTATTTCTCAGGCATAATAGGAGCCAAATACAGCGGCGCGTCAAAGAAAGGACTACTCTTCGGATTCCTAGGGTTAATCCTAGGATTTATTTTCTTGCCGCCATTTGGAGGATTTGTGGGTCTTTTTGTAGGAATACTTATTGCGGAATTTATTATAAAAGGGAATGAAATAATGGCACTGAAGACTGCCGCCGGCTCGCTCATTGGCATAGCAACAGGTATCTTTATCAACATACTTCTTGCAATAGCATTCTTTGTACTGTTCGTACTCTTCTTATTTTTATTGGCATAGAAGACTAAAAAATTATCAACAGTTATCCATAAATGATATAAACCGGTCATTCTCCTATAAAAAATTGGCATGACTACAAAAACATCTTGAAAAAAACAAGGTTGCTCACATAATACATTGGTCAGTTGACAAAAGTATTGCTTTATGCTATATTATGCTTAGATATAAATTTGATATTTTTTTGAACTTTTTTAAGAAAGGGGTGTAGATATGGGTTTTGCACAAAGAGCTCGTCAAATGGTCAATGCTATAAATGAGAAGGAGTATGATATTTGGAATACTTTTCTCAAATATTCTACGGAATATGAGGATATCCTAAAGTTAAAAGAAAGCGACATGGAAACCCTGGAGGATAATCAATATTTTGAGTCCGTTTATCCGGATCTTGAAGAGATTGCTTCAAAAGGGTTTCTGAAAGCCAGTGTTTATAACGAGGAGTTCGCTTTAACCGTGAAGTACGTGCGTGTTGGCAAGCATGGTGAGAGATGGACTAAAAAACCGTATCCTGTAAAACATCATTGTATTTTTGCCATTTGTACCTCCAAACCATCTATAAACAAATCAATTGGTCGTGGTATAACACTCATCAGTGTACTTCCTAAGGCATGGCACGAACGCCTCATCGAAGGACTTAAGAAAGACGGAATGGAAGACTCTTTAGTAGTCAATTAAAGAGTACTACCTAAATCAGACCCTGCGATAACATCAATGGGTCTTTTTTCATACAAAATAGGTTCTAATATAATCTAGTAAATGAGACAAACTAGTATATGATATAATATTATTGTCATATCTGCTGCGGTCGGGGTTTTTACAGAGAGGCTGGAATGTTTATAAAGGTAGTGCTTGAGAAACTGCCTGATAATCTTTAATACATGAACTCTTTAATTAATTCATATAAGAAGACGGGGAATCTCCATCATGCATATGCGCTTGTGGGTGATAAAAAAACTGCGGTACCTATTCTATATGATTTTTTTGAAAACGATTTGAAAATTAAGACTAAAAGTAATCCAGATTTCTATTTTAATGAATTTGAAAATTTCGGAATTGGCAACGGAAGGGAAATACAAAATCTGGCATCCAAAAAAGCAGTTTCGGGAAACACGAGAATCTTTGTAATTGCTTTTTCATCCATCACTTCGGAAGCGCAGAATTCGCTTCTAAAGCTCTTTGAAGAACCTTCAGAGGGCGTGCATTTTTTCATAATAATCTCATCATTTGAGATTTTTTTGCCGACTCTCAAATCACGACTTCATATTCTTAAAATAGGTAGCGTTTCAGGTGATGAAAAATCTCTGGCAGATAAATTTATAAAAGCATCTAAAGGGAAGCGCTTGGAATTGTTAAAAGACATTATTGAAAATAAAGATAAGCAGGAAGCACTTAAGCTTCTGGATGATTTGGAAGCAGTTTTATATAAAGAATCTGATTTGGAAAAAACCGCAGATATATTAAATACAATACAAAAATCTCGTAACTACATAAGGGGTCGCTCTCCATCCATTAAAATGATTTTAGAAAATGTTGCGCTAACTGGATAAATAAAAAAAGCCGACATAGACATAATGTCGGTTTTACGTATTTCAGATTTTAATTCTTTTGCCCAGATCATATATTGTAATCCACTGGCTGCCCTTTATCTTAATCTTGAATTTAGTAAGTTCTCCAGTGACCGGTGAAAAAAAGGCCTCCGCTTTCTTTTCAAAATGAAAATTCAAATTTCTTTTCCACAAATCAGGATAGATGGTGAAAAAATCTAATTTCTCCATATGTCCGGCGATTACATTGCTCCTGAAAAATTCCTCTCTATCTATATAAGTAATTAAGATTGATGGACTTTTGTAAGGGGCTGCATCGCAGAGGTATATAACGTCGTTGTGTTCCCATGAGATTAGTACATCGCGGACTATAATTTCCTTTATATAGTGTGGCAGTTTGTTCTCAAGTTCACTTGTTGTCCATTCCCCGGATTCTTCCTTGTCGAATTTATCCATCAAAGAAAGTGAAAAAGTTGTTCTCATACAGCATGTCATAATAGATATTACAATAAAAGCTGTTAATAATGATTTTATCTTCATTATCAATCACTTCCTTTCCGTCAGATATTATAAATATAAAAATGTACTCTAAAACTAATTTATTCCTAGAATAGCACTAATCTGATAATGCGCAAATGTTTGTCAATATGGTCGATATTTGATATATTGTAGCAAATGAATTACGATTTCTCGCGCTTAAATCAAAAAGCAAAAGATATTCAAGATTATCTAAAACATGAGCTATCCGGCATAAGGACAGGCAGAGCCACTCCGGCGCTTCTGGATAGCATCCGTGTTGATTCATACGGCTCAAAACTGCCTATAGATCAGGTTGCAACTGTCTTTGTGGAGGATGCAAGGACACTGCGCATAACCCCTTATGATATAAATCAAATTACTGAAGTTGAAAAAGCGATAACAAATTCAAGTCTCAGTGTCTCCAATTCCGTTGATGAGAAAGGTATCAGAATCTTTTTTCCTGAGCTTACCTCAGAGATTAGAGAAACTCTCATGAAGCTCGTAAAAGAGAAACTTGAAGAAGCAAAAATTTCCTTGAGAGGTGAGCGTGACAATACATGGAATGATATTCAGAAAATAGAGAAAAAAAATGAGATAAGCGAAGATGATAAGTTTAGATTCAAAGACGAAATGCAGAAAATAGTGGATGAGGAAATCAAGAACCTCGAAACTTTGGCGGAGAAGAAAGAGAAAGAAATCATGCAGTAAATCATGTCAATCATTATTTTCATAATTGTTCTTGTTGTTTTAATTCTTGTTCACGAGATTGGGCATTTTATTGCAGCAAAGCGCGCTGGAATTAAAGTCCTCGAATTTGGCATTGGCTTTCCACCAAAGATTTTCAGTAAGAAAGTGGGAGAAACAAAATATTCACTAAATTGGATTCCATTTGGCGGTTTTGTGAAAATTTTTGGTGAAGATCCAAGTAAAGAATCAATATCGGGTACAGAGAGCCATAGGAGTTTTGTAAACAAACCGAAGAGGATTCAGGCACTCGTAATCGTCGCAGGTGTTGCATTCAATATGCTTTTGGCAGTTATATTATTTTCGGCAGGATTTTTTATAGGGATGCCAGTCTCTGACAATGACCCTCTTGTGGTGAACAAAGGATATGAAATTACCAATGCGAAACTTACTATTGTAAATATATTACAAGGTACACCAGCAGAAAATGCTGACCTCAAAGCGGGAGATGAGATTTTAAGCGTGGCAACAAGAAACGATAATGTTGATATACTTAATCCCGAGAATGTGTCTGATTTTATCGCTTCTAATGAAGGTGAAGATATAGCTTTTGTATATAAACGCGCAGGCGAAGTTTTACTTGCTGAAATTGTACCAGAGAGCAGTGTTGTAGAGGGCGAGTCGGAACGTGTGGCTATAGGAATGTTTATTGGAACTGTTGGCACTCTAAAACTCCCCATCCTTATTGCTCTTATAGAAGGAACAAAACTCACTGTCTCAATGACATACATAATAGCCATAGCTCTTGGAGGATTTCTTTTAAATATGTTTACATTGAGCGCAGACCTTTCGCAGATTGCGGGACCTGTAGGGATTGTAGGACTTGTCGGGGATGCAGCCAAGCTTGGATTTGTATCGCTTCTTAACTTCACTGCAATTATTTCAATACATTTAGCGCTCATAAACTCATTTCCGTTTCCGGCACTTGACGGAGGACGGCTTGTTATAATTTTAATAGAAGCAATCAAGAAATCTCCAATAAAACCAAAAATCGTAAATGCAGTAAATACAATCGGCTTTGCACTCCTGATACTTTTAATGCTTGTCGTCACATACAATGACATTCTGAAGCTGTTTTGACCGCCTTCCTTATTTGCTGTAATATTAGAGAATGTTACAGAGCAAACTCTTTACTAAGACAAGAAAAGAGGCCCCCAGAGATGAGGTGTCTAAAAATGCCCAATTACTTATTCGCGGCAGCTTTATCCATAAAGAGATGGCTGGTGTTTACACATATCTTCCTTTAGGTCTCCGCGTGCTTAATAATATTGAAAATATTATAAGAGAAGAGATGAATGCCATAGGTGGACAGGAAGTACTCCTTACAACTCTTCAAGATTCGGAAGTCTGGAAGAAAAGCGGACGGTGGGACGATGAAGTGATGGATAATTGGTTTAAAACTAAATTAAAGAATGGAAATGAGCTTGGCATTGCAAACACCCATGAAGAGCCATTGTCAAAAATTCTTACAGACCATGTGAACTCGTACAAAAATCTTCCTTTATATGTTTACCAGATTCAGACAAAGTTCCGCAACGAGCTTCGGGCAAAGAGCGGTATTATGCGTGGGAGAGAGTTTTTAATGAAAGATTTATATTCTTTTTCAAGAAATGAAGAAGAGCATAAGGAATTTTATGAAAAAGTAGCGGAATCCTACAAAAAAATCTTTGACCGAGTCGGTATTGGAGAAATAACATATAAAACATTTGCAAGCGGAGGATCATTTTCTAAATTCAGTGATGAATTCCAGACGCTTTCTTCAGCAGGTGAGGATACTATCTATGTTGACGAGGAAAAGAAAATTGCAATAAACAAAGAAGTGTTTGCAAGTGATGTAGTTGCTGAGCTTGGTCTTGATAAAGATAAACTCGTAGAAAAAAAAGCGATTGAAGTAGGAAATATTTTTCCTCTCGGCACTAAATACTCTGAAGCCGAAGGACTCCTTTACAGGGGGGAAGACGGAAAGGACAAGCCGACAGTTATGGGAAGTTACGGCATTGGTCTGGGGAGAGTTATGGGGACAGTTGCAGAAGTGCTCTCCGATGAGAAAGGCCTTATCTGGCCTGAATCAGTTGCGCCGTTTAAGGTTCACTTACTAGGACTCTCTGATGCGGGTGAAATATATGACAAGCTGAAAAAGGCAAATATTGAAGTACTCTATGACGATAGGGAAATGAGTGCTGGTGAGAAATTTGCAGACAGTGACCTAATTGGTATACCATATAGAGTTATCGTGTCTGATAGGAATAAAGATACAGGCAAATTTGAATTTATAGATCGCAGGACTGGAGAAACAAAGGAAATCACTGAAGAAGAACTGTTTAAGTTAGTGAGTTAACATGCGAAGTAAAATAAAACGATATTTTGATAAATTTTATAGACTTTTCTCAAATGACATCGGCATCGACCTAGGAACAGCAAATACACTTGTATATTTAAGAGGACGGGGAATTGTCATAAACGAACCATCAGTTGTTGCCGTCAATCAAAAGACGGGGCGCGTTGTTGCCGTCGGTTCTCAGGCTAAAGAGATGCTTGGAAGAACTCCGGGGCACATTACTGCCGTGAGGCCTTTAGTTGACGGAGTGATATCTGACTTTGAAGTGACGGAGGAAATGCTCTCATATCTGATAAACAAAGCACAGACGCATCTGAAAAAAGTGCTGCGGCCGCGTGTGGTAATCGGTGTGCCATCGGGTATTACAAGCGTTGAGACGCGCGCTGTGCGCGATGCGGCGAAGAATGCGGGGGCAAGGGAGGTCCATATAGTGGAAGAGCCAATGGCGGCGACAATTGGCATACGGCTTCCTGTAAAAGAGCCAATCGGCAATATGATTATTGACATTGGAGGAGGAACGTCTGACATTGCTGTCGTTGCATTAAATGGTATTGTGCGTTCAAAGAATGTGCGCATTGCAGGAGACAAATTTAACTCTGACATAATCTCCTACATAAGAAGCGAGCTTAAGATTTTGATAGGAGAAAAAACGGCGGAGAATTTAAAGATTGCGGCTTGTGCAGTACTTGCAGGTGAAGCACCCATTGAATCGGTTGTGCGGGGAAGGGATCTGGTGACGGGTCTCCCGCGCGAGGTCGTCATTACTGACTCTGATATTCGGGAGGCGATTTCGAACTCCATTGACCATATTATTGATGCGACAAAAGAAGTGCTTGAGACGACCCCTCCTGAAGTTCTCTCGGATGTCATGCAGAGAGGTGCATTTGTTGTCGGCGGCGGTGCGCTTATAAACGGAATGCCCGAACTTCTGCACGATACGCTGAAGCTTCCTGTGTACATTGCTGATGATCCTATGAGTGCTGTAGTGCGTGGTACCGGAATAATTCTTGAAGACATTGACGCGTACGATGAAATTCTTATAGAAAGCGATGATGAACAATTATCCCCTACATCACAGTAAAGACGGCAGAGGGTTGTCTACAAAGACTTTTACCACCATATTGCTGATTATAGGTATATTAGCTGCTGTTCATATTTTTTTCCCGAATGCACTGTCAGGAGCCTCGCATTTTATAAGCGCGCCACTCTGGAGTGCCAAAAATGTAGCAGTTGAAAGTACTTTAAATTCTGTACAGCTTCTGCGCTCAAAGAAAGCTCTTGTCACAGAGAACAAAAACCTTAAAGGGAGGATCAAAGAGATAAAATTTAAATTGCTCAGTACAGAACTGCTCAAACAAGAAAATAATTCTCTCAATGAACTATTTAACAGGCAGATATTTGATATTGAGGATACTGTTTTGGGCACAGTTCTTGCACGGCCCGCTGTATCTTTTTACGATACCTTTGTAATTGACATTGGCAAAAATGCCGATATCCGAGGGGGTGAGAATGTGCTGGTATTTGAGGACATTTTTATAGGAACAGTTGACAAAGTACATCGCACTACATCGACAGTCAAACTATTTTCATCTCCGGGGGAAGTGTCGCAGGTTTCTATAGGGCCGGAGAATATAGCCGCCAGTGCCGAAGGCATCGGCGGGGGAAACTTTATCATTAAGCTTCCGAGAGGCGCTGAAATTCAGAAAGGGGATATTGTTACGATGCCGAAGATAAGCACAAAAATTTTTGCGGTAGTGGAAGAGATTGAATCAGATCCTTCTGACCCGTTCCTTACGGTACTCTTCAAAAATCCGGTAAATATGAACGAAGTAAAATGGGTGCAGGTTGTGATTAATGACTAATTTTAATGTGTTTTACTTAAGGATTATTTTAAATCTTCTTTTATTCTCAAGCATTCTGTTTTTGCCGTGGTGGTTTACGGTAATTGTTGTAATTGCGTTTTTAGCATACTTTAATGCATATGAGATATTATTTTGGGGATTGTTTACCGATATTCTATATAGCACTCCCATTGCTAGTTTTTTCAATTTCCAGTTTATATTTGTAAGCTTGTTTGCAATATTTTTCATCGGAGCATATTTTCTTAAAAAAAGAACCATATTTTATAATGCTTAGAAAAATAAAAAATAAAATATTCAAGAAAGATTACAAAAATCGCGAGATAGAGCCTGATGAGATTTTTATAGATTCCACTAATTTGCCTGAGTTTAATATAGATCAGTTTGAAGGGCGCATTGAAAAACCTATATCGAAAAGCGCGATAATTGTTGTCGGAATATCATTTTTAATTATAGGAATTTTATTCGGTTGGAAGATATGGGATTTACAGGTAACCGACGGAGATATGTATGCATCTATAAGCGAGAACAACAGATTAAAGCATTCCGTTATCTTTGCCGACAGAGGCGTCATATACGATAGGAATAATACGGAACTTGCATGGAATGTGCGTAGCGATGAGGATGATTTCTCACGCAGAAAATATATTGATAGGCCGGGACTTTCGCATACTTTGGGGTACGTGGGATATCCACTGAAAGACGATTATGGTGTGTATTACCAAGAGGAATTTATTGCAAAGGACGGAGTGGAGAAAATATATAATAAAATTTTAAATGGAAAACAGGGTCTCAAAATCGTTGAGACGGACGCTTTAATGCAAGTGCAATCAGAAAGTGTCACTCTTTCACCTGAAAACGGAGATAATGTAACGCTTTCAATTGATGCATTAGTACAAAACAAGTTTTATGAATTTATAAAAGATATTGCACTTAAGGCTCCGTTTTCAGGCGGTGCGGGCGTGATTATGGATGTAAATACAGGAGAGATTTTATCTATGGCAAGTTATCCTGAGTATGACTCACAAATACTCTCTGATGGCGCTCCGGCACAAGAAATCAGCATTTATACGAACAATGAAAACAAACCGTTCTTAAACAGAGCAGTTTCAGGGCTTTACACGCCCGGCTCAACTGTAAAGCCTTATCTTGCTATCGCAGCGCTTAATGAAAAACTTATTGAACCGGAAACGCAGATCTTAAGCACTGGGTCTATATCAATACCCAATCCATATTTTCCTGACAAAGAATCCGTATTTTCTGACTGGAAGGCACATGGGCTTATTGACATGAGAGAAGCAATTGCAGTTTCATCCAATGTGTATTTCTATGAGATAGGTGGAGGGTATGAGAAGCAAAAGGGGCTGGGAATTAAAAATATTGAAAAATATATGAGAATGTTCGGATTTGGTAATGACACTGGTATTTATCCACAATATACACTCTCTGAAGAGAAAGGAGTAATTCCGAATCCAAAATGGAAAGACGAAAACTTCAAAGGCGACAAGTGGAAGATAGGGGATACATATCATACTGCAATAGGCCAGTACGGATTTCAGGTGACACCACTTCAGGCAGTGCGTGCAATTGCCGCAATCGCAAATGATGGAAAATTACTTACTCCCACACTGCTTACAAACGATGACATAGATTCAAAAAGAGTATCTGTACGCAAGAAGTATTTTGAAGTTGTAAGAGAGGGAATGCGTCTTGCTGTCACAGATGGAACAGGAAATGGGCTCAATATCCCACAGGTCAGGATTGCTGCAAAGACTGGGACGGCGGAGCTTGGAACTATGAAAAAATTTGTCAACTCACTGGTTGTGGGATTCTTTCCTTATGAGAATCCAAAATTTGCTTTTGTTGTTATAATGGAGAAGGGAAAAAGAGGAAATACTCTTGGCGCACTTTTTGTGATGAAGCAGTTATTTGAATGGATGGCAATTAATACTCCTGAATATTTAGAATAAAAGATAAAAAATAAGTTTTTAATATTTAAAATTAATCAACCCATATAAACTGTTGACTTTTTATTCTATTTACATATACTAAATATCAATAATTTATAAAAGAGTGAATTACTATGCTTGATGAAAAAGAATATCTGACTAAAGAAAAATTTGACGAGCTTCAGAAGGAGCTTGATTTTCTTAAAATAACTCGTAGAAAAGAAATTGCGGAAAATCTGGAATACGCCCGCTCGCTTGGCGATATATCAGAAAATGCCGAGTATCATGAAGCGCGTGAGCTTCAGGCCGCAACGGAAGACAGGATAAATAAGCTCGATTCCATTTTGAAGTTCGCAAAAATAGTTAACCAGAAAAGCAAAGATGCAGTTAGCTTAGGTTCTACAGTTCAAATTCAAAAAGAAGGAGAAAAAGAAATACGAGAATACAATATTGTCGGCTCTGAGGAGGCGAATATGCAGGAGAGAAAAATATCGCATCTTTCACCATTGGGCGAGGCGATGATGGGGAAGAAAAAAAGTGAAATTTTCTCGTTTACAACTCCCAATGGCAAAATGAACTACAAAATCGTCAGTATCAAGTAAATGAAAAAGATTAAGACACTTTCAAATGGATTAAAGATTGTAATGGTTTCAATGCCGAAGAGTTTGACGACAACTGTTTTGGTACTTACAAAAACAGGTTCAAAATATGAGACAAAAAATATAAACGGCATATCGCATTTTCTTGAGCATCTAATGTTTAAGGGAACAGAAAAAAGATCGAGCTCAAGGGAAATCTCAGAAGAACTTGATGGACTCGGTGCTCAATACAATGCATTTACTGGTTATGAATATACTGGATATTATGCTCAAACAGAGGCTCGGCATTTTAAAAGTGCATTAGAAGTATTATCTGACATCTATTTAAATGCTACATTACCTACTGAAGAGATTGAAAAGGAGCGAGGAGTGATTATCGGAGAGATAGAGATGTATGAAGATAATCCCAAGCGCGAAGTGTGGGATGTTTTCACAGATCTTTTATACGGCAACCAACCTGCAGGGTGGCCTATAATAGGGAATCGGAAGAATATAAGGGAAATTAAACGGAAAGATCTTATTAATTACAGAAAGAAAAATTATGTTGCATCTTCCACTGTCGTAGTTGTTGCGGGAAAAGTAGACGAAAAAAAAGTTATTAGTGAAATAAAGAAAGTATTTAGTGATATATCAACATCAAAGAAACATGGAAAGAAAAAAACTAAAGATTTGCAGAAAAAAAATAATATACTTATTAAAACAAAAAAGACAAGCCAGACACATCTCATTTTAGGTTTTAGAGCATATCATGCTAATCATAAAGACAATGCTGCTGCAACTGTCCTTGCTGGAGTTTTAGGTGCGGGTATGAGTTCAAGATTGTTTCATCGTATTCGCGATCAGTTGGGTGCAGGGTATTACATAAAGTCTGACTTAGATGTATTTACTGATCACGGCTACTTGGCGATATATACAGGCGTTGATAATAGGAGGGTTCCCGAAATACTCCATGCTATTTTAGATGAGGTGCGCTTGGTTAAAAGTGTTTTCGTTTCCGAAAAGGAATTAAAAAAGGTGAAAAATTATCTGATTGGAAATTTGTTTTCAAGTCTTGAAACATCACATGCCCGCGCTCAGTTTTATGGGCTTGAAGAAGCGCTTGGAAAGAAACTCAAGACTCCGCAGGAATATGCTCATGAAATACAAAAGGTTTCCGCGCGCGACATCAAGAGAGTCGCAGGGGATATATTTAAAACGAGGAAAAGCAATTTGGCACTTATAGGCCCTTTTACCAAAAAGCGTGAGAAAGGTCTTGAGAAATTACTTGTGGTATAATAAAGCTACTATGGATTTATTATTTTGGGGAATGACATTAAGTATCACAGGAGAAGTCCTTATCGGACTTGCAGTTCTCAATGTGCATAGGCATATTGTCAAAGAACATAAGATTGATGAGGATGTGTTTTGCGCAATAAAAAGAGAGAAAAGGATTGCGCTTACCGGAATCGTCTTGATGATTGCAGGATATGTGATGCAGATGTACGCAAACGGATACATATCTCAATTTATTGGCTCATAGGCAAGGCATGACAGCAGATGAAGTCAGAGAAAAATATATACGCTTTTTTAAAAAGCGTGGGCATACCGTAATTGAATCGGCGTCTTTATTGCCTGAAAATGATCAAACGACTCTTTTTACAAGTTCTGGTATGCAACCACTTTTGCCATATTTTCTGGGCAAAGAACATGAGAAAGGCGCGAGTTTAACCAATTCGCAGAAATGCTTCAGAGCAGAAGACATGGATGAAGTTGGCGACAACAGGCATACCACTTTTTTTGAAATGCTCGGCAATTTTTCTTTCGGAAGTTATTTTAAGCAAGAGCAGCTACCGTGGCTGTTTGAGTTTCTAACAGAAGAGATAGCTCTTGATCCAAATAAATTATATATAACCGTATTTGCCGGAGACAAGAAAAATGGAATTCCGAAAGATACTCAGAGCGCTCTAATATGGGAAAAATTATTTGCCGGAAAAGGTATTGAAATGAAAGAAGATGAAAGGATTTTTTATTACGGTGCAGAGTATAACTGGTGGAGCCGCTCCGGAGAACCAGACAAAATGCCGAAAGGAGAGCCGGGAGGTCCTGACACCGAAGTGTTTTACGACTTTGCCACTGCGCACGACGAGAAATTTGGAGAGAATTGCCACCCAAACTGCGAGTGCGGAAGATTTTTAGAAATAGGAAATACAGTTTTCATGGAATATATAAAGCAGGAGGACGGAAGCTTCAGTCACTTGCCGACAAAGAATGTTGATTTCGGAGGCGGGGTTGAGAGAATTACTGCGGCGGTAAATGATGATAGTGATATTTTTAATATTGACATACTTTCATCTATAATTGGCAAAATCGAGAAAGCAAGCGGTAAGTCATATAATGAAAATAAAAAAGCTTTCAGAGTAATTGTCGACCACATTCGTGCGGCAGAGTTTATAATCGCAGACGGCGTTGTTCCCTCAAATACCGAGCAGGGATATATTCTGCGGCGACTCATAAGAAGAGCCGTACGATATGCTGACAAACTCGGGATTAAATTAAGCGATATTTCAGACGAAGAAAAAAAGATAAATGATGAAGAGGAAAAGTTTAAAAAAACGCTTGAAAAAGGATTAAAAGAATTTGAAAAATTATCAGAAAACAATATTTCTGGTCATGACGCATTTATTTTGTTTTCCACATACGGCTTTCCAATTGAGATGACGATTGAACTTGCGCAGGAAATGGGGATTAATGTTGATGAGGAAGGTTTTAAAGAGGAGATGAAAAAGCATCAAAAACTCTCAAGATCAGGCGCAGGGCAGAAATTTAAGGGTGGACTTGCAGATACTGGTATAGAGTCCACAAAATACCACACGGCGACGCACTTGTTACTTCAGGCGCTTAAGGATGTGTTAGGCGATAATATTGGGCAAAAAGGGAGCAATATTAATTCCGAGAGGTTGCGATTTGATTTCTCTTGGGGAGAGAAAATGACAGATGAACAAAAACAAAAAGTGCAGGATTTAGTGAATCAAAAAATAAAAGAAAAACTTCCCGTAACGTACCAAGAGACAGATGGAAGGCGTGTATATAAAATAGGGAATTACAGCACGGAGTCTTGTGGAGGCCCTCATGTAGAAAACACAAGCGAACTCAGAGAATTCAAAATAAAAAAAGAAGAATCGGTGTCTGCCGGCGTTCGCAGGATAAAAGCAATATTAGAATAATTTCATTGCGCAGTGTATATAGTTTTCATATAATGAGATTATGTCTTTTCTAAAATCTCTTAAGAGTCAAGGTAAGATGCAATCATTTGTTATATTTGATATAGGCAGCGGAAGTGTCGGTGCGGCTCTTGCCACAGTCTCTCCCGATGATAATATTCCGATGGTTCTGTATAGCACCCGCGCGCCAATTGCATACAAAAAAAATATACATTCCTACATATTCATGAAATCAATGTTTGCTTCTTTTCAGGACGCTGCGCTTGAAATTGTGCAAAAAGGTATACCAAACCTTGCAAGAGAAGGCATTGAAGTGAGAAATATAAATAAAATTTTATGCATATTTTCATCTCCATGGTACAAGTCACAGACAAATTTGCTTAAATTCAAAAAAGAGAAGTACTTTGATGTGTCAAAAAAAGAGATTGAAAAAGCTGTTATGGATGTCAATGAAGAATTTCAGGGAAATTCCGTAAACGAAGAGGGAGACAGAAAATTAAAGAAATCAAAATTGATTGAAAAGAATATTACACAGATAAGACTTAATGGATATCCTACAAACAATCCTTATGACAAAAAAGCCACAAATGTTGAACTTTCACTGTTTTTGAGTAAGATTTCCAGCAGCGTGTATGAGAACATAAGGGAGATAATTGATAAAACTTTTTATACGGAAAATATATCCTTCCATTCTTTTGCGCTGGTTTCATTCTCCGTAGTTCGAGATATATTCCACACGAAAAAGAATTTTCTTCTCATGGACATAGGAGGAGAAGTTACCGACATATCTCTTGTGCGCGATGAGATGCTCTACAGCACCGCATCATTTCCTCTTGGGAGAAATTTTCTGACTCGGCAAGTTCTAGAAGCGCTTAATACAATTGCCGAGGAGGCGAATTCCCTAATCAGAACTTTTCTTGAAGGCAAAACAAGAGGAGCCGAATCAGCAAAGATAAAGACAATACTTGATAGTGCTGAAAAGCGCTGGCTTACTTCCTTTAGAAAAACATTGACAGATCTCTCTGAAGGATTGTCACTTCCGAGAACAATCTTTTTAACTGTTGATGAGGACATAGGTAAATGGTTTGAAGGTGTGATAAAAAGAGATGAATTCAGCGGTCTCACGCTCGCCGGAGAACCCTTCACGGTTGTGATGCTGAGTGAGAAACAATTGCATAAATATTGTATTACCGTGGGGCAGTCCAGATGCGACTCATTTCTGGCAATAGAGACATTGTTTTTCCACAAAATTGTGAATGCTTGATATAAATATGATATAATCTAACTGCAGATATATATGGCAAAAGATTCATTTCAGGACATAGTCCCACCTAAAAAAAGGACAATAAGAAATATACAGAGCTCTCATGCAAGAGTGCAAAGGCCTCAGAAAATGGAGGATGATTTTGAATATGACGCAGGATACGGCAGAGTCATAAGAAAACCACACTCATCGCGCATAGCTTTGTGGTTTGTCGCTGTTATTGTAATTATCGTTTTAGTGCTTGCGTTTTCGCTTCTTTTCTCCGGTGCGAAAGTAATCATTACTCCAAAACAAAACAGGACGCTCATTGACGTCTCCTCTGTTGCGGTACTTGACGGAAGTGCGGAGGAACTTTCCTATGAGATTATGACGATAGAAGAAACCTCTTCCAAAAAGATTGCCGCAACGGGAAGAGAGGAAATTGAAGAGAAGGCGTCCGGTAGGATTGTCATCTTTAATGATTTCAATACTTCAAGCCAAAGGCTTATAAAAAATACCCGTTTTGAAACGTCTGAAGGGCTGATATATAGAATAAACAAGTCAGTAGTTGTGCCTGGGCAGAAAACAGAGGATGGCGAGAAGGTACCTGGAAGCGTTGAAGTGACAGTTTATGCGGATGAAGCGGGAGAAGGGTTCAATATAGGACTTATGGATTTTACTATTCCTGGCTTTAAGGGTTCCCCACGTTTTGCAAAATTCTATGCCCGTTCAAAAACACCTATGACAGGAGGATTTGTAGGAGAGAAATTAACCGCCGACCCTGCCGAGGCTGAAAAAGCAAAGAATGAAATTCATACTGAGCTCAGAGAGCAGCTGCTTGCCGAAGCATTTTCGCAAAAGCCGGATGAATTTTATCTTTTTGAAGATATTATCTTTATTGAGTTTGAATCACAGCCTGATGCCGAGTCCGGCAATGAAGTTGAGATAATAGAACAAGCGACACTTTACGGCGTGTTGTTTGAGAAGCAGAAGTTTGCGGAGTATATTGCTAAAAAAACTCTCGCCGAATTTGATGAAGGGCCGGTTAGGATTGCGGATACCTCAACTCTTGCAGTCAATGCGCAGGATAAAGAAGAAGCCCGGCCGTGGGAAGACGGGGAATTTAAATTTACCATGAAAGGTAATGCGCACATTGTGTGGATATTTGATGAAGAAAAGCTAAAGAGTGATCTTTCCGGAAGGGCAAAAGCTGCACTTCTTACAATTCTCACAGGATATCCAAGCATTGGGCAAGCCGAAGTGATTCTAAGGCCGGTTTGGAAGAGATCTTTCCCAGACAAGACAAGTAAAATAAAAATAGAACTAATCCTTGACAAGTAGATATTCTTAAAATACTGTAGAAAACAGAATTCAAACTTTTCATTAAAAAGGAGGGCAGATAAATATCAATCTATAGTTTTATAATACTATTTATATTTACTTTCTTGTTTAGTATATCTATTCCCCTGGTTTTTTATTCTGAAGCTAAAGACAGATTCAGAAAGCCAATTAGTGATTATATTGAATGGCTTGTATGTGGTTTTATTATATTTGTCACTGAAAAAATAGTTGGATGGAAGGAATGAGAAATGGAAGATTATACAAGCAATACAGATATTTTATTGCATTCTCTTGCATGGAATCCGACAAGTAAGTTTGTTGCAGCAGTTGTTATTGTTGTAATAATCTCTATATTCACAATTTACTTCATTGCATGCTTGAAGGAGAAAAAGGACGATAATTGTGCATGAGTCGGAAGTATTATACCGTCATCTATTTAGATGACGGTTTTGTGCTATAATGCACTCAATATGACTCATTTCGACAGTGCTAAAAAAAGAAATATATACAATCCGAGCTCTAGTGCTCCATTTAAGATAAGCCGGACAAAGATTGATTTTTTCCTTGAATGTCCACGTTGTTTTTATCTTGACCAAAGGCTTGGCGTAAAAAGACCTTCAATTCCGGGTTTCACTTTAAATATTGCAGTTGACCATCTGCTTAAAAAAGAATTTGACATTCATCGCGTGCAAAAGTCAAAACATCCTCTTATGGAATCGTATGATATTGATGCAATTCCATTTGAAAATGAGAAGCTCAATGATTGGCGTAATAATTTCACAGGCGTACAGTGCCACTACAAACTGACAAATTTTCTTGTTTTTGGCGCAATTGATGATGTGTGGGTAAATCCGCAAGGAGAACTTCTCGTCGTTGACTACAAAGCGACAAGTAAAAAGGAAAAACCGACGCTTGAAGGAAGGTGGGGAGGTCAGTACAAAAGGCAGATGGAAGTTTATCAGTGGCTTTTCAGATGCAATGGATTTAAGGTCTCAGATACTGGGTATTTTGTCTATGTTAATGGCAAGAAAGACAGGGAGGCTTTTGATGGCAAACTTGAATTTGATATTGATGTAATCTCATATAAAGGAGACAGTTCGTGGATTGAAAAAGTCCTTGGAGATATTAAAAAGACACTTGAAAGCGATGAGATTCCCGCAAAAGGTGAGCTCTGTGAGCATTGTCCATATAGGGAGGACGCAGGAAAGATATTACTAAAGAAACATAGAGAGGAAAAGAAAGAATTAGGAAAACTGTTTTAATTTATTGCTAGGTCAAGTCTAGCGGCTAGCAGATAAATATGCTAACTAAAAAAGAATTAATAAACCATCTTGAGAACGGGACAAGAGTGCTTCAGACAGGTGCACTTAAAGATGCTTTTGTTGCTATAGACAGGAAAGATTTCGTGCCAGAGGATTATGTTGAGGAGGCATATGAGGATTACCCACTTCCGCTTGGCGACTCTAGGCAGACAATTTCACAACCGACGACTGTAGCGTTTATGCTCGAGCTTCTTGATCCACAGGAGGGAGAGAATATTCTTGATATCGGCGCAGGCTCAGGATGGACGACGGCGCTTCTTGCACGTCTTGTTGGAGAGAAAGGCGGGGTAATCGGTGTTGAAATTATTCCTGAACTTGTCCAACTTGGAAAGAAAAATCTTAAAAAATATGATTTCAAAAATGTCGAAATACTGAAAGCAGATAAAGAAATAGGACTTCCAAAAAAAGCGCCTTTTGATAAAATCCTTGTTTCAGCTGCAGCAGAGGATCTTCCGAAAAAACTTCTGGAACAATTGAAAATCGGGGGGACAATGGTCATTCCGATATATGATGAAGTATGGCAGATTAAGAAACTTGAGAGCGATAATGATATTAAAAAATACAAAGGATTTGCTTTTGTGCCATTAATTACATGAACAAAACAGAGAAAATGAAAGAAATAAGAGACGAAGTGTTTGAATTAAAAAATTCGCCTCTATATAAATACAGGACAGAAAACGGATTTTTCCCTGTACTCGGGGAAGGAAGTCACAATGCTAACATTTTATTTATAGGCGAAGCGCCGGGGAGAAATGAAGCAAAGACAGGCAGACCGTTTTGCGGTGCAGCGGGGAAGATCTTGGATGACTTGCTTTTCTCAATTCAAATACCCCGCGGGGATGTCTATGTAACAAATATAGTAAAAGACAGACCTCAGAACAATAGGGACCCTCTTCCGGAAGAAATTAAGATTTATGGACAGTTTCTGGACAGGCAGATAAAAATTATTGAGCCGAAAGTTATCGCAACTCTTGGGCGACATTCAATGGAATATATTATGAAAAAGTTCGGGCTCGAAGGTGAACTTAGGACAATAAGTTTAATGCACGGTAAATTATTTGATGCAAATGGTGTAAAAATCGTTCCGCTTTATCATCCCGCAGCAGCAATCTACAATCGCGATCTCATTAAGACGCTTGAAAAAGATTTTAAGATTTTAAAAGATATAAAATAAAAAAACCTTTCAATAATCGTAAGATTATTGGAAGGTTTTAAAAAATGTTCTTGGTTCACAGAATAATCTTTTAATAAAAAAGAAGAAAAACAACAAAATTATAGTAAAAACAGACATAATAGCAACGAACACATATACTATTATTAATTTATCCTCCCAGACCGCACGGATTCCTCCTAAAATTAACAAGCCTCCTTCTCTAAATTTTGAATAAATTTCTACCATCAGATCCCCCCTTTTTATCTTGTCAGAAAATCTAAATTTACTCAGTAGAGATTACTATGCTTTATGAGTTTAGTCAATATATGGTATGATAATCTGAAGCTTATGTTTTGGGGAGATAAAATAACCAATCAAATCAAAGTTAATCTGGAGAAATGCATTAAATCAGGCAAACCTCTTATCATAAGAGATGAAAAAACAGCATCTGGAAGAATCCATGTAGGCTCAATGCGTGGTGTTGCAGTCCACGGCATTATATCAGAAATTCTTTCTGAAAATGGAATTAAGAATAAGTTTCTCTATGAAATAAACGACTTTGACCCGATGGACGATATGCCGTCCTTTCTTGATGAAGAAAAGTTTGGCAAATATATGGGCATGCCACTTTACTCTGTGCCTTCGCCTGACGGGAAGGCGAAGAATTTTGCAGAATATTTTGCCACTGAATTTATTAATATCATAGAAAAATCTGATTTTTTTCCGGAGTATTACAGAGTAAGTGAATTATATAAATCAGGAAAAATGAATGATGCGATTTCATCTGTACTTGTAAAAGCGAAAGAGATAAGATCCATTTACAAAGAAATCTCCGGATCGGTAAAGGAAGATGACTGGCTTCCTCTCTCTGTAATATGTGAGAAATGCGGAAAGATTAGTACAACAAAGACGATTTCCTTTGACGGGAAGGAAGTTGAATATATATGTATGGAGGGACAGGTTCCGTGGGCAAAAGGCTGTAATTATCGGGGTAGAATATCGCCGTTTGACGGCAATGCAAAACTGCCGTGGAAAGTGGAATGGGCCGCTAAGTTTAAAGTCCTTGAGGTTGATATAGAGGGAAGCGGCAAAGACCATTCTACAAAAGGAGGATCACGTGATATAGCAAATCATATTTCCCGTGAAATACTTGATTATAAACCGCCATTTGACATTCCATATGAATTTTTCCTTGTTGGAGGCAGAAAGATGTCTTCATCAAAAGGGAAAGGATCGTCCGCAAAAGAAATATCAGATCTTTTACCTAAAGAGCTATTTCGCCTTGCCCTTATCGGCAAAGACTACAAGCAGGCAATTGATTTTGAACCTGATGGCGATACAATTCCCGTCCTTTACGACACTATGGACAGAATTGCAGAGAAATACTTTGAAGATGCAAAAGACGATGATGCAAGATTATTTTCACTTATCCATCCACCGTCTGAGAGAGGAAATATAGAGAGAAAATTTCTCCCTCGTTTTTCCCAAATTGCTTTTCTTGTGCAGATGCCCCACATGGATATTGAAAAGGAAGTTGAAAAGATGAAAGGCAGTTCTTTAACCAATGAAGATAAAAAAGAGATTTCATCAAGGGCAGCGTATGCAGGCAACTGGCTTAAGGCGTATGCGCCTGAGAAGTATAAATATGAACTACAGAGAGATGAAGTGCCCAAGCAAGCAAGTTCTTTATCAGATGAACAAAAGCAAGTACTTGGTAAAATGTTAGAATATATAAAATTACAGAAGGATCTAGATGGGCAGGAGCTTCACAGCAAAATCCATGAAATCAGAAAGGAATCGGGTATTGAACCAAAAGAATTATTCAGTGCAATATATATCTCATTTCTTGGGAAGGACAGTGGTCCTAAAGCAGGATGGTTTTTAAGCGTGTTGGACAGGGAGTTTCTTGAAAGGAGACTAGGGGAGGTGATATAAAAAAGCATCCTGTAAAACATAGATGCTTTTGTATTATGTAAAGATTTTAATATTATTTTCTAACTTTCTTTTTCTTCTTTCCGGAATAAAGCGTAACAGAGTTTAATTTTATCTTTTTCTTTGTCTTTCTTCTTTTAACCACTTCTCCTTTTTTGTTGATTATCATAGGAAGCTTAATCTCTTTAGCAACTCCTTCTTTTGAATCAAATCTCTGCAGTAAAACCATTAGAATATCGTGCACAATATTTTCTCGTTTGAATATATCCCCTTTAATAAAGATTATTCTGTGGCGCCTTATGGATAATAATTCCTCCATTCCGTGTATATGCAACAACTCACTTTTTAATGACTGAAGTTCTTCATCTTCGTCGTCTTCTTCCTCATTGTTGTTGTTTTGGCTATCTTGTCCACAAAAAGATTTTTCTTCTTCATCATCTTTCTCCTCATCTTCCTTGCAATACATGTTTTCAATGCCAACATATTTAGCCTTTTTACGCAATTGTTTGTCAACAAATATACATATTAAATTTTCTTCATTCTCATAATATTTAATCCTGTATAAAATCATAAATCCCTCCCTTTAATTTATGTTAACGATCTAAAGTAAATCAGCATCAAAGCTCTAAAATCTAAGCAAATAGTAACAAATACCTATAAAAAAGAAAAGCATGGGATTCCACAGATCTTTTCTGTGGATAACTCCTTTTGCTATGTGGGGCAGAGTGTTATATATTAAACTTCTGGTGGGATGAAGTGGGTTAAGACCACATCCCAGGAAATTAAAAAAAATACACTTGCCATACTTTGTATTTTTAAGAGTTCGGCATCTGTGAAGATCGTCCTCAGATGCCGGACGACGATTTCCAAAATTAAAGAAAAATGAAAAATTTACCATGCTTATTGGCGAATACACGCACACACTTGACACAAAAAAACGAATTTCACTGCCATCAAAGTTCCGCAGGGAATTTGGAAAGAGAGTTGTTGTCACAAGAGGACTCGATAATTGTCTGTTCGTATATTCCATCAAAGAGTGGGAAAAAATTTCAAAAAAGATTGGTGAGCTTCCCATGGGAGGAGCAGACACAAGAGGTTTCAACCGTTTTATGCTTTCGGGTGCCGTCGAGGTTGATGTTGATTCGGCGGGAAGGGTATTGATTCCCGATTTCCTTAAAAACTTTGCTAATTTGGGGAATAAAGTTGTCCTTGCAGGCATTCATAGCAGAGTTGAAATATGGAATGAGAAAGCGTGGACTCAGTACAAGGAGAATATAGAAAAGCGAGCAGAGAGACTGGCAGAGAAGCTCGGAGAGATCGGTATCCTCTAATATGCACATCCCCGTTCTTTTACAAGAAGTTATAGAGTCTCTGAATCTTAAAAAAGGAGACACGGCAATTGATACCACAATTGGAGGCGGAGGGCATGCAAGAGAGATTTGTAAATTGATTGGAAGTACAGGAACACTTATCGGCATCGATCTTGACCGGAGAGCATTGGACGGAGCAAAAGCAAAACTGAAAGATGGAAAGTGTAATATAATTTTAGAGCAAAAGAATTTCAGAGATTTAGATAAAGTTTTAAAAAAGGCTGGTATTGAGAAAGTTGATGCAGTATTATTTGACCTCGGTTTCAGTTCAGATCAGCTTGAAGAATCAAAGCAACCTGCCTGCGCAGGCAGAGGATTTTCTTTTCAGAAAAATGAACCACTTTTAATGACTTTCAAAGAAAGTCCTGACGAGAAAGATTTGACCGCAAAAGAGATATTGGGCAGCTGGGAAGAGGAAAGTATAGCAGATATTTTATATGGATATGGTGAAGAGAAATTTTCAAGACAGATTGCTAAGAAAATTGTTGAGTTGAGAGATGATATGCCGATTGAGACGACACGTGATCTGGTGGAGGTGATAGATAAAGCCGTTCCAAACTGGTACAAGCACAAGAAGATACATTTTGCAACGAAGACATTTCAGGCCCTCAGAATCACGGTAAACGACGAAATAGGGGCTTTGAAGGAGGCACTGGGGAAGGCACTTTATGTATTAAAAGCAGAAGGGAGGATAGCAGTCATATCATTCCACAGCATTGAAGATAGGATAGTAAAGCGTTTTTTTAATAATAAAAAGCAGGAAGGTGAGGGTGAGGTGATTACTAAAAAACCAATAATACCAAGCGAGGATGAGATAAAGAGAAATCCCCGCTCGCGCAGCGCAAAACTAAGAGTATTTCAAAAAAAATAAAATGACTACACGTGCGATACAAATAAATAAATTTGAAAAAAGGGCATTTGTAGTGCTTGTCTTCATAATTCTCATATTGTTCGGCCTGTACTTATATTTCATAAGCAAATCAATAGTCAATGTAATAGTAAGGGAAGAGATTAACGGCGATGTCGCCGCTGTAAGCTCAACTATAAGTGAGCTTGAAACCAGATATATAGTACACAAAGACGCCATTGACATTGAATTTGCAAAATCTACTGGATTTAAAATATTGAAAAAGAAAAAATTTGTAGCAAAAAAATCGCTTGCCAGAAAAGGCACTGCTTTAAATCTTGGAAATTAGAACCTACCTAGGCTATAGTATATAGATGAAACCAGAATTTTTGAGAAGAATTCGCATAATCTCCATAATAATATTTTTTCTGGGACTCGTCCTTGTGGGGCGATTGTATTTTGTGCAGGTAATGCACGGTGGAGAGTACAGCGATGAGGCCGACAGGCAATACACCAGACCAAATCAGAGCCTCTACAGTAGAGGGTCTATTTTTTTGCAGGATAAAAATGGTACGCTGGTATCTGGAGCAACTCTCAAATCAGGATTTATAGTAGCCATAAACCCTAAAATCCTTGTTGACCCAAAGAGTGCATACGAGAAACTTTCAGAGATAATTGACATTGACGAGGATTCGTTTTTTTTTCGCGCTGGCAAAAAGGATGACACATATGAAGAAATTGCAAAACATATAGATGAAGAAAGAGCGTATAGAATTTCCGATCTGGAAATTGACGGTATCAACATTTACAAAGACAGATGGAGATTCTATCCAGGGAATGATATGGCCTCCCAGACGCTCGGCTTTGTGGGTTTTATAGGAGATGAATTCTCCGGAAGATACGGGCTTGAAAGATATTACGAGGATACGCTGGAACGGGGAGAAGATGAAATCTATGTCAATTTCTTTGCGGGGATTTTTGCCAATATAAATAGCACGGTGTTTAAAAACGGCAATCGCTCCGGCGATGTTATCACCTCCATTGAACCCTCAGTTCAGCTTTTCCTTGAAAATAAACTGGATGAAGTAAGTGAAAAATGGAACTCAAAACTTACTGCCGGTGTGATAATAAACCCCCAAAATGGAGAGATACAGGCAATAGGAGTGAATCCTTCTTTCAATCTCAATAGTTTTCAGAAGGTGGAGAACCCGTCTGTATTTTCAAATCCTATTGTTGAAAGCGTGTATGAGATGGGCTCTATCATAAAGCCCCTTACAATGGCAGCCGGCATTGATTCCGGTGCAATTACCGCAACAACTACATATTATGACGCAGGAAGTATTGAACTTGATGGCTCCACAATCTCAAACTTTGACGGAAAGGGGCGCGGGCGTGTTTCAATGCAGGAAGTGCTCAATCAATCGCTCAACACCGGAGCTTCATTTGTTGCGAGTAAAATAGGCAACAGAGTATTTGCAAACTATATGATTAATTACGGAATCGGAGAAGAGACGGGAATTGACCTTCCAAATGAATCTGCGGGGATTGTGAAGAACTTGTATGAGCCAAGGGATCTTGAATATGCCACAGCGTCATTTGGACAAGGAATTGCGACGACGCCTATTGCAACCATAAGAGGGCTTTCAGTCCTTGCAAACGGCGGAGTGCTTGTAACTCCACGTATTGCAAAAAAAATAAAATATACATCAGGACTTTCAAAAAAAGTATCGTCTAATGATGGGCAGAGGATACTGAAACAGGAGAGCGCAGAGGAGATAACAAGAATGCTTGTAAGTGTCGTTGATAACGCTCTTTTGGAAGGGACGGTGAAGCTTCCTAATTACAGCATTGCGGCAAAGACGGGGACAGCGCAAATTGCTTCCGTGGGCGGATACTACGACGACAGATTCCTTCATTCATTCTTCGGCTATTTCCCCGCTTATGATGCACAGTATCTGATATTCCTATATACTCTGGAGCCAAAAGAAGTAAAATATGCCTCGCAGACTCTGACACATCCGTTTATGGATATTGTAAAGTTTTTGATCAATTATTACGAAATACCCCCTGATAGATAAAATGTAGATGAAACAAATTTTTAAAAAAATAATAATTTTTATTCTTACACTTGAGGCAAGAATCGTCTTGAAGAAATATAATCCTCGCATTGTTGCAATTACGGGAAATATCGGAAAAACAATTTCAAAAGATGCTGTCTATACAGTGTTGAGTTCGGCTTTTTTTGTACGCAAAAGCCAGATGAGCTTTAACAGTGAAATCGGCATTCCTCTTACAATCCTGGGCCTCCCGAATGCATGGTCGGATTTCTTTTTGTGGATGCAAAATATCATTGACGCTCTGAAATTGATTGTTTTAAAGAACCATTATCCCAAATGGCTTGTCCTTGAGGTCGGGGCCGACAGACCGGGGGATATAAAAAGTATTTCCCGCTGGCTCAAACCTGATGTTGTCGTAATGACCCATTTGCCTGATGTTCCCGTACATATAGAATTCTTTGATTCAGCACAAGATGTGATAGAAGAGAAAAGCCATTTGGTAAAGGCTCTTAAGGATGACGGAGCGTTTATAGTAAATGCAGATGAGAAGAAAACCCTTGCACTGAAGTCTCTTGTCGGAGAGAGAAAAGTCTATGCATACGGAAATTCTCCTGGTTCAAGCATTATCGGTTCAAATTATAATATTTTGTATAAAGAGAGATTTCCAAGTGGCATATCATTTCGTGTTGACTATAACAGTGTGAGCGTGCCTGTTGAGATAGAAGGGGTGTTGGGCAAACAGCATATTTATCCGATACTCTCCGCACTTGCAGCAGGTGTCTCCCAAGGACTTAATATTGCTTCAATGGGGCAGGCGCTTGAAAAACACGAGACTCCTGCCGGAAGAATGAAGCTCATTGAAGGAATCAATGATTCGCTTATTATAGATGACAGCTACAATTCATCTCCTGTGGCGCTCAAAGAAGCACTTAATACTTTCAAGTCAATAAATTCCTCAGGAAAAAAAATTGCAGTGCTTGGAGATATGATGGAGCTGGGAAGTCATTCCGTAGAGTCGCATATAAATGCCGGAAAGCTTGCGGCAGAGGCTGCGGATATTTTAATCACAGTGGGTATACGCGCCAAATATATTGCACAAGGTGCAATGGAGAACAAAATGAAAAAGAAGGAAATTTTTCAGTTCAATGATTCAAAAAGCGCAGGAGAAAAACTTGCGGCAATACTTAACGACGGCGACATAACTCTCATAAAAGGCTCGCAGTCGGTGAGGATGGAGAGAATTGTTGAGAAGGTAATGGCATACCCTGAAAAGAAATACAGACTTTTGGTGAGACAGGGAGAAGAGTGGCAGATAAGATAAATTATTGATATATTTCTATTCAAGGCTCCATCGTCTAACGGTTAGGACATCAGCTTCTCAAGCTGGTAATCGGGGTTCGATTCCCCGTGGAGTCACCATTTAGAACTTTTTTTTCCGCGCGTCGCTCCGCCCTCGTCCCGTTTCCGCCCATTCAATTTTTAAAAAAATCCCCCCCGAAAAAATAAATAGTCTGGTCTCCGATGTAAAATTATTAGATTCTTCATTATGGGCACTTTACACAATTCGGTTAAGGGTTAGAAACCATCGAGATGAAGTCCTTGTTGTAAACAATAAGGACGACAATTGAATATGGTTTATCAAGATGCGGTGAGAGATTTGGCTCTATGACCCGTAGGCAACCCTTGAAACTGGCTGTTTCAAGAAGGTGCTAAATCCAACCCTAACGGGAGAGATAAAGGTCGGTTTTATTTTAAACTACGCTCTTCTCCCAAGAAGAGCGTTTTACATTATGAATATAGACAAACAAAAAGCAAATGGGGCAGTGAACCGAGGAACATTGTATTCTTTTATCCCAAAGCCACTTGAGATTGAGGGAAAGCCAGAGTTAAATGTCTTTCCGCTCAATGTGCTATTTTCCAGCTTTACAAATAGAGGTGGTGTAAGAGTGATGGGCAGCGCTTGTTATGACCCTGACTTCAAGACGTTCAAACAAAATGGTGTTGAATCATCAATGGAATACCGTAACAAATACGGAGGCACTGCCTGGCTGAAAATAACATACAACTCAGAAAGTAATGGCAAATACCGTGGAGAGAAATATATAAACGACAAATCAGTTGTTATGGCTAATGGCCCAAATTGGAAAGTATTTTTCATCCATTTCACAATGATTGGTCTTATAGACGGAGAACTTTGCGAATTCAAGGAAGTCTAGTTTCATAAAAAAAATGTTTAGAATATTGTGGGAAGATAAAAGTGGATTAATGTCAGAAAAGAAAGATTACACTATCAATAGGTATATCAGACCACTTGGGTTTGTAGTTGTCGGCATATTTTTGGTAGGTTCTGCTTTATATAAATTGTTTCTATGAAAAACCTGGAATCATGCCATCACCATTTCTAGATTTTGAATGGAACTAACAATATGTTCTCTCTGACACACAAGTTCTGAAAGCCACGCTGTGGGGTCACTTGTTCAAACGGCTTTAATTATTCTTGACGAAATAATTATTCTAGTGTATAATTAACACGTGTAACTATGAATCCTTACAGCTGTGGGGAGTGCATTAAACATCACTCCCTGCTTTAATTTTAATGAAAGGTGGTGGTTTATTTGACTGTAAAATATTTCTTTTCTTGTTCAAAATGCGGAGAATATCTGGTTACAGTACGCACTTTCAAGAAATTTATTGTTAAAGATAAATGGAAAAAATTACAAAAAAAAATAAACGATGGTGCTTTTGGTGGAGCGGTCAAGTTTGGCAAGAAATGTCCAAAATGTTCTCCCGAAAAGGGATTTACCAAAGTTACTCTAAAAGTTCTTTGGCCAAAGCGACCGTATAAATAAAATACGGTTGCTTTTTTTATCTACATTATGAGAAAAGTATTAAATAAAGTATTTTTTGAGAGATCGTCGCTTAGTGTTGCTGAAAGACTGCTTGGTAAATTTCTCGTTAAGAAAAGTAGAGGAAAAGAGAGAGCATATATGATAACAGAAGTTGAAGCGTATGATGGATTTAAAGACAAAGCATCCCACGCGCATCGCGGGAGAACGATGCGAAATGAAGTGATGTTCGGGCAGGCCGGATATTGGTATGTATATTTTGTATACGGAATGTACAATATGCTCAATATCGTTATAGGTAAAAAAGATTATCCTGCGGCAGTTTTGATACGGGGTGTTGATGGAATAAACGGACCGGGGAAGCTTACAAAGACGCTTAGAATTGACAGAAAATTTAATAAGAAGAAAGCAGATAAGAAAACAGGACTTTGGATTGAAGACAGAGGAATAAAAATTAAAAAAGATGAAATTAAAAAAACTCCGAGGATCGGAGTTGGCTATGCCGGCAAATATACTAAAAAGCCGTATCGTTTTGTTTTGGTAAAAAATAATCATCTGGCTATTTAAAAGCCAGATGATATTGTAGATGTTCAGTACTTTTATTTTTCTGAACATTCTCTTTTTTATTTCTACTACTTAGATATGAGAAAGCGACTCTGCAGTAATTGTAATTCAACTCAAAGGCTTCCGCACATTTCTCAACAAGATTTTTGAATCCCAACTTTTTTTGTACACCGGACTCATATTCTCTTTGAACCTTTATAATAAGTTTTTTGGTACTCTCAAGATCTAAAGAACAATTACGTTGACTTTCTACATTTGCTATTTTTTCCTTCAATTTTTCCGTATCTATCATTACTGTCTCCTTAAAAACCTATGAAGTCTATTTTTTACAGTATAACAAAAAATATGACTTTGTCAACATTGAAAATGTGGATACTTGCTAAATCCTTATACTATGGGCTAAATTGTGCACAATACTTGACTTTATACTCACTATTTTGGTACTATGTGAAAATTCTACGAGAAGCCGTAAATGGAAAATAAACAAGAAACACCAGAAGAAATGACCGGTGTGGTGGACGAGACACTGCCAAATACGCTATTCCGGGTAAATCTTTCAAATGACGAAAAAATCATCGCGTATCTTTCAGGGAAGATGCGTAAATTTAAGATAAAGGTTCTTGTTGGGGATAAAGTGATTGTTGCAATTGATCCTTATGGAGGAAAGGGGAGAATTATTAAGCGATTATAGGAAATGAAGATAAAAGCATCCGTAAAAAAAATATGTGCAGAATGTAAGATTGTAAGAAGGAAAAGAAGAATTTGTGTAATTTGTAAGAACCCGCGCCATAAACAGAGGCAAGGGTAATAATAATTTTTAATTATCATTTTTTAAAGTGTATGCGTATATCAGGAGTAACAATACCGGACAAAAAAAGAATAGAGTACGGACTAACAGCCGTGTATGGTGTTGGCATTTCCAAATCAAGAACACTTCTTGACGGTGCAAATATCGACAAGGGCAAACGACCTTCCGAGCTATCTTCCGAAGAAGAAAACTCAATAAGAAAATTAATCGAGGGGGAGAAAATTGAAGGAGAGTTGCGAAGAGAAGTGTCAGGAAATATTAAACGATTGAAAGATATCAAATCATACAGGGGTTCTCGGCATACAAAAAGACTTCCGGCAAGAGGCCAGAGGACAAAGACGAATGCAAGAACTCTCAAAGGTGTAAAGAAGACTATGGGCTCGGGAAGGAAGAAACTTGAGAAAACTTAAAATAAATGGGAAAAAAGAGAGTTATAAAAAAAGCAGGAGGCGAAGCAGACAAAGGACTCCAGTCCCGCTCTCTTGCGCGTGTACCTAAAAGGAAGCTGGACACAGGCGTACTTCATATTCAGGCGACTTACAACAATACAAAACTTATACTGACAGACAAAAAAGGCGGTTCTGTTATGTGGTCTTCAAGCGGTTCACTTGGTTTTAAGGGAGCAAAAAAAGGAACACCTTTTGCTGCGGCAAAGGTTGGGGAGCTTTTAGGGGAGAAAGCGTCAATGATAGGAGTAAAAGATGTGAGTGTCGTAATCAAGGGTGTTGGCGGAGGAAGAGAATCCGCTCTTCGCGGCTTTACGGCAAAGGGCATTCAGGTTTCTTCAATAAAAGACACGACTCCTGTTCCACACAATGGTCCAAGGCCACCTAAACCCCGTAGGGTTTAGGCACGGAATTTAGGAATCAGGAATAAAAAATAATTTATTATGCGAATTGGTCCAAAATATAAAATATGTAAAAGATTGGGAAGCGGCGTCTTTGATAAATGTCAGACGCATAAATTTGCTCTTGCGGAAGAGAAGGCCAAAAAAAAGAGGAGGATTGGTGCACGCCCAAGACAAATGTCCGACTATGGACGCCAACTTCTTGAAAAGCAGAAAGTAAGATACACATACGGCATCGCTGAAAAGCAATTGTCCCGGTATGTCAAAGAAGCGGTTGCTAAAAAGAATGCAAAGCCCGTCGTGCAACTGATTGAAAATCTTGAGTCCCGCCTTGATAATGTTGTGTACAGATTCGGTCTTGCCCGCTCAAGGCAGATGGCACGACAGATGGTTTCGCATGGGCACATAACCGTGGATGGAAGAAAAGTGACAATACCATCATACAAAGTATCAAAGGGCGCGAAAATAAGTGTGAGGAAGGGCAGCAGAACAAGCAATTTGTTTTTAAACATACAGGAACAGCTCAAAGACCATAAATCTCCTGCATGGGCTTCTTTCAATAATAAAAGTTTAGAGGGGGAGATAAAAGGCAAGCCATCTCAAGAAATCACAGAGCTTATGTTTGATGTAGGTTCCGTACTTGAGTTTTATAGCAGATAATCAAGTAATTTTAAATTTCCAAATTATAAATTTTATAAACTAATTAATTTATTACTATGTCAGAATACAATGTATCACTTCCATCCAAGCCGAGAATTGTCTCGGAAGAGGAGTTCAAGGGCACATATGAAATTGATAGTCTTTATCCAGGCTACGGGCATACACTGGGCAATTCTCTAAGAAGGATTATTCTCTCTTCCCTGCCGGGTGCCGCTATAACATCAGTTAAGATAGAAGGCGTTGCTCATGAGTTCTCTACAATAGATGGCATCAAAGAGGATGTTGTTACTATACTTCTTAATCTCAAGAAAGTGAGAATCCAGATGTTGACTGACGAACCTCAAACCGTAACTCTCAGCGCAGAAGGAGAGAAATCGGTGACGGCAGCAGATATAAAGATGCCTTCTCAGGTCAAGATTCTCAACTCTGATCAATATATAGCCGAGATTACAGACAAAAAGGCGGAACTTTCAATTGAAATGATAGTTGAGCGGGGACTCGGATATGTGTCAAAGGAGGTGCTTCAGAAAGATAAAGTTGATATGGGAACTGTAGCGTTGGATGCGATTTTCACTCCAATAAGAAAGGTAAACTATGAGGTTGAGAACATGCGTGTCGGCGACAGAACGGACTTCAACAGACTGCGTTTGTTTATTGAAACAGACGGCACTATAACAGCGCACGAGGCGCTTGAGAAATCAATAGAGATTATGATAAATCAACTCAAGGCGATAGTTGGTTTCAAAGAAGAAGAAATAGAAAAAGAGACAAAAGAAGAAGAGGAGGAAATAAAAGAGGACTTGTCCGCCGAAGCCAAGGCGAAGGCGGAAGAGATAGACACAGAATTTTTAAAAACGAGAATCGAATCGCTTAACCTTTCGGCGCGGAATATTAATGCGCTGACGAATGCAAATATAAGGACGGTTGGTGGACTTGTGCGGAAGAAAGAGAAAGATATTTTAGAAATCGAAGGGCTTGGAAAGAAAGGTCTTCAGGAGATAAAAAGAGCATTGGGAAATTACGGTATTATTCTTAAATAAATCATGCGTCATCATAATAAAAACAGAAAATTGGGACGCGTCAAAAAGCAGAGAACAGCACTTCTGCGTTCTCTTGCACGCTCATTGATTTTGCGAAACAAGATAAAAACCACGGAAGCAAAAGCAAAAGAACTCAGGCCGTTTGTGGAGAAGTTAGTTTCAAAAGGCAAAGTCAACACGCTCATGTCGCGCCGTCTTGTAATAAGCCGGCTTGCCAGCAAGGTTGCGACGGCAAAATTATTTGATACACTTGCTCCAAAATATAAGGAAAGAAAGGGAGGATATACAAGAATCACAAAACTTGGAGCAAGAAAAAACGATTCGGCTAAAGAGGCAATAATAGAATTTGTAGAATAGGATTATGAAAAAAATAGAAATAAATGCAGAAGGAGAAAAATTAGGAAGACTCGCTTCAAAGGCGGCAAGTTTTTTGATGGGCAAAGATACCGCAGATTTTACAAAGAATAGAGTACCTGAGATAGAAGTAAAAATTACAAATGCTTCAAAACTCCAAATCACAGATGCCAAAAAAGGAGGCAAAGTGTATACAAGATATAGTGGATATCCGAGTGGATTGAAAAAAGAGAAGATGGGCAAATTGATTGAACGAAAAGGATATGGAGAGGTGGTAAAAAAGGCGGTGTATGGCATGCTTTCGGACAATAAATTGCGGCCAAAAATGATGAAACACTTAATTATAGAAGAATAATATGTCAACAGTAGAAACAAAACAAAAAACATCCCCAAGCAGATACATTGAAGCAATCGGCAGAAGGAAGTCCGCCATTGCCCGTGTGCGTATTTTCTCCAGCGATAAATATTCATTTGAAATAAATAAAAGAAGTCTGGAGGATTATTTTCCTATTGATGAACTGCGTAGAAATATAAGAAAAGTATTTGAATCAATTAATATTTCCCAGAAATTCAAAGTCTCAGTTCATGTAAATGGTGGGGGAGCATCTGCGCAGTCCGATGCAATATCGCTTGGTATTGCAAGAGCGCTTATCTTATTCGACCAAGAACTTAGAAGTAAGCTAAAAAAAGACGGTTTTCTCAAACGGGATGCCAGAATAAAAGAGCGTAAAAAACCGGGACTTAAAAAAGCCCGAAAAGCCGCCCAGTGGAGCAAGAGGTAAAATGAAAAAAGTTGACAAAAAAGACAAAAGACAGCATAATAAAAACATTGAAGATGGTGTTGTTTTTGAAGATGAGATAATTAGCGATACTATAACTGTAAAGAAGCTTCGTGAAAAGCTCGAGAAATGTGTTGAGGAAAAACGGGAGTATCTTGATGGCTGGCAGAGAAGTAAAGCTGATTTTATAAATGCAAAGAAAAAGGAAGAGGGGTTGAGAGCAGAACTTATGTCATTTGCAAAAGAAGAGCTTATGTTTGATTTGCTCTCTTCAATTGATAATTTTGATATGGCTTTTGCCGACAAACAGACTTGGGGGAAAGTGGACAAAGATTGGAGGAAGGGAGTAGAGCATATACATTCTCAGCTTCTAAAGACTTTGGGGGAGCACGGACTTGAGCAGTTTGACCCTTCTGGAGAACAGTTTGATCCAGCTTGCCACGATTCGGTTGAAATTGTGGTTACAGATAAAAAAGGCGACGACCACAAGGTAATTGAAGTTTTGCAGAAAGGATATATTTTGAATAAAAAGATTGTCAGACCGGCAAAAGTAAAAGTTGGACAGTTTAAAAATTAAAAATTTATATAACATTATGAGTAAAATTTTAGGTATAGATTTAGGCACGACAAACTCGGCAATAGCAATTGTTGAGGGAGGTGAGCCAACAATAATTGAAAACAAGGAAGGGGTAAGAACGACTCCGTCTATTGTTGCTATTTCAAAGACAAACGAGCGCCTCGCGGGACTTTTGGCGAAAAGGCAGGCGGTTACAAATCCGAAAAATACTATTTTCGGTATCAAGCGCTACATAGGACACAGATTCGATGATGCGGAAATAAAGAAAGACGAGAAAACTGCGCCATTTGATATTTCAAAAGGTTCTGACGGGGGAGTGCTTGTAAAGCTCGGCGGCAAAGACTACAGGCCTGAAGAGATTTCTGCAATGATTTTGCAGAAGCTCAAGAACGATGCAGAAGAGCGGCTTGGCGGTAAAATTACTGAAGCTGTTATAACGGTGCCTGCGTATTTCAATGACTCACAGAGAAAAGCGACAAAAGATGCCGGCAAAATCGCAGGACTTGATGTAAAGAGAATTATAAACGAACCGACTGCTGCTGCGCTTGCATATGGATTTTCCAAAAAGAAAGATGAAAAAATCGTTGTCTTTGACTTCGGCGGTGGTACATTTGACATCTCAGTCCTTGAGGTAGGGGATGATGTTATTGAAGTTAAATCAACGGACGGCGACTCGCATATGGGAGGCCGTGACATTGACCAGAAGATAATTAAATGGATTGCCGATGAGTTCAAAAAGCAAAGCGGTGTTGATATATCAAATGATCCGTTGGCACTTCAGCGTCTTGACGAGGCAGCGGAGAAAGCAAAACATGAGCTTTCCTCAACTGCAGAGACTGAAATAAATATTCCTTTTGTTACTTCTGATGCTTCAGGACCAAAACATCTGCTTTTAAAGATAACAAGGGCTACCCTTGAAGAGCTTGCAAGAGAGTATATTGACCGCTCAATTGAGATTACAAAAAAAGCGATTGAAGCGTCTCCTTTTCAAGCAAGTGACATAAATGAAATCATATTGGTCGGCGGACAGACAAGAATGCCTGCAATTGTTGATGCCGTAAAGAATGTTTTCGGCAAGGAGCCGAACAAATCAATCAATCCAGATGAGGTCGTGGCGCTCGGCGCCGCAATTCAAGCGGGGATTATGCAGGGAGACGTTAAAGATGTACTTTTACTTGATGTAATTCCTCTCTCCCTCGGTATTGAGACATTGGGATCTGTTGCGACAAAGTTAATTGAGAAGAACTCTACTATTCCTACATCCAAGTCACAGACTTTCTCAACTGCAGCTGATAATCAGACATCTGTTGAGATACATGTCGTACAGGGCGAACGCTCAATGGCATCCGACAACAAATCTTTAGGAAAATTTATCTTGGATGGCATCCCTCCTGCGCCAAGAGGGATGCCCCAGGTTGAAGTTTCATTTGATGTTGACGCAAACGGAATTTTAAATGTAAAAGCAAAAGATAAATCTTCAGGCAAGGAGCAGTCTATAAAGATTGAGGCAAGCTCTGGACTCTCTGAAGAGGATATTGAGAAGATGAAAAAGGACGCGCAGGTGCACGAAAGTGAGGATGCTAAAAAGAAAGAAGCTGTTGATGCAAGAAATCTTGCGGAGCAGATTATCTATACGGGAGAGAAAGCTCTTAAAGATGCTGAGGGTAAAATAGATGAAGGTATTAAAACTTCAGTTCAGACTAAAATAGATGAGCTTAAGAAAGTCAAAGATGGTGAAGATACGCAGACAATAAAAAATACAACAGAAGAACTCTCAAAAGAAATGCAGAAGATAGGTCAAGAAATGGCTAAAGCCCAGCAAGCACAAAGTGATCAGAAAAAGGGAGAAGAGAAAGTCCGCGATGCAGAATTCAAGGAGGAAAAGAAAGATGACGAAAAAAAGGATGATGATAAAGATAAAAATCAATAATTAAAATCACAAAATAGCCAGCCCAAAGTTGGTTGTTTTGTATACTTGATTCTTAATTCATAATTCGTTATTCTATAAACAATATATGTCCAAAGACTACTATCAAATTTTAGGCATAGATAGGAAAGCAAGCGCCGATGAGATAAAAAAAGCGTTCAGAAAGCTTGCACATAAATACCATCCCGACAAAGGGCAAGGTGACGATGCAAAATTCAAAGAAATAAGTGAAGCATATAGTGTGCTCTCAAATGAAAAGAGGCGGCAAGAGTATGATGCGTACGGACGAATATTCAATGAAAGTGGCGGGCAAGGAGCCGGTTTTGGCGGTTTTGGATTTGGAGGAGCACAAGACTTTGATCAGGATTTTGACATAGGAGATATTTTCGGCGGGCTTGGAGACATCTTTGGCGGAAGAAGGCAGAAAGTAAAGCGCGGCCGCGATATTTCAATTGATCTTGAGGTACCTTTCCGAGATGCAGTGTTCGGCACAGAGCGAAAAGTGCTTCTTACAAAAGTATCGCAGTGCAAGAACTGTAGCGGAAGCGGTGGAAAAGCGGGAACTCAGATGGACATATGCAAAATATGCAATGGCAAAGGAAAAATTCATGAGACAAAAAGCACAATCTTAGGGACTATTGCATCTGTCAGAGGATGCGAGAATTGCCACAGTATAGGAAAAGTTCCAAAAGAGAAATGCGCAGATTGCCGCGGCATGGGGGTATTGAGAAAAGAAGAGGAGATAAGGATTACAATTCCCGCTGGAGTTGATAATGGCGAGATGATACGTCTATCCGGAGGAGGAGAGGCGATCTCGGGCGGCGTACCTGGAGATCTCTACATTAAGCTTCATATAAGTTCTGATCCGATATTCAGAAAAGAGGGAAATAATCTGGCAATGAATTTGAGTGTCAAACTTTCTGACGCTCTTCTTGGAAGTTCATATACAATAAGCACGCTTGACGGAAATATTGAAATTAAGGTTCCCGCTGGTGCCTCATTTGGTGAGATACTTCGCGTGCGGGGAAAAGGTGTGCCAGTTGGAAAAGGCAGACGAGGGGATCTTTTGGTAAAAATAAATATCACGCTTCCGAACAAACTTTCAAAAAACGCTAAGAAACTTGTTGATGAGATGAAGAAAGAAGGAATCTAATTAACACAGAATTTTTGCAATGGTCTTGCGGGTGATGTAAAATTAAGAAATGGAACAGGCACAAGATTTCCTTGTAAGTTCATATGATACTCTTGGCTCAGTAACAAGTATGTCCCTTGATACGATTATTTTAATCACGATTTTTGTCGCATTTTTTGTATATGGATTAAGGTACGGCAAAGGAAGAATTATATCTCTCATTCTCTCTTTCTATATCTCAATTCCGATAATTTTTTCATTTCCGTACATAGAAAAACTCTCTTTTGCCTATTCACAAATTGCAGTTTTTTTGTTAATAATTGTTTTTTTGAATATTGTTATAAGCCGCTTTGTATACGAGGAATTTCCTTCACGCGGATTGAGGCGCCTTATTGAAGCAGGACTTCTCTCTGTCTCTGCCGGTGGACTTCTTTTAGCGCTTTCATACCATATTATCCCTATCACAGCACTTCACGATTTTGCTGCACCTATTGACGCACTGTTTACATCCACTACAACATTCTTCTGGTGGCTTATCATACCGCTTGCGGTTCTTCTCTTTACAGTCAGAAGATAATATAGGAATATAGTGGTATGAAGTATGCCACCGAGTTTAAGCATTTTTCTGATCATGACAATATAGATGACCTAAATACAAAACCTCACGCTTTTATTGCCATCCATAATACAAATCTAGGGCCTGCAACCGGAGGAACTAGGTTTTTTTCTTATAAATCTGAGAGTGCAGCTATTTCATATGACAAAAAAATTCTTTATCCGATGTTGGAAGATAACGAATCTATAAATAATACTGCAAACGTTTTAACTAAAAAATAATAAATGAGAATAAATAGAAGAACAAAAAAAGATATGGGTGCCGTAAAAAGCCATTCAACTAAAAAAATTCTGTCAAATATCTTGAACAAGACAGATGCTTATTGGAGTAGAGAGCAGAAGAAGAGGACACTTCAGTTATTTCATGAAATTGCCACGAGAGTGCCCGCATACAAAAAATTTCTAAAGAGACATAAAATTTCTCCAAAAAACATCAGGTCGTTCAAAGATTTGCAGAAAGTTCCAGCTACAACTAAAGATAATTATTTGCAGAAATATACACTTGAGCAATTATCTTGGGACGGAGCGCTTAACAGTAGAAGTAAAAATTCTCTTGTGTTTACATCAACATCCGGCTCAACCGGTGAGCCGATTTATTTTTCAAGAAACAGTGTTGTTGACCAGCAGGCAGCTGTTATTCACGAGCTTTTTTTTAAAAACAGCAAGTTCTCCTCAAAGAGCCCGACACTTATAATTGTATGTTTCGGAATGGGCGTATGGGTTGGGGGAATTATTACATACCAAGCGTTTGAGATAACAGGTCGTGGTGATTACCCGATATCCATCATAACTCCAGGTATAAACAAGGAAGAAATTTTTAAAATATTGAAAAAACTCTCACCTCATTTCAAGCAGACTATACTTGCAGGTTATCCTCCATTCTTGAAAGATATCGTGGATGAGGCAGAAGATAGAAAGATAAATCTAAAGAAATTAAATGTAAGGCTTCTTTTTGCCGCAGAAGCTTTTACGGAGAATTTCAGGGATTATTTGGCCAAGAAGACAAAAGTAAATAATGTGCTTATAGATACTATGAATATATACGGAAGTGCGGATATTGGAGCTATGGCATTTGAGACACCACTTTCTATTCTTATAAGAAAAATTGCGGTGAAGAATCCAAAAATATTTAAAAGTATTTTTTCTGACATAAGCAAGATGCCTACACTTACACAATACATCCCATCTTTCATATCATTTGAGGAAAGAGACAATAAACTGTTTTTGACGGGCAATAGCTCAATTCCACTTGTAAATTATTCAATAGGTGACCATGGAGGAATATTTACATTCAGTCAAATAAAAGAGAAACTCTTTCCTTATGGAATTAATCTGCATAAAGAAGCAAAAATGGCGGGAATAAAAGACCATATGTATCAATTGCCGTTTGTGTATGTATATGAACGAATAGACATGTCAACGACTCTCTATGGTCTTCAGATTTATCCAGAGACAATAAAAGAGGTCTTATTGAAAAAACCATTCTTCGAATTCTTAACTGGGAAACTTACACTGATTTCAAAATTTGATGTAAACCATAATCAGTATTTAGAAATAAACTTAGAGCTTCGGAAAAAAAGAAAAATGAGCAATATGCTCAAGACACAGCTTTTAAATGAGATTGTTAACAATCTGCGGTCTAAAAATTCAGAATTTCGTGAACTTTCCGATTTTCTAGAAAATAGAGCGTCTCCGACTCTGATATTTTGGCCACAGGAGGATCCTCTTTATTTCAAACCAGGAATAAAACAAAAGTGGGTAGATAAATAGTTTGCTATAATAAAAATATGAAACCAATTCAGTGGGATAAAAAAGAGTCATTAGAGGATTTTAAGAAAAAACTTGACATTGATTCTGTTATTGATAAATACGACGAGCTTTTGGAGGATCTGTTTTTAGTCAGGAATCCGCGTTTTAAATTTGAGCCAAACTACCAAAAAGAACTTGAAGAATTTATCAATGAGCATAAAGGGAAAAAACCGCTTGAAAAAGTAGGCGAGTGGTTTTATTTTCCATGGAACAATATACTCATACATTATCTGCCCGACAAGATACATCAGGAGATAAGAACTGCGCGCAATAAAAATATTATTACTAAAGACGAGCAGGAAAAATTTTACAATACAACAGTTGGTGTTGCAGGGCTTTCTGTTGGTTCACACGGCGTTCTTACGCTCTCAATGATGGGCGGGAGCAAGACTATAAAAGTTTCTGATCCTGATGTCGTCTCCGGCTCTAATTTGAATAGAATACGGCATGATTTCACGGTAGTGGGAAGAAATAAATGCGATATAGCAGTAGAGCAGCTTTACCAAATAAATCCATATGCAAAAGTGCATTTGTACAATAAAGGAATTACAGAAGAGAATATTAACGAATTTCTTTCTGGTATTGATATTTTAGTTGAAGAGCTTGATAACTTGGAGATGAAAATAAGATTACGAATTAAAGCAAAAGAACTTGGCATACCGGTTATAATGGCAACTGACAATGGAGATAATGTAATTGTTGATATTGAAAGATATGATTTGGATAAAAACACAGAGATATTCAACGGTGCTGTAGGACATTTGACTCTTAAAGAATTTCAGAAAATCTCTCCACAGGAAATGCCAAGACTTGCAACAAAAATCGCAGGGCCTAAAGTTGTCGTACCGAGAATGCTAATGTCTATTCTTGAAGTTGGAAAAACCTTGTACTCATGGCCGCAGTTAGGGGATGCTGCAACACTCTCCGGTATCGCTATTGCTTATACAGTACGCAGAATCGCGCTTGGAGAGAAAGTAAAGTCAGGAAAGATTGAAATAAACTTGGATGCTATATTTGACCCAGATTATCATGCAGAAGAAGCGATAGATGCGCGTGAAAATATAAGAAAAAATTTTCTAAAAATAATCGGCTTGGATACATAAAATAAATTAATGAATGTTGAGGATATAAAAAAAGTAATAAACATAGCAATATGGGCGCCATCTGGAGACAATTCACAGCCGTGGAGATTTGAGATAAAGGATAATAAACTGTATATATTCAATATACCTGACCGAGACAATCCGATTTTGAACTTCAAGCAAAGTGGGTCATATGTAGCGCATGGAAGTTTAATAGAAAACATATCAATCGCATCACCTCATTTTGGGTATGAAGCTAATACTGAATTTTTTCCAGACAGTTCTGATGGAAATCTTGTGGCTACAATTTCATTTGAAAAAATAAATATAAAGAACAGTCCTTTATATAGCTGTATAAAACAGAGAGTCACAAACAGGAAGCCGTATAAAAACAGTCCGCTTACGCAAGAGCATAAAAAATTACTTTTTGAAGATGGCAATATTTTTTTTGTTGAAGATAGAGAAAAGAAAAGAACAATAGGAAGTGCCGCAAGCACAATGGAGAGAGTTGCGCTTGAGACTCCTGCGCTTCATAAATTATTTTTTGGCGGCATTTTGTGGAGTAGAGAAGAAAACAATAGTGGCAAAGGAGGTCTTTATATAAAGACCCTTGAAGTTCCTCCGCCGATAAGACTTCTTTTCAGGTTATTAAAACATTGGTCTTTTACAAAAATATTTAATAAAATTGGATTTTCAAAGATGGCCTCAAAAGGGAATGCAGAGACTTATGCAAAATGCTCGGCTTTATACATCGTTGCAATAGATAAAGATACAGATAAAGATTTTGTAAATGCAGGAAGAATATCTCAGAGAGTGTGGCTCAATGCGACAAAATTAGGACTCAGTGTACAGCCTGTTACAGGAATACTATTTCTCGCAAGAAGAGCGCTTGCAGGGGATACTTCTATTTTTAAGAATTCGCATATTCCGCTTATAAAAAATGCACACGAACAAATAAAATCTGCTTTTGAAATAAAAGACGGAACAATTGCAATGATGTTCAGGATTGGATATGCTGACGCACCATCTGCGCGCTCACTTAGATTGAGTCCTGATATAACTGTTGTATAAATGTAAATGTTAAATATATTTCGTCTGCCATATGTAATGCATACAAACGAAATATTTTGGCTTAAAGGCATATCATTAAAAGCAATAAAAAATGTGATATTATTAATATATGGACATCCTAAGTAATTTTGATTTACTTTCTGTTGGAATAACTGTTGCCGGAATAGGCATTCTTGGCTTTGTTGTTTATTTTAATAATACGAAGAGTATTACCAACAGAACCTTTCTTTTGTTTGCTGTTATTACAATTATATGGAGCGTGACTAATTATTCATACTATCAGGTCCAGTCGATTGAGCTTGCTTTTTGGCTTATCAGATTCGTTATATTTCTTGGCGTTTGGCATGCTTTCTTATTCTTTCAGCTTGCAAGAGTTTTCCCAAAAGAGAAATTTGAGTTTTCTGACAATTATAAATGGATACTCCTTCCGATTGTCGCAATTACATCAATTATTAATCTCACGCCTCTTGTATTCAAGAGAGCTGTTGAAGTATCTCCGTCAGGCGGTATAGCAGAAATTGAGAATGGGCTCGCAATTGTCTTATTTGGTACTGTAATTATGGCACTTATAATAAGCGGCGTCGTGATTTTAATTAGAAAAACAATAAAAACAACAGGCGTAGAGAAATCGCAATTTGGATTTGTTACTTTAGGCACATTTTTTACTTTTATTTTTATTATTACATTTAATTTTATACTGCCGTCATTTTTTGATAATTCAAGATTTATCCCGCTTGGCGCACTCTTTATATTCCCATTCGTGGCGTTTACTTCTTACGCGATTTTAAGACATAAATTATTTCATATTAAGGTTGCGGCGACTGCAACGCTTGCTTTTGTGCTCTCTATAGTTACATTTTTGGAAGTTATATTCTCGCAAGGGCTTAATCAGATAATATTCAGAAGCAGTATATTTATACTCGTGCTTATCTTCAGCATCTTCCTGCTGAAGAGTGTCAGGAAAGAAGTCATACAAAGAGAGAAGATAGAAGAGCTCGCAAAACAACTTACAAAAGCAAATGTTCGTTTGAAAGAGCTTGATAAACTCAAGTCGGAATTTGTCTCATTTGCAACGCATCAAATTCGTGCGCCTCTGGCCGCAATAAAAGGATATACATCCATGATTATTGAAGGGTCATACGGAGAGATTTCAAAAAAGATGAAAGGAGTGGTTGACAAGATTTATAAGTCAAGCGAGTCGCTTGTACTCGTCGTTGAGGATTACCTTAATATCTCAAGGATTGAGATAGGCAGGATGAAATATGATTTTAAAATTTTAGATTTTGGCAAACTCATTCGTGAGATCGTGCAGGAGCTTACGCCTAATATCAAAAGGGCGGAGCTTAATGTTTCTATAAATATTGACGAGAGCGGGGAGTATAAAGCAAATATTGATGAGGGCAAGATGAGGCAGGTAATAGTGAATTTGATTGATAATGCTATTAAATATACAAAGAAAGGGTCAATAACAATTTCTCTTTCCAAGAGTGGAGATACGGGCAAACTTCTTGCATCGATCTCCGACACAGGTGTTGGTATTTCAAAGGAGATGATGTTAAAGCTTTTCAGCAAATTTATTCGCGCTAAAAATGCAAGTGACGTAAACATTGGTGGTACAGGACTCGGACTCTACATTGCAAAGCAAATGACAGAAGCACATTCCGGCGGTCGCCTCTGGGTAGAGTCAAAAGGGAAAGGAAAAGGTTCAACATTTTTTGTAGAGTTAGATGCAGAGAAATAAATCTGGAGTAATTGACTTTCAAAATAAACAGTTTTTTGGTACTATTTTTAGATGACAAATAAAAGAAAAACTCTACTTTCCGGCGTGAAGCCGACAGGTGCGTCTCATATTGGGAATTATTTCGGAGCGATGAAACAGTTCGTAGATCTCCAAGGAGATTACGGCAGAATACTTATTTTTATTGCCGACTACCATGCGCTCAACAATGTTCAGAATAGAGAGGAGATGAACAATAATATATACGAGATTGCGCTTGATTATCTTGCAATTGGCCTTGACCCTAAAAATGTAACAATCTTCAAACAGTCAGATATACCTCAACATTCAGAGCTTGCTGTGATTTTTAACTCTATTACGACAATGTCATACCTTATGCGTGCGCATGCATACAAAGATGCACAAGCGCGCAGTAAAGAAATCAGTGTTGGCACATTTGATTACCCGATGCTTATGGCGGCAGATATCTTGATGTATGATGCGGATGTTGTGCCTGTCGGGCAGGATCAGAAACAGCATATTGAGATTACACGCGACATCGCGGAAAAGTTCAACAGAATTTTCGGAGAGACATTCAAAATTCCCGAGCCGCTTATTCTAGAAAAAGTCGCGGCAGTTCCCGGAATCGATGGTCAGAAGATGAGTAAAAGCTACAACAATATAATTCCTCTTTTTGCAGAGGATGATGAGATTGACAAGCTCGCAATGTCTATAGTGACTGATTCAAAGGGTGTGGAGGATGTAAAAGATCCGGAATCTGACAATGTTTTTGCTCTACATAAATTATTCAGTAAGGAGCAACTTTCTGATTTGGAGAAGAGATACAAAGAGGGTTCAATCGGGTATAAAGAATCAAAAGAAATACTTGCAGAGAACATCAAAAAGATTATAAAACCGCTTCGCGAAAAGAGAAAGAAATTAGAAAAGGACAGTGAGTATGTACTGGATATTTTAAGAGAAGGTAGGGACAAGATGAGAGCTCGTGCAGAGAAAAAGATGCAGGAAGTTAGAGATAAAATCGGAACAAAACTATATGAGTAGAATTTATATAAAATATTTAAAAATATTGTATTATATAATCAAATGAAAAAACACATCACAAAATTCCTAATTCTAACAATCATTCTA
>CEPX01004026.1_pt1 | contig 81303 bp, 75 predicted proteins | sample 361361 | NCBI WGS metagenome assembly CEPX01 (sample SAMEA2619974, study PRJEB7988) | marine metagenome | biome: marine biome (ENVO:00000447); feature: mesopelagic zone (ENVO:00000213) & marine oxygen minimum zone (ENVO:01000065); material: "saline water (ENVO:00002010), including plankton...
TTCACGTGTGGTTTTGTTCTCTCGAATTTTTCCTTAGACATCTTTCGATCTCCTCATTTTTTTGTTCATTTTCTGCTTTACATTGAGCCTACGACCGGACTTGAACCGGTGACCTCTTCCTTACCAAGGAAGTGCTCTACCGACTGAGCTACGTAGGCATATTTTTTAGCCCACGTCTGCTAATTACATCAGCGTCTGCCTACTTGAGCGGGCGACGAGATTCGAACTCGCGACCCTCAGCTTGGAAGGCTGATGCTCTACCAGCTGAGCTACACCCGCATTTTCGTGGGGAGAGAAGGATTCGAACCTCCGTAGGCGTACGCCGGCAGATTTACAGTCTGCTGCCATTGACCGCTCGGCCATCTCCCCAACAGACTTTTTCATTTTTAAAGAGCGTGAGCCACCGAAGGGACTCGAACCCCCGACCGACTGATTACAAATCAGTTGCTCTACCAGCTGAGCTACGGTGGCATGCCGGGTATTCCTATTTTTTGAATCATCCGATTCAGGCAAACCTGACCGTCGAGAAATCAATAAATAATGATTGGTCGAAAATCAGGAAATGCAAAGCCTTTAAAATTAGATATAAAATTGAATACCCTGCAAGAGTGTTTTATAAGAATAAATAAAAATAATTTACATTATACAATTATCATAATGGATAGCACTTCGTACCATCCGGCAAATCTTCTACTATCCACCCTTTTTTCTTGAGTTCTTCTCTTAAATCATCAGATAATTTCCAATTCTTTTCTTTTCTAGCTGATTCTCTTTGAGTAACCAACTGTACAATATTTTCCGGAATGTCGTCTTGTTTTTTCAAAATCGATAAAATTATATCTGCTTTATTCAAGAAGTTTAGTCCAATAGAAGCTTCTTTTTTTGACAATTTATCATTATCAATTTTACGATTGAGTTTTCTTACATAATTAAACAAAACACCTAATGCCTTTGGTGTATTTAAATCATCAACCAAAATTTCAATGAATTGATCGAATTCGTCTGGCATTGTATTTCCAGCATCTGCTATTTTTTGTAATTTGTGATATAATTCATTTATTCTATGAACGGACTTTTTTGCATCTTCGAGTTTATTATTTGAAAAAGCAAGTTTAGATCGATAATGACTACTTATTAATGCAAATCGTAAACTTTCGTTAGAATGTCCATCAGCTAATAATTCAGGTATTGTTTTAATATTCCCCAACGATTTGCTCATCTTTTCATCTGCCATAATTAAGTGTTCACTATGCATCCAAATATTGACAAATTGGGTATTTAATGCAGCACAAGATTGTGCGATTTCATTCTCATGGTGGGGAAATATATTATCAACTCCTCCACAATGTATATCAAAATGATTTCCTAAATACTGTGTTGACATAACAGAACATTCCATATGCCACCCAGGCCTGCCCTTACCCCAAGGAGAATCCCATGATACGTCACCATCTTCTTCTTTCCATGCTTTCCATAAAGCAAAATCCTGTGGATGATCTTTTGTATATTCATCTGACGAAACTCTCTCTGTTTGCTTTAAGCCCTTCAGATCTAATTGAGCAAGCTTGCCATAATCTTTATATGATTCTATCGAGAAAAATACAGATCCATTATCTGTTGTATATGCATTTCCATTTTTAATAAGCGTCGAGATCATAACAATCATTTCTTGAATATGATTTGTTGCAACAGGGAATTCATCCGCTGGTAATATCTTCAACATCGCTAAGTCTTCCATGAATTCAGCTGTATATTTTGAAGTAATTTCAGCCAATGTTTTACTTTCATCATTCGCTTTTTTGATCGTCTTATCATCAACATCAGTGATGTTCATTACATGTTTTACTTTATAACCCACCAATTGCAGAATTCGTTTTAAGATATCCTCGAAAAGGAATGTACGGAAATTTCCAATGTGGGATCTATCATACACAGTTGGTCCACAGGTATAAATGGACACTTCACCAGATTTGATAGGATTAAAATTTTCCTTTTGTCTTGTAAGTGTATTATAGAATTTAATGTTCATCAATTTGCTAATGCCTGTTGGATGATCGAATCAATTAACTGTTCAAATGTGACACCGTTTGCCGCAGCAGCTTTTGGAACTAAACTGGTGTCAGTCATGCCAGGTAGCGTGTTCACTTCTAAAAACCAGTATTGATTATTATTATCCAATCGGAAATCTACACGGGCGTAATGACGGCATTTCAATAATGTATATATTTCCAATGCAGTTTGATGAATCATATTTGTCAAATTTTCATCCAGTTCAGCGGGGCAAATATATTCCGTCATCCCTTTCGTGTACTTACATTCATAATCATACAAATCGTGTGAAGGCTTAATTTCTATAATTGGCAGCACTTCATTTTCCACTATTGATACAGTTATTTCTTTACCATCAATGAATTGTTCTATTAGTATTTCATTGTCATAACTGAATGCTAATTCGACAGCAGAATCGAATTTACTTTCTTCATATACAATTGTAAGTCCAATTGTGCTGCCTTCACTATTAGGTTTTATAACACATGGCAATGCATATTCAAGCTTGTTTATAGTTTTTCCTTTTCTAATTCTTTTCCATCTAGGAGTGAAAATTCCAACATCTTCAGCTAATAATTTACTGATATGTTTATCCATGCAAATAGCAGATGATAATGCATCTGATCCAGTATATCTAATTCCAAGACTTTCGAACATGCCTTGAATACGTCCATTTTCACCTATACCTCCATGGAGAGCGATTAAGACTAAATCTACATGTTTGAGTGTATCCAGGTGACTTAATATATCATTTTCAAATTCTACTGAAATAGTATCATACCCTAGCGATTCACAGGCAGCAAACATTGCTTTCCCGGAATTTAATGAAACGTCTCTTTCAGATGATGGTCCACCCATTAATACAGCAATTTTAGCACTCATGATGTAATTAACTCTGCCCCCACTAATAAATTTTCTACAATAAATTTTGGTGTAAAACTATTACTCAAATTTTGCAGTGTTTCTGGTCCTTTTCCCGTTAGAACAAGCATTGTATCCATATTTAATTTAGCGCCAGCTTCCATATCAGAACCAGCATCACCCACCATTAACGAATTTTTTATTTCGATACCATGATCAGATGCTGCTTTATCAAACATTCCTGTACCCGGTTTACGATCTTTCGATGCATCATTAGGATGATCAGGACAAAAATAAATATCTGTTAATTTCAAATTATTTTCAGTAAAAGAAGCGCGGATATAGTCGTGAATCTCATTCAATTTTATTTCATCTATCAAGCCTCGTCCAATTCCTGATTGATTACTTACGATACAGAATTGCTCACAGCATTTAGACATTTTCTTCAGTGCATCCATTGTAAAAGGGAAAAACTTAAAATCATTCAAATCACTAATATATCCGGGATCTGGATTTATTGTGCCGTCACGGTCAAGAAAAATAGTATCATATTTTTTCATTGAGTTATTTCTTCTGTTTTTACATCTCTGAAATGAATTGAACTGCGCAAGAAATATACAAAACCAATCAAAACGAGAGGAATAAATCCTACTGCATGAATAAGAACAGCGAAAGCTTGAGATTCTGTTAAACCTGCATTGAAAATATTTACCAAAACATATACTGCTGCCGCATGATACGTTCCTACATATCCCGGTGCCGAGGGAATTGAAATGGCTAATGTTGTTGCGATTAGGACAATTCCAGCTGCGACCCATGATATTTCAATTCCTGTTGCAAGTACAACCAGCGCTGTGCAAATATAATATAAAATCCACAATGCTAATGTTAGGATGACCAGTTGAAAAGAGTGTTTTGTCTTTCTAATTGACACTAAACCATTGATAACATTCTGAATGATACTCAATAATTTTTGACCGGATGATTTTTCAAATATTTTCCAGTGGACGACTCTTTCATGAAAATTTGAATGGCTTTTACCCAGCCAAATAATAAATAGTAATCCACCAAATGTAATTATAATAAGTGCGATTAAAATACTTCCACTCCATTCCATTAAGGGAGAAAAGAAAGCGAAAAATATCATTACGACTGCCAAACCCATTGAATCAAGTAAGCGCTCTAATATGATGGTTCCGAATGCTGAAGATGCGGTAAGTGAATTGGATAGCGAAATTGCATAGGCACGTAATATCTCACCCAGCCTAAACGGTAGCACACTATTCCCAAAATATCCTACCATTGTTGCTGAAAATAACGGGCGAAATGGAAAGATTTGTAGTGGTTCTAAAATCAATTGCCATCGGTATGCTCGCAGAGCAACACTGGCGACCATAATAATCATTGATAAAAATACATATAACATATGAGTTTGGGATAAATTTTCGATCAGCTCATTAAAATTCATTTCACGAAATGCATACCAAAGCCCGGCTGCACTTAAAGCAAGCCCAAAGAATAATTTTAAATATTTATTCACGTAAATCGATCACTTCTTCAGCTTCATTTCCAAATTCAGAAAAGGAGTAATTTCCTCTTAAAATTTGCCAACTTTTCATTTGTATTTCGATCCAATTGTCCTTATCAAAATCAACAACTACATTTTCAAAATGCCAGTTTCCACTATTTACGGATATATCGCCTCTCATTTCAAAATCTTTCATTGCAAATGAAAACGTAATTAAACCATTTTCGTTCCGTTTATTCGAAATTGAAATACCCGATAAATCCCCTGAAATGATTGAAAATATATCTCGATCTTCAGGTAAGCGCTCATCTATGATACATTGTTTCGTATTCTTATTGAATGTTTTAATTTTATTTCCTGAAATAAAGATATTTTGCTGATTAGATTCGATTAAATATTCTATTGAATCGATAAAGGAAACGGATATGATTGAATTATATGTTTGACCATACTGAAACTGGTTTAATTCAACATCAATCTTTTTCCATCTTAAGAATTTCAATCCTGATTTTAATGAATCAAGATTAGATGGTGTGTTTCCGAATAAGATTGAAAAAAATAATAGCCCATAAAAGGGCAAACGGAACTGCATGACTTTAATCTTCTAAATGAAGTAAATAGGTTTCATCCACGAGTACTTCACGAGCTTTACTCCCGGTAAATGGCCCTACAACGGCGATCTGCTCCATTTGATCAATGAGGCGCGCTGCTCGTGAATAGCCAACCTTTAAGCGGCGTTGAATAAGCGAAATAGATCCTTGTTGATGCGTGACGACTAGCCGAATAGCTTCATGCAATAATTCATCTTGATCATCTTCTCCTCCACCGTCAACTGCAATACCATCGACTAGTTGTCCTTCACGAATACTGGGCAATATTAATTCTGCTGCTTTAGGCTGTTCCTGAATGTGTGCCATTAAAGATTCAATTTCTTCCAGAGATAAAAACGCATTGTGCAAACGGACAGGATCCGATGATCCTGATCCCAAATAAAGCATATCACCTCTTCCGATTAATTTTTCAGCTCCGGGCATGTCGATAATAGTTCGGGAGTCAATTTTACTTGCAACTTGAAATGCTATTCTAGATGGGAAATTAGCTTTAATCAAACCGGTGATTACATCTACAGAAGGACGTTGAGTTGCAATCACTAAATGTATACCCACAGCTCGTGCCAATTGAGCCAGGCGGGCGATGGGTGCTTCTACTTCACGAGCATTTAACATCATCAAATCAGCTAATTCATCAACCACAACTACAATAAAAGGCATTATTGGTTCACCGCTGTCCTGCATCTTTTTATTGTATTCATCAATATTGCGTACCACTGCATCAGCTAGCACATCATAACGACGGCCCATTTCTCTTTCCACAGACCTTAAAGCATATGCAGCATTTTCAACATTAGTTATTATGGGTTCATCTATGTCTTCCATGGATAATAAATGATAATCAGCTAATGCACGATATAGTGACATTTCTACTTTTTTAGGGTCAATAATAACAAATTTTAATTCATCAGGAGTCGAGCTATATAACAAGCTGCAAATAATTGAATTTAAACAAACTGATTTTCCTGAACCTGTAGTTCCTGCGATCAATAAATGGGGCATATTCGCTAAGTCAAGGGTAGCAATTTCTCCTGATGTATTTTTACCGATTGCCAGAATTAATTTCGAATCAGAACTTGCAAATTTTTCAGAATTAATCACCGATTTGAAATAAACTGTGGCTGGATTTCGGTTCGGTATTTCAATACCTACTGATGATTTCCCCGGAATGGGTGCAATGACACGAACCCGGCTCGCTTCCATTACTCTAGCCAAGTCATCGGATAAGGCAACAAATTTATTGACACGCACACCTTCGGCTGGCTCTACTTCAAATAATGTAATCACAGGACCGGGACTTACATTTACCACTTTTCCTTCTACGCCAAATGTTAATAATGATTGAGTAAGAAAATTAGCCCGATCAACAAGTTCGTCACGGCTCATACTATCTGAAATATTCACCGGAGTTGCTAGCAAATCTGATAAAGGCAATTGATACTCTCGTTTCGGTTGTTGCCTTTCTGACACTTCATCCAGATTTACTTCATCTTCCTCAACCATTTCACCCACTTCAATATTTTCATCTGTAGGTGGTTGAACTTCTCCCGTTTGTTTATCCGGTATTTCAGTTTGGAAATCATCTTTAGACTGCTCTGTTTCTATTAATTCTTCCGTTGATTCGTCTTTAATTTCACCTACTGTCTGTTCTTCCTTCTCTTCAATTGAGACATGTGTTGGAGATATAGATTCAGCAACTGCAGGTGGCGCTTCATCTTCTTGTTCCACAACTTTTTCTTCAGCAGCAGCATTTGCTTCAACTAATGCATCTTCTTTCTCCCGTTGAGCATCGATTTTATTCAGTAAATCCTGTGTATGCAATCGCTTGGTTTCTTCAGTCGTTTCAATTTCTTTTTTGAGTTTTTGTTCATCCCGCTTTTTCTTAAATGTTATACCTAGTTTTTCCAACGGTTCATACAAACTGAATTCAAAATATCCTCTAACCAACACCAACCATAAAGCGATTAACAAAATCCCCGTTCCAATCATTCCCAAAAAGCTATAAAGAAAATTAGCGAGATTTCCCCCAACAAGCCCGCTGGTAGTAAAATCAAGACCGGAACGACCATGTATACCTATTTCAATGAGACCGATTGTTACAGATAAAAGCACGCATGCACCAAAAACGTAACCGGCAATTCGATTGAATGATGTTAATTTTTTCTGACTAAAACACAGCCAACCCCAAATCAATCCCAAAACAGGAAATAAAAATGTGGGATAGCCAAACAGAAATTTGATAAAGAAATATGACAGGTAAACGCCAATAATTCCCAATGGATTTTCAACGTGGACATTTGGGGAAATTCCCGGGTCTTCATTGGGGCTGTAACCTATAAGGCTGATTAACACCAACAATGAAATTGCTATGGTAAGAATACCAAGTATTTCTAGGCGGCGGTCTTTCAAAACAGCTGGGAATGTTCCGTTTTCACGGTTCTGAACCAATCAACAAATTGAACAATGCCATCATAAAAATGGGTTGTTGGAGTGTAATCAAGGCGTGATTCTGCACGAGAAATATCGGCGTATGTGCGCAGCACATCGCCGGAAGGGAGATCGTACTCATCGAGCACGGGTGCCTTTCCAGTGACGTCACTGATTGTGGAGACCAGATCAGCCAATTTTACAGGTTCAGAGTTTCCGAGGTTGTATATCATGAAATCATCTGTTGACTTCAACGCCGCAAGTATACCACTAATGATGTCTTCAATGTAAGTATAATCTCGCGCTGTGGATCCATCGCCGAAAAACGGTAATGGATTATCATTTAGCAAGTGGCGAACAAATTTATGAATTGCCATTTCCGGACGTTGTCGAGGTCCGTAAACGGTAAAAAATCGCAAACAAATTGTTGGTATTTCATAAAGGTGGGAATACGTAAAACAAAGTTCTTCGCCCATTTTTTTAGTTGCTCCATAGGGAGAAATTTGCCGATCAACCATATCCGTTTCAGAAAAAGGAATCTTATCATTATTACCATACACGGATGATGATGATGCGAAAATGAAATGTTGAATGTCCTTTTCCTTCATTTCTTCCAAAAGAACTTGTGTCCCATTAATATTTACATCTGTATAATGTACCGGGTCATCCAAAGATGGTCTGACTCCTGCCATGGCTGCTAAATGAATTACAATATCAAATGAATACGTCGTAAACATTTCTCTCATGAATGCCTTATCTCTTATATCACCCTTATGGAATGAATATCGCTTATAGTCTAAATGGGATTTTTGATTCAATAACTTAATTTCGGGATGATAAAAATCATTTAGATTATCCACACACACGACTTGCTTGCGCTGACTCAATAATTTATCTATAAGGTGAGAACCAATAAAACCACAACCGCCTGTCACTAAAATCGCGCTCATAATTGGGCTGATCCATTTTTATAAAATGGTGGTTTTATAATAAGTGCTTTTTTCATTTTTCCCCTGATATCTATGTCCAGTGCCATCCCGGATTTATGTTTACCAAATTGAACATAGCCTAGTCCAATACCTTTTTGTAATAAAGGTGATTGTGTTCCGCTGGTTACAATGCCGACTTCATTTCCTTCTACGAAAATTTTATATCCTTTCCTTGGCACGGCTCTGTCTTCCATTTCGAATGCAGTTAAAAGTTTAGTTCTATTTTCTTTAGCTGAAATTAAAGATTCTTTTCCTATAAAATTTTCTTTATTCAATTTTGTTATCCAACCAAGTCCGGCTTCAATGGGATTGATTTTTTCATCAATATCATTCCCATATAAACAAAATTTCATTTCCATGCGCAGTGTATCACGACAAGCTAATCCACAGGGTGTAATATTGCCAATATTCATAATGGAATCCCAGATCACACCAATTACTTTACTATCAGCATAGATTTCAAATCCCAATTCACCGGTGTAACCCGTTCGGGCGATGGTGGCGTTTACACCGTCGACAGTTCCTTCTTCAAACGTATAAAATGGAATATCAGATAAATCTTTTTCTACTGCATTCTGCAATATGTTTCTGGAGTCCGGCCCCTGTAAGGCTATGAGCCCAGTTTCGGCACTGACATCAACAATGTTTACATCATCCGGATTGTGCTCATTCAACCAATTAAAGTTCTTTTCCAAATTGAACGCATTTACCACTAGCATGTATTTATCTGCATATTTATATATCAAAATATCATCGATGATTCCGCCATTTTCATAACACATAGCCGAATACTGGGCATCGCCCACGGACATGGTTTTTACATCATTAACTGTCATATAATTCAAGAATTCTTCTGCGCCTGCTCCACTCACATTAAGTTCGCCCATGTGACTTACATCAAAAATTCCACAGGATTTACGCACAGCTAAATGCTCTGCAACAATTCCAGAATATTGTACCGGCATCCGGTAACCGGCAAAGTCTACCATTCGGGCATTAAGTTCAATGTGTTTTTGGTATAGTGGAGTATCCAAATTCAATCACTGGATTCGAAATATAATTTTAGCTTACTCATTCCTTCGGTGATTTCTTCCACTGATATCCCAGAATAAGCAAAGCGAATATAAAATTCAGTTTCTCCTTCTTGGGGTCGTCCAAAATGATCCCGTGTGCAAAATGAAACTCCGGATGCGTGTAGTGCGCCCAATTGCAATTCAGCCACAGATGCTATTCCTTTACGTTCCATAATTTTGGTTACGTTCGGAAATAAATAGAATGTACACTGGGGAATTGCAATGTTAACACCGTCAATATCATTTAATCCTGAAACGGCTGTATCTCTTCTGCTGCGCAATTCACTCAATATTGCCTTTGCGCTTGATTTATCTCCATTTACAGCTTCCACCATGGCGTGCTGATGAAAATGGTTCGTGCATGATTCAGCATTGACATTCAATTTATTAATAACCTTGATTACATTTTCCGGGCCGATAGCAGCACCGATACGCCAGCCGGTCATGGCAAATTTTTTGGAAAATGTATATAAAATGACTGTCCGTTCCCGCATACCGGGAATATTCACAATTGATTGTGGTTTTGTATCATACAGTATTTCGTAATAGGCATCATCACTCAATACCCACAAATCGTGTTCAATGGCTAATTGAGCCAAAGCTTCCATTTCTTTTCTTGATGATTCTGCGGAAATAGGATTATTATAATTATTGTAAATCAGAGCTGTAGTTTTGTCAGTAATTGATGATTTCAATTTCTCAATATCGATAGCGAAACCAGTGATTGTTTGATCATAACTGTACGGCATTGCAATTCCACCATGATATTCGATCTGACTTTCGTAAATGGGATAACCGGGATTTGGATACAAGACCTCATCTCCGGGATTCATGACCGCTTGGATAAATTTGCCAATGGTGGGTTTTCCCCCCGGTTGAACGGAAACATTATCCGGATTGTAACTTACTCCCCGCTTATCTCCCACATCAACCGCTAATGCTTCTCTTAATGGCAAAATTCCTTCTGAAGGACAATACCCATTCTTTCCATCCACGATATATTTATTGGCCGCATCTATTATGTTTTGGGGTGTGGACATATTCATATCACCCAAATGAAATGGGTATATTTTATTTCCTTTATCAGCCCATTCTTTGGCTTGAGCGGAAACAGCGAATGCGGTTTCTGTACCTAGATTTTTTATTCGATTTGCTATTTTCATGATAATATTCTAACAGTTGATTATGAATCCAATTATTCAGTCAACCAATCAGCCAATCATATTTTAAAGTTTTGTTAGTGCTTTTTTAATAATAGCTTCTATACTGCCGTTTAATTCTCCGGTCGCTTCTAATTCACGAATGGCTTGATTTGCATGCCCTCTTTTATATCCCAATGCCATGAGTCCAATTACAGCATCTTTAGCTAAACCATTTTCTGCAGCATCCATAAAATCCATGTTATCATCATCTTCATCCACATATTTTTCCTTCAATTCAACAATCATACGTTTGGCTGTTTTGGGTCCAATGCCGGGAATTACAGTTAATGATTTCACGTCACCAGAAATGATGTTCTTTTTGAACTCATGTGGATTTGATCCGGAAAGGATATTCATAGCCGATCTCGGACCGATACCGCTGATGGTATTCAGCATTGTAAACATATTTCGCTCATCCGTACTGCCAAAACCATATAATTCCATTAAGTCTTCCCGGACATTCAGAAACGTTAACAGTTCTGCATCGCTCCCTTTTTCCGGTAATGTATTATATGTGGCTGCTGTAATGGATATTTTCAATCGAATGCCGTTCATATCCAGAACAACTTGCGATGGATCTTTATGAAAAAGTTGGCCTTTTATTGAATCGATCATTGGACAAATTGCTGTTGATTAATAAAACACAATCCTACTGCCAGAGCATCTGAAGAGTCCAAAGGTATTGGAGCATCTTTTAATTTCAATATATTCTGAACCATAAACTGGACTTGTTCTTTTGTGGCATTGCCATTGCCTACCACCGATTGCTTTACTTTTTTAGGTGCGAATTCTGCACACGTAATCTCATTTCGTGCAGCGGCTAAAATGATCACACCTCGAGCTTGGCCAAGCATGAGAGCTGATTTAAAATTTTTATGATAGAATGTATCTTCCACAGCCACAACATTCGGTTTGAATTTTTTCAACAATTTCATGGTTTCATCATGGAGATAAAGTAAGCGTTCAGCCAATGACTTATTTTTTGGTGGCTTGATTACGCCATATCCATGGGCTTTAGCATTGCGCTTTGTGTAATCCAGAATACCAAATCCGGTAACATTTATTCCGGGATCAAAACCAATAACACGCATCAGTCTTCAGAATCAAAATTTGTATACACAGCTTTAATATCATCATGATCCTCCAATGCTTCCAACAAAGTTATAACCGACTGCTCTTTATCATTTTCAACATTTTGCATATTTTTAGGTACCATGTCTATATTGGCTGACTCCACTTCATAACCCTGTTCTTCCAGTGAGTCACGAACGAACATGATATTGGCTGGATCAGTTGAGATAATGAATGCATCACTATCCGCTTCAAAATCTTCGGCTCCCGCTTCCAATGCAGCTTCAAAAACCGTATCTTCATCATGACCGTCTGCTTTTAATGTAATTTGACCTTTCTTGTCGAACATCCATGATACAGAACCATTTTCTCCAAGATTTCCGCCGTATTTTGTAATCAAATGACGTATCTCCGCTACCGTCCGTTTTTTATTATCCGTTAGGCATTCCATCATTATGGCTACGCCCGCCGGACCGTAACCTTCGTAAGATGTTTCTTCATAGCTAACACCCGGAAGTTCGCCCGTGCCTTTTTTGATAGCCCTTGAAATATTGTCCAACGGCATATTTGCAGATTTCGCATTTGAGACAGCCTGTCTCAAACGAGGGTTACTGTTAGCATCTCCTCCGCCTTCTCTCGCAGCAATCGTAATTTCTTTTATAATAGTGGTAAATATCTTACCGCGCTTGGCATCGGTGGCGGCTTTCTTGCGTTTGATGGTAGCCCACTTACTATGGCCGGACATATTTCCCCTGAATTTTAGTTAAAATTGAATTGAAAAATTACGTCGTTTATAGTGATATATGGAATGAGGTTTTAGATTAAGAATTTGGATAAGGAAAACTAATTACTTCTTACTTTTTTACTTCTTCCTTGATACACTTCTTACTTCGACCTTATCATCATCCCAGTTCTTTGTGGAGTAATCCGTGTACGGATAACCCAGGCAGAAAGATAGCCCATATTCTGTAGTTTTTGGCGCATTTTGTCAGCATCTTCCCTTGCAACAAAATCACCAACTCGTACTTTATAATTTGGAGTTTCGTAAACGACATAAACAGAATCAGTCAAGGTGGCGTTAAGTAACGTGCTCAATGAATCCGCTTTGGTCATGGATTTGGATGCAATGACCTGAACCCGAAAACCGTCTGTAACCCAGTGAACAGTATTGACCGCAAGAATGGAGTCAATCCCTGTGTCACTGGGCAAAACATTATTAATAATCACCGGCCATTTCGGCTGGACATCGCGATGTTCATTGGGATCGAAAATCTTCTTCAAGTCAGTTTCCTGACACAAACCGATCGTCATAATTCCAAAAAAAAGAAGATACTTTATAAATCCTCTGTGAATTCTGTGGCTAATCATCATGATAAAGGCCGAATAGTATTCACAGGAATCCACCCTTTTTTTCCATCCAAAAGTATAATTTCCACCCAATTATCCTGGCTTTGAGTAATCTCTGCTTTCAATCCTTCATGGATCTTAAATACAATCATTTCATCCCGCACCGCCGGCACAGAATATACATTTACAGTAGACGATACAATTATGCCCTCTGGTTTTCCGGTTACATCCCAATATTTATCTAGGCAAATGCCATGAATTAAAATGGTTAAAATAACAAAAATTGTTTGCAGTCTGGCTGTTTTTCGTCGACCTAAAAATCTAAATTGTCCCAAAGCATAAACTAGTCCGACCAATAGAAGAAAAATACTCCCACACAATAGAAGATCATTCACCGTTTGATAATGCTTGAATGCGTTATACCAATCCAGCAAAACAAAACCATCTGGCATATCAATGCGATCCTTCACGCGTGTATTGGTGAGTTCCAAATTATGCTTAATATCCCGATTCCGCGGTTCAAATTGCAAACCCTTTTCATAGGCCCACACAGCATATCCTACCTCACCCATCCGGTAATAAGCATTTCCCAGGTTATAATACAAATCCGCATGCTCCACCGTGTTTAACAACCGCTCGAAACTTCGAGCCGCCTGGATATATTTTTCTTCATCAAAATAATAATTCCCCCGAACAAACAAACTATCCACATTGGCTGCAACGAGGTTAGAAATCAACAGTGCGAAATACAAAATTCTCATGCGTGGCCGTCCACTTTTTTGAGCAATTTTCCCGCCGTTCCGGCTATATCTTGATCTGCCATTGTTCCGGGGGAATACCGACCGGCATCACAATCCTTTAAAAGTTGAATCAATTCCTCTAATTCTTCAGGTGGTATAATACCACTTAGTTCCTGTTCTACATTTAGTGGATCCATCTTATCCGTCTGCAGCTGCCAACGTTCTTTTAAATATGTATAAATCGTCGATGAAACATTCTCGATACTCGATTGCGTTTGGAGTGATTTTAATGCCCGCTTCAATGCTCGGTGAGACATGCGCTGTCCGGCGGTAGCAATACGCTGTTGTTGATATCGAGTCAGTGTAACGGGAGCCAAAAACAGCCCGGCCACTAAAATATAACTCGTCCATATCCAAATGGGAATCTCTCTACTTCCGCGTTCTACCCATGATGGAGATGACGTAACATTATAATGAATATCCTGACCCAACAGTGCAATTTCTTCTTTGGTGAATCCCGATGAAACGGATGACAGTTGATCTTTAGCCGGTGAAATATTCAATTCAACAGAACGGGAACTGATGGAATGAAACTGTTCATCCTTTGGATTAAAATATTCAAATTCAATACGCGGTAAAAACACCTTTCCGGCTTGGCGCGGAATGAGAATATATTCCCATTTCATGTTGCCTGTAAATTGATCCCAAAGCTGTTTCTGTTCGAATGATGCTGTGGGCGGAAATACTTCCATTGTCTCTGGGAAATTCAGCTTTGGCAGACTGAACATATTCAAATTCCCCGTACCTTGTAATTCGACATAATAGGTTACTGCTTCGTTGGCTTTCACATTGTCAGTATCCACGAAAGCAGTAAGTTCGAAGGCTCCCACTGCTCCTGTAAAATTCGCCGGCTGCCCAGCAGGATATGGTTTAACACGAATTTTTCGCGCTTCTGTACGAAGTAATTTTTGTACTGTTTCATTGAAAAAGCTGTTAAAAAAGGGATCATCAAATACACTACGCTGTCTTTTTCGTTTTTTCTTGATTTGAACATTGCAGCGCACTGTCATGGGTGACAATTCTAACTCGCCAGTTTTTGTGGGGAAAAGCGCCACTTTATACAATGTTGCAACATTATACACAACGCCACTTATTGTCGTTTGGTTAAATCGTGGGGGTCGCGGCACCGATAATTCTTCTGTCCAAAAGCCCACGCTCTCCGGATATTTGATATCTTCCAGGCTCATCTGAACACGGGTATATAATTTGTACGTAACAGTGACTTGTTCGCCTACAAATACTTCATCCTGGTCAATTTCTGCCAATAAAAATAATTCATCTTTATTTACAACCTGACCGCTTCCTTTTATATTCATGTGAATGGGCTTTGTTTTCAGTTTCTTGCCGCCCACAGTCACAACTAAAGCCGGAATGGTTAATTGTCCTTTTTGGTTGGGCACCAGCGTCCAGGTCAGCGTTTTGCTTGAGGTGGCTTTGCCATTGATCCATTGGTAACTGGTTTGCTGGGCAGGTCCACTGACAATAGTGAATTTTTTTTCCAATGGCGCTAGATTTACGCGGGGCATATCATCCGCATCTTTAGCTTCGACTTTAAAAGTAAATGTCTCGTTCACCGCCAATTGATTAGCATCCACAGATGCTGTTACAGACTGCCCTGATACAATGTGTAATAATAAAATAATTGGTACTAAAAGTCGCATTACCAATCTTTCTCCAGTTTTTTGGATCGGGCTTTGACCATTTGCCGCTTTTGATTCACTTTTTCATCCTTTTTCAAGGCATCTAAAATAGCTTGAGCATTTTGTAAATCCTGCTGTTTTTCCTGATCTTCTTTAGCTTGTTGCTGTTCCTGTTCTTGTTCTTCTTGGGATTGTTCCTGTTGCTCTTGGTTTTCTTGTTGATCTTGATCTTGATCTTTCTGTTCAGGGTCTTCTTGTTTTTCTTGTTCCTGATCATTCTTCTTTTCGCCATTTTGATCTTGTTGCTGCTGATCTTGATCCTGCTGTTTCTGTTGCTCTTGGTTTTCGTCGTTTTCGTCCTGTTGATCTTGTTGCTGCTCCTGCTGTTGCTGGTAGCGAATCATTTCATAATTGTGTTTTGCATCTTTATCCGTAGGATTTAATTCTAGAGCCTTCCGATAAAATGCCAGTGCTTCTTCATTCTTTTGTTGAGATGAAAGAACATTTGCCATATTGTAATAAGCTTTGGACTGCAGTTCCTTATTGTCCGTTTCCAATGCACGTTGAAATGCATCTAACGCTCCCTGAATATCCTGTTGCTGAAATGCCGACGTTCCCAACCCATACCGGGCAGCCGCATCCTCTTCCTTCTCATTCAAAATGGATTCATAATACTTCCGGGCGTTCTCATAGTCACCGTTCTGGTAGGCCTTCAGCCCATCGTCTTGGGCAAATACAAATCCTGCAAACAAAATGATGAGAATCTTAAACAATCCGCCCTCTCCAGGTAGAACCTTCTTTTTTCCGCGTGGGCAGGACCATGCTGACACCCAGAAATAAAAACGATAAAAATGCAAATGTTTGATAACGATCCTCGAATTCGGCATACACATGAGACTGAATAGTGCGCTTTTCCATGGTATCAATGGCATTCATGATTTCCCGATGGCTGGCGGCTCTATTGTCAAAGCGGACAAATACGCCGTCACCGGCTCGGGCAATATCACGGAGCAATCCTTCGTTCAATACGGATGTAACCAGAATTCCCTGGCGGTCCCGTTTATATTCCCGTGAATCATCTTTTTCAATTATTGGAATTAATGATCCGGTTTCCGTGCCCACGCCCACAGCATGAATAATCATTCCTTGATTGCTGGCTGTTTCTGCCAGGTCAATGGCGGCGCCTTCGTGATCCTCACCATCAGTTACCAAAACAAAAACCTTATAATGTTCACTTTCTTCGGTAAAAGCTGAAAGACCTGTTTGGATAGCAGTACTCAAGTCAGTTCCTTGAGTTGGGATCAATTTCGTGTCGATACCATCGAGAAATAATTGAGCTGCTTCATAATCTGTCGTGAGTGGCAAATAGAGATGGCTGGAGCCGGCAAATACTACCAATGCCACTCGGTCTCCTTTCAGCTTGCGAATCATCTGACTAATCTCAAACTTGGCTTTTTCCAGGCGATTTGGTTTTACGTCCTCTGCATCCATACTTTGGGACACGTCAATGGCAAAGACCAGGTCCACTCCTTTCCGTTCCACAGGAGCCAAGCGCGTGCCGATCTGGGGTCCGGAAGCGGCAAAAACCAGTAATATTAGACCATACACACCTAAACGCTTTTGCCAGCGAATTCGACTAAAATCCACACGCTGGAATAAATTCTCCTCGAGAGCAATATCACTTTTAGCAAAAATAGCTTTGGTTCTTCTGGCTCGGACCGTCCACGTTAACCACATGAGTATGAGCGGAATATAAAGAAAAAGAATGAATGGAAAGCGGAAATGGATCATGGATAATATTCATTTAAAGAAGGCCAGTAATTACAACCCACATCAACAGGTCGATTACTATTATTGATTAATTGATTTGCTTCACTTCTGTCAATACATGGTTTGTTTTGTGAACAATGTAAAGCAGTGGCTGTAAAACATTGCATCGCATCAATTCCTGCTGTTAACTCTATATCGTTTAAATCTTCATTTAAATCATCTTTACAAGCGCATAAATCGTTTAAAAACTGGTCATAGGAGTCAATGTTAGGAAGTGGCATTGCCGGATCATAGCCTTCAGCCAATGCTCCTTCCAGAATATTATATTCTAAACATGCATAAATACTGTCTAATTGTTCTTCTGTAAGTACATATTGTTGAGTTGCTTCATCAAAATACAATTCTTCATCATCATATAATACACATCCGGGGACTTCTATTTGTCCGGGAAATACCATAATTCCATTATTAATTGTTGCTGAACGATTATAAATGTAGAAGTTCAACACAAACGGATCAGTTGATTCAATTAATGTTTGTTTACAAAATTCTATTTCTTCTGATGATTCTTCTCTTTTTTGATCTAATACATTACATACCGGAGCAAGACAGGTATGCATTGCTGAAACTTGATCTATGGCATTTTGTGTATTACAGGAATCCAGTTGACAAGCATCTCCTTCGCCATCGCTGTCTGCATCTTCTTGATTGGGATTGTAATAATCAGCACAATTATCATTTACATTATCTATTCCGTCACCATCAATATCATTATCACATTCGTCTCCTTCGCCATCGCCGTCCATATCAAATTGATTTGTGTTGGGAAAAGAAGTGCAATTATCACACTCATCCCCTATACCGTCATTGTCTTCGTCCTCTTGAAATGGATTTGAAACATTAATGCAATTATCTTCTAAATCAATAACACCATCATTATCCAAATCTTCACAGACATCACCAATTCCGTTCATATTCCAGTCTGCCTGATCTGAATTACTTACATCCGGACAATTGTCATATTCATCAGGAATTAAATCTTCATCTGAATCTTCAATAGCATGCATCTTATTATAAACTAAATTTCTAATTTCCATAAGTCGATTATAAATGTTTTCACCTGGACAATCTCTATACCCACCATGGTTTATTACCCATGTTCGATGCCCTTCAATACGATAATATAATTCCGAATAAAATTCTGCTTCTTCCCTTGGGTCATCAATACCTTGTTGTTTAAATATCGCAACTGATAATTCAACTAATGATTCAAGCTGGTGATGAGTTAATTCTTCAACTGAAAAGTCCCCATCCAAACTTAAAAGAACAATTCCTACTGCGTATTTATTACCTCTAATCAGATGAGCGCCTTTGACATAATAACTTGGATCATTTACCATTTCTAACGTAGTTAAACGCCCTTCATATATAACTCCATTTGGATCAATTATATAGTGATAACCAATATCTCCAACATCTTTACCATAAGTATGCCACACCCAGATTTGATTTTCAATATATTTTTCCCAATCACCTCCTGCATTAAAATAAAAATTGTTGTAGGCATTACTATCTCCGGTGGCATGTAAAAAAACATGTGTCACGCTTGGATTATCAAAATAGTGGTTTTCTCTATCTTCCGGTGGCCATTTCTCCCTATTAATTAAATCATATTCTTCTTTGAGTCCCCACTCCCTCCTACTTTTTATATCAGGAAAATTATGTTGGGTTATTTTTGCTGTTTTTTTTTACGTTCTGCTTCTACACGATGGCGTTTTCTGTCTTCAAACCACTCAGTTGATTTTCTATCAAAGTTAAACATTAATAAATCTATAATTTTTTGTCCATGGTTAATCTCCTCAGAAACTATTCTAACCTGTACACCATTGTACAGCTTTTCCGTGAAAGAACCGGAAAGTAAATATCCGAATCTATCATCCGGTTCATTATCCCACATTATCCCTTCAAGAGAAAGTATATCTAAATCATTGTTCCATTCACTCCATGTTTCACCGTTGTCCTTGGTAAGTCTAAAATGCACACGAACTCGTTCTCTATATTCGCTGAATATGGCTTTATCATTATATAAATAAAACAGTGAACCGGTGTGAAAAGTGGAGAAAGAAGGTTGAATTATTTTAGTAATTAATATTGCTCGTCCAGTTTCAGTATGAACTATACTGCCTTCTTCATTAATGACGAGACCAGTGCTTTCATCAATCATATCTATGGTTAGCAGAGTTTGAGATTCATATGCAGATGTTGTTCTGGGTATTTCATTCTTTGTGGTGTCAGTTTTATCAACACATGCAGCTGAATAACATAAACACAATAGTATTATAATCTTATACGGTTCGAAATATTTTTTCATAATTTTTCTTACAACCTTTTTAATAACAATGAAATTTATTAAAAGTTTTTGGGTATTGAACTTTAAATTTCGTGATTTTAATTCTTAAGTGTTTCCAATAAAATGATTAATACATTCGATAATCTGCTGCATAAACTCAAATAAAAAGATGATATGATTACAATTTGCAAATTAAATTACGTCCTCCTCCGAAAAACAGATCGATCCAGCGTTTCATAGCAGAGTCCCAGCATCATGGCGGGAATGAGCAACCAGCCAAAGAGTTCTTTGTATTGAGTATATTCTTTCACTTGTATCTCTGTTTTTTCCAATTCATCAATTTCATCATAAATATTCACCAGCATATTCTCGTCTGTGGCGCGAAAATATTTCCCACCGGTCCGATCAGCAATAGCTCTTAACGTTTTTTCATCAATCTCATTACGGATATAACCCCGATTGGGAATAAATGACACGGACTGGTTTGTTCCGGCGCCGATGGTATAAATACGAATATCAAATTGACTTGCCAAATCAGCAGCTGTGAGAGGGTCCAATTCACCGGCATTATTACTGCCGTCAGAGAGAAGGATCATGACCTTGCTCTCTGCCTCGCTGAATCGAAGACGATTGGTGGCATTGGCGATGGCCATTCCGATGGCAGTTCCGTCCACTTCCCTGTCGGCAATGCGAACTTCTTTAAGCAAATTTTGCAATACATCTTTGTCCACTGTCAACGGACATTGAATAAACGATTCCCCGGCAAAGACCAAGAGTCCGATGCGGTCTTCTACCCTGTTTTGAATAAAAGTCTTTGCAGTACGTTTGACAGCTTCTAAACGATTGGGATTAAAGTCCTCGGCCAGCATGGAACTGGAAATATCCAACACCATGACCATATCCACAACTTGCACATTTTTTTCTTGAATACTTTCAACTATTCGTGGGCGTGCAAGTGCTAATATTATGAGCGTTACGGTAATGACCTTAAGAATATTAATAAATAATATTTTGGTATTTCCACGCTTGCGAAATGCATCTGGAATCAACTGAAATGACGAAACACGCATGGTGCCTTCATATGTTCGTCCTTGTCGTTTTTGCCAAAGGAAATAAGCAGGGATAATGAGTAATCCCAGCAGAACCCACGGATGTTCAAAAAATATCATATATTCCTGTTACGCGTACCATTATAACATTCTATACGCAAATAGTTTAGATTTGTTTCTAATCGTGAAAAACGGACGGATGCCCGTCGTAAATTTTTAGTTACTGCTCTAGCTTTCGTCTTCGACAGAAGAAGCGGCATCTTCGATTTCCCGCTTCACTTCATCGGCGCCGGCTTTGAATTCCTTCGAAGCTTTACCCAATGAACGAGCCAATTCCGGCAGTTTCTTGGCGCCGAAAAGCAGTAAAACAACTAGAAGAATGAGAAGTAATTCCCAATAACCAAAGGCTGCGTGTATTAATGTGTATTCCATAAAATTCTCCGCTTTTTAATAAATATTGTGTATGAAAGTTACAACGCTCATCGGAAATATCGCAGGAAGTAGTATGCGCCGGCAATTCCGATAATACTGGTGAAATTTATTTTAAGAGTGAGACCAAATTTGAAGGTGAACATGATTAGATCCAATACAATGACGCCACTTTCATTGCCAACTAATCCGGCAAGATCAAAAGTAACACTCGTTAGAAAGAAGTCTTTGACAACACCTTCCGGTAGTATCCAGCCCAGCAATTCTCCTGTGAGCGTTCCGGCCATGGCCCCGACAAACAACGTGAGAGCAATGAGTGCTAGTGAACGTTTAATCATTATTAGGTAAAGCTTCTTCTTCAAATCTATCGTGGTCGATCATCCATTTCACTGTGCTCCAGAGAACATAAAATGCCATAAGTGGAAACAGGATAATTCCTCTCCATAAAATAGCACTTGTTATTAACAGCACCACACCAATCAACTGCAATGTGTTTGATTTACCCTTTTTGAATGATAAGAGCGGAAATTTTGAAAAACGCACAGGACTGATCATCATAAATCCCAATGTTACTGTCATGGTCAAGGCAATTCTGGGATCGCCCATATCGCCAAACATCTGATGATTGAACAACATATAACTGACAATCAAAATTGCATTGACGGGTGTAGGTAAACCGGTGAAAAATGATTTCGGATCATCATCCTGGATAATATTGAATCGTGCCAGTCGAATAGTTCCAAACAACAAAGGAGTGAACGCGATTAAACCGCCGAACAAAGGCGGAAGCCCTTCGACGTAAACTGTGTAGATCAATAAGGATGGAGCGGCACAAAAAGAGACTGTATCAGCAAACGAATCGAATTCGACGCCAAACTTGGAAGGGATACCCAGCATGCGAGCCAGTTTTCCATCAGCCACATCGCATAATCCGGCAAACAGAATCAGCCAGCCGCCGCGAATGGGATCGCCTTTGATCATCATTACAATGCCCATAAACCCCAAAAACATATTCATCACCGTAATGAGATTGGGAATAAATCGACGTTTTTTACCTTTTTGTTTCATATTCATGCAGAAATTAGACCAACAATAGTCTTACCTCCTGTTACTTTGTCGCCAACCTTCACATTGACTATAGAATTGAAAGGTACAATAAGATCTGTACGTGAGCCAAACATAATAAAACCAAACCGTTCGCCCGGCTTTACTTCTGAACCCACTTTCGCATGACAATGAATCCTTCGGGCGATAAGCCCGGCGATTTGCTTGATTTTGATCTTCATATTGCCGCGAGATAATACAACAATTGCCTGTTCATTCACATCACTGGCACTATGATTAAAAGCTGCCTTGAATTTGCCTTTTTTATAATCAACACTTTCTACGATTCCGTTTACTGGCATTTTATTGGAATGGACATTGAAAACGTTCAAAAATATTGAAATCTGTTTTGCATTCCCCACAGCATCATCTTCTATATCATCAATCAATACAACTTTGCCGTCAGCGGGAGCTATGAGGAGATTTTCACCTTCAGGGGTTGTACGTTGCGGATCACGAAAAAAATTGAGACTAAAAATGAATAAAACACCGAAAACATAATAACTCACTTTAAGCACTGCATTTTCGTATCCATATCCTGATATACCGCAAATGAACGTTAGAACCATAAGCCCAATCAGAATTTTTCTTCCTTCCGGGGCCAACATTATTTCACGCTTGCTAATATTAAATATTTTGTCAATGTTTTACCATCTCGATAAATTTTCAATTTAATCTTATTTCCCGACCGTAAATCGCTTTCTTTTATGATCTTCAAAATTTCACGAGAACTTCGAATTTTCTGACTATTAACATCCGTAATAATATCACCTACTTTAACTCCAGCCTTTTGAGCATTGCTGCTTTTTTCTACTTCTACAACAATGACACCTTGCCTGAGGGGGACATCAAGATATTCTGCAACTTCTTCTGTTAATCGTTCCACTGATAACCCAGTGGAAAAACTCCTATCCACTTTCCCGGATGCTTTTAATTCTTCAGCAACATCTTTCGCCAAATTGATTGGAATGGCAAATCCAATTCCGATGGACCCCTCGGCGAATTGAGAGGCCGTATATATGAACGTATTAATTCCAATGACTTCCCCAAGGCTGTTTACCAACGGGCCACCACTGTTTCCCCGATTGATGGCGGCATCCGTCTGGATCATATCCTTATATATTTTTCCTGATTGAAATCCAAAATCCATATCCATTGCGCTGATAATTCCGGCTGTAGCTGTGGGCTGCTTACTGATATCAAATAGTCCAAATGGATTCCCCAGAGCAATTGCCCATTCACCTATGATTAAGTCATCGGAGTCACCCAAAGTTGCGTAAGGAAAATTGCGTCCCCTCAATTTTAATAGAGCCAAGTCCGTTATAAAATCTGTACCGATAATTTCCGCTTCATATTCTTCTCCGCCTGGGAGAGTTACCATGACTTCTGTGGCATTTTCAATTACATGGAAATTAGTCAAAACATACCCATCGGGGCTGATGACAACACCGGATCCTGAACTGCGAATTTCTTTTTTTCGACTACGCTCCGGGAAGAAAAAATCAAAGAACGGATCTCTACCTCTGCTGAAAGAACTATAAAGATCCTGCAACTGCACAACGCTGATGGATGCAACGGCCGGTTCTACAGATTCAATGGCTCGTGTAATGGCCGTGTGCCGGGATTCATCGACGCCCCACTGGCCATTCAGCAACGATATAGCAAAAAGTAGACTAGAAATTATCCGCACCATCATATTCCACTTTTTCTAAAAAAAGCCCTTGGGCCGGAGCTCTGTGAACCTGTACATCCTCTTGAGGATTTTTTAACAATGTTTCAAATTCTGATTTAGACATTTTATTTTGTGTTACATTTACCATTGTTCCAACGAGGTAGCGCACCATATGATGCAAAAAACGGTTTGCCGCCACTCTATAATTTACAATTCCGCCTTCATTTGACCATTCAGATAATGCAATAGTGCTCACTCTATTTTCAACCTCTGGATTAAATTTTGAGAACGAGGTAAAATCATGTTCACCTATAATCAATTGGGCCAATTCATTTAATTGGTTCAAATCCAATTCACCGGTTTCCCATACCTTATTGCGGTCCATAATATAATCATCCGTCCGGCAACAATATACGTACTGACGTTTGACAGCAGAAAATCGTGCATGAAAATCATTCGGTACAACAGAACATTCTTGAATGCGGATGTCATTAGGTAGATTTCCGTTCATTGCAGGCATTATGTCACATGTAGCCATATCAGTATGCCAATCAAAATGGGCGATTTGTCGTAAGGCATGAACACCGCTGTCCGTCCGGCCTGAACCAATAACATTGATCTTTTCACCTTTACTTAATGTTAACAAAGTAACTTCCAATTCTCCCTGAACAGACCGATCTGACTTTTGTACTTGCCAGCCATGATATGCAGAACCGTCGTATTGAATTTGAATTTTAAATCTGGGCAAAGTTGTGAAGTGTAATAAAAATAAATGATATAATCAGTAACGTACTAAAATGTCCAAATGTAAATGGAATTGGCCGAGCGACACCTCGAGGAATTTGCTGTCCGTACCCGCGCAATGTCATGGCGTTGGCGATGTCATCTGCTTTGTGTAAATGAATCATAATCATTCCCGGTAGTTGCCTGGCTGTTTCCTTCCAACGCCGGATCCTACCATTAGCAACATTCAATCCCAGTGCTTTATGAATCCCCTGCCAACGGCTCCAGTCACGTTGCAAAGAAGGATAAAAACGAAGTGTCATTTCCATAAACAAAAACCAGTCTTCCACTTTTCGCCACGGTTTGTTGAACTGCACCCAAATGCTCCGAAAAGCCTGAAAAACAGAACCTGAACCAGAACCAAATGTATAAGCATTCATTATGGCCATGACCAATAAAAATTTCATCATGGCAGAGCCAATTTCTGTTAAGATTTGCCAATAAGTTGATTGACTCATAATGATGGAAATAAGAAAATAAAATCCAATCATGATGGGGAGAAAATAGAAAAATGATTTTAATGAACGTATGATAATGGAAATTGCTACTTTTTCCAACCATAATAGACTCATGAATAAACCAAAATATCCCAACCAATGAAATAATGTGGGGCTGAATAATACAGCTGTTGAAAAAGATAAATACAGCCAAAGCCTAATGATCGGCTGCTTAAAAAGAATGTCCATTACTTAAAACTGAATCGTAAGGGATAATCCGGAACGGCCGCTAGTTGGATGTATCATGGGCGTTACAGAAACAACTTCAATTCGGGAAATTCGCTGCAGGTAAAGAGCATCAATTGCAGAAACGATATGATTAATCACGATACTGCCGGCAATGAATTTTGCTCCCAATGCCCAAGTATCGCTGGCTACCCTGTAATCACGATATTTTTCACGTTTAGAGTCCGATGACCATTCCCAACTCCATTCGCTCTCGGACGGATAAAGAGCGTCAAACTCCCGAAAGCGCAAATGTTCTTCATTATGAGCGATCATCGATTCATAATTGCCCACGTCCAACCAAAACTGCCTTTCCTTGTTTTTGGTATTAACTCCGGCATAATCAGCTGCATATGCCTGATATAAGTCAGAATAATTATGACTGACAATCAACGCTCCCGCGAAAAATGTCCACAATGCTGTTTCTGAAAGAGAGAAAATTCGACCTCTTTCCGGTTTGTCCAGACTATATTCACCCCAGCCGGGAAGTAAGAATGATTTTACAACCGGGCTCAAACCATTGTTGCTTTGACCAAAAGCAATGCAACAAATAAGTGAAATTATTATTACTTTTTTCTTGTCCATTCAAAAATGATCAAACTTAATCCAAAGAAAATACACAGCAATGCAAATACATCACCACCAGGATAATGTCTTTTATCAGACATAAATGTTAATGCTCCAAAAATGATTCCTTGCTCATAAAATGCAAGTTTTTGTTCTGCTTTCCCTGATGGAGCTATGATGCCTGAAATACCTGTATTGGCACTGCGCACTACCGGTACCCTATTTTCCACCGCTCGTAGTTGAGCTTCTGCAAAATGCTGATACGCGCCGGGCGAATCACCTGACCAAGCATCGTTGGTCTGGATAGTCAAAAATTCTGCACCTGAATCAACGAAATTTTTGGCGATCCTGGGAAAACTTGATTCGTAGCAGATCATATTACCAAAGCGTTTATTATGCACATTAAATATGGTGTATTCCGTTCCATGTTCAAAGTTCCCCTGACCAAAATTCAATTTATCTAATTGAGGAAATTTATATGACAAAGGTATGTATTCTGCAAAAGGTACTAAATGGAGTTTATGATACATATTATATGATCCGTCTTCATTTAGTAGAATAGAACCATTATAATAATGTTTCCCTTTTTCATCGACGACTCTATCTACAGTACCGGCCAATAAGGGAATATCATTCCTTATGACATGCGATTGAATATCAGTTCGAATTGATGAAGTCCGTAAATAAACCGGCAATGCTGATTCCGGCCATAAAACAAAATCCGGTTTCAATGACATTGCTTTTACGGTTAAGGAATCCATCAGTGAAATTAATTCTATCCGGAAAGACCTATCCCATTTTTGCACAGGATTTACATTGGGCTGAATTACAGCCACTGAAAATTGAGATTGAGTGGAATTATTTTCTATCTTATTAAGACGCCATATACCAAGGATAAAAACCAACATCCATAATCCAATCGCTCCATAAATAAATTGTTTACGTTCCTGTGTCGTTAAAGCCAAATAAAGTAAACCATTTAGTAAACAGATAAAAAATGTAATTCCGGCGGTTCCGGTTATATCCGCCGTTTGAATCAAGGGTAAAATTGAAACTTGTGTCAATGCTAAATCACCCCAGGGAAAACCCATGGACCCGAAGCTGCGAATCATTTCCATGGCAATCCAAACAAACGGGAATATCATTAAACCCATTTTGAATCGGTGCTGAAAAAATGAAACAGCAACACCGGCTAATACCCAGAATACTCCTAAGTAAAATACAGTACCTACCAATGATAAAAATGCAATTATAACAGTCGTTCCTTGGTTTATGCCCATCCAGTAAAAAGCAATTGTATGGGCAGTAATGGCAGCTAAATATGACATGGCTGCACTGGTATTAACACTTCGAGTCAACCAAATATGTAATAAGGGAATAAAGCCAATATATATAATGACTGCAGCTGGTATTGGCAAATATGCAACACCCACCAATACTCCCGAAATTATTGCCAAAACCCAATCAGGATAATTGTTCAGCTTCATCTATTTTGGCTATCTAAAAATTGTTGGAGAATAATTGCTGCTGCAGTTTGATCAATTAAGCCTTTATGATGCCCTGTTTTTATACCTTGTTCAATCAACGCTTTTTCAGCACTGACGGATGTTAAACGCTCATCAATCAATTCAACTTTCACCTTTTTATCAATTAATAATTCAACAAATCGATTTACATTTTCAGTTTGAGTTGTCACTTGTCCTTTCATACCCTTTGGCAAACCAACAACGACAATTTCAACATCCTTTTCTTTTATTATGGATTGAATGTTAGTAACAAGTTCTGGATTATTTGGAATGGTATCGAAAGGGGAAGCAATCATTTGCATGGGATCCGACAATGCAAGCCCAACACGTTTCTCTCCATAATCAATACCAAGAATACGGTGCATACTATTTTATAAATAAGTTACTATATGGAATGGCCGGTTCGTTCTATAAAATCTACACCGGTTACTTTTGTCATTTTTCTGACAAGCCGATCTAATTGTCGCACGTTATTCACTTGCAGAATTAAAAATAGTGTTACAATAGCATCTTTAACTTTAGAGTCTACACTCACAATGTTTAGGTCTGAATTGTTTATGCAATCAGTCAGGTCATTCAAAATACCTTTGCGGTCTTCTCCGATTATTTTTATGCGCACATTGAACAGATCTTTTTTGTCTACATCCCATTCTACTGGAATTAGTCTATCGGATTCCTTATTTAATAATGGTAAACTTTTGCAATCTGACTTATGAACTGTTATTCCACGGCCCCTGGTTACAAAGCCAATCATCTCATCGCCGGGGATTGGATTACAGCATTTACCAAACGTAACCATTAGATTAGAAATTCCCTGAAGTTTTATACCTTTTGATTTTGAACGGGCAAAATCAAAAAAGCTTTTTTCAGCTTCACCTGTATCTTGATCCAAAACTTCTTCTTGTTCTGGATTAATTTTTTGTAATATTTCACGAATGGTTAAATCACCTTTTCCAATTACTTCCAATAATTGTTCAGTTTTATTAAATCCAAATTTTTGGTGAGAACCTGCAATTTCTTCGTATTTATTTTTTATTTTCATTCGACGCAGTGTCTTTGTTAAAATTTCCTTACCTAAATTAACACTCTCTTCAAATTGTTGCTTGACCAACGCTTTTTTAACATGCGTCCTTGCTTTGGTTGTCACAACAAAATTTAACCAGCCATAACTGGGCTTTTGTGTTTTACTCGTAATTATTTCAATAACATCACCATTCTGTAGTTGAGTATTTAATGGTACAATTCTCTGGTTTACTTTTGCTCCAAGGCAATGAAGTCCAATTTCGGTATGAACATGAAAGGCAAAATCTATTGGTGTTGCGTCTATTGGGAGTTGCTGTAAATCTCCATTAGGAGTAAAAACAAAAATTTCATCTCTGAAAAGATCAATCTTCAACAGATTCATGAACTCCTTTGGATCGGATGATTCAGATTGCAAAATATCCACTAGTTCTCGCAGCCATTTTACGTGCGTATCTACACCTTTCAACTTGGTGCTGCCTTCCTTGTATTGCCAGTGAGCTGCTACACCAATTTCTGCTGTTGCTTCCATTTCATGTGTACGAATTTGTATTTCCATTAATTTTCCATCCGGTCCTACAATTGTTGTATGAATGGATTGATAAGCATTCGATTTCGGAGACGCAATAAAATCTTTAAACCGCTCTTGGACCGGTGTAAACTGGTTATGAATTATTCCCAGAGATAAATAACAATCTTCAATTTTTTCCACAATTATACGAATGGCTAAATGATCATAGATTTCATCGAACTTTTTATCTCTTTTTACCATCTTGCCATAAATAGATGAATGGGATTTAACCCGACCATATATTCGTGCTTTAATGTCTAATTTATTTAATTCTTTTTGGAGTGGATCAGACAATAGTTTTATAAATTTCTCACGATCCTTGCGGCTGGATTTAATCTTTGAATTCAGGTCTTTATATTCTTTAGGTTTAAGTGTTTTAAATACCAGGTCTTCCAAGTGAGATTTCACATTAGCCATACCCAATCGATGCGCTAAAGGAACAAAGACATCTCGTGTTTCCACTGCAATACGATGCTGCTTCATCCTCGGTAAATGTTCAATTGTCTGCATATTATGAAGACGGTCAGCAAATTTGATAATTATCACTCTTAAATCTTTTGCGACAGATAAGAGCATTTTCATGAAATTACCAGCCTGTTTTTCTGCTCGTGTCGTAAATTTTATGCCGCCTAGCTTCGTAACCCCATCGACCAAATTTGTAATATCTTCACCGAATTTTTCTCTGATATCTGCCAGTGATGCACCGGTATCTTCTACTGAATCGTGGAGTAATCCGCCAATGACTGTAATATGATCCATTTTCCATTCAGCCAGCAATTTTGCAACTTCCACACAATGGTTAAAATAGGGTTCGCCTGATTTTCGTTTTTGACCTTCGTGGTGGGAGATTCCAAAATCATATGCTTCCCAAAGAATGCGTTTTATTTCTTCATTTTCTTTATCGACAGATACATTGACCTGATTGAACAATTCCATAAATTGTTTTGGAAATTCACCCACAAGCTGTGGAACAAACCGTGTTAATGGATTTTGCATTAAAAGGGTACTTCCGCCCCCATTTCATCGCCTACAGGTGCATAATTTTCAAAACGGGCAAAACGGTCGATAAATGCTGCATCCAATGTTCCTGTAGGTCCGTTACGATGTTTCGCCACAATTATTTGTGCCTTGCCCCTATCCTCATCTTCTTGGGAATAAATCCACTGACGGTAGAGAAAAATCACTAAGTCAGCATCCTGTTCAATGGCACCACTTTCCCGTAGGTCAGATAATTGTGGGCGATGTTCAGATCGCTGCTCTACGGCACGAGATAACTGTGAAAGTGCAATTACAGGAATATCTAATTCTTTGGCCAGTGCTTTCAACGAACGAGAAATAGTAGAAATTTCCTGCTGTCTACTTTCCACTCCTTTAGGACCTTGCATGAGTTGTAAATAATCTACAATAAGTAAATCAATATTATGCTCTGCTTTCAAACGTCGAGCTTTAGCACGTAATTCCAAAACACTGATGGCAGGTGTATCATCTAAATGAATAGATGCTTCAGCCAACGTTCCAACGGAAACGCTCAGATTTTGCCACTGTTTCTTGGGTAATTTTCCTGTCCGAACCAAATGACTGTCTACCCTGGCCTCTGCACATAATAAACGCAATGCTAATTGGTGATTGGCCATTTCCAAACTAAATATACCGACTGAATGATCATGATCCACGGCAGCGTTACGAGCCATGGATAGAGCCAAAGCTGTTTTTCCCATAGCGGGACGGCCGGCTACAATAATCAATTCACCAGATTGAAATCCGGATGTCAGTTCATCTAAATCCACTAAACCGGAAGCGATTCCAGTTATATCACCGGAGCGAGAATGAATCTGATCGAGCTTTTCAAATGCTTCGTGGAGGATTGGATCAATATGCTGGAATCCACCACGTAATCGACGTTGTGAAATTGAAAAGATTGATTGCTCGGCTTGATCTAATAATTCATCTACCCCTTGTGAATCATCATAGGCATCTTTGGAAAGACCATGGGAGATCATAATCAATTGTCTGAGCATTGCTTTTTCTAAAACAATTTTAGCGTAATTCTCAACATTGGCTACTGAAGGGACAGATTCCACAAGTCCTGTGACGTAATACGCACCGCCGACGCTTTCCAGTTGCTTATTTTTTTTGAGTTGATTTACAATCGAAACTGTATCGATTTCTTGGCCCTCGTTAAACAGTTGTGCCATACTGCTAAATATTTTACTGTGAGCTTCTTTATAAAATTGATCGGCCGTAAGCCATTGCAGTGATTTACTTACTGCTTCCTTGCTGGCCAGCATCGCTCCCAGAACGGCTTGTTCTGCTTCAGGCGATTGTGGTTGCACATTTAACGGTTGTTTTAATTCATCAGTCATTTATTTACTCTATTCCAAAAAATCTTTTATAGTTTTGAAATCTTCCCACGTAGGTCGTTTCAAATCCTGGTTACGTAACAATGCCGCCGGATGATACGTCACCATCAAAGGCGTACCGTGATAGTCGTGAAATGTATTTCTCAGACTTTTCAACGATTTGTCCACATTTAAAAGTGTCTGTCCGGCGACTCGCCCTAAAGCTACAATGAGCTTTGGTTTTATCAAATGAATTTGATGAAGTAAATAAGGTTCACATTGATCTACTTCAGTTCGCAATGGATCACGATTATTTGGCGGACGGCATTTCATTACATTGCAGATAAAAACATCTTTTTGGCGGTTTCGATCGATTGCAGTCAGGATTTTATCCAATAGTTTTCCTGCACGACCCACAAACGGTTCCCCTATGTCATCTTCTGTTGCACCGGGAGCTTCTCCTACTAGAAGTAAACTAGCTTTTGGATCCCCAACTCCAAAAACGAATTTGTTTCGGGATTCTCCTAAAGGACATTTTTGGCATGAACAAATTTCTTTTTCAAATGCAGAAAGTTCAGGATTAAAACCCTCATCTAATAATGGTGATGAAGATTGCGGTTGGATAGTGAGGTAAAGTTCATCCCCGAACAATTCTTTTGTCTGCCGCAGGTAGCGACTTACATCATCTGTTCGAGGAGACATTGTTAATTAGTGTTTAAAGGAAAAATCTGTGTTTGGGCGAAAAGTTGTCCAGATGCAAAGCGAAAAAAGTGCTGAAACCGGAGTAGACTATAGTACATAGGGATTGCAGAACTTTGTGTCAACGTAACAGATGGATGAGTTTTTGTTCAAATACTAATTATCTTCTTCTGAAACCATCTGCCATTTTAAATCACCCTCTACAAATTCATCCATAGCTTGCGTCGTAGACTTGGTTTCTTCTTCATAATTTTCTTTCGGTTCAGGTGGAAGTTCATCTAATACGCCCATATCAAATTCTTCAGCATCCTTGATGGCTTGTTCCATAAAACGATTCTGATTGATCTGCCGTGCCCGTTTAGACATAACGACAACTGATTCGTAAATATCTTCTGATTGTTTTTCCATTTCACGAATGGATAGTGGTTTAACTGCCATGCAGTACTCCTTCATTTTGTTTGTTAATGATTGAAATGATCTCTTCGGTTGACCGCTGAATATCATCATTGATTACAGAAAAATCAAATTTTTCCTTATACTCTATTTCAATTTCTAATCGTTCCAAGCGTTTGGCAATTCGTTCTTCAGAATCGGTTCCCCGTTTAATCAATCTGGATCGGAGATGTTCCAAACTGGGTGGTAACACAAAAATGGTCATCGTTTGATCAGGATACAGTTTTTTAATAGACATAGATCCTTTTACATCCACTTCAAATAACAGTATTTCACTCGATGTTATTGCATAATTGATTGATTCTTTAAGTGTTCCATACATACAGCCATGGACGTTTTCAGTTTCTGCAAATTCACCTTTTTCCATACGCTCTATAAATTCTTTATCTGAAATAAAGTAATAATCTACACCATCTACTTCATAATCTCTCTGGTCTCGAGTCGTACAGGATACAGAAAAATTCATTTCTGTCTGTTGCTGCAATGCGCGGCATAGTGTTGTTTTTCCAGCGCCTGATGGAGCTGATATGGTGATTAAATTTCTCATAATACGTTTTGAATCTGCTCACGAATTTTTTCCAGCTGATTTTTGAAATCCACAACAATATTAATCATGTCCCCAGTTCCGCTTTTTGAGCCGACAGTATTAATCTCTCTGCTTAATTCCTGCAATAAAAAGGAGAGCCTTTTTCCCGTAGGTTCTTCCAATTCAAGAAATGTTTTAAACTGATTAATATGACTTCTAATACGAACCAATTCTTCCGAAATATCTGAACGATCTACTAAAATAGCAATTTCTTGAGTCATTCTTTGTTCATCAATATTTACTTTATCCATAAGTTCAGAAATTCGTTTATGGAGCTTGTTTTTTTGATGGATAACTACACCTTCTATCATGTTTTCAATTCTGTCTAAATGTTGCTCAAGGGAATCAATACGTTTCTTGGTATCATCATGAATAACTTGTCCTTCTTTTGTACGCATAGATTGTACTTGTTCCAAGGCACTATTCAATGCACTCATAATCGTTTTTTCATGATGCGTGTTATCACCACTATTTAAAAATAAATCTTCAAATGAGAGCAAACTGCTCATATCCAATGATCGTCCATATTCCCGTTGAATGTCATGAAGAACATTTTCAACCGCTTCGAAGCGCTGGCGATTGAATGACAGCGATCCTTTATTTACATCGCGGTTTTTTTCGATGGTTATATGTACGGTACCGCGAACCAATGTTTTATTGATCTTATCGCGGACTGCAGCCTCAATTTCTGGGGCGAGGGTTAATCCTCTTATCTTTGTTTCCAGGAAGCGTGCATTATAGGTACGGACCATAACATTTAATGCTTGATCCCCTTTACCGGATGCACCTCTCCCAAATCCTGTCATACTTGTTAACATATCTAATATTTTTTTATTCTGAAAAAGCTAGGAAATTTACGGGAATTATACTATCTCTCACAATCAGAGAATAGTATTTAATTGATGATCAATCATTCGAATCAGGTCTTTTACGTAGAGACTTTTTTTCTGATCTAATTTTCTTTTCTTTGATACGCTTTTCATGGGCTCGTTTCGGTGTGTGAGTTTTAATCCGTTTTTTCTTTTTTTTATTTCGTTCTTCCAGTTTTACTCGCAATCTATTTAACGCAATTTCTTTGTTCCGATGCTGACTCCGTTCATCTTGACAAACCACCACGATTCCTGTTGGTATATGGGTGAGGCGAACTGCACTTTCAGTCTTATTTACATGTTGACCTCCCTTACCACTTGCACGGAATGTGTCAACTCTACATTCTTTGAGTAATTCAGTATTGTTTCCAGGTATAATAATCATCTATTTCTTAATTCATTATTTTTTCATTCAATTTGATACGTATTGAATACATGAACTTCTAATACAAAAAATTTATTTTTAATCTAATAAAATTGTTTATAAAAGCTTCCCCACTTTACTTACCAACCATTTCGGATCAAAACTAAATGAAATCAAATGAGAATCGCCTAACATGGCAGATTGAGTTGATGATGTAAAAGCATAATGAATAGCTGCCTGCCTCCAATCCAAACCTAAACCGGCGCTGTTAAGAGCATTTAATCCCCGACCAAACCGTAACGCAATTTTCTTATACTGAACCTCAAGTCCGGCTCGGTATCGACCTCCCATCTTTCTCAAATGCAAATCATCGTCCACACTTTTTCCAAACGGATTTAAGGCAATATCAACCATACATTTGAATCGCAGGGAAATTTTTTCAAATCCAATTTCTTGGGCAATCCCGGTAAATAGTTCGGGTGAAAATCGCTCAACAGTGCCATTATCCCAAACGAGAAATGATGTCGTCGCATCTGTTAAAACAAGTCCAAAGGTATTCCCTTTCCAAAATGACGATGTAGCTCCCACATCTATGCCAATTCCAGTGGCAAAATGTTCAGCTAATGCGTGAAAAAATCCCTTCATCCCCACACCGATAGTCCAACGGTTTAATTGCCATGTTGAACTTAAATGAACTCCCCATTGTGATTGGCGAAAATAACTGACCTTTTCTGCATCCAAGCGCTCACCTTCATCCAATTGACCGTTATTCTCTCCTGCATCGCCTGTTCCTGGAATCCCATCTAAACCCCAATCCAAAAGAATATCGCGTGTATCAGGAATTTGACTTACGCCTTCGTGAAAAAGGACCATTTTCACGGGATTGCGAAAACGTTTCAATGTGGGAAAGGCAATAAGATCGCTGTTGACTAAACCGGCAAAGCGATTTTGATGAGCATAAAGATATTGATTAAATGAATTATTGGCATGAGCGGGATTTTGTAATACAGACGCTGCTCCTCCAAATGCTGCCGTTTGGGTTTGGCCCAGAGAAAAAGATTGAGCATCTCCTGCATTCTTAAACGCCTGCCAGCCGTACCGCACCCAATAGGATTCAGCAGACAAAGACGAAATGAAAAAGATCAAAAATACAATCCGGGAAATATATTTTATTCGAAAAATCCTTTTCTTGTCCAGTAATAGGGGGAACACAAGGGGGTTATATACAGAGGATTCAGCCATTTATTTCTCTACATTTTTGAGAAAATATTTCTAATACACAATCCAAGTTTTCATCTATATATATCTGCAGAAGATCACAAACCATGTTTCTTTTTTAATTCATCCAATTTTTGCAATGCCTGTATGGGCGTCATGGAATTCACATCCATTTCATCGAGATCTTTTTTGAATTTGGCTTCCTGCTGTTCAAACATGGATATCTGCTTTGACGCCGGCGGCGAGACAGATGTTCCCGATTGGTCCGACGATTCAAGATGATGACTTAAAATATCCTTTGCTCGAGAAATAACGCTCGTTGGCAAACCGGCCATTTGTGCTACATGAATTCCGTAACTCCTATCTCCCGGGCCGGACATGATTTTCTTCAAAAAGACGATTTCATCTCCAAATTCCTTCACGGCGGCGTGGTGATTTTCCAATCGATCCAGAGAATGCTCTAATTCTGTCAATTCATGATAATGAGTAGCAAACAAGGTTCGGGCTGCTACATTGTCACGATTGTGTAAATATTCGGTTATAGACCATGCTAGCGAAAGACCATCAAAGGTGGCTGTTCCCCGTCCTATTTCATCGAGCAGAATTAAGCTATGAGCAGTGGCATTATTGAGAATATTCGCTGCTTCAATCATTTCCACCAAAAAAGTACTTTCGCCACCAGCCAAGTTATCGCTGGCTCCCACACGAGTAAATAAACGGTCTACAATACCGATCGTGGCTTTTTTTGCGGGCACGTAGCACCCAACCTGGGCCATGAGGACAATCAGTCCAACTTGGCGTAAATACGTAGATTTCCCGGCCATATTTGGTCCGGTGATGAGGTGAATCTGACTTTTGTTCACATTCATCTTCAGGTCATTACCTACAAATCGGTCAGACGCCGGTAACAGATTCTCCACCACGGGATGACGACCGTCTTTAATATCAAGAACAGCATCTGCAACAAGCGACGGTTTACAATATTTCTTCTGAATTGATAAGTGGGAAAAAGTGGAAAGAACATCGAGTCTGTTCAACCGTTTTGCATTGATTTGAATACGGTCAGCTCGATCAAGGATTTTCTGGCAACATTCGGAAAATAATTCTGATTCGATGGCAATGATATCTTCCTCGGCAGAAAGTATTTTTTCCTCGTATTCTTTCAACTCTTCTGTAATATAGCGCTCGGCATTTACCAGCGTCTGTTTACGGATATACGATTCAGGCACTTTGTCCTGATGGATCTTGGAAATTTCCAGATAATATCCAAATACCTTATTAAATCCCACTTTCAATTTGCTGATACCCGTTTTTTCCCGCTCGGATTCCTGCATTTCAGCGATCCATTGTTTGCCACCGCTGGCCAATTTTCGCAATTCATCTAATTCCTTATTTATTCCATCCCGAAAGACATGGCCATGTTGGAGCTGGGCTGGAACTTCTTCATTCAATTTTTCTGAAATTAACTCCACAACCGGAGCGGTGTCTGCAAATGAATCAGCGGCTGAATTCAATTGGTCGATATCTGCTGAATTCAGCAATTCCTGCATTTTCGGTATACATTTCAAGCTTTCCTTTAATCCAATTATGTCCCGTGGATTGGCTTTATTTTGGCTAATTTTGCCAAGGATTCGTTCTATATCCATTACGTTATCTAGAACAGTGCGCACCTTTTTTAGCAAACGTTTATTTTTAACAAATCCCGCAACAATATCCAGACGGTCATTCAACTTTTCTATATCCGTCAGTGGCTGGGATAACCATTGTTTCACAAGTCGCCCACCGCCGTTGGTCACTGTCTCATCCAAAAGGTCTATTAATGTGCCGTGGGTTCCTTGTGTAGACAGTGATTTGAATACTTCTAGGTTGCGGATGGTAAATCCGTCCAATCCCATGATGCCTTCTTTAGATACAGGATGAATAGACGTGACGTGAGCCAGAGAACCATTCAAGGCATTTTTAATATGGTAAAAGATGGCTCCGGCGGCGGTAATGGCCAATTCCAGGTCTCCGCAGCCAAACCCCTTCAGGTTCCGGACATTGAAATGGTCCGTAAGGGTACGATCGCCCTGATCAAAGGACATGACCCAGTCTTCCACTGTGGACACAAATGGTTTCAGTTCCCTGTACCAGACGGCTGTGGAATACACAACATTCTCGGCCAACAGCACCTCACGGGGAGCAAATGTCCCCAAGGCTTCGGTCAATCCGTCTTCCGGACATTCACCAATAAATAATTCGCCTGTGGATTGATCCAATACGGCATAACCGGCGTTATCTCGATGGGTGTGGACACAGGCCAAGAATTGATTCGCTTTCTCGTTCAGAGCCGCCTCGCTGGTGATGGTCCCGGGGGTTACCACTTCCACCACTTCCCGCTTCACGATCCCCTTCGCCAGCTTGGGGTCCTCCACCTGCTCACAGATGGCCACACGGTGGCCGGCGTTCACCAGCTTATGTAAATAATTATCAATGGCGTGGTAGGGGAAACCGGCCAGAGGCACATCGGCGGCAGCGCCGTTGGAACGCTTCGTCAATACGATCCCCAACACCTTCGCCGTGGTGACGGCGTCATCGCTAAATGTTTCGTAGAAATCGCCCATACGGAAGAGGACAATGGCATCGCTGTACTGGCGCTTGACCTCTTCGTACTGGCGCATGAGGGGCGTACCCTGGGGTGGTGATTTTTTACTCACAAATGGTTGAATTTTTTATCAGTTCGAGGGAAGAATATATTACTTAAGTAATACTACTTTCTGTGATTGTGTAAACGTCTCTCCACTATTTAATGAATGAGCAGACAGATTGATAAAATACACCCCGGATGATAGCGGATGTCCGTTCTCATCTCTGCCATTCCATTTAATGGAATAATAACCGGCATCTTCTCGTTGGTTTTTGAGAGTGTTGATATTTCTGCCTAACAGATCATAAACGACCAATTGGACTTCGCTTACTTTTGGAAGGTCGTATTTGATGGTGGTTTCCGGGTTGAAGGGGTTGGGAAATGATTGAATTGAAAACTGATCAGGAATAGAATTAAATAACTTATTTTTTCCGGTGCTTCCTTCTTTAACTCTTACAGATAACGGAGAACTATTACCGCTTGTTTTATTTCCATCTCCTGAAACAGCTTCTATTTTATAATTGTACTCAACTAACTGTGAACCACAACATATATCAACGTCCGTATCAATATAAGAAGTATCTGTTAACCCATTGGCTATAACATTATAACTAGACTGATTTGGATTCTTTCTTTTGACCTTATATGTCACATTCCCATTATAAGGCTCACTCCTTCTCCATTCAATATCAGGGTGATTATTGGTATTAGAATATGTCAAACCTTCAGGTATAGTGGGTTGAAAATGATCGAGCATGGGTATTGAATTATTTTTTCGATTTCCATCCCAAATTCCTACAGTAGAATCTTGAGATATTCCATGCCATATAGTTTGATTCAACTTATCCTGATGCTCAAATCTATTATTAACTGAATTCCATCTAATCATTAAATCAGCTGTATTGTAATTGGTTCCAAAACCATTCAAATCTTGGTAATCACAATCTCTCCAATCAATATATACAATATTTGAACCCATTTGAAGTTTGTATTTTCCATGGACTATCGTTCCATCCGGACCTTGTGTAGCTTGATCATTCGTAATAAAATCCAAGTAAAATGGTGAATATCCAGTAAGTGTAATAATTAAATAATTGCTTCCTGTACAAATTGACCAACCCTCATTAATTCCGTTCCATGCTGTTCCTTGAGCTGTTAAATAAACGGTATTTCCAACTGGTATATCCTTAATTTCAAGTTCTCCAAACATAGAAGGATCAGAAAAGGCAATACTAAAAGTGATGAATTGTATTAAAATTAATCTCATTATACTTTTTTGCATGATGTATTCCATTTTATTTTAAAAATGTAATCTTTTTTACTTGAATTATATCTTGCGTTTTAAATGATAAAAAATAAATACCTGAAGATAAATTTTGTGGTATCCATTTAATATGGTGAGACCCCTGGTTATAATACTTTGCAGTAATAGTTGTTATAAAAGTACCATTTATATCAAACACATCAATTTGAGTAATTCCTGAATAAGTATTTTCCCATTCCAGACTGATGGTAGCATTAAATGGATTTGGATAAGCCTTTATTATATTTATTTGTCCCGGGTTCAAAGGATCATTCTCATCTATGATACTTAAGGGATTCGTATTATTATACCATGATTGTAATTGAACTGTCTGATCTTCCAAGTTCACCAACGCTGACTGGTATGTAGTATCAGCAGCGGTAATGAGGGCATAAATAATTTCAGTGGAATCTCCGGATAAGAGATCAAAATTTCCTGTACTCGTAATAAATCCAGCTTCTCCTTCAGAACCTCCAGTATCATTATATCCATTAAATATCCACCCTTCCCCATTTACCGGATCACCATCAAAGGTAAATGTTGTCGTATCTTGAGTTATCGGGTGTATTATTGGTTGACCATTTACCATTAATCCTAAAGAAATAAATCGTAATTCTTCCATTGTATTAGGTAAATACATGAGCGTGTCACTTTCAGGGTAAGAATCGCTTAAAACATACATTCCTGACGTTGTTTGCAAATTTCTGGAATCCGGAACAATGTGACCAAAAAATATAGCTGTGCTATCAGGATCGGGTACTACTGGCCCCTGTAACATCATGTATGTACAAGCTCTAGGAAGAATTCCTGTTTCAATTCCACTAAAATAATTATACATAAAATTCCCATTGGGATTATAACCACCAAGGTTCCAAGTTGCATCATAAAGATCAACATCTAACCATAATGATATCGCAGCATCCAGGATATCATAATTACCCCGATTATATATCTGGTATCTAAAGAAGAGAACATTCTCGAATCCAGGGGAAATACCATAATCCCAAATTGTTTCATGTATTTCTAAATAAGTTGGACCAGAGTACGGCCAGCCCCTGTAATCCTCTCCTGGATGGGCATCATTGTAAACCATAAAAGTAGTTTGGTCTCCGATGACTAAAGGAGAACCATCTGAATAGTGAGGCGCTCCCCATTGAACAGGCCAATCATCATAATCTGGATCTCCTATATTGCTGGATTGATCTATATGATAAACACGGTACATAGAAGAATCTTCAGGTTGGATTAAAGTTGCTGCTTGACCATCAATTATAGGACCTTCACTGTAATCTGCAATCCACAAGGGAGTTGTACCAATCAGGGTATCATTCATCATCCCATTTATCCATAAACCATGGGCGAAGATGATTTCCTCATCTCCATTAAGCCAACGAATTGCTGATCCATTACTATGTTGCCAATCTAACATTCCAACATTAGTAACTTTTGCAGACATGGTTGCTGTGGTAATTAGATGGGAATCATATTGAACATCCCACTGAGAATACAAGATTGATACCAGAAAAAAAGTGGGAAAGTAGTGTTTATGTTGGTTGATAATATTTTTCATCTACATTACCCTTTTGGCTTTATTATTCTTAATAACACAAAAGTTATAAAACTCATTCCATAGTTCCTTTCAGGCGCACATTTCCATCCCGTTCGGTCCAACCCTGCTTGTCGCAGTATTCCAGGACAGGAATGGCGAATTTCCGCGTTAAACCGCTCATGTTTTTGAAGTCTGCTACATTCATTTCGTTTTGTGAATCAAAATGGCTCTGTAATGCTTTCCGGAGTTTAGCCATGTTTTCGCTGTGCATCCAGACATCGTTTTTGATTTCCACTACTTTATCTTCACTCTTTAAAACGTGTAGTATCTCCAATATATCCTTATGGCTCGTTTTCAATTTTTTGGACAATTCTTCAGTCGTCACAGGAATGAAACCACTTTCCATTATTCCATCTTCCATCTTACGTGATATTTCTGCCGTACCGCCTGCTAGTTCCACTTTATGACTCGCCAGTGCTACACCCGTTCCGGCGGAACGAATGGATGCATCTTTTTCCATAATGTCCAGCAGTTCAGCCAACCATTTTTCGCTCAATCCTGATTCTTGTTGCAGCACATCTGCAGACATGGCTTTGCGCAGTGGATTTTTGTCATGAAACTGTTCTAAACGTTTTACAATCAATTCAGAACATGAATTCACATTTTCGTCTGAATAAATAAAACTGCGTCTGGATGATTTCAATCCAGTATTTTTCACCAAGTTTCTTATATGTTTATCCGTCATTTGCATAGCATTTCCCCACTCAAATACTGTTTTGGGTTCCAGTTTGAATGCTACAACCAATTGGCCAAATCGTTTCTCCAAATCTAAATCTAGTTCAGACACCCATTTTTTAATCTTTACTCCTTTGGGGATAAATGTGGTTAATACCGTCCCGCCGCCGATGGTGTGCATAGGAGAATAGGAGCGCATGACTAAGCGGTCTTCACTGGCCATCACGGTCGGCTCTTCCAGTACAATAATGACATTTGCCGAACTGCCGGCAGTCATTTTCTTATCGGATGTCAAATATATTCTCGCCATCACTTCCGCTGTGCCCAAATGCACCCGCACTCGCTGGCGGTGCTTTAGTTCTTTATTCATGTCCGCCGTAAGTTGTAAATGGGCTGTGAATTTCGATACTGCTTTCAGTTTTCCCTTTGTCGCCAATTCTGAACCACGAAATACCTTTTCTGCTTCCACTCCGGAAAGATTCACCGCCGCACGATCGCCCCGCTGCACGGATTCCACTTCTGCACCGTGGGACTGAATTCCCCGAACTTTCGCAGAAATATTCCCCGGCAATACATCCACAGTATCCCCTTTTTTCAAGCGTCCAGAAATGACTGTTCCTGTTACCACCGTGCCAAAACCGGTCATGGAAAAAACACGGTCTGCCTGAAGTCGAAAAAAGCTCTCATCTTCTGTCAATTGAACTGCAGCTGATTTCTCTTCCAATAAATGCTTTAAATCGTCAATTCCCTCGTTGGTTTGTACGGACGTTCGGACCACGTCCACATTTTCAAAAATGTCTTCTGTCAATTCCCGGATCTCCAGTTCAATCAAGTCCAGCCATTCTCCATCTTCCGCCAGGTCTGTCTTGGTGAGGGCTACCACGCATTGGGGAATGTTCAGGAGTTTCAGGATGTGCAGATGTTCTCTCGTTTGAGGCATGATACCGTCATCGGCCGCCACCACCAAGAGTGCAATATTGATAGTGGACACTCCCGCCACCATATTGCGGATAAATTTTTCGTGACCGGGAACGTCAATAATGGTTATGGACTCATTTAAGAAAGCAAATCCCAGGTCGATGGTCATACCCCGGGCTTTTTCTTCTGCCAAACGGTCCGTGTCCGTGCCGGTAAGTGCTTTTACCAATGCGGTCTTTCCATGGTCAATATGCCCGGCAGTGCCGATGACAACTTGGGTCATTAAACGTCCTGAATTACTTGAATAAGTCTGGATACCTGGTTCGGCAGAACCGCTTTCAGATCGATATAAAATGTATTTCCTTTGGTGTAGCCAACTACCGGGATATTTCCGGTGCGGAATGCTTTGGCCAGTTTGGACACAGACATGACATTAGGTTTAAACTGCAAGGCAGCACTGGGGATAGCCTCCACGGGCAATGAGCCGCTCCCGGCTTCCACCTTGGATTCGACCAATGATATTCCCAGATCCTTGATTTTCTTTTTAGGAATATCCGTCAACATTTTTTCTCCACGTTTTAATAAAGTGTTTTGAGATGTAGTCAGGAGTTTTAGGGACAAATTATCACCGCTTACCTTTTCGTCTGAAGCATAGGTTCGTAATGTTTCTTCCATGAGTACAATGGTCCACTTGTCGCAGCGGTATGTCCTATAAAGTGGATTCTTGTGAATTTTGTTTACAAACTTCTTCTTCCCCACAATAAGACCGGATTGAGGTCCACCCAAAAGCTTATCCCCGGAGAATGTGATGATATCTGCGCCGGTTTTTACCACTTCTTCCACCAACTCTTCCGGAGGAAGTCCCATTTTTGCCATATCTGCCAAGGCGCCGGAACCGAGATCGGCCACCAATGGAATACGTTTCTTCTTCGCCAACTCTGCTAATTCTGTGAGCGATACTTCCTTGGTGAAACCCTGCACAACATAATTGCTGGTATGGGCCCAAAGAATGGTGCCGGTATTTTTGGTGATTGCTTTTTCGTAATCTTTAAGATGTGTCCGATTTGTGGTGCCCACTTCCACCAAATTGCAATAACTTTTCCGCACAACATCAGGGATACGGAATGAACCGCCGATCTCCACTTCCTGTCCCCGGGAGACGATCACTTCCTTCCCTTCGGCACATGTGTTTAGAGCAATGAGGACAGCGGCTGCGTTATTGTTGACCATCAAACTGCTTTCTGAACCACAGATGGCTGACAGTAAATTATTGATGTGATCTTGCCGCTCACCACGTTTTCCAGAATCCAGGTCGAATTCTAGGTTTACGTATCCTTCAAGTTTTTTAGTCGCATTGGAGATGACCTTTTTTGAGATTGGTGCTCGGCCAAAACCTGTATGCAAAACCACACCGGTACCGTTGATGATATTTTTCATGGATGGTTCAGCCAATCTGTATATCTCACCCAGAATTGAATCCACTATTTCCTTACGATTGATCTTTAATTTTCCTGCTTTAGCATCTGCTCGATATTGACTTATTTCTGTTGTAATAATTTTGGTTATATAATCATTATGTAGCTTTGTATCCTTGCGCACTTCAAGTAATACTTCAGATACGGATGGTAGTTGCTTGAGTTGGTTTAGGCTCATATCAATAGTTGAAATTGATGAACAATATTAACAGATAAAACAATTAATCATGATTTTTTAATGATCATATAACTGGTAAATAGTGCTGGGATTAATAAAAAGCCCATCACGGGAAATACAGCAGCAACTCCTTGGCTTTCGGCAATAAATCCGCCAAATCCTGCTGCTAATGAACCGATGCCAAAACTCAAGAAAAAACTGATGCCGTAACCCAATCCCCTGTTAGCGCTATGAGTAAATTCCGCAATGAGTGTATTGCTGATGGGTTGATTGGAAAAATATGCCATACCCATAAAGATACTGAATACAACCAGCCACATATCCGAACTATAGCCCATGAACAATAAAAAGGGAATATTTACGGCGACGATGAGCATGAGCATTTTGGGCCGATTATAAAGACTACCCAGTCGTCCGCCGATCAATTGACCAACAATGCCAGCCAAAAAAACCAACGTGGGGAAAACACCTGCTTTCATAGTGTCAGAAATAAAAGGCATAAATTGATGTGTATTTTCAGCGAAATGAGTGGGCATAAATGTGGTAAAACCATAATAGGCCATGCCCATGAGCATATTAGTGATATAAAAATAAATCAATGCTGGTCGATTGGTTTTATCTACTTTATTTTCAGTTTTTTCTTCAACATCATGCTTATCCCTCTTGGGAATAGCAATAAGGGTAGTCAAGGCTAGGAGTATGTTAAATATGCCTAAAAATGCGTATGATGCTCGCCAGGAGATAAGCGCTGCTAACGCTGTAGCCATAATGGGTCCTGCGGCAGAGCCGACTGTACCAAAAATACCATGGACGGCCATTCCTTTAGTGAGAACATTGACACGGTGAGAAATGAGGGTGAGTCCGGCTGGATGATAAATACTACAGAAAAAGCCCATAAATCCCAAACCAATAACCATTATAAAAAATGAGTTCGAAACTGAAACCAATAGCGCCGAAAAACCTGAACCCATGAGATATAAGATTAATAGCAACCTTCCACCCAATTTGCTTTCTGCCCAACCGGCGGGAATAGCTCCTACACCAAACATAAAAGCACTGACAGTTACAACGAGACCTAATGTATCCAATCCTGTGTTGAATTCATTCCGCAAAATGGGGATCAAGCTCGGCAACGCCAGCATGAGTGCGTGGACGGATAAATGACTTCCGCCGGTTATGCCAAGTACTATTTTTTCAAATTTGCTCAATTAAATTACTCTTTTTCTTTATACATATTTGTTTAAAACTAATTCAAAAAGTTTTACAATTCGATGAAAGAATAATTTTTCTTAACCATTATAATTTTTATACTAAATTAAACAAAAAACCCCCATCGTATTTACCGATGAGGGTTTATCATTTATATATAGATTTGATTTATCGTTTTTCAGCAATACGCGTTGCTTTACCGGAAAGTTTGCGTAAGTAATGTAGTTTTGCTCTTCGAACTTTCCCGCGACGGACCAAATTGAAATTGGATATCATGGGCGAATGGAGTGGGAAAATTCGTTCCACACCTACACCATTAGAAATTTTTCGAACGGTAATGGTTTCTTCAATTCCGCCGCCTTTCCGAGCAATCACGACACCCCGATATTTCTGGATACGTTCCTTGCCACCTTCCACAACACGGACATCTAATTCCACTGTATCACCTGAATTAAATTCTGGTAAATCTGTTTTTAATTGATCTTGAACTGCTTCTTGTAATTTGTTCATTTTTTACTCCGTAAGTGTACTATTATCTAAATATTTTTGCCATAAATCCGGCCGTTTGATTTGAGTCATTTTTTCACGTTGAGATTGTCGCCATTCTTCGATTTCTTTATGATGACCATTCAATAAAACATCCGGAACGGATATTCCAGCCACTTCACGGGGTTTCGTAAAATGAGGATTATCCAACAGGTCTCCGTAAAATGTATCCGTTTCTGCTGACTCTCTGGAATTCAACACTCCCGGGATTAGTCTAACCATTGAATCGATAATAATCATGGCAGGTATTTCTCCGCTGGTGACAACATAATCGCCGATGGAAAATTCATCGGTTACGTATTTTTCGACCACTCGCTGATCAATACCTTTATAGTGACCGCAAATAAAAATGATATTTTCATTTTCACTGAATGATGCAGCTGTTTTATGGTTCCATGTTTTACCCTGTGGAGAAGGAAATACGATTCGAACATTCTTTTTATTCATCCATTCCAAAGTAGATTCAATCGCATTGACCAGAGGTTCAGCCATCATGACCATCCCACTTCCGCCTCCAAAAGGCGTATCGTCAATTTGGCGATAATTACCCCTTCCAAATTCCCGGAGATCAACCACATTGTATTCAACCACTTTTTCTTCAGTAGCTTTACGCAGCATGCTCTGCGCTATAACAACATTTACCATGTCCGGCACAGGTGTAATTATGGCGATCTTTTTCACAGCAAACCTTCCATCGGTCGAATCATAATCACGTTTACAACACTGTCTACACCGATGACAATTTCTTTTATCACAGGAATCAGTTTTTCATCATTACCATTATGGATAACGTAGACATCGTTGGATGGCAACCAGAGAATATCTGTCAATGTGCCGACCATTTCACCGGATTCTGTAATAACAGTATAACCCAATAGTTCTTTGGAAATGAGATCAGCATTATCACCATTGCGGCTTTCAGCAAACAACGTTTGTCCAATAAGTGTTTCTGCATCATCCCGAGACTGAACTCCTTCAAACTTGAACCGCCTTTTTTTTCCATGACCGATTGTTTTTTTCAATTTGATTTCACGAGCCAAATCTGTTTCGAATCCAATCTGTAATTCACGTGATTCGATATATTCATCGAAATAACGAGATAATGGCTGGAGGCGTACTTCGCCCCTAAGACCGCTCACTCGTGTAATCTTGGCAATGGGATGAACTTTTTTACTCATTTCAATCGATCACATCCAAACGGGCACGCTTACCGCCTTCTTTTGCATTAACAGCAAATACAAGTGTTCGAATGGCAGAAATATTGCGACCTCGCTTGCCGATGACTTTTCCGTAATCACCTTCTCCAACGGTTAATTCAAAAATGATTCGCTGTTCTGTTTCTACTGGAGTCACTTTTACTTCATCTGGTTTGTCCACTAACTTTTTAACTATCAATTCGATCATTTCCTGCATGGTACTCTCCTTGCAACTTTATTCGTCGCTTTTATTTTCCTTTTCTTCTTTCGAAGATTCTTCATTTCCTTCGTCCGGTTCGGCTTCTTCTTCTGTGGTTTCTTCTGTCACTTCATCTACTTCTGCATCAGCTGATTCTTTCTCATCCGCAACATTTTTTTCTTCGGACATTTCAACTTCTATGTCCGGTTTAGCTTCAGGTTCATCTTTTTCGTCTTCTTTTGATTCTTCTTCTGCTGGTGCTTCGTCAGTATTTACTTCTTTTAGCTCTTCAGTTTCAGGTTCTGGCTCGGGTTCCGGTTCAGATTCTGGTTCTGGTTCGACAGCTTCTTCTTTGGAATCTTCTTCAACTACTTCTTCCTTTGTTTCTTCTTGTTCATCGTTTTCGTCAGCAGAATCATCCACTTTTTCGTCTTCCTTTTCATCATCACTGTCAGCTTTTTCTTCTTTTGCAGAATCATCAACTGTCGCTTCTACCGCTGTTGCTTCTGTTTCTTCTTTTACTGGCGCCTCTTCGGCCTTTTCTTCAACGACAGGTGTATCTTCTTGCGTTTCTGTTGCTCCTGCTTCTTCTTCAGTTGCTTTTTGTTTTTCTAAAGCTTTTTTCGCTGCTTTATCACTTCTGCTCTTTTCAACTTCTGTTTTTTCAAGAGCCCATTTTTTCATTTCTTTTTCCACAGCCGCTTCATCCAGCCCCTGGCGAATCAAGTGCCAACGATAGGCCAATCCAGTTCTTTTTAATAGATTGTGAGCTGTTTCTGTAGTTTGAGCACCTTCCTGCAGCCAATGTATAATTCGCGTATCGTTAAGAGCATAATTCTTTTCATCGTCAAGTTCGAGTGGATTAAACCAACCTAATTGTTCGATGGCAGCGCCATCGCGGCGAGCACGTTCATCCATCACCACCAAGCGGTAAAAAGGTCTATTTTTTCGTCCGATTCGTTTCAGTCTTATTTTAGTAGCCAATTCATTCTCCTTTTAGCTTATTCCCATAAAATTCCCCAGGGGCATTTTGCCTGGTTTCATTTTTCCAAATTGTTTCATCATTTTTTTCATTTGTACAAACTGTTTCAGTAATTGATTCACTTCCTGCAAAGAACGTCCGGAACCCAGGGCAATCCGTTTTCGACGGCTGCCATCTATGATAGCGGGGTTTCTTCGTTCTGCCGGAGTCATGGAATTAATAATGGCTTCCGTCCAAGAAAGTTGACGGTCATCCATATTCATTCCTTTCATCAGTTTACGATTCATACCGGGCATCATTCCCATGAGTTGCTGAAGTGATCCCATTTTTTTAAGCTGCTTCAACTGCTGCTGAAAGTCTTCAAGATTAAATTCGTTTCCAAGCATTTTCCTTTCCAACATATCCACTGTTTTTTCATCCGCTACGTGTTCTGCTTTTTCCACCAATGAAATAACATCACCAAATCCCAAAATACGATCGGCCATTTGCTTGGGGTTAAATGGTTCCAATCCATCCATCTTTTCAGAAACACCGGCAAATTTGATTGGTGCACCTGTTACTTGCCTGATGGAGACAGCTGCGCCACCTCTAGCATCGCCATCCAGCTTTGTTAATATCGTCCCCGTCAAAGGTAATGCTTCTGAAAATGCTTTAGCAGATGTTACTGCATCTTGCCCTGTCATACTGTCTGCCACGAATAAAATTTCATTTGGTTTTACGTTGTCGGCAATCTGTTGAATCTCATTCATCATTTCGCCATCAACATGCAAACGACCGGCAGTATCCAAAATAACAACATCTACTTTTTCACTTTTTCCACGGGTAACTGCATTCGAGCAAATTGCTACCGGATCGCCGATACCTTCATCATAAACAGGGACATCTATCTGTTTACCTAGTGCTTGTAGTTGTTCAATCGCAGCTGGACGATATACATCCGCCGCAGCCAATAAAACGTGTTTCTTTTGATCTGTAAATATCTTGGCTAATTTTGCACATGAGGTTGTTTTTCCGGATCCTTGAAGACCTGCCATCAGAATAACAGATGGTTTTCCACTCAAATCTATTTCAGCTTTTTCATCTCCAAGAATATGGACTAATTCCTCATGTATAATTTTTATAAATTGTTCGCCAGGTCTTATGGATTTTAATACTTTTGTCCCCTCCGCTTTTTTCTGGACATGAGCAATAAAATCACGAGCAACTTGTAAATTCACATCTGCTTCCAATAGGACGCGTCGAATCTCTCGTGACGTCTCTTGGATATTACTATCCGTAATTTTTCCCAGACCACGCAAGTGGCGGAAAATAGTATCAAATCTATCTGTTATTTGTTCAAACATGGATTATCGGTTCGAATAAAGCTTATAAAATTAACTGTTTCCCTTTAGGGAATCAATAAAATAGAATAAATTTTAATTGGATGATTTATGCGTCGAACTTGACGGAAACTAACTTAGATACGCCCTTCTGTTCCATTGTTACACCGAAGAGATAATTTGCCGCTTCCATGGTAAGCTTATTGTGTGTAACAACAATAAATTGGGTTTCTTCAGAAAATGCTTCCAAAACTTTAGTGAATTTTCGGATATTAATATCATCCAGCGGCGCGTCCACTTCATCTAAAATACAATATGGACTTGGTTTATACTGGTAAATAGAAAACAACAGTGCGATAGCTGTTAAAGACTTTTCTCCTGCTGATAACATACGCAATGAATTGTTTTTCTTTCCGGGTGGTTGAGCATTTATAGCAATATCGGCCTCTAAAGGATCAGGATCACCCACCAATGATAAGGAACCTTTACCCCCTTCAAAAAACATAGAAAATAATTTTTCAAAATTGATCTTGATTTGATCAAATGTTTCTGTAAATAACTTGCGCGCTTCCTGATCAATTTTTTGAATTGTTTCCCTTAAATTTTCTTCCGATTCGATTAAATCTGCCTTTTGATCTGTTAATAATTCGAGACGTTCTGTTTCGACTTCATGCTCATCTTTTACAGCCATATTGATAGGACCGATATTTTCTATACTTCTGTTTATTTTTTCAATTCGTTCCTCAAGGGCAAATGATGATTCTTTTACATTCATACTTTTAGGTATTGACGTATTATAACGATATTTTATTCGTTCAATAACCAATTTAATTTTTTGATCAAAATCAGTGACATCCAATTCTGCAGATTTTAATTCGTCCAATAAATTTTCTCTGCTATGCTGTTCTTCACGAATCTTTCCTTGAATAATTTCAATTTCTCCATACGTTTCTTGATATGTTTCTTTTTTTAGATCAAGAATCGATCGTTTCTTGCTTACAACAGCATTCGCTTTCTGCAAATCTTTTTCACAGGATTTAATCTTATTATCTAATTCTTTCTGTTTTTCTTGCAAACTCTTTATTTCACTGCCAATTTCATTTTGCCTACCTGTCAATTCAGTCACAGAATCATCCGCTGTTCTTTTTTGAAAAACAATATTATCACGCTGGTTTTCAAGATTTAGGACTTCAATTCGTAAATCTTGTACATGCTGATGAAATTCATCTCGTTGTTTGCGAACAGCCATAAGTACATTGTTTGCATTGGTAAGTTCATCGGCAACTTTTGCCAGAATTTTATCACCTTTTTCAGCAGTTGGTGACAATTTTTTCAATGAAGCTTTCAAAGATGTAATTGCAGCAGATGTTTCATCCATATCATCCGAAAGTGTATTCAATAATTCAAGATGCTGTTCGTTGCGAACTTTATATTGTAATCCATCATTTTCAAGAACTGAAACATCATCCTTTAAGTTATCAATAGTTGATTCAATCTTGCTCTGCTCTGACATGAAATTTGTTAATCTTTCAGCAATTTCTTTTACGTCGTTTTGGACAGACGATTGCGTTTTTTCATTTTCCTGTAACTGCTGTTTTAGAGCGTCCAATTTTTCTTGTCGCCCTACAAGTCCCTTACCCTTTTTTCCCTGTTTTAGGATCATGTTTGTTCCGGAAAATGTCCCTTCCAGATCAACAAGATCCCAACCGGCAAGTTTCGAATCTTGCAGCGCTTTAGACAGATCATTTACGATCAACACATTTCCCAGCAGAACGTTTACAAGTGCTGTGTATTTTTTATCCGCTTTTATACTATCAAGAGCTCTGGTTACGATATGATCACTTTTGGGCATACTCTTTATTTTTGAATTCAATACTGACAATTCTTTTAATGGTAAAATGGAAGCGCTTCCGAGTTTTTGACTTTTGAGAATTTGCAGTGTTTTAAGAGCGGTGGTTCTATCTTTTGAAACTAAACATCCGGCAGTTGATTCAAGCACATTTTCAATGATTGCCTGGTACTCTTTATCCACATCAAGCAATTCTGCTAAAACGCCATGGACACCGGGAAAATCTTTAGAATGATTTAATACATATTTAACTCCGCCGGTAAACCCTTCTTTCGATTCCAATAAATTTTCATAAAACTGGATTTGATTTTGAAGTCCCTCCTCCTTTGCATCCAAGCTGTGCTGTGTGCGAACCGCTTCATGTTCATCCAATTTCAATGATTGAATATGCGATTTAACTTTCTCCAGTTTTTCAAGAGTTTGTTCAACCTGCTGTTGGAGAGTTGTTAGTTTTTTATCTTTTTCTTTAAATTCTTTTTCTAAAACGGCAATAGTTTGTTTTAAACTTTTTTCTCGTGTTTTTAAATCTTCGAGATGTACTTCTTTATCTCCAAGCATATCTTCAGTGCGTTTGAAAAGTGATTCCTGGTCAGCCAGTTTTCGTTGCTCGTCCCAGCGTTTATTCTGCAGCGCATCTACAGTTGATTGGGCTTCTTTGTATTTTTTGTCAATGGATTCAAAATTAGCTTTTTCCTTTTTATAAACAGCTAATTGAAGATCAATTTGCGGTAAAAGTTTTTTGGCTTCTTCATCGTAATCATCGATATGTTGTTTAAGTTGGACAATACGATTTTCGTTTGCATTTTTTTCTCGGTCCAATCGCTCGACAGTTGATTCGGCGCTCCGCCGTTGTTCACTTGCCACCAAAACATCACGCTGCAACGTATCTCTCGTTTCTTCAGCAGTGGAAATATCAGTGCGCATTTCATCTAGTTCATTTTGCTGTTGTTGATAAACGGACTTCAACTGATCCAGTTCTTTTTCATGGATGGATGTTTCTGTTGCAGTGGACTCGCGGAGATGTTTGAAGTCCTGGATCTTTTTTCTTAAGGGTGTGGCGACTTCTTCAAATTCTTTTATTTTTATAAATGCCAACGCAATTTCACGCTGTTGAAGTTCGTCAGATAATTTTTCGTGTCGCTCAAATCGCTTGAGTTGTAACGCCAATGCTTTGACTTTCGCTTCCACTTCAGCTATAATGTCTTGCACCCGTTCCAAATCTGTGCGAACCGCTTCAAATTTGCGCAGAGCTGACTTGCGCTGATGTTTATATTTATTAATCCCCGCCGCTTCTTCAAACATCCGTTTCCGGTCATCGGTTGTTTCGGAGAGAATCTGTTCAATCATTTTCAGCTCGATGACCGAATAGGCATCGGCGCCCATGCCAGTATCAATGAAAAGGTCTTGAATGTCCTTTAAGCGGCACGGTGTACGATTAATAAAATATTCGCTATCACCGTTTCGAAATATGCGACGTCCGATCTCAACATCGTTATACTCCAGAGGTAGTTTGCCTTTATTATTGTGGACGGTGAGGGACACATCGCAAACACTTAACGGTTTCACCGTATCGGCACCGCTAAAAATAACATCCTCCATTTTTCCACTGCGCAAGACACTATATTTTTGCTCGCCCAGAACCCAGCGAATGGCATCGACAATATTTGTTTTTCCGCAACCGTTGGGTCCAACGATTGCTGTAATTCCTTCGCCAAATTTCAGGTTATCCTTTTTGGCAAAGGATTTAAATCCGTGGATGTTTAGATCTGATATATACACTTATTGCTGGTTTGGATGATTTGTGGTAGTGGAATTTATGTATTTTTAGAGGAGAATGCTACATTTAACCCGGCGGCCAATTCATTTGTCGTCCACCCAATAAATGGAGGTGAATATGATACACTGCCTGCCCGCCGTCCCGGTTACAATTAAACACCGTGCGGTAACCTGATTCTGCAATGCCCTCCTGATCTGCAATTTCTTTTGCGGCTAGCATTATTTCACCCACAAGTGTTTTATGGGATTCATTCAAATCATTCGTTGTGGTAATATGCTCCTTTGGAATGATAAGGATATGTATGGGAGCTTTGGGATCAATATCCCAGAAAGCAAAAATAGAATCATTTTCAAAAACCTTATCTGACGGAATTTCTCCTGCTATTATTTTGCAAAATAAGCAATCATTCATTCAAACCTCCAAATTCTATAATATTCAACGCTGTTATTGCTGCAGTCTCTGTCCGTAAACGTCTGCTGCCCAAAGTAACAATTGGAATATTTTTTTCTTTAATCACAGTCATTTCATTTTCAGAAAAGTCCCCTTCCGGTCCGATTAACATTGCGACTTTATTGGACTGAACATTTTTTTGCCATGAGACTAACGATTGTTCACCATGGCTATTTAGGCAAATGATATGCTCGATATTATTATTTATAAATTGAATTAAAGAATTGGGCTCATGAACAATAGGGAAGCGACTTCGACCGCATTGTTTTGCAGCTGTCTTAACTATTTTTTGTGACCGAACTATATTTAAAGATTTTTTTACACATCGATCCAAAAGCAATGGTGTGATGGATACAGCACCGCTTTCCACTGCTTTTTCCAGTAACCATTCAAATCGATCTCGTTTGATGAGTCCAACTGCAATATGCATTTTAATTTTTGTTTCGGAAAATTCGGGAGACACTTCAATAATTTCGCCGGATACTTCCTGCCCATTTTGTTTTATAATGCCTTTATATGCAGTTCCCAAGCCATCCAAAAGCCAGATTTCATCATCGACTTTCATGCGTAAAACATTTATAGCATGATGTGCTTCTTCAGCATCAAGTGTGAAGCGGCTTTTTGTAAGATTATTTGGAGAAATATAAAAGAAGTGTTCGTCAGCCATCAGCGCAGCCAATTGAATCCAACTTGGATAATGGCACCATTGTAATGTTCTTCACCATCCACAATTCCATTCATTGGCAGTATATCCATTCCGGCACCCACCGACACCAACATACCATTCATCATTAAAAAGTCAATTCCAACTCCGGCATAACCACCGAAAGACCAAAGTCCTTTTGATTTGCTCCATCGAGTCAAAAATTTATCACTTTCAGCGCCATCAATAGTTAATATAGGACCGAGTTGTGCTGTAACGAATGGAGCAAAATTGTTAGCAATTTTATCTGCAAATGGAAAATATTTTCCTCCACCAAACAAGGGTACAATAAGAACATATTTATCTCCAACGGAACGATATTGGCCGGTATAATAATCATATACCATCAGTTGTTCATCACCTTTTACATCAAAAATACTTCCATGAAATAACCACTGGAATTCAGACGAAGCCCGCCAAGTTTGATGAAATAATACACCGGTTCCCTGTTCACCTACCTGCAAACCGAACCCCTTGGTCCCTTCATTTGCTGATGATAAAGTTTGAAGCAAAATTAGAGTTACTATTATTTTTGTTTTCATATGTCTATTACCACTTTTCCAAACTGTTCGCTGTGTTCCAGATATTCATGCCCAATTGCTATATCATCCAAGGAAAATATTTTATCAACTTGTGGAATTAATTTTTCATCCGCAATAAGTTTAATAACTTGGGTCAATGCATCTGCATTTCCCATGGTAGAGCCCAAAATAGTTTGCTGCTTAAAAAATAAATGTCGCAGATCGATAGCTGCTTTTGGACCCGTTGTGGCACCGCAGGTTACGACTCTCCCGCCATTGTTTAATACATTCATAGATATATCCCACGTAGCCGAACCCACATGTTCAAAAACTACATCCACTTTACCACAAAACTTTTTAACCTCATCAATAACATTTTTATTGTAATGATTCACAACCAAATCTGCGCCAAGTTTATTTGCGAATGAACATTTTTCATCGGATCCGGCTGTAGCAATCACATTACACCCAACGATTTTTGCAATCTGAACCGCCATATGGCCCACACCGGAACCGGCACCCCAAACGAGTACATTTTCGCCCGGTTGTATCTTTGCCCGATTAATTAGCATTTGATATGCAGTTTGTCCAACCAATGGAAAAGCTGCAGCTTCTGAAAACGAAATATTTTCCGGTTTAGGTTCTACAAACTTTTCATCCAGAACAATAAACTCGCAGTTCGTTCCATCAGTCGATTCACCACGAATGCCCATTTTATCACATACATTTTCATTCCCGGACTGACAGTTACGACACTCACCGCAATACACCAATGGCTGGATAATTACAGGATCGCCTATGCTAAATTTGTCTGTATTTTCACCAAGCTTACATATTACACCTGCACCATCACTACCCATTATCAATGGCAGTGGTACTCCGGGAATTCCTTTGCGAACCCAAATATCGAGATGATTAAGCGCAGATGCTTTTAATTGAATACAAACTTGACCCGCTTGGGGGTCGGGTTTTAGAATTTCTTCAACTCGTAAGACCTCACGTCCACCGTGTTCATGGATGCGGGCTGCTTTCATTTATCTTTTGAACAAAGTATTTTATCGAGACTGAAGTCACCGGCACCCGCAAGCATAATAGCAGCGCTTGCAAATGCATAAACTAATGCCATTTCGGGACTTCCTTTCTCTGTGGTGATATGCATATTTGCTCCAACCAGCATGGTAATCATTAATAATCCTGCGCCCAAGCGTGTGCCAAATCCTAATGCAATCATGATGGCTCCAATCGATTCAGAAAACGCAGCCATAAATCCCCAAAATACCGGTAAAAATGTAATCCCTAAATGCTGCATTCCGAATGTACCTAATCCTTCCCACCGTTCCGGGCCTGCGGTAAGTTTATCCCAGCCATGATTTGTTAATATCAAATAACCAATCCCGATTCTTAATACGATTAAACCGTAATTACGGCACCTGCTACAATCCTTGAATAAAGCTGACACATATTTATTCATCATCAATTTCATTATATTCGGCATCTTGGATGTCCATATTCCGATAATTTGTTTTTTCTTTTTTATCTGGTGTTTTTTGTACTAAACGAACATTTTTTATGAACCTGTAACCAGCATAAATCAATATCAAAATTAAAAATGTTTTAAACATGAATTAAGGTGAAACGGGATTAAAAAACTTTGTTCCTGTCACCGGTTGGCGAATATAATTGATCACTTCATCCAGGTCTTGTTGGTTATTAACAAAGTCTATATTATTGGTATTAATGATGACCAATGGTGTATCTTGGTAACGGAAAAAATATTCGGTATAAAGTTGGTTCAGGGCATCAATATATTCTTCCGATATATTTTTTTCCATTTCCCGACCTCGACCGGCGATATTGCGCATGAGAGTATCTGTATCCGCCTGTAAATAAATCACAAGGTCAGGATTAATCACATTTTTTTCCAACAAATTAGCAACTGTATCATACAATGACATTTCTTTTTCATCCAAATTCAAGGATGCAAATAACCGATCTTTCACAAACATATAATCTGCAATAAGCAGATTATGAAACATATCTACTTGTCTTAATTCCTGCTGTTGTTGATAACGCTGCAATAAAAAGTAAAGCTGTGTCTGGAATGCATACCGCTCCGGTTCATCGTAAAAATCAGACAAAAATGGATTCTCTCCAAATCCTTCAAGGATGAGTCGTGCGCCCAGGCGTTCAGAAAGCAAATTCGCCAAGCTGGTTTTACCTACACCAATGGGACCTTCAATGGCTACATAATATAAATTTCTCATGCGTTTTTTTCCATTACATGTTTAATCACATTGGATGGATCCGGACACATGTTTAATAATTCTGTTACAGTCATATTAAATACCGGTACGTTGAATTCTGGAGCAAGTTCAGCCCATGGTACCAATACAAATTTACGATTCGCCAAGTCAGAATGGGGAATGGTTAATTGTTCTGTTTCTAAAAATGAGTTTCCGTAAGTTAAAATATCGATATCGATGGTTCGCGGCGAATTTTTTTCTCGCTTTTCCGGACGGCCCAGTAATGTTTCCACATTGCGGCAGGCATCAAACAAATCGAATGGAGAAAAGTCTGTTTCAAAGAATACAACTGCATTCAAAAATTCGGGTTGATCTAAATTGAATAACGGTGGACAATTATAAAAGGAAGAACTTTCAATTTTATTTATTTCATGATAGGTAGATAATGCTGTAATCCCGCCGGCTAGATTCGATTCACGATCACCTAGATTTGAACCCAATGATAGAAATCCAGTATCAGGCATCGTTTTCTTTTTTACGGGAAATTTCCACTTCGACAGTATCCAACACTCCGTTGATTGGCGCATGAGGTTTACGTACTCGAACAGTTATTTCTGATACAGAAAATCGAACAAGAATTTGTTTGGCAATAGAATCAGCTAATGATTCAATTAAATAATAGTTATCATTTTTTACACAATTGTCCACAGTTTTATAAACAGCTTCATAATCGATGGTTGCTTCTAGGTTATCTGAAGCAAAGGCTTTTTGAAAATCGGTCTTCATTTCAACGTCCACTTCAAATTTTCCACCCAAGTGTTTTTCCGATTCACTAACACCGTGGTAGCCATAAAACTGCATGTTCTTTAAACGAATGATACCCATGAGAAAAATAAAGTTACTTCTCGTTATGTCTGTTAGTCAACGTGTAGAAATAAAAAAGCCCTCCCGAATTTTCAGGAGGGCTTTTTGGTATTATGATTGGAATTACATCATTCCGCCCATGCCACCCATTCCGGGATCTCCCATTGGAGGCATTGGCGGATCCTTTTCAGGAATTTCTGTCACAGCTGCTTCTGTGGTAAGAACCATGCCGGCAATCGAACAGGCATTTTCTACAGCTACGCGAGCAACTTTAGTTGGATCAATGATGCCTGCTTTGAACATATCCACATAACTTTCATCACGGGCATCGAAACCATGAGCACCTTTTCCATCGCGTACATTTTGTACGACAATTGATGCTTCAGCACCAGCGTTTTCACAAATCTGGCGAATAGGTGCTTCAAGAGCTCGACGTAAAATGTTGACGCCGACTGATTGTCCACCTTCAAGCTTCAAATTATCCAAAGTATCCTGAGCTCTTAAAAGAGCGACACCACCACCAGGAATAATTCCTTCTTCCACAGCAGCGCGGGTTGCATGAAGAGCATCTTCTACGCGGGCTTTCTTTTCTTTCATTTCCACTTCAGTGGCAGCACCCACATTGACAACAGCAACACCGCCGGAAAGTTTGGCTAAGCGTTCCTGTAGCTTTTCACGATCATAATCAGAAGTTGTTTTATCAATCTGAACTTTAATCTCGTTAATACGGGCCATAATGGCATCTTTCGTACCACCACCATCAACGATAGTTGTATCATCTTTATCAGACACAACGCGTTTAGCAGTTCCGAGATATTCAAGTGTTGCATTTTCCAGTTTATAACCGGCATCTTCAGAAACAACTGTTCCGCCAGTTAAAACGGCGATATCTTCAAGCATCGCTTTACGACGATCACCAAATCCTGGTGCTTTCACAGCCAATACTTTAAATGTACCACGCAGTTTATTCACTACGAGAGTTGCCAGGGCTTCGCCTTCAACATCTTCTGCAATGATCATGATTTGCTTACCAGTCTGAACTACTTTTTCCAATAAAGGAAGCAAGTCTTTCATATTGCTGAGCTTTTTATCGTAGATCAGGATATAAGCATCATCCATTTCCGCTTCCATGGATTCAGAATTGGTCACGAAATAAGGTGAAAGATATCCACGATCAAACTGCATACCTTCCACGAATTCGAGGAATGTTTCAGCAGTTTTGCTTTCTTCAACCGTTATAACACCGTCTTTACCCACTTTTTCCATTGCTTCGGCGATTTTTTCGCCGATTTCACGGTCATCGTTGGCAGAAATGGTAGCCACATTAGCAATTTGCTCGCTATCGGGAAGATCCTTACTTTGTTTCTGTAATGCTTCAACAACAGAATCACGTCCGGCATCAATACCTCGTTTGATTGACATGGGGTTTGCACCGGCTGTCACATTTTTCAATCCTTCGGCAACGAGTGCTTGAGCCAAAACGGTGGCAGTGGTTGTACCGTCGCCGGCAATGTCAGATGTCTTGGAAGCAACTTCCTTAACCATCTGGGCACCAACGTTTTCCAGCTTATCTTCAACTTCAACTTCCTTAGCAACCGTTACACCATCTTTGGTAACAGTGGGGGCGCCAAATTTCTTTTCAATGACAACGTTACGTCCTTTAGGGCCCAGTGTGACTTTTACGGCATCCGCCAGTTTGTCTACACCTGCTTTTAGGGAGTTACGCGCATCAAGACTATAGGTAATTTCTTTAGCCATTGCTTCTATCCTCCTTACAGAATAGCGAGAATATCACTCTCGCGCATGATTAAATATTCTTTTCCGTCATGGGTAACTTCTGTGCCGGAATATTTTCCGTACAAAACTTTGTCACCCGCTTTAACAGTCATTTCAACAATTGTACCGGCATCGCTGGCTTTGCCAGGACCGACTGCTGCAACTGTTCCTTGTTGGGGCTTTTCTTGTGCTGTATCAGGAAGAATGATACCGCCAGAGGATTTTTCCTCTGCAGCAGCAGCTTCCACAACTACACGATCAGCCAATGGTTTGATGTTTAGAGCCATCATTTAACTCCTATTTTTTATTTATGTTGTTATTTATTGTTTGTCTTCCAGTAGAATGCCCGTAGGCAGCAGAGAAATTATATGTTAAAAATAACGTAAATCAATACTTTTTAGCACTCTTTATAGTAGAGTGCTAAATCACTTTCCTGTACTGCCGAACCCTCCACTTCCGCGAGTTGTATCAGATAAATCATCAACCAATTCAAAATGAATTGGCGAACCGTCCATGGCCACCAGTTGAAACAAACGCTGTCCCGGTTCTACCGTGTAATCTTCATTCTTGATATTGTCTACTGCCGCCATAATTTCACCGCGATAGCCACCATCAATCAATCCAATGGAATTACTTAACCGCAGAGGTGTTTTGGCAATACTGGAACGGGGCATAACCAGATATGGTTTATTCTCTGTGTTTTCGCAGGCAATCTGCAAATGAATGAATGTCGACTCCCCTGCTTTTATCGTTTGTTCATTGATTACAAATAAATCAATACCGGCATCACCATCATGAAAATGGCCATGGTTATCATATAGCTCTTTAACAACTGTATTGAATGGTTTGATCTTTAAGTTCATTTTCTATCTATCATTTCTTTTAATTGTTTAATATGATGTGGAGTTGATCCGCAACAAGCTCCTATCACGGTAGGCTCCATATCGAGATACCGTTCAATGTACTCTGTAAATTTAGTTTCATCTATAATATCAAAATAATCATTTTCAAAGTCTGTTTTGCCCAGATTTGGATACAATCCCCAATCACCCTCCCAATGTGACAGGAAAAGATCCAAGGCACTATTTGTTGTTTCGATCTTATTGCAATTCATCAGCAGACAGGAAACGGATTGTTCAGCAATATAATTTAAACATGATATCAATGCAGTTCCATCCAGCAAGTGTTCACTATCCTTAAGAATAAGACTTAACCAGCGAGGATTTGCATTATTTTGGCTCACTGATAAAGCAACCTCGATCTCATCCATATTCCCCATGGTCTCAAAAAGCAAAATATCCACTCCTGCTTCAGTAAACCATTCCACAATCTCGCCATAGGTATCTTCAGCGGCACCCTTGCCTGGAAACAGATCGGGGCTGTAGCAATCTTCCACAGCAGACATGGAACCGGCAACTTGGATGGATTCACCCCCTGCTTTTCTTGCTAGGTCAACGGCAGACATTAAACTATCTTTCGCTCGTTCTTTAGCGCGCTGTTGTGATAAACCAGCTTTGCGATAAGTATATGTAGTGGTGCGAAATGTATTGGTTGTAATAATATCAGCGCCTGCTGCAGTGTAATCTTGGTGAATGCTTAATACAGTTTCGGGATGGGTTATATTTGCTTCTGCTGACCAGAGAGGTAAAGGAAGATGAACACCTTTCCGAATTAATTCAGTACCCATGGCACCGTCTAAAACGTATGGTTTAGATGTTTCCGTTATTTTCAAATTTTTTACCCAAATAATATAAAGCTATACTAGCAAGGAATAATGAAACACCAATAATTGATTCCAAAGGTTGTTCTTTAAATGTGTAAAACAGTATCCAAACATTTACTAGGAGAAATACAGTTGGTGTCCAGGGATAACCCCAGACACTGTAAGGCCGAAGCAAATCCGGTTCCCTTTTTCTCAGGACGAATACAGCAATAACAGTTGCAGAATTTGTAATAATCAGCGCTATGCCTGTATACATTAATACCTGCTCAAATGAAGAGGTAAATATAAAAATCAGACAAATAACCAATTGCAGAAGAAATGCGTATGCCGGTATGCCCTGTTTATTATGTTTCGCCAACACACTAATATAACTGTGATCTTCGCCCATGGTCTCCATGATGCGCGGACCGATAAATACATAGCTGCTCACCGTTGAGAGAAGTAAAATAGATATTCCCAACCCAATAATTCCGGCACCGGTTTCACCGAAAACTTTTATACCTGAAATATATCCTACCTCAACTTGGCCGGCCATTTCAGCCATAGGTGTCGTATAAAGAAATACATAATTCAGCAGTACATACAGAACCATTACAAAAGACGTACCCATGAGCAATGACCTTGGTAGATCTTTCTGTGGATTTTGCACTTCACCTACAAAATATACAGTTGAATTCCATCCGGAATAAGCATAATAAACCCACACTAGACTTACGGCAAATCCTGAACTCATCATCAATTTCATATCTCCCGGTTTTGGAAAAACAGAAATAACCTGGTTGTCGGTTACCATTAATCCAGCAATAATAAAAACGAAAATGAGCCCAACCTTAACTGCAGTTGACCAGCCTTGGAAAAAAGTCCCCCATTTCAAACTGAATGTATGTAGTAAATGAAAGGAAAGAATCATAATAAATGCTACCCACATAGGATCAAATGCCGGAAACACAGCTGTTAAATATTTGCCTAAGGCCATAGCTGCCAATACAGCTGGTGCAGAAAATCCAACTGTTGCTGATACAAATCCACCTGCAAACCCAATTGCGGGGTGAATAATCCGGCTCAATAAGTGATATTCTCCCCCGGACCTTGGTAATGCTGCACCCAACTCACTGTATGATAACGCTCCGCATAATGCCACAATTCCTCCAACAATCCACAACATAATAAGGGGAAAAACAGATTGAATATCATTGAGTTGAAAGCCAAGGCTGGTAAAAACGCCAGTACCAATCATTGATGCCACAACAAATGACGATGCCGTCCACATGGATATGTGTCGGTTATGGGATGGATTTTCTGACATTATCCGGTGTAATTATGCGCGATACAATTGATAGGCCAGCAACACCCAAGCAATAATAAATGCTGTGCCTCCAAATGGCGTAACTGCACCAAGCCATCGAGTATTTGTTATAACCAATAAATACAAGGATCCCGAAAAAAAGATAATTCCGAACATGATCAGATAAACCGGTATTATTAATACATCATAAGAGACATGAAAACCGATGGCGCCAATAACCAGTAAACCAAGTGCATGCCAGAAATGATAACGAACTGCCTTTTCAAATGTAAGAAAATCAGAGGGGGAAACCAGCTCCTTAAGGATATGGGCACCGAATGCACCAAATGCTACAGCCAATGCCATAAATATGGCACCGCTAACCAGGGCCAATTTCATCTCTATACCTTATTCTTCAGTATTTTTTTGGACGACGGTCCTCATTGGGAAAGGTATTTCAATACCTTCTTCATCAAAGCGTTTGTGCAGCCGTTTGATAAATTCATGAACCATTGGATGATGATCGCCATATTTAGCCGCGCGCATATAAACTGTAAAATTAATACTGGAATCCGCAAAGACCTGAAAACGGATTATTGGAGCATATTCCTTGCTCGCTACATCCAAATCATCAATGACTGTTTGAGCCACTTCAGTCGCTACTCGCTCAACCTGTTCCAAATCGCTATCATATGCAACACCCACTGGAATCTTGACGGAATAACTGGTATCTTTCAGATCATAATCTTTTGTAATTGATTGGGACAATTTATTATTTGGAATGCTGATCACATTATTGGCCCGTTCCACCATGGTTGTATTACGCCACGTAATATTGGTTATATAACCCTTTTGACCACTATCTAATTCTACAAAATCGCCAATCCTGACTTTTTGGGATAATAAAATATGTAATCCTGCGAAAAAATCTGATAATGTATCTTTTAAAGCCAGAGATATGGCAAGACCACCCACGCCCAATGCTGTCAAAATAGGCGCAATTGAAATGCCGTAGGATTGCAGTATAATCATTAAACCAATGGCAAGAATGGTAATGCGGGCCAAGTTGGAAAAAATAGCAGTTGAAGGAAACCGAGAACCTTTGCTTTCTGACCATTGATTGAGTAAATCGATAGCCATGGTTGATGCTGTCATTGTGGCCGACAGCATTAACAATGTCAGTGCCAATTTTGCTAGATAATTATTATATGGTTCGGCGACTTGTATATTTCCAGCTGCAATGTAGACAGCAACCAAAAAGAACCAGTATATGATATATTTTTCAATAGCGCCGAAAATAATATCGTCACCTTTCCAGGACGTCTTGGATGTAATTTTCTTAATACGGCTATGGATAAACCGCTTGAAGATCCATCCAGCAAAGACACCTACTGCAATTGTTATTACGGGTGGTGCCCAAATAGTGTAAAGTTCTAGTATTTGATCTATCATAAGGCTGCGAAATTACAACGTATTAGTTTAATTCTCCTCCATTTCTATTTTAACTACAACCTGTAATTCACTATTCGGAAAAATATAATCTTTATACTCATTTTCTTCCAGCAAATAATCCCTGCGAAAAACATGTTTTCCATCAATATACAGTGATAAATACTCCAGCGCATGTTCTTCATTAAATGCCCAGGACAGACCATGTAATTCATTTCCTTTCATTGATTTTTCAGATCGCAAATTTCCGGAATAATAACGATCTGTTTTTGTGGTAATTCCAGTTTTAAATCGTGTTAGTGTCGTTTCCATCCCAAGATTATTCCAATTTTTTTGAAAAACGACTTTGTTTCGTTTAAAAACCTGAACCTGTTTAATCCTGCCGTTATCAAAGTAATCCAATTGGCATAGGGGTTGACCAAAATAAAAATATGCCTCTTTTGTAATAACGCCGCTGGGACTGTATATGCGCAAAACACCGTGGACATCTCCTTTTGAATATGTCGTTACACTGAATAGCTGTCCATGACCATACCAATTATAGATAACTCCATTTGGTTTATCATTCAAATATGTACCGCTTTCTTTTTTCAAACCGGATGAATTCCATTCCGTAAACGGGCCGGTTCGAATTCCCATGTCATAGGTCCAAGATGATTGTTCCTGTCCGTTTGAATAATAATCGATTTTTTCTCCTTGAAGTTTGCCATTCGAATACGTCATTTTGCTTTTAATCTTACTTTCACCGGGAATAATCTTATTCTTCACTTTAGAAATAATTTCTTCCAACGGTTCAAAGGAGATAGTAGATATTTTATTTTTTGCTGCACCGCTTCCATAATATAATTGTACAGGTCCATTTAACATTCCATTTGAGAAAATTTTAGTTGAGTCCAAATTGCCGTTTAATGTGTACCATTTCCACTCCCCTATTTTGATACCATTTTGATATTCCCCATTCACAGCTTTTTGACCGTTCACATGCCAGATTTGATATTTTCCCATATACTTATTTTTCGAAAATTGAATGAGGGAATCCAATCCTTTATTATCACTATGCCATTTCCATTCTCCATTCTTTTTATCATTAATATATGTACCTGTCATTGCCTTTTTTCCTTGGTTATTCCAAATGGATACAGGTCCATCTTTTATCCCCTTTTTATACGTAACGATACGTTCTTTTTTTCCGGATGTGTTAAACCACGTCCATTTCCCATGGGGAATTCCGTGCATATACTCGCCAATTAAAGACTTTTTACCATTGTCATTGTACTGAATGGATTTACCATGATACTTGTGATTTAGATACATTATTTCGCGCGTTTTCTCTCCGGATGAAGAATAATCAACACTTTTACCGGAAAGCATTCCTTTTTCAAATGTCCTTAATGAATCCGGAATTCCATCTCTTCCAAACCATGACCATTTATCACTTTTACGATTATTTTCAAATTGTCCTTTTGCGAAGACTTCCCCAGTCTGTGAATACGCCACGTGTTTTCCATGCTGAATATTCCGTAACATATCTGTAGACGATGCCAATTGTCCGTTAGGATGATACGTTAATAATTCTACAGTTACAGAATCTACAAAACCATCTTTTTTATCTACTTTCATTATAGCCACCGTCTTTTCTCGGTTATTGTCATAGCGGTCTATGACAACAGAAACGGGAGCGCATGAAAACAGAAAAAGAGTAAATAAAATGATTCGTTTCATTGTCAGAATCTAAACAATAAAATGGATTTGGATTGGGAGTGGAATATGGTTTTGGATTTACATTGTCTGATAAATATACTTTACACAAATTCTTTTAACTAATAAGGAAGTCATATGAAGTATCTAATCATCTCCTGTGCTATTATCAGTAATTTACTAGCACAAGAACTTGAATCAGCCATGGATGCATGGAATAACATTATGCAAACTCCTGAAATTGTAGAATACTTTGACGGAGTTTTTGACAAACTGGGCATAACAGTTGAAGGCATGGAGGAAAATTTCACAGTCTACCATCAAGGTGATAAAATCACTTTTTCTAAAGGAATTGATGATGATATTGATTTTCTTGTCCCCCTCCAAAAACAGAATATCCTCAATATGATCAGTCATTCCAAAGATGGTAAAATCAATCCTGAAGAATCATGGAGAATTCTATCCGTCTTATTTACACCACTAACATATGAAACATTAAAAGTTCCTACACTTGCCATAAACTGGCGCAGAAAACTCGCAGGAGTTGAGGATTTAATTCATGTTTATTTACTAAACCCATCCGGAGGGGAAGCAAATAAACACACCCTTATTTATGTTAAAGGACAATGGCTTGTTATCGAAGGTCTCCATGGAAATCCACGGCGTACATACCGAATGACGCCGAAACAATCGTTGGAATATCAACGGCGTACATTTTCAGCCATCAAAAAAGATTCTTTTTGGGAATGGTGGCGCTTTGCCAGTTGGTATAAAGAATGGCGGAAAGAGTGTTCAATTACGCATTCGTAAAGACCAATCAATCATCGTATCCACTAATTCTTCAACTCTTCTTTTAATTTCATTATCGGTCAATAATTGATCGATAAAGTCCGAGCCAGTTGTATTATACAAAACAGGGGATTATTTTACAGCGGTGGTCCAGCATCAGGCTATTGGCAAAAGACATTACTGACATATAACTTTTATCTCCCCCGGCATTGCAAATAAACCCAACAGTCTTTTCATTCCATCCACTTCCGGTGAGTTCCAGCAGATTTTTTGCTGCTGCATTTACATCATAATTGTAAATGGGGCTGACTATTAACAGTGAATCAGATTCTCCAATGGTTTGGATATGTGCTTCAATGAAGTCTTACTCCAACCAAAGCTGTCTGTCTAAACTTCGATATTGGATCGCTTCGCTCACATGCTGGGGTTGAATATTTTCTACTTTTTCCAGATCAGCAATTGTTCGTGACACTTTCAAAATTCTATCATAAGCTCGTGCTGATAATCCCAATTTTTCCATGGCTTGTTTTAACAATTCAGCTGCATCTTTATCGAGTTTACAATACGCATTTAAATCGCTTGTTTCCATTTGCGCATTGCTAAACATCCCCACCGTTGATTTATATCGATCCAGTTGTACTTGCCGTGTAACTTGAACTCTTTCCCGAATAGCTTCTGATTTTTCACCTGCTTCTTTTCCTGCGAGATCAGTAAATGGTACAGCCGGAACTTCGATATGAATATCGATCCGATCCATGAGAGGCCCGGAAATTCTGCTCATATATTTTTGGATCAATTGGGGATTGCAAGTGCATTCATTTTGAGGATCGGTGGCATATCCGCAGGGACAGGGATTCATAGCTGAAACAAGCATAAATCGGGATGGGTAACTTAAAGACATGGAAGCGCGAGCAATGGTAACTTCACCATTTTCCAGTGGTTGTCGCATAACCTCTAAAACATTTTTTTTGAACTCCGGCAATTCATCTAAAAAAAGAACGCCATTATGTGACAAACTCACTTCTCCCGGTTTTGGAATTGTACCGCCGCCGATGAGCCCTGCATCGCTAATGGTGTGGTGTGGTGCACGAAACGGACGTGTGGCAATGATACCTTGACCTTCTGGCAATAGTCCAGCCACGGAATGAATTTTAGTTGTTTCTAGCGCTTCATCTAATACCAATTCAGGCAAAATGGTAGGTAGCCGTTTGGCTAGCATTGTTTTCCCGCTTCCCGGCGGACCGATCATGATCACATTGTGACTTCCTGCAGCGGCTACCTCTAAAGCTCGTTTTACCTGTTCCTGACCTTTTACATCTGCAAAATCCACATGATAATTTTTATAATTCTTAAATAAAGCTTTTTGATCTACAACAATTGGTTGCACAGATTCCTCTTCGTTAAGAATAGCAATCACATCAGCGAGTGTATTAACACCAACTACTTTTACACCTTCAACGACTCCGGCTTCATTTGCATTTTCTTCCGGTAAAACAACACCCTTAATTCCCTTATCTCTTGCACAAATCGCCACTGGCAAGGCTCCACGTATGGGACGTATCGTACCATCCAATGCCAACTCACCTAATAAAAGCATTTTTTCTAAATGATCATGTTTTACTTCTCCAATTGCTGCTAAAATTCCAACCGCCATGGGTAGATCAAAAGCGCTGCCTTCTTTGCGTATATCTGCTGGTGCCAAGTTGATGGTGACATGTTTATGGGGAAACTTATATCCGCTGTTTTTTATGGCAGCCCGGACCCGTTCTTTACTTTCTCTTACGGCACCTTCCGGAAGGCCCACTGTTCTGAATTTTGGTAATTTGGCGCCGGTAAGATGCGCTTCTACTTCAACTACGTATGCATCAATTCCGAGTATGGCAGAGCTTAATGCCTTGGCAAGCATTAATTGCAAGTGATGATCCCCTTGAAGGCCAAGTAGGGAATCAACAAATAAAGGATCGAATCACGTACAAGATAGAACGTGATGAATGCTGTTAAAACCACCCATCCTTTTTTTTTGATCAATAATTTATAGCCCCCCTCTTTACGAATTTCATTCCATTCTATTAGGAATTTCGGTTTTAATAATTTCATTTACTCTTCGTCGGGCTTAATCTTTCCATATTTTACATTTTCATATTTTTCCCAAAGTGTTTCACCTGCAGCTTGTTGAAAGCGAAAGGCAAAAGCCATAGCTTCATAAAAAGGTTTATTCACAAAATCATCGTGGCTGTAGAATTCATCTATCCACCCGACAAATTCATCCATATCTTTATCCTCCAATTGGTCAAAAATACCAAAAACCAATTCCGCTCGATTATCATAGTACCATTTTGTTAATTCAGTATGACCCAGTTCATTTTTTAATTCATCATATGTTTCATACGTTTGGGTCATATAAGAAAATAAATATGTCTCTTTTTGATCGGGAGTTAAAGTTTTCCAATAGGCCACAATAGGCGACATATTTGTCGGCTCAAAGTCTTGCGGCCAAATTAATGAGGTTAATAATAGTGGGATAATTAACTTTTTCATAGCTTACCTGTTTCCGAATTATCAGTCCAAACTACGAAGACAAAACTATCAAATCAAAGTGCTCAAGTGGGAAATTGGTGATTGGTAGTTAGTTATTTGCGAATGAATGGATGAATCAAGCACTTTCCAATTAACATTCCACCCAATCACCGAATTCTTTAATTAAATCAATCAATTCATCCACAGCATTTTCAGCCGGAATATTGTTTCTCACTACTTCTTTACCTTTGTATAATGATATGATACCAATTCCACTTCCAACATATCCATAATCAGCATCAGCCATTTCACCAGGACCATTGACAATACATCCCATAATGCCGATCTTGAGGCCTTTTAAATGGTCTGAACGCTTTCGAATCTTGGCCGTGGTTTCCTGAAGATCAAAAAGTGTTCTTCCACATGATGGACAGGAAATATATTCCGTTCTTGAAATGCGGGTTCGTGTTGCTTGTAAAACACCAAATGCTGTTTGATTGATAAATTCATTATCTAGATTTGAGTTCAGCCAGATTCCATCTCCAAAACCATCAATGAGAAGTCCGCCGAAATCAGTAGACGCATACAATCGACAGTGTTCTCGGTCCAGTTCACTGAAGTCTCGTTTCATGATGACCGGTAAATCCGATGACAATTTGAAGAATGAAGCACGCATTTCAGCCATGGCATGATCTGTCTCTGCTTCCAATATTAAAACAGAGTTGGATGGAATAGATTCAATGAAATCATTATTTATTTTAGAAAGAGAATATTTAACAAAATTCAATTCTGTTGAACTGTTAGTAAAATTTTCAGAAAGTAATGGATACGTTTGAGGTTTTTGTGACCAAACATCTATGTCTTGAATTACACACACCACGCCCGGAAGATCAAGATCAATCTTTCCTTTTCCTACATATAAAAAATCCGCAGCTGCATCGGCAGTGGTCCATTTATCTAATTCTTCATTATAAAAATGACCACAATTTTTTAGATCAGCTGGTGTGATTTTTTCCAAATTACTCAAATCAATAATAATCCTGGGGGCTTCATCACCACCTATATTTCTCACGATTAAAGATTGCCGTTTTATATATTCAAAAGGATGGAATGAATGCTTGTCCATTTTTGGTAATTGAGCAATGCGAGGTGATGAGTAGCGGTCAACCAAAGCTTGGGCAACGGGAATTTCAGCTTCTGGATCTTCTGTGAGAGATACACGTATTGTATCGCCTAATCCATCTTCCAATAATGTGCCAATTCCCACAGCAGATTTTATACGACCATCCTCACCTTCACCTGCTTCCGTCACACCTAAATGGAGTGGATAATCCAACCCTTCCTTTATCATGGTCGCCACTAATAATCGATATGCCTGAACCATCACTTGCGGATTGCTTGCTTTCATGGAAAAAATAATTTCATGAAAATTTTCTTCAATACATATCCGGGTGAATTCCATGGCGGATTCTACCATGCCCAGCGGTGTATCTCCATAGCGATTCATAATTCGATCAGACAGTGAACCATGATTTGTACCGATTCGCATAACCGTTCCTTCTTCTTTGCAAATTTTCACAAGTGGTAAAAAGCGTTTTCGGATGCGTTCTAATCCCTCATCGTATTGAGCATCGGTATACTCCAGGATCTCAAATTTTTTCTTATCGGCATAATTCCCGGGATTAATGCGCACTTTTTCCACGATGCAAGCTGCGATTTCTGCGGCGTTTGGCGTAAAATGAATATCAGCCACCAAAGGTTGTGTATAGCCGCGGCGGTGGAGCTCATTTCGAATATTTCTTAAATTTTCTGCTTCTTTCTTACTTGGAGCAGTTATGCGAACAATCTCACAACCGGCATCAATCATACGAATGGATTGCTCCACTGTGCCCATGGTATCCATGGTATCGGTCGTTGTCATGGATTGGATGCGAATGGGCTGATCGCCGCCGATAATCACATTGCCAACGGCAACTTCACGGGTTTTAAAACGTGAGTATTGAAATAAGCTATTACAATATGGCGAGTCGTTTTCCATGGATGAATTTAATTCTGAAAGGGTGTTTTCATATACGACTTGGCTAGATCTATAGTGTAAGTATAATTATCCAATTCTATACAAGATTTATATGCTTTTTTAGCTTCATTACGTTCATTTTTCACATCATGGATTTGACCTTTTAAACACCACGCATTTGCCAATATAATGTCTAACTCTGCAGCATAATTTTCCACTGCATCATCAACATGGAGTTGGGATTTTTCCAGATCACCATTGGAAAAATAATATAATGCATTTTGATATTGAAAATAGCTACGATACCATTTATGCTGCGTCTGCGTTAAGGCTGGGATCATTTTTTCTAATTCATTCAATGATGATAACGCTGTTTTCATTTTTCCGCACCGGATGAGACTTTCTGTATATAAGATTCGAAAATAGAAATTCTTGGAGAATTCCTCCACCAGTATAGAACTGTGATCCAATGCCATTTCAGGATTCACATCTACCCAAAGATATAAAAAGGATAATATTCCTTTCGCTTCGATCCACGACCATGGACCATTATTTGCAGCTCGTTCGATTTTTTCCAACCCACGCTCACGAGATGGATCTAATCCCAATAGACTGGCTCCCCATTGAATAAGGACATTGCTCAAGCTGGCGTAATATTCCACAATGCCGATGGGCAACGATGCATCAACAATTTCCGGATATTCTTTTTCTACCGTTTGAATAACTCGAAAACCAGAGTAAGCCCAGTTCAGTGTATTGAGCCATTCCTTTTTACCCAAATAAATGCGAGCCATGAGACCGGTGGCAGAACCCAAGTATAATTGGTAATTTGGATCATCAGGATATTTTTCAACCAATGATTCATAAACAGGAATGACTTCATTCAAATCACTTTCCAGATCATTATACGTTTTCTCCACAGATGAATTTGCTTGATTATGAAGCCAACGAGCTGCCGCCCATGTCAAGTGTACCGTGGGGTTTTCCGGTGAATCCCATCTGGCTTGTGCCAGAATCTCAATAGCTTTTGCCGTTTCATAATTGTAAAAGGCATGAACGCCTTTACGTACAGCTTCATCGCCGGGGTAGGTTTGGGCGAATAAAAACGAGGATAAAAAGATTAAAACGTATTTTTTCATCTAAAATTTATAAAATAATGATTGAAAAAATGTGATCAACCCTGTTGGGCGATCATAAGCCATCCCCGAGCTTCATTGCTGTCGGGGTTTAGTTCTAGGCTCCGCTGCCAGGCAGCTTTAGCTAACTGATGTTCATTCATTTTCCAATAGGTTATGCCCATGCCGGTGTATGCTTCGGCATCCATGGGTTTGAGTTCCACTACTTCCTGATAAGCTACCAACGATTCCTTATGCATGCCCTTTTCCCGGTAATACTTACCCAAACTGCGCATGGCTCCCGGGAGCCAGCTACGGGAATGATTGTTCACACTCAACGCTTTGCTGAATGACGTCCGTCCCATAGTGGATTCACCCAAGCGGTTGTATTCCACCGCCATGATATAATAGGCTTGAGGCAGCAATACCTTTACCAGAGGATGTTCCTGTGCATAATGGAGTAGATCTTCCCAAGCAGCGGCAGCTCGACCCCATTCATTGGCATTGAAATAACTCAAGCCCTGCATGTAACGAGCGTCCACATCGTAATTATTCAGATAAACCACATCGCTGAAAGCCAATGCGGCATAAACATATTTTCCTTGATTGAAATATAAATGCCCTAATGATAGATGGGCGTCCTCATTCCGCGGATCCATTTTAATGGCGCGCTGGTAGGACGACTTGGCCCGATCAATTTCGCCCATTTCTTCGTAGGCCCTACCTTGTAAATATACAAATCCGCCGTGTTCCGGAAATTGATCTTGGGCTAACACTGCAAGTTTGATGGCGTCTTCATGATCACCTAAATTTATTTTTTGCTTTATGAGGGTTAATTTTTGTGCGGGACCATCAGGATTCTTGGTAGCGGATTGCTCTAGAACAGCGGTATTATCAGATGTTCCCCGACCGATAGCCAGGATATCAAGTGTAGCCCTGTGACTTGGATCCAATGCAAGTACTTCCTCATATGACTGACGGGCTTTCAGCATATCACCCATATTCTGATACATATTTCCTAAATAGAAATGAGCATCCGGGTTCAATGGATTTTTTGTAAGGACACGCATATATACATCTTTGGCATTTTCCCAATCTTGCGATTGCTCATAATGCATACCCAATTGCCGTTGAACACGAATATCATGTGGTGCTTTTCGGACAGCTGATTCATAATCTTGGGTTGTGAACTTGGCTTTGGATTCAATACGCACGACTTCTTTTATCTGTGGAGATGCCAAGTATCTAGTTGCATGTGCCAGGCGCTGGCTGCTGGTCTTCATTTTATTTGTATAATCAAATAAATCCCCGGTTAATTGAACAACAGAAACTTCTTTTTTTGAAACCGGTGTAGCTTCCACTATTTTTGGTGAAGTTGCTGTTGATTTTTTCTTTTTTGATGGCTTTTTTTTCGATGATTTACCACCGCTTTTTTTAGCCAATGAAGTTAATTGTTGAACCTTCTTCTTGTAGCCAGAAGAGGGATTCAACTGATATGCTTTTTTATAATCAGAAAGGGCACCTTTGTAGTCTTTCTTCTTGGCCTTAGCGTTTCCTCTCTTTGCATACTTACTTGCTTGAACTGGATTTTTCTTTTTCGAAGATTTTTTCTTTTTCTTTTTCTTTTTCTTCTTATTCTGTTCCTGAGCGACTACGGAATTGAAGGTTGTGTAAATGGGGAGTACACCGGCAAGAAAGGCCAGTAAAAGTAAACGTGTGATCCAGTGGAAGAATTTTATACGCATGACAGGCTGAATGAATTTACGAAAACGGAGAATAATGAAAAGGTATTTTTGAGCATAAAATATTCATTGTAAGAAATCCATTCTGATTGAATTCTACCAACCTCACCCGGCTCTGTCCAGGCAACAAAAATAAATCCGTTTGATATTGTTAATTTTGGATATCCGTTTCCCAGAGCTGTATCGGAGCGATGTCTGCTTTTGTAGTGTCACCGCTACAGGCAATTAAGCTTAAAATGGTTAGTGTTATAAGAATTTGTTTCATTATGTTCCTTCATTCTTTTGTGTGTTAGTATTATAATAATAAATATTTCAGCTAGAAAGTTCAGTACATCTTCAAACCCAAACCAATAATTTATTTTTCTTATAAAAGTGTAATATCCAACTTGCGTAACCTCAATGCATTCCCAATGACTGTTACTGAACTGAAACTCATAGCTGCTGCTGCGATAATGGGACTCAACAAAATGCCAAAGAATGGATACAAAATTCCTGCGGCAATGGGAACTCCCAACGAATTATAGGCGAAAGCCCAAAAAAGATTCTGCCTGATATTTTTCATAGTGGCTTTGCTCAATAGTCTTCCTCGTACAATGCCACTTAAATCTCCTTTTATTAAGGTCATATCTGCACTTTCCATGGCCACATCCGTTCCCGTACCCATTGCGATCCCAACGTCTGCCTGGGCCAATGCCGGAGCATCGTTTATGCCGTCACCAGCCATGGCGACTACTTTTCCTTCATTTTTTAACTTTTGTACAATTTCATGTTTTTGGTCCGGTAGCACCTCTGCTTCCACTTTTTCAATTCCCAACTTATGGGCAACTGCATTGGCTGTTTTTTCATTATCTCCCGTGAGCATTACTATATTCAAACCAGCATTCTTCAATTCAGTTAATGCAGATAATGTCGTGTCTTTTATTGGATCAGCCACGCCGACGATTCCGCCAGTCTTGGAATCCACGGTCACATACATGACCGTAGCTCCTTCCTCCTGTAATTTTATGGAATTCTCTTCAAATTTGCTAAAATCAACGTTTAACTCTTTCATCCATGAATAATTACCCACAGAAATTTTCTTTCCCTTGACGGTGCCTTCCACGCCTTTTCCTGTAAAGGATTTAAAATCGGTACACGTTTCTAATGACAATTCTTTCTTTTGAGCTTCGGACACAATGGATTCAGCCAAGGGATGTTCACTTACCTTTTCAACACTTGCAGACAACGTTAATAATTCATTTTCGGTTACCGAATCGCCGGTTAATATTCGAACCACTTTTGGTTTCCCTTCTGTCAATGTTCCCGTTTTATCCACTACAAGAGTATCTACCTTTTCCATGGATTCCAGTACATCTGCATTTTTGATCAACACACCTGCTGAAGCACCCCTTCCTGTTCCAACCATAATTGACATGGGCGTTGCCAATCCTAAAGCACAGGGGCAGGCGATAATCAATACGGCCACCATATTAACCAGTGCGTAGGCAAAGCGGGGTTCAGGTCCCCAAATCCCCCATATAATAAATGCTCCGATACTCACCACTAAAACAACCGGAACAAAATACGATGCTACTTTATCTGCTAAATTTTGAATGGGTGCCCGACTCCGTTGAGCTTCATTAACCATTTGTACAATTTGCGATAATAGAGTTTCTTTGCCAACTTTCGCTGCTTTCATTAAAAGTGTACCGGTTCCGTTTACGGTTGCTCCCACAACAGAATCACCAATCGTTTTTTCTACGGGCATGGATTCTCCTGTCACCATGGATTCATCTACGGAACTCTGTCCGTCTGTCACAACACCGTCCACAGGTATTTTCTCCCCGGGGCGCACACGTAATACATTTCCTTTTTGTGTTTCTTCTAGTGGGACATCTTCTTCCCTGCCGTCATCATGAACAAGTCGAGCTGTTTTTGGAGCTAGACCCAAAAGCGCTTTGATGGCGCTCCCTGTTTTATCCCTGGCCCGTAATTCCAATACCTGCCCCATAAGAACCAATGCAATTATGATTGCGGCTGATTCAAAATAAACGGAAATTATTCCTTCGGTATTTTTCAGAGCTTCCGGGAATATTGACGGAAACAGCGTTGCAATCACACTGTAGATAAATGTCACTCCCGTTCCGATGGCAATCAACGTAAACATATTCAAGTTTTTAGTCTGTAGGGATTTCCAGCCTCGAACAAAAAACGGTGCCCCGCCCCATAGCACCACAGGAGCTGCTAATGCTAACTCGATCCATGACTGCCACGAACCAAAAAACCCACCAGTAAACATTCCTCCCATGGTGATAATCAACAACGGAAATGCCAGTGCTGTGCTGATCCAAAACCGTTTGGTCATGTCAATCAATTCGGGATTTTCCGTATCTTCCAACGTAACCTCCATTGGTTCCAGAGCCATTCCGCAAATGGGACAATCTTCTAACTTATCGGCAATCACTTCCGGATGCATGGGACAGGTATATTTTACATTTGCTCCCTTATGAATGACTTGCTTTTTAGGTTTCTTGTCTCCCAAATAGGCTTCCGGATCAGCATCAAATTTCGTTTTGCAATGGGAACAGCAGAAATAGTATTGTTTACTATTATGTTCTGATTTCGCTGCTGCATTTGCAGGGTCAACGTCCATTCCGCATACCGGGTCATTTTCGGGTTTTGGGTCATTATTAGAACAACAACAGGCAGATTCTTCTTTTATTTCTTCTGTTTCTGTTTCCACAAATTTTTCCGGATGTTTCATAAATAAATCATGGCAATAATCGGCGCAAAAACCGTAGATCTTCCCTTCCCATTCAACAAAAGAAACGGCTGTTTCGTCTGTGACGGTCATTCCGCAAATTGGGTCTTCGTATTTCATGGGGTTCTTTATTTTACTGATGTTCCTCGTATTTGCGAATGTATTTGGTTGTGATAAATTAATAACGCACCAGCAATTAGAATCACTCCAATTTCTCCCCAGAACAGTACTTTATTTTCCATATAAAATGAAAAATAGGGATTTTGTACCATCTTCCAAATGGAGACTTGTCCTTTCTCCGGTTGAATTTGGAATAAATAATAATCCTTTTGACTTAATGGATAAAGCCATTGAATACCGACGGTCCTTGCGGTAAGCCAATCTGTAAATAAATGAAGTTGTGCACCTAGAAAAATTCCAAATGAAATTGGTTTGATAACGTCAATTTTCAGGAATACGTTAACGAGTGACATCCCAGTAAAAATAATAATCCAAAAAATGGGTGTGTGTAAAATAGAATGATGTCCGGCAACCGTACCTGAAAAAAGACCGTCAATATCTGGAAAAATAGAAGCAAATAATAATACAGGCATAAATGGGTAAGTTGTCCACGATGATTGTTTCATGGCGCGACCTATTAAATACCCGGATGCTATGTGAGATGGAACGAACATTAATGTATCAATTTCTTTTCGTGGACAGCTGCGAACACTATTACGTAATCACAACTTCATAAAACTAGCTTTGCTGCCCACGTGATCGAGTGCAACGATCAACTAAATAAACCAGGGACTGATAGGGAATACCTGCGTGCGCACTTAAGCCAATTTCACAAGTTCTACTATTGGAATACGCCTGACGAACACCATCAGGAATTTGTTTTGACAAGGTTTCTAATGCCGAAGCATTTAATTCTGGCACATTGAAACCACGATCCCCAGCAAAACCACAGCAAGTAATGCCCTTCGGAATGGTAACGTTATCTGAACATGCCCGTGCCACGCGCTCAAAGACTGAAGAAAGCCCCATCTTATGCGCACTACAGGTAACGTGCAATACGATCTCTTCGTCATCTTTCTCTATCTCAACTCGATTCAATATAAAACGATCAATAAACTCTACCGGTTCGTAGATCGTTAACGCCTCATCAATATGCTCACGTAATCGCTGCGTACAGGGGCTCGTATCACAAAGTATCGGTATACGACCATTATCACTACGTTCACGCAAGACAGCATTCACCTTTTCTGCCATAGCATCAGCCTGACTCACGAAACCTTTGGACTCCATTGGCATTCCACAACAAAGTGAAGATTGTTCCGAACACAGGCGTACATGATACTGAGCTTTTTCAAGCAGACTTAAAACGGCTACTGGCAAAGAACGCTTATCTTTATCGTGTTTTGAACAGCCCATAATCTGATTCACGCAGGCGCTAAAATAAACAACCTCATCATCATGTATTTTTTCTGATTCAATCGGAAAAGCCTTCGCCGCGCCTGGCATTCCAGAAGACCATTGCGGCAAAGCACCTGCACTTATCTTACGAGCGATCCTCGATAACGATGCCATAGCGTTATCACCAAAAATATTTTGAGCAACGCGCACCAAACGCAGACCGTTACGCATAGCGACACCAACCATCGCGAAATGTTTCTGTACAGCCGTTGCCATCTTTTGCGCACGCACAGAAGCAGATTGTTGCTGGCGGCGTAAATCCTTAATAAACGAGCCCGTATTGATATCAACAGGGCAAACCATCATGCACATGCCATCTGCTGCACAGGTATTTTTTCCATAGTATTCATACTTTTTTCTAAACGCCGCCAAGCGACCAGGATCATTTTGTTCGGTTTCTAATCGACTTATTTCTCGCCACACGGCTATACGCTGACGCGGAGTGAAACTCAGGTTTCGTGAAGGACAATTTGGTTCACAAAAACCACACTCAATGCATGTGTCAATTATTTCGTGTGTACTCGGTATCGCCTTGAGATTACGAAGATGCAGCTCTTCATCCGTTCCCAAAATCACATCGGGATTAAGAATGCCGCTCGGGTCAATAATATTCTTGAGTCGATGCATGATTTGCCATGCTTCTTCTCCCCACTCCTTTTGCACAAAGGGTGCCATATTTCGTCCCGTGCCATGCTCTGCTTTGAGCGAACCATCGTAACGCTGCGTTACCAAATCGGTAACATCTTCCATGAATTCCTTATACCGTTGCACTTCAGCCTCGATGTTGAAATCTTGTGTAAATACGAAATGAAGATTCCCTTCAAGCGCATGCCCAAAAATAATTGCCTCATAATAATGATGCCTTTGAAAACAGTCATGCAAATCGAGTGTGGCTTCAGCTAAATGCTCAATGGGAAAAGCAACATCTTCAATTATTACAGCCGTTCCGCTTTCACGCACTGCACCAACACTTGGAAACAAACCTTTGCGCACTGTCCAATAGGATGCCGCCACGTCGATATCACGGGTAAATGCTACCGGTTCAGATGACGCAAAATCTCTTAAGCATTGCTCACATCGCAGCACACGTGCATCACAATCTTCTTTTTCTTCTGATTGCACTTCTACTAATAATGCACACATACCTTGCTGCACTTGATCACGAGAAATCGGAACACCAGGTTTTCCGGCAACACTACGTAAGCTTGCCTCATCCATGAGTTCAACAGCAGTGACCGGCTCTTTTTTAAGAGCTGTTACCGCACGGCACGCTTCGGCTATGTTTGGAAACAAAATGAACGCTGTCGCCTTATGCGCCTCATCTGCAACGGTATGATAAGTGATCTCACTTAAAAACCCGAGTGTTCCTTCAGAACCAATAATAAGATGAATTAAAATATCTATTGGATCAGAAAAATCGATCAAGGCGTTTAAACTATAGCCCGTCGTGTTTTTTAGTGTATATTTTTTGCGAATACGATCGGATAAACGTGCATTTCTCTGTACAGACTGAGCAAGGTCAGCTAAGTTTGCGAGAAGGGTTCCATGCGTTTCTCGTAATCGCTTCCGGCTTTCTTCTGATCCACTATCTATCAACGTGCCATCAGATAAAATAATTCGCATGCTTTTAAGCGTGTTATAACTGTTCTGAGCAATGCCGCAGCACATACCACTCGCATTATTATTGGCTATGCCGCCTATCATCGCTGCATTTATCGACGCTGGATCAGGGCCAATTTTTCGCCCAAAGGACTTCAAATACGCATTCGCGAGACTACCTGTAAGACCAGGCTGCAGCGCAATCGAACGAGCGGAATCTTCTACACGAAAGCCCGTCCATCCCTGCGTAGCAATTATCAAAATGGAATCAGTTAGCGCCTGACCTGATAGGCTGGTTCCAGCCGCCCGAAAGCAAACCGCTAGTTCCATACGCCGCGCAAGACGCAACACCGCCTGAACCTCAGATTCATTATGAACTTTCACCACCAGCTTTGGTTGCATACGATACACAGAAGCATCTGTTGCATAGGCAAAGCAAAGTACCGGATCATCAATAATCCGCTCTTGTGGCATTTCCGCAGCCAAGCGTTCTTGAAAAACCTGATATTCCGCTGGGAGCATAATTTTTATAAATATCCTTTATTTAAAATCATGTAAAAGTTAAATATATTACAAAGATTTTAATATGAAATATATTTTCCATGTTTCATTGCTTTGTTTTAAAATATATGTGTAGGAAATATATGTCTATCAAGTCTTTTACAAAATTATTTGTTGCCAATCGTAGTGAAATTGCTATTCGTATTTGTCGCGCTGCTACGGAATTGGGTATTAAGACAGTTGCTATTTATTCACATGAAGATCGCTTTGCACTGCACCGTTTTAAAGCCGATGAAAGTTATTTAGTTGGTAAAGGTAGACGTCCCGTACAGGCTTATTTAGATATTGAAGATATTATCCGCATAGCAAAAGATGCTAATGTTGATGCTATTCATCCGGGCTATGGATTTTTGTCCGAAAACCCTGATTTTGTGCGTGCCTGTGTAGAAGCTGGAATTACTTTTATTGGCCCTTCAGCTGATATAATGGAAAAGTTTGGTAATAAAGTGTCTGCCCGTAATGTGGCTGATGCCGCTGGTGTGCCTACTGTTCCTGCATCGAAA
>CEPX01197815.1_pt1 | contig 80072 bp, 73 predicted proteins | sample 361361 | NCBI WGS metagenome assembly CEPX01 (sample SAMEA2619974, study PRJEB7988) | marine metagenome | biome: marine biome (ENVO:00000447); feature: mesopelagic zone (ENVO:00000213) & marine oxygen minimum zone (ENVO:01000065); material: "saline water (ENVO:00002010), including plankton...
GATAAATTCGACAGTATCCAGTTTCACAACAGATACAGCAGCAGCAGCCGCAGCTGCAGCCGCAGCTGCAGCAGGTGGTGGTGGAGGAGGAGCAGCAGCTGTAAGCACTGTTGCAGATTCAAAAGCACAGGTATGGAGTGCAGTTCCAGCAGGATCATCATTTAGCTTAGATGTAGATAAAGCAACGATAGCAATAACCAGTGTTGCTGTTAGTGATGTTAAATCCGAGCTAAAGAATGTAGATTTAGAGGTCCAAGCCTTGAAAGAAAATCCAGTCTCAACAGAGGCAACAGCAAACGTCTATCAGTATCTAAGGATCAATAAGAAGAATATAGCAGATGCTGATGCAGGCACCTTTAAAGTAGGCTTTAGGGTTACAAAAGTATGGTTAACAGAAAACAGCCTGGCGTCAGGAGATATATCATTGTACAGGTATAAAGGTGACAAGTGGAATGAGTTAGCTACAAGTGTAACAGGAACAGATGATACTTATGTCAATTATGAAGCAGAAACACCTGGATTCAGCTCATTTGCTATTGGTACAAAGAGCGGTGTTGTAGTAGAGGAAGAAGTTCCAGAAGAAGTGCCTCCTGAGGAAGTACCAGAAGAGGTTGCACCACCAGAAGAAGTTGAGGTTCCTACACCAGTTGTAGCACCGAGCAAAGCACCTATAGCATGGATTATAGCATTAATAGTTATAATATTAGGAATAGTGCTGATAGTTGCTTATCAGAAGAAGAAAAAACAGGTTTAAACAATTTCTTTATTTTTTTATTAACTATTTACAATTATTTGTTGAGTCATTATTCAATATTATATTTTTAATTCATTTGGGCAGCGAAAAGCAACAAACAATTGTTTTGCATCGTTATCATCAAGTTATTATTTTGGTTTGTGAGTCCTATTGTTATGCTGTTTCTGGCACAATAAAAGCCGAATAAGCCACAATTATAGTTGAGGTAGAGGAAAATCCACTATATTGAGGATTAAAATGGTAGAATTAAGTATATTTTGTGGTAGGAATCCTATTATTCGTTGTATTAAAAAACTAAAAAATAAATAAAAAAAGAAATAATATTTATTCTACTCTTCCTGTTATTGTTCCCCGGACTTTGTGCGTTAATGAGGTGTATGCATTTGTGTAACTGACATTAACATCTCCAGAGAATTTACTGCCGCTTGTTAATGAGCAATCTGTAGCTTGGAATATTATTTGCTGATCATTATTTAAACTGGCAGATGAGGAAGTTGTACAACCAGTCACGGCAACAGTCACTCCAGTAGTATCAAAACCTATACCATTTCTCAAAACAACATCTACAGTGGTCGGAGTTACCTTAAAATCCGTACATGCAATACCTGCAGGCAACTGACATCTGCTAGGCAAGAATGTATCTGGGCTTAAAAAACGGGAATAAGACAATGCAGCAATAGCAGCTAGAACCACAAGAATAGCCCAGCCATAAGTCATCAAGAATTCCATGGCTGCTCAGGATTTATCATGCTTAAAAATTTTCATTGATTACACCTCGTTTTTTATAAAGCGTTAAGTTTGATAATAGACTATTGAATAACCAATATTTAAACTTAACGCGTTATAAAAATCTTATGTTTACTGAACTTTTGCCTTTATTAATAAAAATATTTATAAATCAAGCAGTTTATTGGTATCATATGCAAAACAATAAGAAAAATAAAATAAGTGCATGACTTGTTCTTCCTTTTATTAGTTATACCTCTAAATCAACTATAGTGGTCAAGATGCAAATAACTGAAAAACAAAAGTACCAATTGAAGAAGTTCATAAAAGAACTGGAGAAGCATAAAGGCAGGCATACAGAGCTTGTGTCAGTTTACGTTCCAAAAGACTATGATATCATAAAGATTATTAATCATCTGGAGCAGGAAAAGGGTACTGCTACCAATATAAAATCTGCTGCAACAAGGAAAAATGTTATTAATGCTTTGGAAAGGATGACGCAGCATTTACGTTTATATAAAAGAACTCCAGAAAACGGTTTAGCGGTTTTTTCAGGAAATGTTGCAGAAAGAGAAGGCCAGCAGGATTTTAAAGTTTGGAGTATTGAACCTCCGCTGCCTTTAAAGACAAGAATTTACAGATGCGACAAAGAGTTTGTTCTTGACTTATTGAGGGACATGCTCGAGACAAAGGAAGTTTACGGGCTTGTTATTGTTGACAGGAGAGATGCAAACATTGCTTATCTTAAGAGTAAGACAATAATACCTTTACTAAAGACACATTCTGAGGTTCCTGGAAAAACACGAGCTGGAGGTCAATGCCTTGTAAAAGATTCTTTAATCCTATTATCCGATGGTTCTATTCCTAAAATTAAGATTGTTCATAATCCACATAATGTTAAGAGTATGATTATGGACAATTACTCAATTCGGAATTCGAACATCTTGGATAAATGGAATATAAAGAAGAATCAAATTTACAAGATTATTACTAAAAATCCTCGCCTTGAGATAGAGTGTTCTAAAGATCATTTGTTTTTTATAGTTACTAATGATGGAATTATTGAAAAAGCTGCAGAAGAATTAAAAGAAGGAGACAATTTGATTATGCCTGAAAAGATTAATATTAAAGGCGAAATGCAAAATTTGAAATCATTAAAATATTATAACTCTTTTACAATAAATAAAGAGGGGAAAGAACTATTAAGACGAAAAAGATTAGGAAAAAAATTACATCAAAGACAGCTAGCTAAAAAATTAGGTATAACTCAAACAGGAATATCTGTTATTGAATTGGGAAAAATAAATATTAAACGAGATCTATTAGGAAAATTGTGCAATTTTTTAAATTTAAATTTTGAAAAATTTTTATATAAATATTGTAAACCGTATATGTATGGAATTGTTAAATTGCCTAACCACATAGATGAAAGTTTTGCACAGTTTCTTGGTTATTACATAGGTGATGGATGCATAGAGGATGATAGAATAACTTTCTTTGAACAAAATAAAGAAGTTGCTTTAGCTTATAAAAAGAAATTTGAAAAATTTTTTAATATGAATTCTAGTTATAAATTTAGAGAAAGTAAAAATTATCATCAATTGAGATTTACGAGTAGACCATTAGTAAGGTTAATTAGAAATGAATTTCCTGAAATTAAGAAAGCTTCGAACTCAGAAATCCCAGATAAAATTCTTAAGTCTAAAGATAATGCTGTTGCGTCTTTCTTAAAGGGTTTATTTGATGCAGAAGGTTATATGTCTACTCGTGGGCAAATTGCATTGGGTATAAATAATAAAATATTAGCTCGTCAGATTCAAATTTTGCTATTAAGATTTGGTATTATCAGCTCATTACATGAATACGATAATAAAGTTAACATATATAGCAAAAATCCAAGATTTACTATAGATACTACTGAAAAAAAATCATTAATTCTATTTAGAAATCTAATAGGATTCACATCTACTATAAAATCTAAAAAACTTGATTCAATAATCAATGAAATATCTGATACATCATACATAAGACAAATAATAATGCCCGGTTCTAAGATAAGAAAAATAATAGAAAAAGCAGGCTATAATCTGGAAATATTTCCAAAAGTGAACAATTTTTTTAGGAATGAGAGAATGATGAGTAAAGAGATTTTTAAAAATTCTATATTGGAGAATATTAAAGACAAAAATCTTTATAAAAAATTGAAGGAAATATGTGATTTACCAATTTTACCAATCAAAATAAAGAATATAGATATAATAAATAAAACTGTAGATATGATTGATATATCTGTAAAAGACCAAAATTTTATCGCAAATGGAGTATTTGTGCATAATTCAGCTGCAAGATTTGAAAGATTAAGGGAAGGTGCAAAAAAAGATCACTTTAAGAAAGTAGCCGAGTACATGAAAAGTCATTTTTTGGGCAATAAAAATTTGAAAGGTATAATTGTTGGAGGTCCTGGACCAACAAAATATGATTTTATAGACTCGGGCCATATAACAACAGAAGTAAAGAATAAGATAATTGCTATTAAGGATTTAAGCTATACAAGTGATTTTGGGTTAAAGGAGCTTGTAGAAAAAAGCGAGGACATATTAGCAAAAGAGGAAATTATTGCAGAGAAGAAAATTGTTGGGAGGTTTTTTGAGCTATTATCAACAAAGCCTGGAATGGTTTCTTATGGTGTTGATGAGGTAATGAAGAATTTAAAGCTTGGGGTAGTTGATACATTACTGCTGTCAGAGAAACTGGATGATAAAAAAATAGAGGAATTTGAAAGTGAGGCAAAAAAAGTCGGTACAGATGTCAAGATTATTTCTACTGAAACTTCAGAAGGAGTACAATTAAAGAATATGGGCAAGGCTGCTGCTATTTTAAGATATGAGGTTGGCAGTTCTTAGTTACAATAATTAAAAAACAATAAGTTAAGAAACACAATCACAATTATTTGATTAAAATTAAAATTTATTTACAATTTAAAAATAAAACGCAATAAATAAATAAAAAATAATGACAATAATAAAAATAATTAAAAAATCAATACCAATAAAAAACAAAAAACATCATTACTGCGACGCAAGAGCTCAAAAAGCAATGCAAAACGTATGATTATTTATTAATAATAATTTTCAATGCCAAAATGGTATTATGTGTAAAAATAAAATAATGACTCAGCAAATAATTGTGAACGACAAAATAAAAATTAATGATTGAAAATGAAATTAGTAGAAGAAGCATTTACAACTTTATTTCCAGGAAAAAATCTAAAAGATTATGAATTAAAAATCAAATATACAGACAAATTCAAGCCTTACAATGCTAATGTAAGATATATCAGAGATTCTTTATATTTTAATTTAAGCAAGAAATGGAGAAAAGTAAGCAGAGAAATACAGATTGGGCTTATACAGGGGTTAATGCTCAAGATTTTCAAGGAAAAAAAGAAAACTACAAATATTGATCTGTATAATAGTTTTATGAAAAACCTGCATATAAGTATACCAAAAATTAATAATGATGTGGTATTGGAAGAATCTTTTGATAAGATAAATGAAAAATATTTTTTTGGTTTAATAGAGAAGCCAAATTTAACATGGCACAATTCTATAAGAAGATTAGGCTCTTATGAATATGGAACTGATACAATTTCTGTAAGTCGCGTTCTTAGTACTGATAAAATTTTATTGGATTATGTCATGTACCATGAGGTATTGCATAAAAAACATAAATTTCATAATAGGAATGGAAGAACTTTCCACCATACTCGCGAGTTTAGACAAATGGAAAAAAGTTTTGAGAACAGCGAAGAGATGGAGGAAAGGATTAAAGGTTTGATGAGGCAGAAAAGAAGGATAAGGTTTGGGTGGTTTTGATATTCAAAACCAGCGAAAACCAACAGATAAACTGACTCGGTTGCTTAGAAATTCCTTTGAATTTCTGGCACCACGCAAGGTGGTTTCTGGGCTTTGAAACTTTTAGTTTCAAAACATTTAAATATAACCCGCTGTTCTCAGACTTATACAATTGGGTGGTACAATGAGTTCAAGTTCAAGGCTTCTTCCTTTGGCAGCAATGGAAAAAATACTTAAGCAGTCCGGAGCTAATAGAGTATCAGATAAGGCAAAAGTTGCTTTAAAGAATACTGTTGAGGATCTTGCAGATGGTATAGCTACAAAAGCGGTTAACCTTGCAAAGCATGCAGGTCGCGTGACAGTAAAGGCAAGTGACATAAAGCTTGCAGCAAAAAGTTGAATCTAAACATTTATAAATATTAATCTTCATCTTCTGTTAACTATTAAAAATTGGTGATTTTATGACAACAAAGATGCAAAGTGTCGGCAGTTTACAAAAAGGCAGCTATATTGTGTTGGAAAATGCTGCATGCAGGGTTGTTGATACGCAGGTTTCAAGGCCAGGTAAGCATGGCCATGCAAAAGTAAGATTAACTGCAGTAGGTATTGTAGATGAAAAAAAGAGAATTGTGGTAATGCCCGGACATGATAATGTTGAAGTTCCTATAATCGAAAAAAAGTCAGCACAAGTATTATCTGTTCAGGATGATACAGTCAATGTAATGGATTCTGAGACATATGAAACATTTGATTTAAAGATTCCAGAAGAGCTTAAAGGCCAGGTTGCCGAAGGCTTAAATGTTTTGTATTGGGTAATACTGAATGATAAGGTAATGAAACAGGTAAAAGCTTAAAATGGTTAAATTCCCCGAAAGTCATGCAAGAAAGTTTTTGAATGTGTTTGTTTGCAAAAAATGCAGTACTAAAATAAGAGCCCAGAACATGAAGATAATCCAGGGCAGAGTAAAGTGCAGAAGATGCCAGGGCAAAAAATTCAGGGCAGTTAGGAAAAAGTAGTTTCTTATTAATTTTGAAATAGCAATATTTAAAAAGAACTAAATTTCATTTTTGATAATGAAAAATAAATCAATTATACTGTTACCAGCAATTTTATTATTTTCATTCTCAATTTTTTTCTTTAATAAATATGTTAATTTTGATACCTTAAGTGCTATCCTTTTTATTGTGATTACTGGATTTTTGGTGATCATAAATAGAAAAAAACTTGATTTTCAAATTTTATTAAAAATTTCAAAGCTTCCATTATTATATGCAGTATTATGGAGAACTGAATTTGGATTAAAGTTTATGGACAGGTTTGCCTCAAGATTTCGAGAATTAATCAAGTTGCTTGGATATTGTTTTATTGGTTTTGGTTTTTACGGGATGATTTTTATTTCAATAAATATGATATTTTTATTATTTAACTTGTTCCTTTCCCCTAAAGAAGCTTCCCAAGGAGTTAGTTTGGTTTTACCATTAACAAATATACCCGGATTAGGATATTTATCGTTTTGGCATTTCTTAATTGCGATTTTTGTTACAGTTTTAATTCACGAATTTGCACATGGAATATTAGCACGAGCACATAATATACCAATTAAATCTAGTGGTATTGGAGTTTTTTCAATATTATTGCCTATATTCCCCATTGCTTTTGTTGAACCAGACGAAAAAAAATTGATAAAAGAAAAAGATGTTGTTCAATACTCAATATTCGCAGCAGGACCAATGGCTAATATTATCTTAGCATTCATAATTTTATTATTATTTCCTTATGTTTCAAATCCAAATTTATCTGCGCCTTTTGAAGAAAAAATCACCTATCCAATTGGTTTTTCTTTTAATGATGTAATGGATGATTTTTCTGCAATGAAACAAGGTATGAAACCAGGGATGATAATTAATGAAGTGAATGGAGTTGAGGTTCTTTCATACCAGGATTTTTCTGATGAAATAGGTATACTTAAACCCAATCAAGAATTAACGCTTGATACAACAAATGGAACATTTACACTTATTGCTAAACCCTCACCAGATAATCCAAAAACAGGTCTTATGGGGATTCAAGATATAAGGAACGAGAGAAGAATAAAAGATGAATATAAGTCAATTAGTGTCCCATTTTTTTGGTTAAAGAGTCTAATAAAATGGCTTTTCTTAATTAATTTAATGATAGGCCTGATTAATTTGTTGCCTTTAATGATTACAGATGGCGGCAGAATGTTAAAAACAGCCCTAGAAAAAGTTTTTACAGATGCTAAAAAAGCAAATAAATTATGGGTATTAATTGGAGTAGTTTTTATATTTACCTTGCTTTTTGCTTTAGTAATAAGATATAGCCTTCAATTTTTTTCTTTTATTGGTCTTAGTTAATTATAGAAATAAAAAATAACAATATTTATAAAAAATTAATTAATAAAATACAATATGGTTGATATTTGGGCAAATATATTGGATGGATTTAGAGAAATATTCTCAGCGCCATTCAAAGACTTGTCTATTTGGTGGCTTCTGGTGCCAATAATTGTGTTTTGGATTATTCTTGAGATTTATTTTAGCAGGTATAAGACTGAAAAGCTTAGTTGGAGTTCTACTTTGGGCTATGGGCTGAATATGTTTTGGATTGGCATAATAAGCTTAAGAACCTTGTTTACAAATGATTTTGAATTATTTACATGGAGCAAGATTTTATTTTTAGCCTTTATTACTATGTACTCTATTTTTATTATTTTCATTTCTTTTACCCACAAACTGAAACAAAAGATATTCCTTTTATTTGTCTCTCCGACACTTGTTTATTTTTTTTCTGGGATAGCTGTACTGTGGTTTAATGACCTTCTTAAGATACATTTATGGGTTGTTATTGACTTGATTATACTTTACATAATAATCCTTATTTTAGAGGTAATTTTGAAAAAAGTTGTCCCAGGCGCTCCCGGAGGACCAGAATTAGAAGATACTGGAATTGGAGGTACAGGGATGAATGATACAGGTTTTGGAAATATTGGAAAGGGTATAGGGAAAATTTAAAGATTTCAATTAGAATTATTTCTTCTTTTCAAAATACTCCTTGACTTTTTCATTACCAACAGGTTTTGCATTGTTTGCTAGGCCGTAATAGATTTTTTCTGCTTCAGGACCCCAGGAGTATTCTCCTTTTTCTTTTTCCACTTTGCTTACCTTAAACTCGTTTAAATCAACACCCTTGCGCAGATGATAGTAAATGCTCCTCATTGTAACTTTCGGGAATATTGCAACATAAGCTTTATAGATTTCATAACCATATCCCTCTTTCATAAAATAGAGAATTTCAACTATATTCTGCCTTATTTCAGATTTTACTGGACGACCTTTTGCCATATGCATTAAGTTTAACAAATAGTATTTATAGTTTTCTATATGGAAAATAAGCGATTTAAAAACAATTAAATTTTTAAACTCTAGTTAATTTTTCTTTTTAATCTTTCTTTCTATTTCCTGTACTGATAGAGTAGTTTTTATAACAGCATCAGGATTTAAAGAAATTGAATCTATACCACATCTTACTAAAAATTGAGCAAACTCTGGGAATGTACTTGGAGCGTCGCCACAAATCCCTATCTTTTTATTATTTCTTTTTGCTTTGTGTATGACCTCATAAATGAGTCTTTTGACAGCAGGGTTTCTTTCATCATAAAGTCTGCTTATGAGTTCTGAGTCACGGTCCAGGCCAAGAGTTAACTGCGTCAAATCATTACTGCCTATGCTGAATCCATCAAAAATCTTTGCAAAATCATCAGCTAAAACAACATTAGAAGGTATCTCGCACATAACATAAATTTCCAGGCCATTTTTTCCTTGGACTAGGCCGTGTTTTTTCATTTCGCTAATAACAAGCTTGCCTTCTTCAATAGTCCTACAAAATGGAATCATGAGCTTTATGTTTGTCAGACCCATTTCTTCTATTGCTTTTTTCATAGCTCTGCATTCCAAACCAAATGCTTCTCTATAATTTCCAGCATAATACCTGGAAGCACCTCTCCAGCCAAGCATAGGGTTGTCTTCTTCTGGCTCAAATTCTTTTCCACCTATAAGGTTGGCATATTCATTTGTTTTAAAATCAGACATTCTTATGATTACCTCTTTTGGGTAAAAAGCGGCTGCAATCATTGCAACACCCTGAGCAAGTTTTTCCACAAAATAATCGACCTTGTTTTTGTAAGCATGGGTTAATTTATTAATAATCTCTTTTGCTTTTTTATCTTTGAGCTTGCTATAACGCAATAATGCCAGCGGATGGATTTTGATATAAGAGCTTATAATGAATTCTTCTCTTGCCAGGCCAACACCATCATTCGGTATAAAAGAGAATTCAAAGGCTTGGTCAGGATTGCCAACATTCATCATTATTTTTGTTTTTGGCTTTTTTATTTTTTTTAAGTTAATCTTGCGAATGTCAAATTTCAGTTGTCCTTTGTAAATATTGCCTACCTCACCTTCTGCGCAGCTTACTGTGACATCTATACCTGTTTTTATGATTTCTGTGCCATTTTCTGTTCCTACAATTGTAGGGATTCCAAGTTCTCTAGCTACTATTGCTGCATGAGCAGTTCTGCCACCTTTATTTGTAACAATTGCAGAAGCACTCTTCATTATCGGCTCCCAATCAGGATCCGTCCTTTCTGTTATCAATACTTCACTAGGCTTAAAACTTTTTATGTCATTAACACTTTTTATTACATGAGCCTTACCAGATGCTATTTTTCTGCCTACACTTAATCCAGAAACAATAACATGTCCAGTTTCTTTTAATTTATATTCTTCAAGAATGTTTACATCTTTTTGGCTGTGTACTGTCTCTGGACGGGCCTGAACAATAAACAGTTGCTTTGTTTTGCCGTCTTTTGCCCACTCAATGTCCATTGGCTTAAACTTACGGGCTTTTTTTGAGTAATGGTCTTCAATTATAACTGCCCATTTTGCCAATTGTAAAATTTCATCATCATTTATGCAGAATTTATTTCTAGCATCCTCTGGTACTTTAACATTCTTTGTTGCTGCTTTGCTATAAATCATTTTTATCTTCTTTGGTCCTAATTTTTTGCTTATTATTGGCCTAAAACCTTTTTTCAAATTGGGCTTAAAGACATAAAACTGATCAGGATTTATAGTTCCCTTAACAATATCTTCTCCTAAACCGTAAGACCCCGTAATAAGTGCAGCATTCCTAAAACCAGTTTCTGTATCAATGGAAAACATCACACCAGAACTTGCTAAATCGCTTCTCACCATTTTTTGAATGCCAATACTTAATGCAATCTTAAAATGATCAAACCTTTTATCAACCCTATAAGAGATAGCTCTGTTAGTAAATAAAGAAGCAAAACATTTCTTGCACGCTTCTAGTAAAGCTTTTTCCCCTTTAATGTTGAGATAACTTTCCTGCTGTCCTGCAAAACTTGCATCTGGCAGATCCTCAGCAGTAGCAGAGCTTCTTACAGCAACATCGGTGTTTGGACCATATTTCCTGCATAATTTTTTATAAGCATCGGTTATAGCATTTTTTAATTCTTGAGGAAGTTCTGCTTGTAGAATTGTTTCTCTTACTTTTTTCCCTCTTTCAGCAAGATTATACATATCATGTGTATCTAAATCTGAAAGAATTTGCTTTATTTTGCTTTTAATTCTGGTCTTTTTGAGCAGATACCTGTAAGCGTAAGCAGTAACTGCAAAACCATCTGGTATGTTAATTCTTTTTTTTATTAAATTCCTGTACATCTCTCCCAAAGAAGCATTTTTTCCACCAACAAAAGGAACATCATTTATTGTTAAATCCTTAAACCACAGAATAAACTCTTTTTTTTTGCTCATTTAAGCAATACCTCTTTTTATAGGAGAATAAAGAAAAGGTTATTTAAATGTTTTTGCATCACTTAGGCAAAGCTTCATAAGCCTTTTGAAGAATATTGCTGGGAAGACCATCACTTTTCGTTCTCATGTTAAAAGTTAAGCCTTGTGTAGGGTGCTGACCAATATAATCTGTCAGTTCTTCCATTTTGGGTTTAAATAAGATATCCTCAACTAATTTCACATCTAATCCTAATTGTAAAATCTCTTTAAAATTCTTTTTGACTTCCATAATCTTCTCCCTAACCGACTCTCTCTCCTCAGAATTTAATATAGGGTTTGTTAGTATACGAGATTCACAAACACCATAATGAGTAAATAATTCTTGACTATCAGTTTTTGCAATTACCCAATAAAGCTGATAAATATCAAAATATGTAACAGTGTTTACTGCACCAAAAGTAGTAGTTGTATCTGGACTGTTAGCAGTGTTTAGAATGGATTCTGTGTCCCAACCAAGGCCAGCATATTTTATATGTGTAATAGTAAATTGTTTACTAGGTCCTCGTATCTTATCATCTATTGTTCTTAAGCTCCTCATTCTGAACCTGTGGTTAGAATGAGTTATATATAAAACTTTATTATTTTTAAGTAGAGAATTCTTAGAACAATATTAATCCATCATTTAACTTTTATTCCCTTCAGGATAACTCCCCAACACTTTAACAAATATTGATGCAGCTTCCATCTCGCTTAAGGCCAGCTTTACATTTTCATCATCTAAGCCTCCAATAAAGTCAACATAGAATATGTATTCCCAAGGATTTTCCATTATTGGCCTGGATTCAAGCTTGATCATATTGATGTTATTTTTAGACAATCTCTGCAAACAATTTACTAATGCCCCCGGATAGTGTTTTGACTTAAAGACGATGCTTGTTTTTTCTTTTTTAATATCTTTCGGAACTTTATCTTTTTTTACAAAGACGAAAAACTTAGTAATGGCATTCTTATTTGTTTCTATATCTTTTTTTAAAACCTCTAAATCATATATTTCTGCACATAGTTCAGAAGCAATAGCAGCTTCTTCTGTTTTGTTTCTTTCTCTAACCATCTTTGCAGAGCCAGCTGTATCATACTCTGGAATAGGTTTTATTTTATGTTTCTTTAAGAACTCGTGGCACTGGTGGAGTGCGTATGGATGCGAATACACCTTTTTTATGTTATCAAGTTTGTTTCCTTTGTGGGATAAAAGACTGTGGCTTATTTTTAAAAAAACTTCTGCAGTTACAAAGACATCCTCTTTTAATAGCAAATCATAATTTTCAGCAATAGAGCCAGATATTGTATTCTCAAAAGGAAGAAAACCATAATCAACTTTGCCATTTTTTACAGCTTCAAAAACATCTTCAAATGTCTCAAAACCAATTGTTTCCACATCTTTCCTATAATGCTTGTATATAGCAGCTTCACTATATGCGCCTTTTTCCCCTTGATAAGCTATTTTCATTTTTTTAATCTCTCTTCAATTTTATTTAAGGATTTAATAAAATCTTCCCTGATTTTTTTAGAATATTTATTGTATTTATTCATGTCTTCAAAAAGCTGGTTAGTGTCATTTTTGACCGTGTCCAGGACGTACACCAGCCTTTTATACCCTTCTGTATCAATCTCAAGATTAGCTACTCCAATGTCAATTAAACCCCTGCCAATAAAATGTGTTAGGAGCAAGGATTTTGCAATTTCTTTGTCATGCTCTTCTGGAGTGGTTTCTATAACAACCAAACCTTTTTCCTTGAGAATAGATTTTATCTTTTCATACAAGTCATCAGGTATTCTGGCCTTGCATAAGACAATTTTTGCTCCTTTTAAAGATTCAGCAGCGCTATCAGGCCCAAAAACAGGGTGGGTTGCCAAGATTTGCACTTTTTCAGGAAGTTTTTTTTTCATTAACTCAACAGGATATTCCTTTACAGAGCATACATCAACAACCAACGAGTTTTCTAGCAATAAATTTTTTATTTTATTCAATACACCTTCAAATTGAGATATTGGTACACAAGGAATTACAACATCTTTTTTACAAACTTCTTCAAGAGAAGCAGGTATAGCATTATTTTCCTTAATCTCTTTGGCTTTGTCGCTTCTATTGAAAACATAAACCTTTAAGTCCTGTGCCAGGTATTTTGTAAGTAATTTTCCAAACCTTCCAAAACCAATAATTCCTATTTCCATAGTAAATTAATCATTAATTTTTTGTTCATATCTAGAATTTTTTAAAATAATATCATATAATGAAATAATGAAATTTTCATCCAATCCTTTTTCTTTTGCCTTTGTTTTTAATCTTCCAATAATTTCTTTTTCTCTTTTTTCGTCTAATATTGGCTTGCTTAATTCTTTTTTTATCTCGGCTACTCCTTTGATTAGATCTTTTCTTTTGCTTAGCAAACTAATAATTTCATTGTCTATTTTGTCAATCTCTTTTCTTAATTCTTCAAGGCTTTGCATCATTTAGCCCTCCATGGATTGTTTATTCTGCATATATTGTCATAGCCACGATACATGTATAAAGCATCTAATATTGCGCATGCTGCCATTGCTTCTGCTACTGCATAAATTCTGCCAAGTAATGTTGGGTCGCGTCTTGTTATTGGGCGTAATGTTTCTTCTTTCATGGTCTTCATATTAATGCTTGGCTGCTCAACAGAGACTGTTGGTGTAGGTTTTACGGCCAGTTTTATTACAATTTCTTCACCATTACTAATGCCACCTAAAATCCCGCCTGCATTGTTTGTTCTGAACCTTACCTTTTTACCTTCAAGATAGGGATGATCATTATTTTCACTGCCTTTCATATTTGCTACATTAAAACCTGCACCAAACTCAATGCCTTTAATTGCGCCTATTGACAGCAAAGCATGGGATAAGATTGCTTGTAGTTTATCAAACACAGGCTCACCTAAACCTGCTGGAACTCCTTTAATTCTTAACTCAACTATACCGCCAGCAGTATCTCCCTGATTTTTTATTTCCGTTACCTTTTTGATCATTCTTTCAGCTGCCCCCAAATCAGGACAATTTATCTCATTTTTCCTATAATTTTTCTTTGCTTTATCAAAACTCATTTCTTTGGCTTTTATGCCCATGCATTCCTTGGTGTAGGCAATTAATTCTATACCTTCTTTGGCTAATATTATCTTAGCTACTGCGCCACCTGCAACTCTTCCAACAGTTTCTCTTCCAGAAGCACGGCCAGCACCGCACCAGTCAGCATTTTTACCATATTTAACAAAATAAGTGTATTCTGCATGGCCTGGCCTGATAAGATCTTTGTAACTCTTATATTGATTTATATGGACTTTCTGGGTGTCAACATTATACACGATTATTCCTATTGGTGCTCCAGTAGTCACACCATCCTGGCCTATGCCTGCAAATATATGGCACTGGTCTGTTTCTTTTCTTGGAGAGTTTAATTTTCCTTTTCCCGGCCTTCTCTTGTCCATCTCTTTCTGAATACCTATGTCTGTTAGCTTTAATCCAGGAGGAATTCCATCAACAATTACTGACAGGCCAGAGCCTTTGCCTATGCCATAGCTTTCCCCACATGTTGTTATACGGAAAAATCTTCCAAATGTATTTCCTATCATCTTAATTCACCTCAAAGTTTGCTCCAAGAGCTTTCATTGTTTCAAAATAATTCGGGTAAGTTACAGATACTGATTCTGCTGTATCTATAACTGTTTTGCCTTCTGCTATTAAACCAGCTAAAGACAAAGCCATAACCACCCTATGATCCGAATGACCTGTAAGCGAGGCTCCTTTTAAAGTTTTATGCTTTATTACAATCCCATCTTTCAGTTCGGTAATATCAGCATTCATTTTCTTAAGTTCGTCATGCATGACCTTTATCCTGTCAGTTTCCTTAATCCGGGCATGGGCCACATTGGTTAGTTTGGTTTCACCTTTGGCAAAACATGCAACAGCTGCCATTACCGGCAATAAGTCTGGTGTTTCATTTAAATCAATTTCAGCACCATTTAATTGAGTTCCAATTATTTTTATCTCATTATTTTTATCATCAATTATAATATTGGCACCCATTTTCTTCAAATAATCAATTATTTTTTTGTCTCCCTGTGCATCATTGATATCCAACCCTTTTATTATTACATCTGATTGTGTAATTGCTGCTGCGCATATTGGGAATGCAGATGATGACCAGTCTGCAGGTATTGGTTTTTCAAATGAATTGTATTTTTGTTTGCCATGGATTTTAAAGTATTCTAAACCTTTGCTTTCATATTTTATTTTATTATCTTTAAGCCACTTCAAAGTCATCTCTATATAAGGGATTTCACACAGATTTTTTACGTGAATTACTGTATTATTTTCTATTAAAGGGCATGAAATAAGCAAACTTGAGAGATATTGTGAGCTTTTGCAGTCAATTTCTGTTTTGCCTCCTTTTATTGGGCCCTGTATTTCTATTGGAGGACAACCATTATTATTGATTGAGGTTGCACTGACACCGAGGTTTTCTAACGCATCCAGTAATGGCTGTACCGGCCTTTTTCTTAAAGAATCGTCTCCATCCAATGTTACTTTAAAATTGCCCAGGGCCGCTATAGAAGTAAGCATGTTAATTGATGTTCCGGAGTTGAGCATATCAATCTTTTCATTAGGTTTTTTTGGTTTTCCATCAAAGCCTTCAACAATAATATTGCTGTTTTTCTGCCCAATCTTTGCTCCTAAAGCCCTGCAGCCGTTTATCGCTGCTTTTGTGTCATCTGAAAACAATGGATTGATTATTTTTGATGTACCCTTAGCTAATGAAGCTATAACTACTGCGCGGATTGTATGTGATTTTGATCCCGGGATTTCTATTTCTCCGGACAATTTTTCTGTTTTATTTACTGTCAAATTCATTTTAATATGCCCCTCAAAAAATTTGTGTCTGGCTGTTTATTTGTCCATATTTTGAATTGCTCTGCTGCCTGATTGATAAACATCCCAATTCCACTTATTATTGTGCAGTTATTTTTTTCAGCTTCCTGCAGCAATTTGGTTTTTTCAGGATTGTAGATTGCATCAAAAACAACAATATTTTTTAAGGATTTTGTGTCAATTGGTGTTGCATTTATATTTGGATACATTCCAATAGAGGTTGCATTAATTAGTATATTTGTTTTAACGCTCTCAAAATTTTTTAATGAGCCAAAACTACAATTAAGTTCTTTAGCTAGCTTTTCTGCTTTTTCAACTGTTCTGTTTAGTATAGTCACTTTTCCACCTTTCGCTAGTATTCCTGCTGCTATGGCCCGTGCAGCACCGCCCGCACCAAGAATAGTTACATTTTTGTTTTTAATTTCTGTTTTAGCTCCGATTGCTTTGATTGCGCCAATAAGGTCAGTATTGTAGCCTATTAGTTTTCCATCTTTATTTACCACTGTATTAACTGCTTTTATTTTTTTTGCAGTTAGATCAATGTCATTCAGATAATTGATTATTTGCTGTTTGTGGGGCATTGTTACACTAAAACCTGCCAACAAATTTGAAAAATTTTCCATGAATTCTTTTAAATCTTCAACCTGAAATCTAAGATAAATATTGTTTAATTTTTCCTTCTTGAACAGAGAATTATGTATAATGTATCCTTTGCTTTTGCTTATAGGATCTCCAATAACACCATAAATCTTAAAACCAGGTTTTATATCATTGATTCTGTAGATATTTCTTAAAATTTCTGCAGGAATCTGTCCTGGAGATGATTCTTTACCTTTGTCCAGGCTTGCGAAAGTCAGGAAAGAGCCGTAAAGCGGAGCAAGTATTCTGCTTATTTCTCCTAATGGGCCCATGCATAAGCCAATAACAGGCTTTTTGCTTTTTTTTACTAGTTCTATAATTTTTAGATTATCACTTAGCTTATTTGCTGTTGTTACTATTTTGATAATATCAGCATTAGCTGATTTCAATTTATTAAATATTTCTTCAATATTTGTTGGTGTTTCTTTGAAATTATGATAGGAAATTATTATTTTGGAATTCTTTTTGTTTTTAATTATGTCATTATGGTCAGAATCTATTTCTATATCAACATAATCTACATTTAGTTCTATTGCCTGTTTTATTACTGCAAGTCTTTCTTCTTCATTGCCTTCAAATTTCCCATTATCTGCTTTTCTCCTGTTTGTGGCTATTACGGGCTTTTCTGCTACTTTGATTAGTTTTTTTGAATCTAAGTTAGAGATGTAATCAAGCCTCAACTCTATTATGTCTGCAATATTGTTTGCTTTTTTTATGTCAGCTAATGCAGATTCCGTGTCTGGGGATGTAATAGGTATGCAGATCATTTTGATGCTTCAATTACTTTTTTAATTACATCTTCTTTAATTTCAAATGAGAAATTGTTGTTTTCTGTTTTTATCTTCCCTATTTCCTTTAAAATCACAAACATTGGCTTTTGGTTTCTTGCTTTTTTATCAACTTTCATTATTTCAATTATTTTGTTTTCATCAATATCTTTTTTTAATTTGACTGGAAGGTTAAAGTTATCCAACAAGGAAATGATTCTTTTTTCTTCTTGCTTTAGATTACTTATTGAGGCAGCAATTTTGGTTTCGACCACTATGCCCAGACTTATGCAGTACCCATGCTTTATTTTGTAATTAGAGCATGCTTCCAAAGCATGGCCGAAAGTGTGGCCGAAATTGAGGATTTGCCTTAATCCGGACTCTTTTTCATCTTTCTCAACAACATCCCTTTTTAGCTCTATACTTCTCTTTATTATATGCAGCAAAACTTGTTTTTCTTTTGCCAAGATTTGCTTATTATTTTTCTCTATGAATGAAAATAGTTTTTTGTCTGATGTTATTGCTATCTTTATTACCTCAGCCATGCCGTTCAGGAATTCCTCTTTAGGAAGGGTGTCCAAAAAATCCAGCTCTGTAAAGACAGCGTCAGGCTGGTAAATGGATCCTATAAGGTTTTTCCCGTGCTTTGTGTCTACAGCAGTCTTTCCACCAACAGAAGAATCAACCATTGCCAGCAATGTTGTAGGGACATGTGTTGCAGGCACTCCCCTGTTGAACGTGGAGGCTGTAAATCCGGCAAGGTCGCCAATGACTCCGCCGCCAAAAACAATAATTACTGTATCACGGCCGAATCTTTTTTCCAGCAGCATGTCTTCGATTTTCTGCTTTGTCTCCCTTGTCTTGCTCGCCTCACCTTCAGGGACAGAAATCAGATAAGGATTCACTGATTTCAGTGCATTCAGGATCTTTTTTCCGTAAAGGCTTTTGACGTTGTCTTCTGTTATGATTACAACCCTTTTGTCCCTATGGCTCTTTTTTATGAAGCTTGCGAGCAAGGGCAGTATATCATCGCTTATAAAAATAGAATAATCCTTTCTCCTGCTTTGTATTCTGACCCTTATCTCTTCCATTTTACAGTTTCCTGCCCACAGCATTACAGATTGGTTTTAATTCTTTTAATAAACTAGTTAGCTGTTCCGGGTAGAGTGATTGTGCACCGTCGCTTAAAGCTTCCTCTGGATTAGGGTGCACTTCTATGAGAAGCCCGTCTGCGCCTACAGCTGCAGATGCTTTGCATAACGGAGCTATTAAATCCCTGTTACCAGCGGCATGGCTTGGGTCAACAATTACTGGAAGATGACTTTCTTTTTTTAGTATAGCAACAGCAGCCAGGTCTAAGGTATTTCTATATGCTGTTTCAAAAGTTCTTATGCCTCTCTCACATAAAATAACATTTTTATTCCCATTCATGAGGATGTATTCAGCAGCCATGAGGAATTCTTTTATTGTGGCAGCTATACCTCGTTTTAGGGTAACTGGCTTGTTAACCTTACCTACTTCTTTCAGCAGATCAAAATTCTGCATGTTTCTTGCGCCTATTCTTAGTAAATCAACATGCTCAGCTGCAATAGCAACATCCCTAACATCCATTATCTCTGTTTCTACCAAAATGCCTATTTTTTCCCTTACTTTTTTCAGGAGTTTGAGGCCTCCTATTCCCATACCCTGGAAAGAATAAGGAGAGGTTCTGGGTTTAAATGCAGAAGCCCGCATTATTTTTATGCCATTGTCTTTCATTAACCTGGCAGATTCCATTATTTGTTTCTCGTTTTCTACTGAGCAAGGACCTGCTATAACTACAAAATCATTGCCCCCTATTGTTGCATCTCCTACCCTGACTACAGTTTTTTGGGAATTGTGTTCTTTGCTTGCAAGCTTGTAAGGCTTTAAAATTCTCATTACTTTTTCTACACATTGTATAGAACTCCAGCCATTTCCAATTTCTCCTTTTGTATCACCAAGTACGTGTATTGCTGTTCTTTCCTCTCCTTCAAATGCAACAGGCTTTAGCCCTTTTTTCTTTATTTTTTCTATTAAACTCTCTATTTCCTTTTTCTTTGTTTTTGGTTTCAGCACAATTATCATTTTTTTACCTCTGTTTTATTTTTTTAACTAAACCTTAACAATCTTTTCCAGGGATTTAGGAAACAAAACATATGAGTTTTGAGCCCTTAGGTTCAGTTATCTCCCAGGACTTATCCAAAATAAAAAAAGAAGTAGGGGAATACATCTAGCTTAAAACTTTTCCAATTTCCATTCTTAGCCAGATTTGCCATAGCCTCTAAGAATCAATATCTTATATTTAAATCTTTCTGAGAATTACCTTTATTGGCCTTTTCTTCATAATGCTTAAGGCTTCATTATATTTTAAGAGTTTTTCCTTTGCGCCATGATGCTGTATCACAGATTCTGCATTAGTCATTCCCAGCTTCATTGCAAACTCTATGCTGTTTTTTCTTATTATTCCACATAAGAAAGAAGATGCAAATGCATCACCTGCTCCGGTTGTTTCCACAATTTTAATATTATGCGGTTTTCCATAGTAAATATGGCTATTTTCATAAACATAGACACCATGTTTGCTATCTGTAATGGCTATAATTTCAGGTCCTAATTTCTGTATTTTTTTTAATAGATTCTTTGTATTTCCTTTTCCCACTAATAATGCTGCTTCCTCTTTATTTAATACGAGAATATTTGCCTTTTTTAATATATTTTTCAAATAATTTTTTCCTTTTTTTGCCAAATATGAGCTTATGTTAAAAGCAATTCTTATGTTGTTTTTAGCTGCATAGTTTGCTATCTTTTCTAAAGTTTTGAATGAGGTTCCAGTCATTGATGAGAAATAAAACCATTTTGTCTTTAATTTCTTTAAATTTATTTCATTAAATCTTAAATCGTGGTTAGAACCTCTAAATGTTAAGATTGTTCGATCATGGTTTTTGCTGTCCAGGATTATTGAGTAACCTGTTCTTTCTTTTTTTGACTTGATGATTAAGGATGTATCAACATTTTCCTGTTTTAGTTTTTTAATAACTCTTTCAGAATTATGTCCCAGACCTATTTTTCCCAGGAAAGCAACTTTATGTCCTAATCTTGAGAGTGCAACTGCTGTGTTTGTACCGCCGCCACCTACTGTCAGGTTTAATTCCTCAACTAGAATTTTAGCCCCTACAGGATATGCAATACATTCTTCTTTATGTTTTCCATGAAGCATCTCACAGAACTCTGTCCTTGCAAAAACATCTACAGTAGCAGAACCAACAGTTATTACATTATACATATCTTTTTCTTTTATTTATGGCTTTATATAGTTTTTTGTTTAACTTATACTGTCAAGAATTTCATGAGCGTTGATGTTGCTTATTGACTGCTTTATTTTTTCCCAGTCTTTTCCAAGCTTTGTTGAGAAGAGAGTAAGGAGCATTTGTTTTTCTTGGTTGGATATTCTTGCATTTCTGTCAGCTTCTATAAGGCCGTAAGGATAGCCTATAAAAACAGAATCCTTGCAGTTGTTTGCTATTAAGCTTATTATGTTGTTTAGGTGCTGTTTTTGCTCTTTGTAGATTTCAAACCTAAAAGTATATTTTGAGCTTTCATGCAATTTTACAAAAGACATTTCTGCTTTATGCTGGTTGCTTTTAATATCAGCAATAGGATTGTAAAGCCATTTTCCTTTTTGATTGAGCTTATTTAATGCGTTTGCTATCGAAGATCCTTTGTCTGTCATTAAGGTTGTTGTTTTGCTCAATCCGCATATAATTATGTTTTTATTTGATGCTTTTTCATATAATTTTTCAAAATATTTTTTTTCATTTGTAAAAGTACATTGTAAAGAACCATCCAATACAATAATATCATCATTGTTTAATAAATCAATAACACTAGATGCTGCTTTTAATTCTGCAAATCTTCTGATTACACCGGACATGTTTGAAATGCTTGCCCTTGTTATGCCTTGTTTAATGGTTTTATCCAATGAACTTAATAATAAATCTTCATTATTTGGAAATATATTCTTTTCATTATTATTTTTTATTTCATTTTTTATTAAATTATTATTTTTATTATTGTAATTATCACTTTTTAAATTATAATCAATAAATTCAGCATTATAATATAATTCATCATCAATATTTTTTGTATAAACAAATGCATAGAAGTCCTGTTTTTTCGCATTAATTCTCTTATTGTTCTGATAAATTGTATAATAAACCCTTATTAAGTTCAATGAGAAGTTCGATGACTTTATTATTTCTGAAGAACCAGCATCAATAAACGCTATTTTATTGTTTGATTCAATATTTTTTATTTCATGAAAATTATTTTTATCAAAATTGAATGGTTTGTAATTTGGATCAGAAAATTGGACATGATTATCATTAACATTGGAAATATTGTTTTTTACCAGGTTTATTATTTGGTTGTATATTTCTTGCATTTTTATTAGGAAGATTTTGTTATATTAAAGATTAACTGTAATTCACATCCACTTCATCAGAAGTTATTGTTATTTCTTTTTCTTTGCTTTTTTTAATTCTGGTTTCTCTTTCTCTTCGACCGGTGCAGCTTCTAATATCTTTAAAATCTTGTCAAGTTTTTTGTTGATCTGGTCAAAGTTTTCATTTGATTGTTTTCCTGATTCGGACCTTGAACCAGCTTCCCTGCTTGGGTCTTTAAAACAATCATTGCAGTAAATAGGCTTGCCTTCAGTTGGCTTGAAAGGAACTTCACAGTCCTTACCGCATTTATCGCATATTGCTGAATGCATCTCATGCCTTTCAGAACGTCTATCTCTTCCTCTTCCGCCAAATCTACCAGAACGTCCCCTGTCAAACCTTCCAGAATCTCTTCCCCTGGACCTGCCAGAACGCTTTCTGTCAAAATTACGATCAAAGTCTCCCATATTCCAAATTCAGATATTGGTTTGGTTTATAAAGGTATGGTACGATAATTTCGTCTTGGAATGGGGAGATACTTTAAGAAGTTCAATTGATAAAGGACTAGTAAATTCAAGGTATGGCATTGTAGTATTTTCTAAAAATTTTTTGAATAAGAAAAAAAATGGACAAAACTTGAATTGGATGGATTATTCGCGAAGGAAGATAACGGCAAAAAAGTGATATTACCAATATGGCATAATATCTCAAGGAAGAATTTATTAGAATATAGTCCCTATTTTGCGGATAGACTTGCAAAAAATTCTAGGTCAGATTCAATAAGAGATATTGTTAACAGTGTTAGGAATCTACTTAAGAAATAGTAAATTTTGTTTTGATATATCTAATTATGAATAAAAATTCAGAACTTTTTCCCAACATATAATCTCAAACCCCATAAACAGTTTGTCTGGCATCATTAAGATAAGGCTGTTGGGTTATTAATCTTTTCTTTAATAAGAGTTCTAATGCGTACCTTGCTGTTCTTTCTGGTAAATAGCTCATGTTGACGATTTCTTTTTGGGTTAAGTTGCCTTCGTATGATAATATTTTATAGACGAGTTTGGCACTTGGTGGCAAGTTCTTTGTTCTTTCTGGGGTTAATGTTACTGTTCGTTTCTTTAATTTGGTTTCAATAGCATAGTCTTTTGAGAATTCAATAAAACATGCGTCATATCTTGATTTTTCTATTTCAACTGAATCATTCTTAAGGGGAACTCTGACACCACCATCCATAATAACTACAGGGGAGCTTGCCTGGATATCTGTTATCATTATCTTTGTTTTGTTTGATATTATTACAGCTGATTTTTTTTCAATTGATGATATAGGTGTAATTGACAAAACTTCTGGTTCATCAAGAATTATCGGACCATGAGCTGAAAATGCATAGCCAGTACTGCCTGTTGGCGTGGAAACAATAAGGCCGTCTGCATTATCTTTCCACAATTTCTCGTTATTAAGATTTAATGTATACCTTATCAAGGAAGCGCTTTTAGAAGAAAAAATTCCTATGTCATTTAAGGCAGGGTATTTTTGGTTATTATTGAATGTTGCAACTATCCTGGACCTTTTAAAGATATTAAATTTCTTCTTTTCTATCAAATCAATATGCTGCATAAAGCTTGCACTATCAGATTGCGCAAGAAAGCTTTGCGCAGATGCTATACCCAGCAAAGGAATCTGTTTTTTGCCTAAATTCCTAAAAGTCTTTAATATCAAATTATCATCCCCTATTGCCAGTATTACATCAGGGCTTACTTCACTAATATTTTTTTTATTGCCAGAAACTTTTGTATTTTTATCTATAATAAAATCTAATTTTTTTTGTTTTAGATGCACAATTAATTTTTTTGTTAGCTCTAAAGAGTCAACATCATTGTTGGATGTTACAAAAAACATATGAAAAGGGGGATATGAGCTTATTTAAATAACTTGCTATTTACAGGCAAATTTTGCCTATTTTTTAATCAGACAAACATAAATTGCCTAATTACATAACTATTTTAAAAGCGTATACTTAACAGCAAAAATGCAACTTCAACAAGCTGTGACGGAAAATACAGAGAATCTTATAGAGAGAGTTCTAAAATTAAAAAAGCAAAGAAACGCAGTTATTCTTGTCCATAATTATCAAATTCCGGATATGTATAAAATTGCCGATTTTATTGGTGACTCGTTAGAGCTGTCCAAGCAGGCAGCTAAAACAGATGCCGATGTAATTGTTTTTTGTGGGGTTAAGTTTATGGCAGAGACTGCAAAAATATTAAGCCCAGATAAAACGGTTTTGATTCCTACTTTAGAGGCGGGCTGTTCATTAGCTGATATGGCAAGTGTTGAGCAGCTTATGAAATTAAAAAAAGAACATCCAAAAGCAGCTGTTGTCAGTTATGTGAATACTAATGCGGATATAAAAGCATTGTCTGATGTTTGCTGCACATCAATGAATGCAGTGAAAATAGTAAATTCTTTGCCAAATGAGGAAATAATCTTTTTACCAGATAAAAATCTTGGAAAATATGTACAATCAAAAACAAAAAAGAAGATAATCTTGTGGGAGGGTTATTGTGCAATACATCATGAGCTAAGTGCAAAGATGCTTACTGAGTTAAAGAAGCAAAATCCAGATACAAAGATAATTGCACATCCTGAATGCCAGGATGATGTATTAGGGATAGCAGACCATATTTGTGGCACAGGAGGAATGGCAAAATTTGCCAAATCAAATAATGCCCAGGATTTTATTGTTGTTACAGAATGCGGCATGACAGAAAAGTTAAGGGAAGATGCTCCTGATAAGAATTTTCATTCATTCTGCAATATCTGTCCTTACATGAAAGCCACCACTTTACCATTGGTTGTAAATTCTTTGGAAAATAACCAGCATGAGATTATATTACCACAGGAAATAATAACAAAAGCACGCAAGGCGCTGGACAGGATGCTCGAGTTTGCATAAAATGAGAGATAAGCTTGTTCTTGAATTTTGGGATAGAAAAAGTTTTTTTAAAACTGAAGAGTATTATTCTTATGTAAAAAATATAATCAATGAAAAGATAAAAGAAGACCTTGACGGAGGAGATGTAACAACAAACTCCTTAATAAACAAAGACAAAGAAATAAAAGCTGTTATAATTGCAAGGAAAGATGGAATAATTGCAGGTATTGAAGAACTTTCCTTAATATTAAAAGAAGAAAAAGTAACAATTCTAAAAAAAGATGGTGATATAGTAAAAAATAATGATATTATTCTTGAAATTCATGGAAATGCAAGAAAAATACTTGCTTATGAAAGGACAATCCTAAACATAATGCAGAGAATGAGCGGTATAGCTACATTAACCTATAATCTGAAAAAATCAGTAAATAATGATTGCTTTGTTGCAGCAACAAGAAAAACACTATTTCCTTTGCTTGATAAAAAAGCTGTTTCTGTTGGTAATGGCTTAACACATAGACTGACTTTAAATGATGCTGCATTAATTAAAGATACTCATCTTAAAATACTGAATAATGGCTTTGATAAAGCATTAAGGCTTGCAGTTGAAAATGCAGAGATAAAATATATAGAAGTTGAAGTTAAAAGTGAAGAAGAGGCATTAAAAGCTGCAGAAGAAATTTTCAAATTAAAATCAGAAAAACTCTTTGCGATTATGTTTGACAATATGAAGCCAACGGAAATAAAAAATTCTATTGATAAAATAAATAAAACTGATAATTTATTGTTTGAAGCATCCGGAGGAATAAATCAGGAAAATATAGAAGAATATTCCAAAACAGGAGTTGATATAGTTTCTCTTGGGCGTTTAACACATTCTGTAAAATCATTTGACATGTCTTTACAAGTAACATGAAAACAGGAATTATAGGCTGCGGAAATATAGGAACAGAGCTCGCATTATTTATAGACAAAACCAAGGGTTTTGAGTTAAAATATTTATGTGATGTCAACAGCAACAATATAGAAAAATTACAGGAGAAATTAAGGAATAGTACAAAAGATGTGGGAATAGAGCAATTAATAAAAAATTCAGAGTTGATAATAGAGTCTGCAAATAAGAATGTTGTTGGCAAAATATTAAAAAATAAAAATCTAGATAAAACAGGAAAGAAATTATTGATTATGAGCACAGGAGGAATAATAGAGAACATTAATTTATTCAACAAAATCAAAAACTGCAGGATTTATTTACCGTCTGGAGCAATAGTGGGCTTGGATGCAATAAAATCTGTTTCAGGCAAAATAAAATCATTAACTCTTACAACAACCAAACCCATTAGAGGTCTTAGGGATGCACCATATATAATTAAAAACAATATTAATCTCAATAAATTAAAAACAAAAAAAATAATATTTGAAGGAAATTTAAAAAAAGCAATTGAAGGGTTTCCCAAAAACATCAATGTTGCAGCAACTTTGTTCTTGGTGTCTAGATTTAAGAATGGCGGGATAAAAATAATTGCAGATCCAAAGGCAAAAACAAATATCCATGAAATTTTGTGCAAGGGAGATTTTGGCGAAATAGTATTGAAAACGGACAATTTACCGAGTAAAAATCCTAAAACCAGCTATCTTGCAGTATTAAGCGCGATACAAGTATTAAGAAACATAAAAAATAATGTAAAAATTGGGACTTAAAATCATAGATATGTTTTTAGATTTTTATAAGATGTAGTATAGTCAGTCAAAGAAAAATTTTCAATTATCATTTTTCCTTCATAATTTTTACTTTTTAATTTTGAAATAATTTTTTTAAAATTAATTTTTTTCCAAACATTTTTAAATTAAATATCTTTTTCTAAGAACTTTATGTACGAACTCATAATAGCAGAGAAGCCGAATGCTTCAAAGCGTATAGCAGAAGCCTTGGCAGATGGGAAGCCTATTAAGGAGAACCTTAATGGAGTTCCTTACTACAAAATAACTAGGGGAAAAAAGGATATTGTTGTAGCGTGCGCAGTCGGCCATCTTTATGGTTTAGGAGAAAAGGAAAAGAAAGGTTGGATTTTTCCTGTCTTTGATATCGAATGGAAGCCTTCTTCTGATATAAGCAAGAAATCAGGTTTTTCAAAAAAATACCTTACTGCAATAAAAAAACTTGCAAAAGAGGCTAATGAGTTCACTGTTGCCACAGATTATGACCAGGAAGGCTCTGTAATTGGAAAAAATATTGTTATTTTTGCATGCAAGCGGAAAGATGCAAATCGTATGAAATTTTCCACATTAACCAAGCCAGATTTAATTGAGGCGTATGAAAATAAAAATAAGCACCTGGACTGGGCGCAGGCAGAAGCAGGGGACACAAGGCATCATCTGGATTTCTTTAATGGCATTAATTATTCAAGGGCACTGACTTCCTCAATAAAAACAGCAGGCAGCTTTAAAATAATGTCAACTGGCCGCGTTCAGGGACCTACTTTGAAAATAGTTGTTGACAGGGAAAAAGAGATTAAGGCATTTAAGCCAGTTCCATTCTGGCAGATAGAGCTGCAGGGCAATGTAAATTCCGGAGATATAATAGCATGGCATAAGCAAGATAAGTTTTGGGACAAGAAAGAAGCAGACAAGGTAATGAAGAAAGTTAAGAATGAAAAGAAAGCGATTATAGATAAAGCAGAAAAAAAGCAATTTCAACAGCAACCTCCAGTGCCTTTTGACCTGACAAGCCTGCAGATAGAAGCATATAGATGTCATAAGATAAGCCCTAAAGAAACTCTGGAGATTGGTCAGGAGCTTTATACTTCTGGTTGTATTTCATATCCAAGGACTTCTTCCCAGCAACTTCCAGGTAAAATAGGATACAAAAAAATATTAACTCAATTATCAAAACAAATTAATTATAAATCATTAATAAAAAAATTATTATCAAAAAAATTTCTAAAACCAAATAACGGCAGAAAGACAGATCCTGCACATCCTGCAATCTATCCGACAGGTATCACTCCAGAAATTGCAAATGAAAGGGAGCAGAAAATTTATGATTTGATTGTGAAGAGATTTATGGCAACATTTGCAGAGAGTGCATTAAGGGAAACCATGATTATAGACATAAACTGCAAAGATGAAATTTTCATTGCAAAAGGCACAAGGACTGTGGAAAAAGGGTGGCACGTTTTTTACGAGCCTTATGTCAGGATTGAGGAGGAAGAACTGCCAAAAGTCAATAAAAATGATGCAGTAATAGTTAAAAAAATAAAGCTGTACAGCAAAGAAACAACTCCTCCAAGACGCTATACACCTGCTTCTATAATAAAAGAGCTTGAGAAGAAAAATCTCGGGACAAAAGCAACAAGGGCGGCAATAATAGATACATTGTTTCAGAGGGGGTATGTAAGCGGGAAGGCAATTGAAGCTACAAATTTAGGTATAAAAACTATTGAAACATTGGAAAAGCATGTTCCAAAGATAGTTGATGAGGCCCTTACAAGACATTTTGAAGAGGAAATGGAACAAATAATGGAAAATAAGAAGACAAGCGAAGAGGTTTTGAGTGAGGCTAAGAAAAAAATAACAGAAATAATGTCTGATTTTAAGAAACAGGAAAAAGAGATTGGAAAAGAATTATTAAGTGCGAATATTGAAACAAGGGATGCATTATCAAATTTAGGAAAATGTCCTGTATGCAACAAAGGGGATTTACAAATAAGAAGAGGAAAATTCGGAAGCTTTGCAGCCTGTAACCTGTATCCTAAATGCAAAACAACTTTTTCTTTGCCTTCAAACGCCCTGATAAAGCCGGCACAAAAAATATGTGAAACGTGCAAATACCCAATGGTTATAGCGATAAAGAAGGGAAAAAGGCCGCAGGATTTCTGCATGAATAAAAAATGTCCGAGCAAACATGTTGAAGGGGAAGCTGGAAAAGAAGCAAAAGCCATAGCTAAAGGGAAAATAGAGAAGCAATGTCCTGAATGTAAAGAAGGAAAAATAGTTTTAAGAGGCTCAATATATGGAAAATTTTATGGGTGTGATCAATTTCCTAAATGTAAATATACTGAAAAATTGGTTGAGGGCGATAAAGAAGGCCAATTACAAGACAAAAAATAAAAAATATTAAAAAACAACGTAGCATTCTCTAATATTTATGAAAAGGATTGTGTTTTTTTTGATATTTGGTGTATTAATTCTCTTACTTCCTGCTGTAAGCGCTAAAGAAGGGCATATGAGGCTTTTGGCAGTTACTGAAACAGATTATGGATATAATGGTGGTATTGCAGATCTGTATCTCGAAATAAAGCCAGGCTCTGGAAGAGTTTTTTTAGAAACTTTTCCTCTTACAAAAGTTGATACTCAAATATCGACAAGATTTGCTAAAGAAATCGCATGTGATTTTGCAGATATAGATTGTGGTAAGTTCGATTTTTTCTATACAATAACTGCAGAATCATCAATTATAGCAGGACCATCTGCAGGCGCGGCGATTTCTATTTTAACATTCTCATTGATTAAAAATGTGGATTTTGATGAAGATGTTGCAATGACAGGGACTATCAATTCCGGAGGCTTAATCGGGCCTGTAGGCGGATTAAAAGCGAAAATAGAAGCTGCAAATAAAACAGGGTTGAGAAAAGTCCTGATACCTATAGGCGAGTCATTCGAAGGCATGGTAAATGAAAGCTTTGCAAAAAATGAAACTATAAATGAAAGTTTTTATTTGGGTGTTTTAACAGACAAATATGGAATAGAGATTAAAGAAGTTGCAACTTTGGATGAGGCTATATTTGAATTTACAGGAAAAAGTTTTAGGGAAAAGAAAGCAAATTTGACAATAAGCCAGGACTATAAAGATACAATGAAGATGCTCGCTATTCAGTTATGCTCAAGAAGTACAAGATTAAAAAATGAAATTTTAAATTTTACATTTAAGGATGACAGAATAAAGCAAGCAAGAGAAAATGCAATAAACTTCTCAATTAAGGGCAAGGAAGCATTTGGAGAAAATACATACTATTCGGCTGCAAGCTATTGCTTTGGAGCCAATGTAGAATTTAATTACTTATCCTTTTTGCAATTAAATTTGACAGAAGAGGAAATAATAGAAAAAGTAAATGAATTAGGACTAGAGATAGAAAATTTTGACAGAACAATAGAAGATGAGGAAATAATGACAATAACAGACCTTGAATCCTATATGGTTGTTAAAGAAAGACTGCTAGATGCTTATGATCTTTTGAATCTTATTAATGAAACGATAGATAATAAAAATATGAGTTTGCGCAACTTAGCTTATGCAATGGAGAGAATTAATTCAGCTAGGTTGTGGTCCCAATTTTTTCAAAATACAGGAAAAGAATTTGACTTTAATGATGAAATAATAAAAAATGCATGCATGACAAAGCTTTCTGAAGTAGAGGAGCGTTTGCAATATGTCCAGCTTTATCTTCCCCAGAACCTGGCAAGTACAAGAAAAGAGCTCGGCTATGCCTATAAAGATCTGGAAGAAAGCAATTATGAGCTATGCCTTTTCAAGGCAAGCAAGGCAAAAGCAAATGTCGATGCAATCCTGAGTGTTTTTGGTGTAAGAAAAAATAATGTTGGCAACATAATAAATAATAAGCTGGATGTTGTTGAAAGAAATCTGGTTGAGGAAACTGAAAAAGGAGTCTTTCCTATTCTTGGATATAGTTATTTTGAGTATGCCAATTCTTTGAAAGACTCGGATCCTTTCTCAGCATTGCTTTATTCTGAATATGCACTGGAATTAAGTAATCTGGATATATACTTCAAAAGTGCTGGAAGGAATGGGGCAGATTTGTTTGGGAAGATTGATAAAAAATTATTTGTTGTATTAATAATTGGAATTGTTTTAGGGATTTTTGTATCTAATATCATTGGGAATAGGAAGAAAAAAAGAAGTGTAAAATCAAAGAAAAGAAAATAAGTTATGAGCATAAAACCCCAGCAAAGCTAATGCCTTGCTAGGGAAAAAGAGGTGATAGATTATCGTTAATTACTTAACGATAGTCTAACCATATTGTTACTTGAGAATAGTACTCATATTTAAATTTTTCGTTATTAGGGGCTAAAATGAGATATTTTACATTTCTACTTTTTTTTGTATTTTTATTAATAACTGGTTGCAATATTACTTTAACTGGGAATGTTGCAAATACACAAGATTATTATGAAGATGAAATAAAAATAAATGTTTATTTCTGTCCAAGAGATGACTGTAGCAAAATAATAAGGGATGTTATTGATAATGCAGAAAAATCAGTTCATTGCGCTTTCTTTGATCTGGATTTAGAGGATTTAATCAAGGCAATTGCAAAAAAGAGCCATAACGCAGATGTCAAGGTTGTTGTCGACAATAAAAATTATGACGGCCAGATTAAAGGTCCTGGAATAAAAATTGCAAAATCAAAGCAGTATATGCATAATAAGTTCTGCATTATAGATAATGGCTTGGTTTTGACAGGAAGCATGAACCCAACTAACAATGGGGCAAAATTAAACAATAATAATATAATAATTACCAATTCCAGATTTATTGCAGAAAATTATGAAGACGAGTTTAATGAGTTATGGAATGGTGTATATGCTTCTGGAGATAATGTCAAATATAATAAAATAAACTCTAACAATGTAATAGTGGAAAATTATTTTTGTCCAGAGGATTGTACATTTAAATATGGAGGAGGCATTAATAAAATTATTAATTTGGTAAATAATGCAGAAAAATCAGTAAAAGTTGCTTCTTTTTCTTTTACTCATGAAGAACTAGCAGATGAGTTACTAAAAGCTGACATCAAGGGAGTTGATGTATCTGTTTTAATAGAAAGAAGACAAAGAAATGTGATGAATTCACAATATGAAAGGCTAAGGGACTTTGGAGTTGATATTAAGGTTGATGGGAACAAGTACAATATGCATAATAAGTTTGTAATTATAGATGATAAGATTGTAATAACAGGCAGCCCTAATTACAGCTGGAGTGGAAACAACAGGAATGATGAGAATATGGTGGTTATTTATAATGAAGGTTTAGCTCAGAAGTATGTGGGTGAATTTAACAGACTATTTAGTGAGGGAGAAGTGGTTTAATTTTAGAGATTTCACCTTTTTTTGCCTTTTTGAGGCAATAAAATAGGTATTCCCTGCCTGATAGGGTATTTATGGCTGCATTTGACGCAGACAAGGTTTTTCTTGTCTTTTGTATAGCGCAAATTAGCCCTGCAGATTGGGCATGCTAAGATATCGAATAAGTCCTCTGGAATTGGGTCTTTCATTTTAAATCTGGTTTTCCAAGCAAAAAGCTTAAATATTGAACGAAAGGTTTATATAGTAGTAATGACTTTCCTTTATAAATATTGTTGTTTTATGATTGTTATTTTATAAAGTTGATTTTATGAAAAGGGGGGTGTAGTTTATTAATTTTATGATTAAATTAAACATGGGACTGGGTGATTAAAAATGCCGGAATTAGTCAAGAAATGCCCTGAATGCGGGGGTATAAACTTAAACTGGAATAAAGAACGTGGAGAGATTATTTGTAAAGATTGCGGTTTAGTTATAGAAGAGAAGATGGTTGACTTTACACAAGAATGGAGAGAATTTGACAGCGAAGATGGTGAAAGGAGAAGGGCAGGCGCTCCTATGACTTATACACAGTATGACCATGGCTTAGGTACAGAAGTAGGACAGAAAGCTGATTTGTTTAAGCTAGGTGGAAGGGAAAGAAACAAATTCTTCAGATTAAGGAAATGGCAGTACAGAATTTCTACGGCTATTGAAAGAAACCTTAAATTAGCATTGGCAGAGCTAAAAAGGGTAAGCTCTTTTTTGAAATTGCCAAGATCTGTTGAGGAAGAGAGTGCTAGGATTTATACCTTGGCTGTACAGCGTGGCTTAGTAAGGGGAAGAAGTATGGAAAGCGTGGTAGCAGGAGCTTTATATGCTGCATGCAGAAGGCACGATGTTCCCAGGACACTAGATGAGCTTTCAGAGGCTTCTGGTATAGAGAAGAAAGAGATTGGAAGGACTTACAGATTTGTTACAAGGGAACTAGGCATAACAATATTACCAAGCAATCCAGCAGATTATATTGCAAGGTTTGCTTCTTCATTAAAATTAAGTGCTGAAACTCAGAGCAATTCAATTGAAATTCTTGAGAAGGCACAGAAAGCAGAGCTTACATCTGGCCGCGGTCCTACTGGAATAGCTGCAGCAGCTTTGTATGTTGCTGCTTTATTGCATGGGGAAAAGAGAACCCAAAGAGAAGTTGCAGATGTTGCTGGTGTGACAGAAGTTACAATAAGAAACAGGTACAAGGAACTTCTTGATGAACTGAAGCTTGAGAAAGAAATCAAGAAAAAGAAGAAGGTCAAGAAGAAAAGGTAATTTTTATTATTTTATTTTTGGCATTCTAGGTGGAACACTAATTTTTACAGAATGGCAAATGAAAATTTAACAGAACAGGAATTTAACAGATACGTAAGACATCTAAATTTGCAAGAGGTAGGAATAAAAGGCCAAGAAAAGATTAAGCGTGGCAAGGTGTTAATAATAGGTGTTGGGGGTTTGGGAAGTCCTGCTGCTCTTTATCTGGCTGCTGCCGGTGTAGGGATAATAGGGATTATTGATTTTGATAATGTTGAGGAGACTAATTTGCAAAGGCAGATAATTTATTCTACAAAAAATTTAGGGGCAAGAAAAACAGAATCTGCAAAAAAAGTTATTAATGATTTAAATCCAGATGTTAAAGTGGAAACACATAATGAAAAACTAAATTCAGAGAATGCACTGGAAATAATAAAAAAATATGATGTGGTTATAGACGGCAGTGATAATTTTCCTACTAAATATCTGATTAATGATGCATGTGTTTTATTGAACAAGCCAAATGTTTATGGAAGTGCCACTGGTTTTGATGGGCATGCATCTGTTTTCAATTATAAAAATGGTCCGTGCTATAGATGTTTATTTCCGGAACCTCCAAAACCAGGTTCAGTCTTAAGTTGTGCTGAAGCAGGTGTTCTTGGAGCTTTGCTAGGAGTTATTGGCACGATACAGGCTACAGAAGCGCTTAAGATTATTCTTGGTAAAGGGAATATATTATCTGGAAGGTTTTTGGTCTACAATGCATTAAATATGCAATTTAAAGAGCTGAAATTAAGCAAGAATAAAAATTGTGGGGTTTGCGGAGAAAATCCTAGTATAAAGAAGTTAAAAGAAAATCAAAAAATCATTTCTCCTTAATATGTTGCTTTACTGATTCTTCCCTAATGTTATCTCAATGATGGAAACTCTTATGTCCTTGCCTTCGTCGTTCTTGAACTCTTCGCTGTCTATCTTTATGTCTCTTACGCCTACTGTGCTTTCCAGAAATCTTTTACTCGCAACTTCTGCGACATCTACAGCGCGGCTGATGAACTTTCCACGAGCCTTTATTATTACATTTTCTGCATTCTTGGTTGTAAACTGCATTACTACGCCAGTCACATAGTTCATAAACGGCTTTCCACCAATAAAAATGTTGTTGTCTTCCATATTGCTGACCTCCATGTTATTTTTATGTTGTAGTTATTAGTGTTAATTGTTGTTTGACCATGACCCCACGTTTGTAGCGTATAAAAATGCTTTATTTATAAATATTTCGTAAAACTCTAGTTTACTTTTTTTCAACCCTCACCTTAGAAATCCTGTGGTCTTCTATTTCTTCAATTTTCAATTTAAACTTGTTGTAACTAATTTCGTCACCTTCTTTTGGTATTTTACCGGTGAATTCGAGAATAAATCCGCTTAATGTGTCGTATCCTTTGCCTTTCAATTTCATATTTAATTTTTCATTTACCTCCTCAATATCAATTTTCCCATTAACAATCCAAATATTTTTTCCTATCTTCTTGGTGTTTGGAGCTATAATATCTGTTTCATCCATTATCTCTCCTACAATTTCCTCCAAGACATCTTCTAAAGTAACAAGACCTGTGATAGAGCCATGCTCATCCACTACAATGGCCATATGCTCTTTTCTTTTCTGGAATCGCCTTAATAGGTCGCTAATTTTCTTTACTTCAGGAACAAAGTATGGCTTGTACATAATTTTTCTTATAGCATCATTCTTATTTTTGCCTTGCATATTTTTCATTAAATCCGTAATGTGGACAATCCCTATGATATGCTCTCTATATTTTTCATAAACCGGCATCCTGGTATGCCTTTTTTTTAAAAATATTTTGAATGCATTTTTTATTTTCAATTTGGATTCCAGCATAATCATGTCTTTCCTCGGGGTTGCTATTTCCCCTACGCTTATATCATCAAACTCAAGGATGCTTTTTATCATCTTTTCCTCAATTTCTTTTATAGAGCCTTCTTCTTCTGCTAATTTTATCATACTCATTATCTCTTCTTCTGTTATTGCTTTTTCCTGAGTTTTTATTCCCATAAGCTTGATGAATCTGTTTAGGAATTTATCCAGGATGTTTAGTATAGGGGCTAATATTATGCTTAAATACCATATCGGAGCAGCAACAAGTTGCGAAATTAATTCATTGTTTTTTGCTGCTATTGATTTCGGAGTTATCTCTCCGAAAATTAGAATTAGCAGCGTCATTACTCCTGTTGCAATTGCTATTGCGTAGATTTTGAAAATTTCTATCATGATTGAGGTTGCCATGGCAGCTGCAGCAACGTTAACCAGGTTGTTTCCAATCAAAATTGTTGCAAGCATTCTTTGAGGGTCATCTTTCAGATTTTTTACGAAAACTGCCCCAAACTTTTTCTTGTCAAGCATGTACCTGGCTTTAACTCTTGTTAAGCTAATCAAAGCAACCTCTGATCCAGAGAAAAAGCCCGATAGCAATAGGAGAATTACTAAGATTATGATCTCGATACCTAATACCATCTATATCGTTATTGCTATTTATTTTTTTTTCTATTTAAGGTTTTCTATGCAATACTGTTAAATGGGCAAATTCAATTAAAGAATACCATTTACTTGTTTTCTACTAATTGTATTGTGCAGGAGCAAGGCAGTTTTTTAGAGGCTCTGGTCAAAGCTGTTTTTGCAAGCTCTAAATTTAATTTGTTTACAGAAACATGAAATATTGTGTCACCTTTTTTTATCTGAGCAGCATTGCCTATTGGTTTTCCAAAAGCCCTTTGCATTCCTGTACTAAAGCGGTCTGCACCAGCACCTGCTGCAAGAGGATTTTCTCTTAAAACATGGTGGGGGTAAGGCTTAAGTTTAAGGTGGTAACCAGAAAGGCCCAAGGTAGATTCAAGAATCTTATTAGAGGTCTGCTTTGCGCTTTCCAGGGCATTGTCCCTTATTTGCAAATTATCTTTTGATATAAGCTTTAATGTATATTGAAACCTTTTTTTAGGGCTGCCTAATTCAAAACCCGCTATGCGTATGTTTGGGCTAATTTTTACGTATGACTTTCCTTTGTACTTAGAGGTCCTTGTGTAGGGCCTTTCAATCCTTCTGTATGATACAAATTTTCTTATTCTTGCCATAAAGTTTGAGAACTATGCACAATTTTTAAATGTTTCTACTTATTATTATAATCCTATTATTAGATAATTCAGTAATCTTTATAAAAGATATTAAGTTATTAAAATTACAATGCGAGGGCATAGTCCGCTATGCGAGGGTTAGTGCAAGCGACTCGCAAATTCTTGCGAGCAATTCACTACCTCAAAGCCAAGCGGCTAAGGCGAGCGGCTGCAACCCGCTTATTCATGGGTTCGAGTCCCATCCCTCGCTTATATCTTTACTTTACAAAATGACATTGAAAGTTTATAATACTTTAACCAGGAAAAAAGAATTGTTTAAACCACGTAAAGGGAAGAATGTTAATTTTTTCTGTTGCGGAATTACACCCTACGATTACGCGCATATTGGGCATGCAAAAACTTATGTGCAGTTTGATATTATTGTAAAATATCTAAGGTATAGGGGCTATAAAGTTACTTACCTGCAAAATGTTACAGATATAGATGATAAGATAATACAAAGGGCTCGTGAGAAGAAACAGAAACCAATTGATTTAGCTAGAAAGTTTGAAAAGGAATACTATAAAGATATGAAAGCATTAGGTGTTGATTCTATAGATAAATTTGCGAGAGCAACTGAGCATATTAAAGAAATACAAAAACAGATAAAAACATTAATGGACAAGGATTATGCCTATACTATAGAGAATGATGGTGTATATTTTAACCTTAGTAAAGATCCTGAATACGGGAAATTGTCTGGCAGAAAATCAATAGAGGCAGAAGATGCTGTTTCAAGGATAGATGATAGTGGTAAGAAAAAAAACAAGGGAGATTTTTGTTTATGGAAAAAATCAAAACTAGACGAGCCCTCTTGGGAAGATCCTTGGTTTAATGGTGGAAGACCGGGATGGCATATTGAGGATACTGCCATTAGCGAAAAATTTTTTGGGCAGCAGTATGATGTGCATGGCGGAGCTCGCGATTTAATATTTCCCCACCATGAAGCAGAAATTGCCCAGATGGAATCTGCTTCTGGAAAAAAGCCTTTTGTAAGGTATTGGCTGCATACTGGTTTCTTGAATGTAAAGGGCCAGAAGATGGCCAAATCAGCAGGCAATTTTACCACTATAAAAGATGCATTAAAAAAATATGATCCAAAAGTTTTAAGGTTCTTTTATCTTTCAGCTCATTATAGAAGCCCCATTGACTTTTCTGAAGAATTATTAGAGCAGGCAAAGCACAGCCTCGAAAGACTGGATGATTTTGTAAGAAAAGTAAAGGATAGTAAAGAAAAAGATGACCAGAAATTAATAGAAAAAACAAAAAAAGAATTTCTAAAATATATGGATGATGATTTTGATACCCCAAAAGCTCTTGCTGCAATATTTGATTTTGTTAAAGAAGTGCATAAGAACGGAGGGGGCAAAAAAAGTTGTGATTTAATGCTTGATTTTGATAAAATTTTAGGTGTTTTAGAAACAAAAAAAGAAAAAATTCCAGCCGAAATCAAGAAATTAGTCCAGGAGAGAGAAAAAGCAAGAAAAGAAAAAAATTATGAAAAGGCAGACAAAATAAGGGAAGAAATCAAAAGTAAGGGATATATATTGGAAGATACTGAAAAAGATACTATAGTTAAAAAACAAGATTAATGTAAAATGCTAGAAGACAAGTCAAAAGAAAAGCTGAGAGAGGATATTCAAAAGATTCTTGAAGATATTCAGGAATTAAATAAGGATATAGAAGAAACCGGAGAGGAAATAGAAGAAACAGGAGAAGATGTCGAGGAAATCAAGGATGATGTTGGTGACATCAAGAAAGAGGTCGATGAAACAGGAGAAGATGTCGGAGACATTAAAGAAGACCTTGAAGACATTAAAGAAGATATTGGCACTTTACGAAAGGCAATGTCCAAGGGCAAACAGATATTTTCCAAGGTGGCAACAACGGTATTGCCTGATAAATTTGCTTTTAAGGATATTGCACAGCAAGTTGTTGGAGCTACAATTCTGTCAGCGCCTTTTGCAGTTACTGAAGAAGTCTGGAATCTGGCAAGAAACCTTGATTTGATACACATCATATTTCTAATCTTTATTACTATATTATTTGATGTATTACTATTCAATTACACAAAGTATCAAAATCTGGGAGATAAGAAATTAATGCTGCCGTTAAGAATAACATCATTGATATTTGTGACCTATGTAACAAGTGGTATAGTTTTAACTGTGTTCGGAGTTATTGGAGGGCAAATACAGGATACTTCCTGGGCAATGAAGCTTATCGTAATGGTCGGATTATTTGCAAATATAGGAGCAGGTACTGCTGATTTGATAAAGTAGAAATTTACAATAGAGAAAAATCCAATAATAAACACGCAATAATTTAATTAACATTTAAATTTATAATTTCTAATCAAATATCAACTATGACTTCGTAATCAATTTTCGATTGTTTGTCTAGTGGTTCAAAAACAATTTCTTGTGCATTTGTTGTTGCTACTAAATCTTGTCTTATTTTTTCAAAATCTGCTTTGGAAAGCTTGCCTTTTGCTATCAGCTTTTTAACAGGTTTTTTTAATGACAAATTCTTCTCGGATTTTGCCCTTCTGACATGCTGCAATATGTAGACAAAGAAATCTCCAATTTTTTCTGCTTTTTCGTCAATTAAATTTAATTTTGGCCAGCTTGTAATATGAACACTTTTGCTTTTTTCATGCTTTTTATAATAAAGCTGGTAGAGTTCCTCTGTTATGAAGGGTGTTATTGGAGCCATTAGCTTTATTATTGTCAATAAGCTGTGGTATAATCCGTATTGTGCTGACAATCTTGCCTCTTTGCCCCTTTTGTCTGCATTATAAAGCCTGTCTTTTATTATTTCAAGGTAATTGTCACAAAATTCGTGCCAGAAAAAGTTCTCTGTTTTTCTTGTGACTTCCCCTGTTTTATATTCATTTAAATTCTCTGTTGTTTTTTTAACCAAGGTGCTGAGTTTGGATAATATCCACTTGTCCATTATTTCTAGTTTTTTTGGTTTTTCTAAGTTATAAGTATCCAGATGCATAAATGCAAATTTTGAGGCATTCCAAACTTTTGTGATAAACCTTTTTCCCTCAATTAAGTCTTTTTCCTGGTAAGTTAAGTCCTCACCAAATGTCGCTTTGCCAACCCAATAGCGCACATTATCAACACTATATTTTGATAACAATTCTTCTATCCATATTACATTTCCCTTTGATTTATGCATACCGCGCCCTTTTGAATCCAAGACAAATGTCCCTATTGCAATATCTTTCCATGGAATTTCATTAAAATGAAGATAGGCTTTCAGTATTGTATAAAAAGCCCATGTCCTTATTATATCATGGCTCTGGGGTCTTAAGGACATTGGAAACATTTTTTTGAATTTATCCGGTTTTTCCAGCCATCTTACTGCTATTTCTGGGCTCATTGAAGAAGTCATCCATGTGTCAAAAACATCATATTCAGGAATAAATTCATTGCTTCCACAACCACATGATTTTTTTGGCTTTACATTAGTAGGATCAAGTGGCAGGTCTTTTTTATCTGGAAATATTGCTTTGCTGCATTTTTTGCAATACCAGGCAGGTATAGGAACTCCATAATATCTCTGTCTGCTTATGCACCAGTCCCATGCCAGATTAGTAATCCAATCCTCATACCTTGCTTTGTAAAAACCCGGGTACCAATTTATTTTTCTTCCCTGTTTTATCAATGCGTCCTTGTATTTCAATGTTTTAATGAACCATTGCTTTGTAACTATGAATTCTACTGGCTTATTGCATCTCCAGCAACTTCCAACAGTTTGCTGCAGGTCTTCCTGTTTTATCAGCTTTCCTTCATTATCCAATTCTTCTATGATGACTTTTTTTGCTTCATCTAGGCTTAAACCTTTGAATTTACCGCCCAATTCATTTAGCTTACCCTTTTTTGTTACACAAATCTTTAAAGGAAGATTAAATCTCTTCCACCAGTCTATATCTGTAGTGTCACCAAAAGTACATATCATTACAATTCCAGAGCCGAACTCCATATCAACCTTTTCATCTTCCATAATCGAAACTTTTTGTTTAAACAAAGGAACAATTGCCTTTTTTCCAACCAAATTTCTGTATCTTTTGTCTTTTGGGTGAACAAAAATACCAACACAAGCTGGTAAGAATTCTGGTCTTGTAGTAGCAATCTCTATTTTACTGCCGTCTTCCAAATCAAAATATATATGGTTGAGTTTTGTAGTTCTTGGCAAATCTTCAACTTCTGCTTGTGCTAAGGCTGTTTGATGCTTAGTACACCATATTGTTGGCTCTTTACTCCTGTAACAATTATTTTTTTTGACTTGTTCAAGAAAAGATGTCTGAGAAACTTTTTGCGCTTCTGGATCAATTGTTGTGTATAACAAGGACCAGTCGTAACTATGGCCCAAGGATTTGAATCCTCTTTCAGCATAGGCTTTTTCAACTTTAGCACTTTCTTCCCGGCATAATTTTCTGAATTCAACTCTTGTTGTGCTGTCTTTAGAAATCTTAAATTTTTCTTCAACATATTTTTCAGTTGGCAGCCCATTATTGTCAAAGCATGGTGCAAAATAGACATTGAAACCTTTCATTCTCTTGTACCTTGCAATAATCTCAAACTGAGTATAATGCAAAGCATGTCCAATATGTAAATGGCCTGCAGAAGCATATGGCGGAGGAACATCTATACTGTAAACTGGCTTTTTACTTTTAGTGTCAAATCTATAGATATTTTCTTTTTCCCAGAAGTTTATCCACTTCTTTTCTGACTCTTCTGCATTGTATCGTTTTGGCAATTCCATAGCTTAATAGAAACAAGTTTTGTTTTTAAAGTTTGTGGACACTAGTTACTAAAACAACAAAATTAATAAAACTGAAAATACTACTTCTTGATATGCAGCCTTTTATAATAAAATACCAGCCAAAGAAGACTAATGAAATAATAGGGCAGGATGTTGCGATAAAGAAATTAAAGAATTTTGTAGTTAATTTTAAGAAGCAGAAAAAGAATGCTGCTTTGCTTTACGGACCTTCTGGAGTTGGCAAAACTATAAGTGTTCATGCATTGGCAAATGAGCTTGAGTTGGAGATTCTTGAAGTCAATGCTAGCGATGTTAGGAATGCAGACCAGATTCATTCTTTAGTGGGTTCAGCAGCTGGACAGATGAGCTTGTTTTCTAAAGGGAAAATAATTTTGGTTGATGAGATAGATGGCTTATCTGGTACAAAAGATAGGGGAGGATTACAAGCAATAATAAAGTTAATTAAAAAAAGTTCATTTCCATTAATTCTTACAGCAACAAATCCATGGGATTATAAGTTCAGTAAATTAAGGAGAAAAACGGAAATGATTGAGTTTGCTCCATTGGACTATCTGCCCATATTTGAAATTCTGAAAAAAATTTGTAAAAACGAAAAAATAAAATATGAAGAAATTATATTGAAAGGTCTGGCTAGGAGAGCAGGGAATGATGCAAGGGCCGCAATAAACGATTTGGAAATACTATCCATAGAAACCAAAGAGCTTACAAAGAAAAGTTTGGAAGAACTAGGAGAGAGAAACCAGCAAGACAGTATTTTTAACGCATTATTTAAGATTTTTAAGACTACAGATTTTAATGTAGCTATAGGAGCATTTGATAATGTAAAGGAAAACTTAGATGAGCAATTGTTGTGGCTGGATGAAAACCTGCCTAGAGAATATACCCAGCCAGAAGATCTTGCAGAAGCATATGATAAACTAAGCAAAGCAGATGTTTTTAACAGGAGAATTAAGAGATGGCAGCATTACAGGTTTTTGGTTTATATCAATGCTTTAATAACAGCTGGAATTGCAGTGTCAAAGAAAGAAAAATATAAGGGCCATATACAATACAAACCAACTGGCAAGCTGCTTAAATTATGGTGGGCAAAGCAGAAATCTATGAAGAAAAAGGCAATAGCGGAAAAAATTGCTGAGAGAACACATAGTTCCACTAAAGAGGTTTTAAAGAATACACTGCCTTATTTACAGGTTTCTTTTAAGAAAAAAAAGAATTTTAGAGAAGAATTGATAAATGAGCTGGATTTAAGCAGGGAAGAGGTTGAATGGCTGAGAAAATAATAATTTACCACAACTAAATAATTATTTCTATGATTTTTATTCAAAAACTTTAAATATGAATCACATGAATAAGGCATTGAGGTATTTTAATGGCTTTAAGGGACAGGTGGCCTTCAAGGATCACTTTTATTTATGCTGCTATTGGTTCTGCTGTTGGATTAGGGAATGTGTGGAGATACCCTTATTTAGCCCATAAATTTGGTGGTGGAGCTTTTCTTATTCCTTACTTGATTGTTTTGTTTGTTGCTGGAATTCCTTTGCTGATTCTTGAATTAGCTTTGGGGCAGAAAATACAAAAAGGAGCTGTTAATAGCCTAGCTTCTATAAAAAAGAAACTATCTGGCTTGGGTTGGTGGGCATTATTTACTGCTTTTATAGTAGTCAGCTATTATGTTGTAATAATGTCATGGTCGTTGATTTATTTGTTTGCATCATTTGGTACGCAATGGTCTGAGAGCCCGGAAACGTATTTTTCCAGCAATGTTTTGCAGTTGTCTGAAAGCATAGACTCAATTGGCACCATAGTTCCTGCAGTATTTATTGGATTATTAATAAGCTGGATTCTTATTTATTTTGCTGTGTGGAAAGGTGTAAAAAGTGTCAGTAAGGTTGTTATGTTCACTGTTCCAGCACCTATAATCTTGTTGATAGTATTGTTGATAAGGGCACTTACTCTTGATGGTGCGATGATTGGTATTGCACAATACCTGACACCAGACTTTAATTCTTTGTTTGATTCTGAAGTTTGGATTGCTGCATTTTCTCAAATATTTTTCTCATTAAGTATTGCATTTGGAATCATGATTGCATACTCGAGTTATAATAAAAAAGATTCTGATATAAACAAAAATGCATTTACCATTGGAATTACAAATTCTGCAATTTCAATTTTAGCTGGCTTTGTTGTTTTCGGAACATTGGGATTTATGGCAGAGCAGCAAGGAGTTGCTTTAAACGAGGTTGTCGCATCTGGTCCAATCCTGGCGTTTATTGCATTTCCGAAAGCATTAAGCTTAATGCCTTTTGCTACAGTCTTTGGTGTTTTATTTTTCCTGACTTTATTGACATTAGCAATTGACAGCGCATTTTCTTTAGTAGAAGCAGTAAATATTTCTATCAGGGATAAGACAAAGATGAAGAAGCACTCTATTGCCTTGATTGTATGTACCCTTGGGTTTTTAGCTGGGGTAATATACACAACAAATGCAGGCTCGTATTTGCTTGATATTGTTGACCATTTTGTGGCAAGTATTAATCTTATTGTTATAGGAATCCTTGAATGCGTTGCTGTAGGATGGATTTTTGGCGCTGAAAAAATGAGAGCTTATATAAACAAGGTTTCTGATTTTAAGATAGGAGAATGGTGGAATGCAGCCATAAAGTATATTATACCTATTTCTTTAGCTGTTATACTTGCACTGCAGTTAAAGGCAGAGTTTGTCGAAAACTATGGTGGGTATCCTGACTGGGCAATTTTAATTGGATGGCTTTTTGTTTTAGTGCCGTTGGTTATAGCGTTTTTGATACCGCAGAAAGCTGTAAAAGGAGCATCAGAATAATTTCTCATATAAAAAACAACAAATTTTATAAAATATCAACTAATCTAATGTTTTATGGATAAATTAACTATAGAGGACATGGCTGTTTTCTGTAAGAGGAAAGGTTTTATTTATCCTAATAGCGAGATTTATGGCGGCTTTGCAGGATTCTGGGATTTTGGGCATTTGGGAGTTGAATTAAAGAATAATATCAAAAATGAATGGTGGAAGTTTCATGTTCAGAGCAGGGAAGATATTGTAGGCATGGATGGAAGCATTATTACACATCCAAAAGTATGGGAAGCTTCTGGTCATGTTGATAGTTTTAAGGATGTTATGCTTACATGCTCCAAATGCAAGGAAAAGATCAGGGCAGATCAGTTTATTCAAGAAAAATTGAAGATTAATGTTGAAGGCTATAGTTCAGAAAAAATAAGCAATATTATTGAGAAAAATAAATTAAAATGCCCAAAATGCAACTCTAATTTTGAAGATATTAAAAAATTTAATTTAATGTTTAAGACTAATGTAGGGTCAGAAGAGGATAAGAGTTATGTTGCTTACTTAAGGCCTGAGACTGCGCAGCTAATATTTGCAGATTTCAAACTTGTTGTGGATAATGCAAGATTAAAATTGCCATTTGGTATTGCACAGACAGGCAAGGGCTTTAGGAATGAGATAAGCCCAAGGGATTTTTTATTCAGGTGCCGCGAGTTTGATATGATGGAGATAGAGTATTTTGTGCACCCTGATAAAGCGGAAAAATGCCCTTACATTAATAGCGTTGCTGGTTATGAGTTTACTTTTTACAGTGCAGAAATGCAACAGAAAAATGTAAAACCAAAAAAAATGAAAGTAAAGGATGCTATAAAGAAAAAATTAATAGCAGAATGGCTTGTTTACTGGCTTGCTACAGAACAAAAATGGTTTATGAGTTTAGGGGCTAAAGCTGACAATTTCAGAGTAAGGCAGCATTTGAAAGAGGAAAAGAGCCATTATGCCCTGGACACATGGGATCTTGAATATAATTTTCCTTTTGGGTGGAAAGAACTGCAAGGCATAGCAAACAGGACTGACTTTGACTTAAAGCAGCACATTAAGTTTGCGGGAAAAGACTTAAGCATTTTTGATGAGGAAACAAAGAAAAGAATTATTCCTTATGTAATTGCAGAGCCATCTCTTGGGGTTGAAAGGGCTTTTTTGGTTTTTATGTTTGATGCCTATAATTATGACAAGAAGAGAGAAAATGTTGTTTTAAAATTACACCCAAAATTAGCACCTGTTAAAGTTGCTGTTCTCCCGTTGGTTTCCAACAAACCACAAATTATCAAAAAATCAAGGGAAGTTTATGATTTGCTAAAAGCAGATTTTAATTGTTTATTTGATTCTGGTGGTTCTATTGGGAGAAGATATGCGAGAAATGATGAAATTGGAACACCTTACTGTGTAACTATAGATTTTGATAGCCTAAAAAAGAATGACTGCACTATAAGAGACAGGAACAATACAAAACAAATAAGGGTAAAACTAAAAGACTTAAAAGCGACAATGGGCAAATTAATAAATAATCCATAAATTTTATATATGCTGCTTATTCTCTTTTGAATATGGCGATTAAAGACTTAAAAATAAGGCAAGGTAATGTAGATATTATAGTTGATGTTGTAGATGTTGGAGAGGTACGGGAGTTTGAAAAGTTTGGCAGAACAGGAAGGGTTGCAACTGCAATTGTAAAAGATGAAACTGGTGACATGAAGCTTACTTTATGGAATGAAAATATCGAGAATGTGAAGGCTGGAGATAAGGTTCATATAACCAATGGCTATGTTTCTGAATGGCAGGGAGAACCCCAGCTAACAACAGGAAAATTAGGTAAATTAGAGGTTGTTGGAGAGAGCAAAGAAACTAAAGAAGAAATGACAAAAGGTCCTGATGAAAAAGAAGATAAAAAAATCTACAAGGAATCAGAAAAAAGACTGGAAAAGATTGAAGAAAAGCTGGAAGACAAACCCGTTGATGTAGAAGAAGTCAAGGATGAGTAAGGATTAAGCGAAAGTAATTTAAATTAATTCTAATTCTGAGTTTTAAGGTTTGAGCTCAATGGGGATTTAGAAGCATTTGTTTTTAAACCATAAACGTAGCTCAGACTGAGAAGGTTTGACCTTTTTAGGTGAGGTCTTCGGCTTAGGAGAGCACATAAACTAGAAGTTTAGCTTAATACGCTGAAGACGTAGGTGATTGGTACAGTTTTACTGTCCGACCTAATTCCTGGGTTCAAAAATCTTAGGGATTATTTTCCCTGGATATGGATGTCCCAGCGTCCCCATATTCTATTTTTCTATATAATCCGTCAGATAATACATAAAAAACAATCTTTGTTATTATTCCCATAAGAATATTTTTAACATAAAATTATTTATATAGGCATAATAATTAAAAGAGAAAGAGGTGATAAAATAGAACTTATAAAAGAAATATTAAGGAAGAAGGGACTAGTTATGCAATTTATTTAACAACATATGCTGTTAACTTCCAAAAGAACTTGTTAATAAATTCGAGGCTATGATATTGAACAATAACATGACAGAAATGGAAATAAAACAATAAAGCAATGTGCTTCTTATCAAATTGTTTCCTAACAGATATCTCTTATTTAGTTTATCAGAGCCGTTTTCAATTCCGTTTACCAAAATTGTTAATATGTAAGTTATCTGGACAACATATATGCCAACTATAATCTGGAAATAGTATGTTGGGATTCCATCCCCAAAGATACTGATCAAACCTGCTTGCTGGCCAGTGCCAGCAGTAATAGCTTGCAGTTGCGTTCCTAATTTGCCAAGAATCCCGGTTACCATCGAGGCAATCCCGACGACAATTCCTGCAATAGCAGGTGTCAGGAACTTGATCTGGGAGTTCATATCTGATATTATGTCTGCCATTAAATCTCTCAGCCGTTCATTAACCTTGTGGATTTCTTTTATGTATCTAGAAACATTTGTCAATGCTTGTGCGGCTATAACCGGGCCCTTTTTAATGGATTGTATTAAAATTTTCATAGAACTTTCAATTAAATTTGACGGGAATGTTATCAAGGCACCATGCACTGGATCAAATATTGCTTTTTTGATGCTCATCCCTAATTTGCTTATGTTCATGCTTACAAGTTTAAAAAAAGAGCCAGACACTGTCCCTTCCATTACATTTGCCACTTTACCAAACGCTATTTCTGCAGGCAAGCCATCTCCTAATCTGTTTCCTAATTGAAATAATGCTGATGCAAATTCCAGCTCAAGCTTTTCAGCCCTTTTTCTTATCCTTATTACTTTCTTTGATCTTAATGTGTAAAAAATTCCCAAACCTAAACCAAAGGCTAAAGGTATAGACAGGCTTAGAACAGATGCGCCAAGTCCATACGGGCCTATTAGTTTATTGGTTACAGAGCTTTGCCTGTAACCTAATAAGCAGAATTTCTTGCCGCATACACTTAACAAGTCTTCTGCGCCAAATCCTATATCAGAAAAATTTATAGAATGCAGTAGAATGGGGCTGATACCTAAAAGGAACAATAATGCCCCTATTAAAATGCTAAAGAAAACCGGATTAATTAAAAATTCGAATTTTCCAAATTTCATTATTACATTTTTGTATTTTTTAAGCTCGGGATTTTCTTCTGAGATATCTGTCTGCCCGTAGCCAGTAGGCCTTCTTGATAAAATACTTTTTCCCAAGTAATAGACCATGGCAGGCAATGCTATATTGTATAAAGCAGCTATATAATACCACTGAACACCTTCTATAAAACTTACTATCATAGGCAGTATGACCAAACCCAAAATAGGAAGAATTATGCCCAACATATGCAGCATAGTTATCGGGCTTTGCAGATTATGTGCATAGTGCAGCATCTTTTCGTAAGTTTCACTTAAAATGACATCTAATGATTTGTCCAAAGAATTCAATCTGCGCTGCTCACTTCCCTCATATAAAGATCCTTCAATTAAATGAAATGCTTCAATAAACTCAAAATTCCATTTCTTCCATGTTTCAAGGTATATGTCAAGACTTTCCTTAACACCCACATACTTCTCTGTTTCAACATCCCAAAGCACTTTTTTTAAATCAATACTCAATGGTGCTGCAAGATGATCAGCTGCAAATCCCAATGCATTTTCCAAATTGCTTGTATGCCTCATATAGGTTACAACATAAAATATACACAAAACCATCTGGTTGCTGGCCTTTAAGCGCCAGCTATTTGCAATATATTCTGGTAATTTTCCCAGAGGCATTATTAAAGAAACTCCGATTATAAGGAAGAAAAGAACGAAAAAGACTGATTGTAGAAATAAATATGAAAATAAGGAACCAAATACCATTATAAAAATAGGGGCTAAAAGTGAAAAGGCAGTAACTCCTGAAGGAGTAACATTTAAATGCGCTATATTAATGCTGTCTGCAAGTTTTTTCTCATTCTTCTTGTCTGGACTTATTTTAAGAATTTTCCCACTCAAATTACATGCTTTCTCGTAGAAAGTCAAATGCCCCGGCATAAGTTCTCTCTTAAATTCCTTGTATTCTTTTGATACAACTTTAGGGTTGTAGACTCTTGTTCCAAGTTCTTTCTCTATTTGCCTCTTATAAGTTTCAATCAGTTTCTGCATCCTTTGCTTCTCGGTTTTACTAGGCATTTGAAGAAATAATTTCACCTCTTTTTTTTATTGTTTTTTATTTCATATTCTTTTTCTTTATGGCCGTTTTTAACCATTCATTCCAGTCAAAAAAAATTCTTTTGCTGTCTAAATTTCCAACTTCCTGGTTGATATTATCTGATATTTTATGGAATTCGTCGTTTGCTTGTACAATAAAATCTGCCTCGAGCAAATTTGGCATTTTGGCCTTTTTAGTGGCCTTGAGCAGAGTTTCTTTTATTTTTGCCCTTAACAGTATATTATCCCATATAGCATCCCAGCTTCCCGCCCATTCCTTAACATTGCCAGCTATACTCTTTAAAATCTCGCTCTCTCCATTTATTAATTCATCTGTCGGCTCAAGCTGGTCTGTTCTGCTGTCATATTTCATTAAATCAACAAATCCATTTTCCAATAAAGGATCATTTTCCCAGTGTTTTCTAACTTCTGTTATTTGTGTAACTCTGCGCCATTTATGCAGCCCATCCGGGCTTTTGATTGGATTTGCAACAATGATAATGTCTGTTGCCTTAAAGCTTGTCCTGGGAACTTGTAAGTCATTGACAACCCTGTCAAAAACACCATAAGGACTATCTCCATGGATTGTTCCTGCAACAACATTTGCCAAAGCACCAATCCTCATAGCTTCGTATAATGCCAATGCCTCCTTGCTTCTAATTTCACCAACAATCAAAGCAGAATCTCCCATCCTTAATGTTGTCCTTATGCCTTCTTCAGCAGGCACCTCTGCAGAACCTTTTGTCATTGCTGCAGCCACTTTCATTGGCTGTATATTATAACCTAACTTCCTTAGCGAAACAGTTGGAAGCTCTAAGGTATCTTCAATTGTAATAACACGGTACTTCCTCATTATTTCCACAAGCAGAGATCCTAATAATGATGTTTTTCCTGCAGATCTTGTACCTGCTACAAGCAGTGTTCTGCTGCCATCAACCAAGAAACTCAACAAACCTGCTGCCAAAGGACTTATCATCTTATTATCCATAAATAACGGCAAAGTCCATGGCTTATCCCTATGTCTCCTAAAAGCATAGGCAAGACCATATGGATTTAACGGCTCTCCAACTGCCGCTACACGCGCATTTGCCCCTGTAACATTCAACTCTGTATCTAAGATAGGATTTGCTTCATCCAAGGGTCTTCCGGAAATAAGCCTTAATTTTGTCGCCCATGACTCAGCTTCAGTAGCTGTAGGGATTATGTTTGTCTTACAATCCCCGAAATCCTGGTGCACAATAAACATTGGGGTTTCTCCAATCTGGTTATTTACTGTTATGTCCTGCACTCTTTCATCCTGCAGCAAGACCTCAATTAAGCCAAAGCCTACAGTATAACGGACAAGAATATGTGTTAACTGCTCAAGTTCAGCAGAAGTCATATTTACACCTTTTTGAGCAGCCAATTCATCAATTAAATCCGAACCAACATTAAAAAAAACCTGACGCATTCTTTCAGGGTCTATAAACTCGCTTCTTTTTGGCTTGTGCTCCGACATTATTTTTCTTGCACTATCCAATATTTCATATTTCTCCTCGGTTAATTTGAATTCTGGCGGAACCATATGGTATAGGTATTGGACTGTATCAGGAAGTTCAAATACAGTTATCTCAATATCTTCGTTAACAGTATAACTATCAAGCTCTTTACCATCATGCGGAAAGGTTGCCATGATTTTAGCAAACATAAAATCCGGTCTTATGATTGAAGTAAAGAACTTCCTATAGATTGCCCTATCGCCAACTTTGTGCCCCGCAATATAGGGTTTAGCTAATGAAATCAATTTTGTTTTTTCAAACAATTTTATTATGTAATCTAGGATTCCAACATATTTATTAGAACATTTTAGAAATGCACTATCCAATGATTTTTCTGAACTTATTTTTTCATCTCTTATGATTCTTATTAACTCTACATAAGCCCCTATCGGATCAGATCTTAAGAGGTTGGATATAATGCCCTGCACATCAGAATACCATGCATTAGTCCATCTTGTACATGTTGTATCAGAAAGCAAAGCCGTGTAACTAAAAACATCTTTTCTTTTTACCAGTTTCCTATAAAGTCCAGCTATTTCATTCAAGAGGCTTGTTTGGCTATAATCATATTCATAATTCCTTTTTTGAATAAAAACAATTTTTGTTGCATCCTTGACTTCTGTCAGCATATCACACGCTTTTGACATTACTATAGGATCATCTTCTATGGAAGGAATATGGTGGTAGTCTTCTAAATTAACAGAAAGTATTACGTCATCGCCTTCCCTGATTACATCATATGAAAAGGGTTTTTTGTTGTCGAAAAGTGCCATTTTGTTGATTATTTTTTGTTTTGCTTTAAAATTTCCAGAGCTATTTCTATCAAGTGCGATTTATTCCTGTACTTTTTCTTGTCCTGCAGCTCTTTATCTATCCACTTCAGCAATTCAACATCAATAGTTGCGCTTATTGGCTTTTTCATTTATATGATAAAATATATTTTATAATTTTTGATATATTTACTATACTTTATAATATGACTATATTTAAAGTTTTTGGTTTTTAAAGAAAAATAATGTTACAGAACTAAACCTTATCCAGAAACAATTCAAATTTCTTATCCCTTACTCTTTCCCTGCTTTCATATTTGTGTTTTTTACTTGGCTTTAGGTCAGAAATCTTTAAACTTGATGCTCCGACTTTTCCTTTTATTGCGCTGTAGAAGTTATTAAATGTGTCCTTAAGCTCTTCATCTGTTTTTATGAATAAGGAAATCTTGTCTTTTTTCTGCAGCCCTGCTTTTTTCCTCAATTCTTGTACACGTCTCATTAACTCGCGAACATAACCTTCTGCTTCAAGTTCCTCATCAACATCTTTGTTCAAATAGACAAAGCCATTTTTGAAAGTGCCTTCTATGTACGGTACAGGGACTTTTCTTGTTACAATTAAATGCTCTTTTACAATTTTTACTTTCTCTTTGTCAAGCTTTATTGTGTATTTTCCCTCCTTTTCCAAATGGGATAGAATGGTTTCAGGGCTTTCTGATGTTAATTTTGCTATTATTTGGGGAGCTTTTTTTCCGAAATCAGGTCCTAATTGCGAATAATCTGCTTTAATGCTTAGCTTTATTCCGGGTAATGATTGCTGAACATCAAGTTCTTTAATGTTAGTCTGTTTTTTTATTATTCCTTTTAATGATTCCACGGCTTTTACTGTCTTTTCATTTTTAGTGACTATGACTGCTTCCTGTAACGGCCACCTTACACCAAGCTGTATTTTTTCCCTTAAAGCAAGAATTGTCTGTATAGCCTCACCTGTACTGTCCATCTCCAGTTCAAGCTCTTTGTTAATGGATTTTTCATCATATTTTGGCCATTCAAAATGGTGTATACTTTCTTTTTCCAGATCAAATTGATTTTTTAGATTTTGGTATATTTTTTCTGTTATGTAAGGTGCAATAGGTGCAAACATCTTTAGAACTTCCATAAGCACGTTATATACAGTGTATAAAACAACTTTTTTATCGTCACCAGTGGACTTATCCCTTGTTAATTGTATATATGTCCTGCTTAATTTAAGGAAAAGGTCTTCAATTAATAATGGAACATCATTTAATCTATAGTCTTCAAAAAGCTTTGTGGCTTTTCTTATTGTGGAATTTAATTTTGAAAAAATATAGTTTTCTTCTGTTGAAAAACGGTCTTTTCTTATCTTTAGGTCAACAGGGTTCGTGTTTGAATTATTTGCAAGGTCAATTAAATAATTGTGCAAATTCCACAAAACTGTAAGGTTTCTATGCTTGACTTTCATACCATCAAAATTATAATTCAGGTCTAAACCTGCATTTGTCCCGCCTAGGGTATAATACCTAAATGTATCTGCTCCGTATTTTTCAATCACCTCTTCCGGGAGTATATAATTTTCAAGACTCTTTGACATCTTCCTGCCCATAGCATCATTTACAAAGCCATGCATATAGGCAGCATTAAAGCTCCGTTTTCCCATTGACAGCATGGACGCGATATGCAATAGATTAAACCAGCCCCTGACCTGGTCCTTGCCTTCTAAAATAAAATCAGGGGGAAAATATTTCTTAAAATTGTCCTTGTTCGCAGGAAAATCCAAAGAATTCCAGGAAACAGTGCCTGCATCCACCCATACATCAAGAATGTCCGGAACACGCTTGTATTTTTTGCCGTCTTTTTCTATTATAATTTCATCAATCCATGGAATATGCGGCTCTTCCACCTTTTTTCCTGAAAGCTCTTCCAGCTCCTTGACAGAGCCAATAACAATATAGTCATCAGGATTGTCAATATTCTTCCATATCGGAATCGGTGTCCCCCAATAACGCTGTTTAGAAATTGAATTGTCCCTTAAGTTTTCCAGCCATGAGTTGAATGCGTTATAGCCTGCTTTAGGAACCCACTTTATTTTATTATTTTCCCTGATAAGATCTTTCTTGATGTCCTCTACTTTGAAAAACCATTGTTTTGTCGTCCTAAAAATTACAGGATGATGGCTCCTTTGGCCGTGTGGATACTCATGCTCCACTTGTGTCTGGGCAACCAAAGCACCTTTTTTTTCCAAATCTTTTGTAAATGATTGATTATCTTTAAGGGCATGCCTTCCTGCAAATATGCCCATTTCATCGCTATACACTCCATTTTCCTTTACAAGGTTCCATGCGGGGATGTTATTCCTATGGCCTACTTCATAATCTTCCGGGCCGCATCCAGGAGCCATATGGACCAAACCTGAACCAGAACTTGTATCAACATACTCTTCGCTTAAAACAACCGTATGGGTTTTTGGATGCTCTTTCTTTATCTTATCATAATGTTCCTTTAATTCATCATAAAAAGGATGCACATATTCTGTCCCTTCCAGTTTCTTTCCCTTGAATTCTTCAACTATTTGGAATTTTTTTCCAGCAACTGATGATATAAAAGCAGACGCAAGGGCTTTTGCAACAATCCAGTATTCACTGCCAACTTTGCATTTGACATAATCAAATTCAGGATGCACCATTATTCCCAAATTAAATGCTATAGTCCATGGAGTGGTTGTCCAGATTATTAGGTATTCCTTTTCCTTACCCTTAACTTTCATCCTTACAAATATTGATTTATCTTTTATGGTTTTATATTCGAGCTCGTGCTTTGCCAATGCTGTCTGGTGCCTCCAGTCCCAGGCCATTGACCTCAATCCCTCGTACAATCGCTTTTTTTCATGTACCTTTTTCACCAACCACCATTCACCATCAATAAATTCTTTTTTTACCGATTGATATGCATTTTCAAAATCCATCCATACGCCTAACCTCTGGAAGTCAGCATTCATTATCTTCATGTTTTTTATGCTTAAATTTTTGCAGGTCCTGACAAACTTAGCCACACCAAACTTTTCTATCTCCTCTTTTTTCTTTATGCCTAACTCTTTCTCAGCAGCATTTTCTGTTGGAAGACCATGCATGTCATATCCTGCACGGTCCAGTACTTCCAGGCCCCGCATTCTTTTGTACCTCAATATCATATCTTTCAGGGATTTATTCCATGCTGTTCCTAAATGCACTTTTCCAGAAGTATATGGGGGGCCATCGAGAAAATAGAACTTCTTTTTGCCCCTGCCCTTTTCTTTGGCTTTTTCATATATTCTTCTATCTTTCCAAAACTTTAAAATTTCAGGTTCTTGTTTTAACGGTTCGTATTTCTGCATTTTAATCTTTGCAATCATAAGAGGCAATAGGCCTTTTTTAAATGTTTTACTTATTTTTTATTTGTTTCTTGTTCTTAAGTGCAGTATCTTTAGTCAGTCTGACAAATATATTGCTCAGGTTAAGGAGTATATTCTTCTGCCGGTTATAGATTTCTTTGAGTTTTTCATGCTTGGTTTCAAAGTCTTGCTGCAGTAAAATCCTTGTGTCTAGGCTAAGCATGTTTTTGTCTAATAAGCTTGTATGCAGATTCTCAAGCCTTTCAATTCTATCTTTTAGGGAATTCAGCTCCGAGACTATTATGTTTATACTACTATGTTTGTGCTGCATTATATTTTTTATTGCCTTGCTTACTATGTTTTTGTCTTTAATAACTGTACCAGACATTAACCAGCTGACATTATAACTAAGGCTGCTTAGCCTTTCTTTGATATCCTGTTTTTCCTTTATTTCAGAAATAAGCAGTCTGAGATGCATGAAGGCATCATTACCAATATGTATGGAATTTTTTGGAGCAAAGAAATTATCTTTTTCCAGCTCCTCAAAAACAATGTCATATTCATAAAGCTCTTCTAAATCTTTTTTTATCTCTTCAAAGCTTTTACTTTCAAATTTTGCATTACTTAAATTTTTTATATAATCACTTATATTAATTATTACCACCTTTTTTTATCTTTTCTATTGTAACACGGACTATTTCATTTTCTTTAAGATTCAGAATTTTGATTATTTCCGGAGGTATATTGATGCCTAAGCTTGTTCCGGTCTTTCTTATATACCTTATGAAGTCCTCTTTTCCCTTCATAAGATAAAATAAGATTAAATAATATATAAAGATTATGGTTTTAGAAAGCTGTGTTTAAAATCTCCTTCTAGTCGGATTGCCATTGGTTCGCTTTTTGTTTCTTCGGCATTAAGAGCTGACATCCCCATAAGGGACATCCCCCCGTCAGCTTAGATTTCAAATAGATAAGAAAGCTCACAAATTGATGGCAACCTACATTTTAAACACAGCCGATTTAGAAATATCCTTCCAGTTTGGTCTGTTCTTTTGTTTCGAGCAAATCTTCTTTTGTGTAGCCTAAAACATTAAAGATTCTTTCAACAGCAGGAACAACCTGGTTGTTTATGTAGTAATCTGCATCGTAATTGTTTTCTTTGACTTCTTCAGGTAGTTTAGAACGATTTCTTATTATATCGCTTCCCTGTAAAACAACAAACCTTATCATAGATCCGGGGCCAACATTTACTCCCTGATTTTTCAGTCTTTGCGCAACTGCTACATGAGGGCCGCGAGAGTCATACTCAGAAATTTCTTTCTGCAGCTGTGTGTGTATTACCACTTTCTCTAGAGGTATTTTCTTGTTCCTCAAATCATCAATAGTTTTCTTAACATACTCCAGGGCTTTTTTGTTGTCGCGCTCTTTTAATATGATTTCCAGGACTTTTTCCTGCACTTCTTTTGCAATCATTGACCAGTTTCTTCTTACACTTTCAAAACCTTTAATTTTTAGCATTCCATTTTCATCAAGAAGAGCATATTTTTTCTTTGCTCCGTAAGCACCTACTTTCGCTGATACAAATATGCCGGATGGGTAAAAACCTTCAAATTCAAGCTCCATTAGTCCAGGAAGTTCCTGATTGATTTTTTCTGAAAAAGTTTCAGCGTCCTGTTTTGTTTTTTCATCCAGTGTTAAAAAGACGCTGTCTGTATCTGAATATAGCACTCTAAATCCGGATTTTTGTGCTTTTTCTATGACCTCCTTTATGTAATGCCTGCCAAATGCTGTGGTAGCTTGCGCACATTCCAAAGAATACCATCTGGCAGCAAAAAATCCCAGATAGCCGTAAAAAGAATTTGCAAGGAGCTTGAGACTATTTTGTCTTGCATCCAGTATTGCAAACTTCTCGTCTATTTGGTCCTTTATTATCTCCTTAATCCTTGTTCTGCGGGTTATCAAATCCTCTATTAAGGTCGGTATAAAACCTTTCTTTTTATTGCAAAACCAGATTTTTTTATTATCTTCTAAAGGCACTAATTTTGCTTCTTCTGCGCAACAATCGCAGTTAATTGTTCCAGGGCTTATGTTATGGGACCCTACAATTGTAGGGTATAGGCTGCGGTAGTCAAAAACAACTATGTTATCATATAAACCAGGCTTTGGCTCAAAAACAAAAGCACCCTTGTATGTCTGCAATCTTCTTTTCATGATCTCATCATTTGAGGGCTTATTAGGAGCTATTTCATTAAAGTTAGGAGCCTGCCTTAGCAAATACCATTCAACTAATTGCGAAAAGCCCATCCTGTTTACATCGTATATGGTGAGGCCTGTTATCTTGACCATCTCGCTTATTGCGGGCATTAGTTTTTCAGCAAGATTATAAGATAGTCTAGCGTCATTTAAGTTGTACTCACAGAACTCTTTGAGTTCTGTTTCATTGTCCCATGCTTTTGAAAGCTCATTTAAATCCACATCATGCTTTTTTTCACCGAGAAGTTCAGAAGCAACAGCATTCAAATTGTATGTTTCTGTTTTCAATGTTCCGGATATTATCTTCCTTATAAACTTAAAAATATCAAGGTGTGTAATTCCCATAATCTGTGCTGTGGTAACTTTTCCTTTGCTGACTTTTAATTCTGAAAAATCAAGCCCCAAATCAAGCTTAGTCTTGTATTTGACAGCCCTTGTTTTTATGTACGGAAGATCAAAACCGTCAGAGAAATATCCTGTCAAAATATCCGGCTTGTAGTTTTCAATTACTTCTTTAAACTTCTCTATTAGTTCTGCCTCACTGTCAACAAATTCCACATAGTCAAGATCTGTCTTAAAGCGCTTCCATACAAATACTTTTTGGAAGTCTTTTGCATAGAGCGAGAGCATTATTATAGGGTTTTTTTCCGGAGCAATCTCCTTGTAAAGAGGCGTATATGTCTCTATGTCAATAGAGAGAATCCTGGGCTTTAGGAAAGTTTCAGTACCAAAAGGTTCTATTTTATCTGCTTTGAAAGCAGGCACTTTCAGATTTTGAGTGCCAAAGGTTCCTTCAACCTCGTATAATGTTAATGGAATTATGTTTTTATCTATCAGGAATCTTCTTGCAAACAGTATATCATTTTCGTTTATTGATTCTATGCTGCTTAGATTTCTTAATTCATTGCTTATAACAGGAACATCTCTTGGAAGTTTTGTAAAAACTTTTACTGCATCTACATCCTTGCCAAAATATTTCTTTTTTACTGCCTCTACTTTTGTTATTGCGTATGTTTGATTATTTCTTGTGATTTTGAAGTTCTCTAATTGTTCTATTATGTTGGAGCCTTTTTTGGGTATAACATAAAAATATGGCTCAAAGTCTTCATAAAGAATGCATATCTGCTTGTTGTCAATAGTTCTTCCAAATAAATGGATTACTGGCTTTTCATCTATAACTTTATACATCACATCCAAAGGAAAGAATCTTATTTTGTCCCCCATACTTGTAAGGTAAGGTTTTTGGATATATAAAGGTTGGTGGTTTTTTGTATGGTTCGCGATAGATTTATATACAAACAATTAAACTTTCCCTTTATGGACCACGATGAAGAGGACTGGAAAAAGCAGATTGAGAAATTTAAGATTGTCCAAAGATGCCCTAAATGCGGGAAGTTAAGTTTAAAATTTGCAGAAGGAAAAATTAAGTGCTCTGATTGTGGTTTTGAGCAAAATGTGGGTGAGATTAAATGAGAATAAATAAAGAGCAAAGAGTAGGAGTTTTTGTAGATGTGCAGAATCTTTATTATTCTGCAAAAAATTTGTATAAGGCAAAAGTTAATTTTGCGCAGGTTCTTAGGGGAGCTGTAAATGGAAGAAAATTGGTCAGGGCTATGGCATATGTAATAAAAGCCGATATTAAGGAAGAAAAAAATTTCTTTGATGCCTTGGAAAAAATAGGCTATGAAGTAAAAACAAAAGATTTGCAGACATTTGCCGGTGGCGCAAAAAAAGGAGACTGGGATATTGGAATATCAATGGATATAATTGAATTAGCAAACAAGCTGGATACAATAATTTTAGTAAGTGGAGATGGTGATTTTGTGCCCTTGGTGCAGCATTTGAGGCGTGCAATGGGCTGCAGAATAGAAGTGATGGCTATTGGTCCGAGCAGTTCTGGCAAATTAAGAGAGGAAGCAGATGAGTTTATAGATATTGACAGAAACAAGGCCAAATTTCTTATTAAATACTAATATACTGTTACTTTTAAGTGGTGAAAAATAGAAAGATTTATAAAGGGGGAAATGCATAAAATCTGTATCTTAACCTTGTAATAAGGCTTATCAAAATGTACAAAAGACATGATATTTGGGATGAGGGTAAATGGGACATTCATAGTACTAGTGGTACTGGGGGTGACTATGCAGGCCATAGTTCTAAAGGGTCTCAGGAGGATTACCACAAAAATGATGAGTATAATGCTAATAAGCCAGAAGAGGATAAAGTTAATAAGGATTACAAATCTATGAAAAAGGAGGACGAAGATAAAAAGAAAGAAAAAGAAAATGAAGAGAAAGAAAAAACTATAGCGGATGCGGTAGAGCAGGAAGAGAAATACCAGAAAAAAGAACAAGAGGAAAAAGACTTCAATAGCATTACAAAAGATATTCAAAATAATAATATCGAAACTGGAACTGATAAAGATAAAAATATGAAAAAGAAGAAAAATAAATCCATAGAAGAAGCAATTAAAGAGGCAATAAGGGAGGAAAAAGAAATAGTGCATGTTGATTAAAATGTACCTGAATCCATTTACACCAGGATATGAAGTTCTGAGCAAGAGCGGTTACAGCATAGACTCCCATGGCAGCTTAAGCAATACAGCTGCTTATCTTATCACTAATGATTTTCCCGACTATGCAGGAATGTTTTACAGCCCTACTGAGCATGAAATGATAACTTCAATAAAATACGGGAATTTTGAGCAGGATTACAGCAATTTAAGGGAAATACAGCAATCCTTAAACAATCCGCAAATCGAGTTTTATATTCCACAGAGTTTTGATGCTGGAGATGGTGTTGGAAAACAGAATGTACCAATTTTACCTAATCTAAAAGAGAAGTTTATAGACAAATTACATAAGGAAGCAAAAAGAGAGATTGAAAACGCTCAAAAACAAATTAAGGGCAAAAGAGTAAGGATAGAATTTGAAGATATCTTATTATTAAGGAAAAGAAAAAGAACTGTTGTTATTGAAAATCAATAAAAACATATTTATATTTCTAAATTATCTTTTTGATTATGGAGAGTAAAAAACTATTTTTACTTATCGTTTCTGTTTTAATGGTGCTGACCATACCTTTTATTATTTATGGGTATAATTTTAATTCTGTGGCTTTTGATGAAAGTTTATACAAGAAAGAATTTTCAAAATATAATGTTTATACAAAATTGAAAAATTATGATATTGAAATTATCAATAATGATGTTTTGAATTATTTGAAAAATGTGAAAAATAATAATTTAATTAAAAATGATTTCTTTAATGAAAGAGAAAAAACTCATTTACTGGATGTAAAAATTCTGATTTCAAAAGTTTTGTCCATATATTATTTTTCTGTAATTTTATTTTTATTACTTTTTATTTTATTGATTTTTTTGATTAACTTTAATTTTAAAAAAATTGCAAAAAGATTATTAATTATTCTTGCTGTTGGATCTTTTTTGACTTTATTAGACGCTGTTTTGTTTTTTATTTTATCTAATCTTAACTTTAATTTTGTTTTTGATTTGTTTCATGAGAGTTTTTTTAATTTTGGAACTTATACCTTTGATCCTGCTTATGAGAAGATTGTTATCTTGTATCCCCAGAATTTATTTTTTGATTTCTTAATTAGGATAATGTACAATACAATTTTGTCGTCTATAGGCATATTATTTTTTTCCATAATTTTTCTTTTTGCATTTTTTAAATCAAACTTTTTAAAATTTTTTCAAAAATTTCCGACGATAATAATAAAAAACAGAAAGCTTTAAATACTTCTTTTAAAATAAATAATTTTTGATAAAATAGTTTATTTCAAAAAAATGAGGGAATTTGGTCAGCATCTGACAATTGACGCATCGTCTTGTAACGGGAAAAAATTGACTTCTCAAAGCCGAGTTTACGATATTCTTAATAATCTTCCTGGAAAATTAGGTATGATCAAGATGACATTACCGCATGTTGTAAAGTGGTTAGACCCAGGAGCAACTATTGAAGGAATTTCAGGCTTTGTTATGATAGCAGAATCTCATATAAGTATACATACTTTTCCAGAAAAAGATTATGTCTTTATTGATGTTTTTTCGTGTAAGGGATTTGATGTTGATAATGCAGTTAAGTTATTAGTAAGTGCTTTTGAAGCGAAAAAACACACCAAGAAAGTTATAAAGAGGGGAATAGACTTTCCAAGAAGCCATTCTGGTCATATATACGCGACACCAGAACAACTGGCAACTCCTTAATTAAAATAATTTTTCTTCTTATTTGACAATAGCGAAACTTATAAAAACTTTATAATTCAACTTTATCACACATGGATATTATTAACGATATCTGTACTGGCAAAAAGGAAATTATTGATTGTATAAAAAAACATGGTTCTGTACGCGAGCACAATTACTGGTTCTTTTATAATCAGCAGAATAGCTATGCAAAAATATTTTTTTTTAAATTTAAAGATGGGGGAATAGTCTCCATAAGGTATAAAAGCGGAATATGGGAGTTGATTGGAGGGGTGCTTGCTCCAGAGAAAAAAAGATTGGAACTGTTTAATGATTTCTTGGATTATGTGCTGTTGACTAAAAAGGATAAGAAGGTGTTTGTATTTGTTCCAGAAAAATTCTGGAATGGAATCAACAACATGCTAAAAGAATCAGATAAATACAGAATTACCAAAGCTCCAATAATTTATTATAACCCTGTTTTCAATATGAAAAAATGGGACAAGGAATTAAAAGGCAAAGAATGGAAGAAACTGAGGAACATTAAAAATAAATTTCTGAAATCCTATAATGTGGAGTTTATTCCGTCAAAGGAAATAAAGAAAGAAAAACTAAGGGACGTAGTCCTTAAATGGAGGAAAAGCAGGACCAATATGGAAAAGACTTACTATACGGAAATGTATCTTAATTTCATAAAAAATGATTTTGAGGAAACAGACATGGCCAGAAGCGTTGTCGTGAATAATATACCATCCGGTATAACTGCTGGATGGAAAATACCAAACAGCAATAATTATTATTCTGCTATTGGATTATATAACTATAAATATCCTGGTTTGGGAGAGGTAGCCAATATTGATGATTTAACTCAGATAAAAAAGAAAGGATATGAATATGCGGATTTTGGCGATTCTACAGAGTCTTTGCTACGATTCAAAAAGAAGTTTGGACCTGAAAGCTTTTATAGAACTTATTGGTTTCATATCGTAAGAAAATGAACTACATTAAATTTCCAAATAATTTTGGTGAGCTGGAAGACGAGTTATCTAATTATGATGATTCCAAGGCTGTTATCTTACCAATATCTTATGAGAAGACAACTACTTACATAAAAGGAACTGCAAAAGGGCCAAGAGCAATACTAGACGCATCTAGGAATATGGAGCTTTATGATGAGGAACTGAATAAAAACATATGTGATGTTGGAATTTGTACACTGAATGAATTGAGCATTGAGGAAGAACCAGAATTGATGGTTGATATTGTTTATAAGAATGTTAAAAAAATAATTGATGATAAAAAATTTCCTGTTGCTATTGGTGGTGAACATTCAATAACTGTTGGCTGTGTTCGGGCATTTGTTGAAAGCTATGAGGATTTTTCTATTTTGCAGTTAGATGCACACACTGATCTAAGGGAAGAATATGGTGGGGCTAAATTCAGCCATGCATGCACGATAAAAAGATGCCTTGATGTATGTAAAAATATTATCCAGGTTGGAGTAAGAAGCTTGGATTATGAGGAAGCAGTTTTTACAAAGAAAAACAAACAGGAAATTTTTTGGGCAAAAGATCTTTTTTATAATGACGAATGGATGGAAAATGCAATCTCAAAGCTGTCAAAGAACGTTTACATTACGCTTGATTTGGATGTGTTTGATCCATCTATTATGCCTTCTACAGGAACGCCAGAACCAGGTGGTTTATTGTATTACCAGGCACTTAAATTTCTGAAGAAAGTATTTGAAGAAAGAAATGTTGTTGGTTTTGATGTTGTTGAATTATGCCCTAATGAAAATGATGTTAGTTCTGATTTTACTGCATCTAAAATTTTGTATAAGATGATTGGTTATAAGTTTGATAAAAAATAAAAAAGTAGTTTCAATAATAAAAATTCAATAAAAAAATGATTCCAATGAAAATTAAAAAATCAATAATTAAACTAATTAATAAATCCAATAATAAATAAAAAATAAAAATTTATTAAAAATAATTATAAAAATTTAAATAATAGTTCTAACATTGTTTTAATTAAAGGGGTGCATTCAAATTTGAAGGTAATATCTGATGTTGTTAAGCATCAAAAAAAGATAAAAAAGGGAATTAAAAAGTATGGTCATTTTGCAGAGCATAATTATCTGCATTATTTATATAATGAAACTAGGTGGGACAAAAATATTTTCTTCGATTTTGGTAATGGTAAGTGCTTACTTGTACAATTTGATAAAGACAATAATGTCTGGAGTCTTTTTCCCAATGGAATATTGGCTCCAGAAAGCGAGAGACTTGATTTACTATTAGAGGCCACAAATTACATTCTAAAGAAACAAAAAGCCAAAAAATTTGTTATTGAGGTTTCTGAAGATCTGAAAAAAAAGCTTTTAAATAAATTTAAAATAAAAAACAGCTTTAGAGCCTGCAATTATACTGAAATTCTTTATTGGCCAACGTACAATATGGACTTATGGAATTCAAGGCTCAAAGGCAGCAAGTGGAAAAAATTAAGAAATATCAAAAACAGATTCTATAAGAAGAACAAAGTAAGTGTAAGAAACAGCAAGGATATTCCTAAGGAAAAACTTAAAAGAATATTGTCAAGCTGGCTGAAAAAAAGAAAGGATAATGACAGGGTTGACAAGGATTATTATTTTAATTTGATTGATAATAATTTTAAGGGTTTGGATATGGCAAAAACATTGTGTGTCAATGGAAAGCCCCGCACTATAACTGCAGGCTGGAAAATACCAAACAGCAACAATTATTATTCTTCCATAGGCATACTTGATTACTCTTGTCCAGGATTAGGGGAAGTAGCAAATATTGACGATCTTAACAGGCTTAAGAGAGAAGGTTATGATTATGTTGATTTTGGAGGTTCAGATAAGGTTTTGCTTTACTTTAAAAAGAAGTTCAGGCCTGAGAAGATTTATAAAACCTACACATTCTCAATAGTAAGAAGATAGATGATAAGATTTGTTTATCCCTGACTGGTTAAAGCCGCTATATCCTTAATGAAATTTATCATTCCATTAATGGCATCAAGTATGTTCCAGTCATTCTTTATAAGAAAAATCAGGAATATTATGGCAAGTATAAATATTATAAAATTGAATATCCCCTTAAATAATGCCCTTTTATTTAGTTTTTCCATTTTGTTTATTCTATTTAGCAAGTTTATAAATTTTTTTACTTTTTCTAATTTCAGTGACGGAAAACCGAAATGTTTATATAAATACAATTATGGGTTAAATGATAAAAAAGAGGTAGATGAGAATGGCAAAGGATGAGCCTTATGATCTTATGCCCCACAGGGAGATTGTTGAATTAAAGAAACAGATACAGGAATTAAGGTCAAAAAGAGATGAAACTTCTTCTGACGAGCTATTGGATTCTATAAATGCTTTGACAAAAAGCATGGATGCTATGCTAAAATTATTTAGTGAGGCAGCTGAAGAACTTAAGGTTGAAGGAAATGGTGGTACAGATATGACTTCTATAAGTAAAAAACTTGATAAAATTATAGAGCAAAACAGGGCAATTACAGAAATGATTGGGAATCTTGCTGGAAAACGAGAAAAACTACTGCTGCATAAACCAATCCCTAGACCAGATTTTCAACCTCCTCAAGGGCTAAGTCCTAATTCTCAACAGCCCCTAAGGTTTGAACCACAGGTTAATGAACCAAAACTTCCAGAACTTGATGAGTTACCACCATCTCAGCAGTTTGATCAGCCACCAAGGCCTCAACAACAAGGACCAGTTGCAATGCCAAGCGTTCCATTTTCCAGTATTAAAGAGCCTAAGAAAAAAGGCCTGTTTGGAAGATTAAAAAAGTAAAAATGCAAAATATTTCTTTGGATCATATAAATCCATCAGATTTGAAAAATTTTTTAAGGAAGCTTTGCATAGTGAGCAGCAGACATGTGAGAGAGGATAAGTACTTAGGAACAGCAACTAAAGAAATGTTAAGGGCAAGGGTTCAAGAACTTGAAAAAGAGCTGCGGCAAATAAGAGAAGAAAAAGACAGTACATTAAAAGAAAACAGAGACAAGATTAATGAATTGAGTATTGATTTGTTGTCTATAAAAACAAAAATAAATGAACTACTGCAAGCTAAAAAAGAGAAGGAGATGAGGGTGAAAAATTTGGAGATAAAACTAAGGAAAAACAGTAGCTAGATATCTCTTCCCATCAATGTATTCCTGTTGTTTAATCTTGCACGCTTGCTTGCTTCTTCTATCAGCTTTTCAACTTTTTTATTTAATGCCTCATAAAAATCTTCTGATACGCTTAATGTCTTGCCGTCAACTTTGGCATGATTCTTTACCTGCGACCTTACAACCAAGCTTGTTCCCATTAAAATCACCTATTATTAGTTTTTATTTATGCGCAAACCAGAACCGTAATTTGTTTTTTTCTTTTTTATCTAAACAACAGAATCCATATCTGATGAATTGAATAACCTCATTTTCTGCCAGTTTCTTTGCCAGTGGCTCTGCAAGGCCCTTAATTAATTTTTTGTCAGGCATTAAGACTTCTGTTTTGACTAAATCTTTTTGCTTTGGCAACCAATGAATAATTAAATCCCCGCTTTTTTTGAATTGTTTATACTCTAGAGAATGGAAAACTAACTTGCGTCCTTTTTTCTTAAAATTCAAGCAATCCATTAGCCTGTATAATCTTCCATTTTTAAATTTCTTAAAATCATCTTTCTCAATATAGAACTTGTCTTTTACTTTGAATTCCCTAACTTGTTCTTTCGCATCCGGATGCAGTTTTAATTTTACAGTCTGTTCAGGAGCTTTCTCTATCTTTATTTCTTTAATATCATGAATGAAAAAATATCTATTAGCTTTTGCATCTAAAATCCTTTTGTTGTGCACAATAAGATCGTCCCATGTAAGAGTAGATTCTGCTTTTGTGATTCCAGTGGATAAAACAAAATTTTTTATTGCTTTTGGTAGAAAACCGCGGCGCTTTAATGCGACTATTGTTGTTAAGGAAGGATCATCCCAGCCTATTAGCTTCTTTTTCTTTATTAAATCCCTTATGACTCTTCCAGAGCTCTCTACACCTTCTAAATTAAAACGTGCAAATTCATAGATTTTTGTCTGCTTAAAGCCAAGTGTATTCTGAATATAATTTTGTAATTCATTCCTTAATTCAAATTCTTTTGTTCTTAGCCTGTGGGTAACTTCTTCTATGCCATCCATCGCCGCATTCTGAAAATCATAAGTCGGCCATACATGGTATTTTTTTCCCTGCCTTGCGTGCTTGTGGTTTATTACCCTAAGTAAAGCAGGGTCTCTCATTGTGGTGTTTTCATGCTGCATGTAGCCTTTAAGCCTCAGAACCATTTTACCTTCTTTTGCTTTGAATAATTCATCAAACCTTTTGAGATGCTCTTCTTCTAGCAAATAGCGGCATGTACATTCTTTGCCCTCAAACCTGTCTTTCTTTATCTTTTCCTGGGAGCATGTGCATAAGTATGCAAAACCTTTTTCCACCATTTTCTTAGCCAGATTATAGAATTCTTCCATGTGGTCAGATGCATAATCTACTACGTCTGGCTTTATTCCCAGCCATTCATAATTTTTTAGATCTATTTTATAGAATTCTTTGTCAATAAGTTTTGGGTTGGTATCCTCAAACCTTAAAATAAATTTTCCATTATATTTTTTTGCAAGTTCATAATTAAGAAAAATTGCTTTTGCATGCCCCATATGGGGATATTTGCTCGGTTCAGGAGGAAATGCAGTAACAACTTGTTCATTTTCCTCAATGTCAAAAACAGAGAAAATATCTTTTTTTTCCTTTACAGTTTCCTTAAATGAATATTTTTCAAGCTCTTTTTTTTGTTTCTCTAAATTTAAAGAATTAACTTCATCAACTATTTTTTTTATTTCTTTGCTTAATTTCTTTGTGTCCTTCTTAAGCTCTGGATTTTCAGCAAGAACCTTGCCTATAATTGCGCCTATGTGCGCCTTTCCTTTGTATTTTACTGCATTTTGTAAAGCGTATTTTAATATGAGTTCTTTCATTTTTAACTATATCCCTTTTTTATTTATATTATTTAAAAATGAAAGCTACGAACGTTAGTGAGTATGCTTTCATAATATAATTAATGATAGTATAACTTATTTAAATATATACCTCAACATTTAAATAATCTGCCTATTATCTTTTGAATATGGCCAGCAACTTACTTAGGAAAAATAGTTTTGGCATAATTATTCTGATTATTGTAGTTTTATTAATACTCTCAGGATTATATGCTGAATGGCTCTGGTTTGATTCATTGAAGTATCTTTCTGTTTTCAAGACTGTGCTTTTTTCAAAAATAGCATTAGGGGCTGTAGTTTTTCTTGTGTTCTTGGTATTTTTACTGATAAACTTCATTGTACTCAAGCAGAAAGCAAATATCACCAATAAAAAAATATACCTGAGTGTTACAGTTGTTGTTTCACTGCTTGCAGGATTTGCCGCAAGTACATACTGGTTTGTTGTGTTAAGATTCCTTAATTATGTTAATTTTGGATTTGTTGATCCGATTTTCAAGAATGATATTGGTTTTTATATCTTTGTTCTGCCTTTTTACAGATTTGTATTAAATGTGTTGCTTTTCGTGCTGATAGCAGTCCTTGTCATGTCAGCAGTTGCTTATCTATTTACAATTAAAACAAAAAAAGCTCCTAAGGCGGATGTTAAGGAAGGGATTCCTAAGGGGGGAATGCCTTTTGGTTTTGAGCAGCCTTTTCAGCAAATTAAAATAGAGGTTCCAAAAAAAGGAAGAACACATTTAGCTTTTTTAGCTGGTTTGCTTTTGATAATCTTTGCAGCATTCTTTTATCTTAGGAGATACTCTATTTTGTTTTCTTCACAGGGAGCAGTTTTCGGAGCAGGCTATACTGATATTGTAATCACTCTTCCGCTATACACAATTTTATCAGTTCTTGCATTAATAACCGCGTTTATAGCATTTGCTTATATTTATAATCAGAACATTAAATTGTTTATTGGAAGCATCGCATTAATTTTTGTGGTGTCTTTTGGAGGAGGTCTTGTAGCAGGCATAGTGCAGGGTCTGTATGTCCAGCCGAATGAGTATAACCTTGAAGATCCTTACATAAAGCAAAACATCAAACATACATTGTTTGCGTATGGCCTTACTAATGTTTATACAAGGGATTTCCCAGTAACTTACGACCTTACTATTGATGATATTAACAATAACAGGGCAACCATAGATAATGTAAGGTTATGGGACTGGAGGCCTTTATTAACAACAAACAAACAGATACAGCTTTTTAGAACATATTATGAGTTTCTTGATGTAGATGTTGACAGGTATACACTTGATAATAAACTCAGGCAGCTGATGATTTCTCCTAGAGAATTAGATCAGAATCAACTGGCTACTAAAGCAAAAACATGGGTTAATGAAAAATTGGTGTATACACATGGGTATGGAGCAGTTGTAAGCCCTGTTAATAAGGTAAGTAAGGGGGGTCTTCCAGAGCTGTTTGTTAAGGATATTCCTCCAAAAACAGAGTATGATGAACTAAAAATCACACAGCCAAGAATCTATTTTGGCGAGCAGTCAAATGATTTTATTGTTGTCAACACAAAAGCAAATGAATTTGATTATCCTCTTGGTAATGAGAATGTGTTTACCTCTTATGAAGGTAAAGATGGGGTTCAGCTTTCAAATATACTAAAAAAAGCTATTTTCTCAGTTAAACTTGGTTCTGTTAACCTATTTGTGTCAAGCGCTGTTACTCCGGAAAGTAAAGTGCTGCTTAGAAGGAATATTGTTGAAAGGGCAGCTGCTTTAGCCCCTTTCCTTGAATATGACAATGATCCTTATGTTGTTATTAATGAAGGCAAATTGTTCTGGATAATAGATACATACACAACATCAGACAACTTCCCATACAGCGAGAATATTGTTGGTATCAACTACATTAGAAATGCGGTTAAAGTTGTTGTAGATGCTTACAATGGGAATATAGACTTTTATATTGTGGATGGGGAAGATCCTTTAATACAAAATTATGCAAAAATTTTCCCAGAGCTGTTTAAGGATTTTGAAGATATGCCTGATGGCTTAAAAGAGCATATTAGATACCCAGAAGATTTAATGAGAGTGCAAATGGAGATTTATGGCACATATCATATGAAAGATCCACAAGTTTTCTATAACAGGGAAGATGTCTGGAGAACTCCAAATGAAATTTATAGGAGCAATGAGATTGAGCTTAGACCATATTATATTGTTCTTAAGCTTCCTGATGCAGAAAAAGAAGGATTCTTTTTAATCACGCCATTAATTCCTCGTGGAAAAGAGAATATGATTGCATGGTTTGTGGCTCATTCAGATCCTGAAGAATATGGCAAATTAGAAGTGTTTAGGCTGAGCAAACAGGAGCTTACTTACGGCTCAATGCAGATAGAGGCAAGAATAGACCAGGATACTGAAATTTCTCAATTGTTGACATTGTGGGATCAGCAGGGCTCTGAAGTGATAAGGGGAAACCTTATAACAATACCAATAGAACAAAGTTTTCTTTACATTGAGCCAGTTTACTTGAAAGCTTCTGCCAGTGGAGCCTTACCGCAACTCAAAAGAGTTATTGTTGCTTATGAAGATAAACTGACAATGCAGGAAACTCTTGAAGAAGCACTTGAAGTTATTTTCAAAGGAAAGGTAGAGAAAGTTAAGGGAAAAATTTCTATTCCTGAAACATTATCTGAAAAATTCAAAACAGCTTCAGAATTGTATGAAGAAGCACAGGAAGCTTTAACCAAAGGAGACTTTGCAGAATACGCTGAAAAAATAGAAGAACTTGGCAGAATTCTTGAGGAGGGTTGAATAGAGGTTTGGGTACGTTTACTTAATAACGAATAGAAAACTATTTAAACAAGCTATGCAGAAATATTGTTAACAAAGACTAAGGGGTTTATATTCTTAAATAAAATAGGGGTTAATATGGGGAGAAAAATTACGGTAATTCCTAGAGCACCTGTTGGAAGGATTTTAATGAAAGCAGGAGCTAAAAGAGTTTCAGCAGATTCTGTTGATGTTTTTACAGAGATTCTTACAGAAAAGACAGAGAGTATAGCTACACAGGCAGCTAGAATAGCAAAACATTCAGAAAGAAAAACTGTTAATGAGGGAGATGTAAGGTTAGCTGCTAAGCAATAATGTAATTTCTCGTCGATAAAATAAGATTAAACGAAAACAGCGAAAAACTTTGTTTTTCTGGTCTTCGAAATTTTTCAAATTTCGAAAACTTTATAAACAACTCTATATACTACAAACTATATTCCAAAAAACAAATTTTACAAAGATAATATCTCTGGGGTGCAATAAATGGATAATAAAGAAATTTTCAATGTCTTTTTCAGGGAAAAGCCAGCTATGATGCTGGTGGAATTAAAAAACGCAAAATCTGAAATTTATGCATCTTCTTTGGCAAAGTGTGTTGACTGCACATATTCTCATGTTGTTAAAATCCTGCAGGAAATGGAAAAATCAGGCTTGATAAATTTTGAAAAGCAGGGAAGATTGAAACTGCTTACATTAACAAAAACAGGTTTTGAGATTGCTGACCATATTGACGGGATAAGGATTAAGTTATAAAGAAATATTTTCAAACAATCTCTTCCATCGCTCTTTTTTCTAAAATAACTTTTGTTTTGTTAATGAACTCTTCTTCCATGTCTGTAGGTATTAAGGCGCCAGCAGCATATGCATGTCCGCCAGCTTCGCAGTTTGGCATATCTTTTGTTATTTCTGAAATAATTTGCTTTAGGTCCATTCCATTATTAATGCCGCACATTCTTAATGAAACTTTTGTTGTTCCGTCTATTAACTGCGCCATTGACATTATGAATTTTTCCTGGACATTGTTTGACTTTGATAAAATAGAGGCTAATGTTCCAATTAAGGTTGACCTTATTTGATCCTGTGCGTTTATTATTACATAACCATTTCCCTTTGTTACAAAACTGCTGGTTTTATTTTCATCATACCACTTTAAAGATTTTATAATTTCCCGTTTATAATCACTCATTAGACAAATAGCCTTTCTCTTTATTTTTTTGTCTCCTAAACAAGCTCCAATACCTAATGATGCTTTATCTAATCTTCCGCATGCATTAAGCAGTGTTGCAAATTCTTTTGCGTCCTTTGTAGGGCTTTCTTCCTTTTCTTCTTTTAAAATATAAACATTGCCAAGAACATCATCTGGATTTTTTTCATTGAGTCTTTTTAGTATAACTCCGGTTACAAGATTTTTCATTTCCTCCTTACTTAAATGAGTAACTTTTTTCCATTCCTTTCCATGTTTTGGGTTTATTCCGATTTGCTGCAGAAATTGTATTGCTCCTGATTCAGAGCCTGTAACACCCGGGATAAAAGGGTCTGTGCAATACTCCAAAACTTTGTGCAGTGGTTTTGTTTGAGCCCCGAATAACCTTAAACCCCTAATAACCTTAATCTTCCCTTTCTCAACAGCAGTTTCTAAAATTTCATTGTTTATCCTGTCAAAACCATTATGTTCCTGCATATCTCCAATAGCACCTATAATTGCTATATGTGCAAATTCCTCCATCTTTTTGTTAAAACAGCAAGCAAATAAATAAACAATGCCAGCACCTGAAACTTCTTTGCCAGCATCAATTCCGAATTTATGGGGGTTTACAAAGAAAACATTATTTTTGGTATCTATTTTTTCAGGTTTGTGATGATCAAAGATAAAGACTTTCTTACCCTTAAATTTTTCTTCGATGCCTGTTATTGCCCCTGAACCTATATCAGTAAATACATAATATTTGTAGGGTTCCCTTGCCAACTCTTCTAATACCTCTTTTTTTATCTGCTGAATAATTGAAATAGAATACTTTCTATTGTCATTATTTAGGCATTTGACCATTATAGAAGCAGCGCTTAGGCCATCAGCGTCCAGATGGCTCACAATTCTTATAACCTCTTCCCTGTCAATTTTTTTAAATTCATCCACAGCTTTTTTTATATCTTCCTTGAACAGCTCATAAGAATCCATTTTAAAAATTTAAGAAACAAGGTTGTATTTATGTGTTTTGATTTCTAAGTTCCAAACCTTCTTTCTCTGGTTTTAAAGTCCTCTATTATAGCAACTAAATCTTGTTTTGTAAATTCCGGCCATAACTTATCTATGAAGAAGAGCTCTGCATAAGCCATCTGAAATAAAAGAAAATTGCTTATTCTTTTTTCCCCACCAGGCCTTATTAATATATCAACATCATCAGGAAGATAAAGATTTTCCTTAATAATGCTTTCATCAATATCTTTAATTTCTTTGCTTATAATTTTCTTAAAAGAATCAACTATTTCACTTCTTGCACCGTAAGCTAATGCCAAATTCAATTTATAATTTCCATAATCCTTTGTCATTTCCATGACCTCATTCATAGATTTCTGCATATCCTCGGGGAACATAGAAATCCTTCCGATAAAACTTATCTTAACCTTATTGTCATGTATTGTCTTGTCTTTTTTGAAATCTCCAATTCTCTTCCTAAATAGATTAAACAAATAATCAACTTCTTTTTTGCTTCTTTTAAAATTCTCAGTAGAAAAACAATATAACGTGACTTCCTTGATTCCCAGCTCCACACACCATTTCAATAATTCCTTTATCTTATTAAAGCCTTTCTCATGTCCCATGAATTTAGGAATCCCTAATTTTTCAGCATATCTTCTGTTGCCGTCAAGAATTATTGCTATATGTTCTGGATTGTTTTGAGTCATTTTTTATTTTGAATAACTTTGATTGGTTTTTATATTTTATGTATATTATTTGTAAAAATTTAATCATTAGTATAAATTTATATATTTAAGCACTTTAATTATTTATAATGAAATACAACATCAGAGCTGCATTATGGCTGAGCCTTGTTATTTTTGTAATTTTTTTGCTGCAGAAATTAATTCCCAGCTTTACTGATTTGTTTATTCTTGACAGCAGATTGGTTTTTCTTAGAATCTGGACTTTATTGACTGCTATATTCCTGCATTCCGGGATTGTACATCTGCTTTACAACTTATTTGCATTAGCATTATTTGGAAGTATTTTGGAGAATATAATCGGGAGCAAAAAGTTTTTGATTTTGTTTTTTATTTCTGGGTTGGCTGCAAGTTTTATGAGTCTGCCATTTTACACTCGCGTCTTAGGTGCTTCAGGTGCTATTTTCGGAATTTTAGGGATGTTGGGTATGTTAAGGCCAAAACTTACAGTGTGGCTTTATCACCTTCCAATGCCTATGATAGTTGCTTTGTTTGTGTGGGGGATTGGAGATATAATCGGAATTTATGCGCCAACAGGAACTGCAAATATTGCACATCTTGCTGGTCTGGGTGTTGGATTAGTTGCTGGAATCTATTATAAAAAACAATTTAGGGAAATGAAAAGGAGAGAAAGAGATGTTCATATTGATGAAGAAAAGGCAAGGGAATGGGAAAAGAGTTTTTAATTTTTATTTTACACAAACTTTTTAAACATTATTCTAAAACATTAGAGCTATGAAAGTTAAAATCAATAAAGAACTGATAGAACATGTTGCAGAAGTCGCAAGACTAAAGCTTACAGATACGGAGATAGAAAAATTCTCAAAAGAGCTTAAGGAGGTTATTGAAGCTTTCTCAAAGCTGGATAAAGTTGCTACAAAAGGTATTGAGACCAGTTTGCAGGCTGTAGAATTAAAAAATATGTTAAGGAAAGATGAAAAAGAAGATTCATTTACTCAGGAAGAAGCCTTAAGCCTAACTGAAAATAAAAAGGATGGTTACTTTAAAGGACCAAAAGCAGTTTAGAAAAGGGGTGAAAAATGAGAATATATTCAATAATTTTGATAGTAAGTATAATTGTATTAGCTGGTTGCAGTGCAAATAATAATGGAGGTAATAATATGAATCCAACAGCAGTTTTTGATACATCTATGGGAGAATTTAAAGTAGAACTATTTGAAGATAAAAGCCCTATTACAGCAGGCAATTTTAAAAAATTAGTGCAAGAAGGATTTTATGATGGAACAAAGTTTCATCGAGTAATTAAAGGATTTATGAATCAAGGTGGCGACCCACTTACTAAAGATGATTCTCAACAATCACGATGGGGAACTGGTAATCCAGGTTATGCTATAAAAGACGAGTTTATTGAAGGGCTAAGTAATGTAAGAGGAACAATTTCTATGGCAAATTCTGGACCTAATAGTGGCGGAAGTCAATTTTTCCTAAATGTCGCGGATAATATCCAATTAGACTGGGATAAACCTCCAGCTCAAAGCAAACATCCTGTTTTTGGTAAGGTAACTGAAGGGATGAATATAGTTGATGCTATTAACAATGTACAAACAGTTCCAGAAGATAGACCTCTGGAAGATGTTGTAATAAACAAAATAACAATAGAATAAGATGCAAGAATTTATTCAAAAAATAAAAAACAATGAAATCAATATAGTAGAACATACTGAAAAAGTTATTGCTGAATGCAAAAAAATAAACAAGGAATACAATTACTTAAATGTTATTTCTGATAACTTGGCTTTGGAACAAGCAAAAGATCTGCATAAAAAAATAAAAAACAATGATAAGAGTATTAAAAATAAAAAATTATTAGGAATTGCTGTTTCTGTCAAAGATAATATCTGCGTAAAAAATGTAGAAAGCACAGCTGGAAGCAGGATTCTTAAAGGATACAAACCATTGTTTGATGCTACTGTAATTCAAAAGGTAAAAGATGCTGGTGGTATAATAATAGGAAAAACCAGTCAGGATGAGTTTGGTTTTGGCAGCTTTTCTGTTAATGTTGGCCCGGGTTTTAAAGTTCCTAAAAATCCATTTGACAAGGAAAGAAGCTGTGGTGGTAGTAGTGGAGGAGCTGCTGGATTAAGCCAAAAAGCATCATTTCCTCATGTTGCTTTAGGTGAGAGTACTGGTGGCAGTATAGCTGAGCCAGCTTCTTTTTGCGGTGTATTTGGTTTGTGCCCTACATATGGCCGTGTGAGCAGATACGGCTTAATTGACTATGCAAATAGTTTAGATAAAATAGGGCCTTTAGGGAAGAATACTTATGATATTGCATCATTATTGGAAACAATTTCGGGTTTTGACAATAACGAGAGTACAACAATAAATAAACCCATTGATAATTATACAGAATTTGTAAACAATGATAAAAATAATAAATTAAAAATCGGTATTATTAAAGAATCATTTGACGATATTGATGATAAAATAAATAAAAAAATGCAGGAAGGAATTAAAAAATTGGAAGATTCTGGCGCTAAAATACAGGAAATTTCTTTAAAGTTACCAATAGAACATGGTTTATCTACTTATTATATATTGGCAACCTCTGAAGCTTCCACAAACCTGGCAAAATACTGTGGAATGAGGTATGGAATTAGCGATAAATTAGAAGGAAATTTTAATGAATATTTTACTAAAGTAAGGAGCCATGATTTAGGCCAGGAAGCAAAAAGAAGAATTATTTTGGGAACGTTTGCAAGAATGTCTGGTTACAGAGATGCTTATTATATCAAAGCAACAAAAGTCAGGGCAAAGATTGTTAATGAATACAAGAAAATGTTTAAGAAATTTGATGTATTAATAAGTCCTACTGCTCCAATATTACCACCTAAGTTTTCTGAGATTGAAAAATTGAGTCCGTTGCAGCAGTATATGATGGACATAATGACAGTTTCTCCAAATGTAGCTGGGCTGCCGCATATGAATATACCTGTTGGTTTTGAAAATAACCTACCAGTTGGAATGTTGATGATATCAGACCATTTGCAGGAAAGCAAACTGGTGCAGTTAGGGAGTGTTATGGAGAATAATTAATTCTAATTCAAATTTTTACTTCTTTTCTTCATCATCAAAGAAGCATACAGATTCATTCTCATTTACATATGTATATGCTGAATGTGCAGCTACAACACCTTCTGCAACTCCGGTTATGGCTTGCTTAAATCCTGAATCTACTACATCACCGGCTGCAAAAACTCCATTTACATTTGTCTTGCTTTCTCTGTCTGTTATTATTTCTTTCTTCTGGTTGATTTTGACTCCTAGTTTAACTGCTAAGTCAGAAAGAGGTATATGTCCTATTGCGCCAAAAATACCATTCAATGCCAATTCTTTGCTTCCATTATAGGCCTTATCTAAAGTAACCTTATTTACCATTTTATCTCCTAGGATTTCAGTAACATTAGTGTTTGTTATAACCTCTATTTTCTCGTTTTTTTCAATTAATTTAGCGTTGATGGGTTCAGACCTTACCTTATCTTTCCTGTAGATTATGTAAACTTTTTTTGCATTTTGTGCTAATAACAAGGCCTCTTTAGCTGCACTATCAGAACCTCCAATGACAGCAAGAATCTTGTCTTTGTATAATGCGCCATCGCATAGTGCACAATAATGAACGCCTTTGCTTTTGAATTCTTCAGCACCTTTCATTGGCAGCTCGCGCCATTTAGCTCCGGTTGCGAAAATTATGGTTTTTGTATGATACTTTGATTTTTCAGTTTTGACTATGAAACAGTTTAGTTTCTTGCGTTTACTTATTTCTACAGCTTTTTCTTCCTTTATTTCAATATTATATCCTTTAGCATGTTGTTCAAGTTTTTCAGCTAGTTCCTGTCCTGTAAGGTGCTTAAATCCTGGATAATTTTCAACAGTATCTGTTAATGTTATTACACCTCCAATAGGAAGCTCTGAACCTGAAGTTGTTCCTAGAACAATAGTCTTTAAGTTTAGTCTTCCTGCATACATTGCAGCAGCTAAACCAGTAACTCCTGCACCAATTATAAGAGTATCATACATCTCTTTCATTTTGATTATTCCAATAACACAAAAACAATACTATTAATACTTTTTGTTTATAATTCATAAAGTTTTTATATTAAAAGAAGATTAATCTATATAAAATTATAGAGGTGATGATAATGGAAATAGAAGGAGAAACATGCCCTAATTGTGAAAAAGATCCATGTGAATGTGGCTAAGCTACTTAGTAGTTTTTAACAGCTAAGTATATTTTAATTTTTTAGATTTTATTGTAAATATTTCTTACTAATATAGCATCTCTTTCAATATTGGGGCTTTCACTTATGGCAACACCTTTTACTTTAAAGTCTTTTAGTGCCTTGATAAGCTCTTTATACTTAAGGTCTGATTCTTTTAAATTTAAATGATGTTTTTCACCTTTTTGGCTATAATCTATTCCGGTAATATGGATGTGCATGTTTTCAAGGCCCTTTTTACCTAGTTTTTTTTCAATTTGTTGCATAATGCTGCAGAATTTTTTGTAGGAATTATACTTTCCACTGCTTCTTGCATGAACATGGGCAAAATCAATGCATGGCATTACATTATCAAATTCCTGACTTAGTTTTAATATTTCATCAATATTGCCGAACTGTGAGCCTTTTCCTGTTGTTTCTGGCCTTATCCATATTTTATTTCCTTCATGCTTTAAAGTCCTGCTTATCTCTTTTATTGCTTCTCTTATTTTTTTGTAAGTTTCCTCTCTTGTACTTTTCTGATAAAATCCGGAATGGAAAGTAACTGACCAGGCACCGCACAGATTTGCAATTCTTGCAGAGTTTAAAATCCTGGAAATTGAAGCTTTTAGTTTTGCTTTCTCCAAGGAATTTAGGTTTATGAAATACGGAGCATGACATGTCAAAACAATTTTGTTTTTTTCAGCAGCTTTTTTTACTTCAGGGGCTTTTTGTTTTGTTATGTTGATGCTTCTAACAAACTCCAGTTCCATTGCATCTAACTCTAAATTTCTTACTTCTTCAATACCCTCCTCTGTTCCACTACCTTTTGCGCTTATTGGAATTCCTGCTGTGCCGAATAGAAGATTGTCCATTTCTTTGTTTTTATAATCAGAATAAATATAAATTTTTCCTTATTGGCATCAAAACATTTAAATAATAAGAAACATTTTTAGAAATTAATAAAATTAAATTTGGAGGATAAAATAAAATGGCAGAACCAACAGTAAGGGTTTATTCAACTTCCAGTTGCCCTTGGTGTAAAAAACTGAAAGAATTTTTGAATGAGAAGAATATAAAGTTCGAGAATATTGATGTTGGAGAAGATCAAAAGGCTGCAGAAGAGATGGTAAAGAAATCAGGCCAGATGGGTGTGCCTGTAGCAGAAATCAATGGAAAGATAATAGTCGGATTTGACAAGGAGGCTATAGAGAAGGCTCTTGCTTGATATTAATTTTGATAGAAAGTAAATTCTAAAACTAAAAACTTTTAAAAACATACAACTATTGCTCTTCCTACTATAAAATTATGAAAATGAACTTAAAAGAAGATGCCTTAAAGTTACATAAGGAAAACAAAGGAAAGTTAGGCGTTAAGTCAAAAGTAGAGGTTAAGACAAAAAAGGACTTAAGCTTAGTTTATACTCCTGGTGTTGCAGAGGTCTGCAAGGAAATAGCTGCAAATAAAAGCAGCATTTATGATTATACAATGAAATCTAATTCTGTTGCTGTTGTTACAGATGGAAGTGCTGTGCTTGGTTTAGGAAACATAGGGGCAGAGGCTTCATTACCTGTAATGGAAGGCAAATGCGTTCTTTTTAAAGAACTTGCAGATATAGATGCTTTTCCAATCTGTGTTAAAAGCCAGAATGATGATGAGATTATAAATATAGTAAAAAATATAGCGCCTGGTTTTGGAGGAATTAATCTGGAGGATATAAATGCTCCAAGATGCTTTAAGATAGAGAAAGCACTACTTGACATTGGAATTCCTGTTATGCATGATGACCAGCATGGAACTGCTATAGTTGTTTTGGCTGCTTTGATTAATGCTGCAAAAGTTGTTGGCAAGAATATAGAAGAACTAAAGGTTGTTATAAATGGTGCAGGAGCTGCAGGCACTGCAGTAACTAAATTATTATTATGCGTTGGTATTGATAAAAAAATATGCACTAAAGTGAAAAATATTATTCTTTGTGATAGCAAAGGCGCAATTTACCATTGCAGGGATGATTTAAATGAAATAAAGAAAATAATGGCAACAATAACAAATACGAAGTGCGCTGATGAAAAATATGATCCAGGAAATGAGAAATGCAGAAAATGCATTAGAGGCAGCTTAAAAGATGCTTTAGCTGGGGCAGATGTTTTTGTTGGTGTTTCTATAGCAAATATATTAACAAAAGACATGATAAAAACAATGAATAAAAATCCAATAGTCTTTGCAATGGCTAATCCAGTTCCAGAGATAATGCCAAATGATGCCAAGGAAGCTGGTGCAGCTGTTGTAGGAACCGGAAGAAGTGATTTTCCAAACCAGATCAATAATTCTTTAGGCTTTCCCGGTGTATTTAGAGGAGCTTTAGATGTGAAATCAACCAAAATAAACAATGAAATGAAAATAGCTGCGGCAAATGCTTTGGCCAGCTGCATAAAACCAACAAAAGATAATATATTGGCTTACACTCTGGATAAGAATGTAGTTCATAAAGTTTCTGAAGCTGTAGCAAAAACTGCAAAAGAGACAGGAGTTTGCCGGGAAAATTAAAGGTAAGTTTAAATTCTTTCTAATGTCAAGAATATATAATTATATTGGTTATTTGCGTCTCTTTCATGCTCTTCATATGCTGTTTCTTTCCATTCCTCAACTTTATATTCGGGAAAGAATGCATTACCTTCAAAATCCGCATCTATTAATGTCAGATACATCTTATTTGCCTCAGGGAGAAATTCTTTGTATATCTGAGAACCGCCTATGACCATTACTTCCTCATAGTTTTCAGTAGCTTTTAATGCCTCTTCTATTGAATGCACAACAACACAATCTTCAGCTTTATAATTTTTATCGCGGGTAATTATTATATTTGTTCTGTTGGATAATGGTTTTCCTATTGATTCAAATGTCTTTCTTCCCATAATGACTGGTTTTCCCGTGGTTAGCTCTTTGAAATGATTCATATCCGCAGGCAGTTTCCAGGGAAGAGAATTATTCTTACCAATAACCTTGTTTTTTCCCATTGCAGCAATAATTGAGATTATCATTTTGGTTATTTTTTCATTATTATTGA
>CEPX01069953.1_pt1 | contig 78274 bp, 99 predicted proteins | sample 361361 | NCBI WGS metagenome assembly CEPX01 (sample SAMEA2619974, study PRJEB7988) | marine metagenome | biome: marine biome (ENVO:00000447); feature: mesopelagic zone (ENVO:00000213) & marine oxygen minimum zone (ENVO:01000065); material: "saline water (ENVO:00002010), including plankton...
CCATATTCTGAGAAAGGAGAATGTCCTCTTCTATTTTGTCGTTTAGGTGCATTAATAAAAGGTATATCTAATTTTTGACACCTATCAACCAATGCATCTGAGCTCTTGCGACCAAGAGATTCCATCATCCTTTCAATATCTCCATTATATTCTCCATGTAATGCTATAATTTGATCATCACTCAATCCATTATTCCTTCCTCCAGACTGTCTTAATTTATATCCTGCATTTCTCCATCTACCACGTATTGTTACAAAACTAACTGAACGTCCAGGAAATTCTTCTATAAATCGTTTACAGGCTGTTGAAGTACTTCCTTTAGTATCCTTATACAATCTCAAAATATATCTCTCTTGTTCTAGTGTGAATCTCATAAACTATGAATTTTAATGAATTTTATAAATTTAAGCATTTTCTTCCCGAAACTCTTAAAAACCCCAATTTTCTTCTTGTGTTATCCAGGGTTTACTAAAATGTCATCCGCAAAACTAAGAAATGCCTACAAAAAAATCACCGAGAAAAGGAAGTTTGCAATTTTGGCCGAGAAAAAGAGCCAAGAAATTTTTGCCTAGAGTAAACTGGAATGTGATTAATTCTGGAAAGAATTTGAAAGGTTTTATTTGTTATAAAGCTGGGATGAAATCCATTTCTGTAAGGGACAATACTCCAAATTCAATGACAAAAGGAAAGAATATTGTTATCTCTGCGACAATACTTGAATGCCCTTCAATGAAGATTTTTTCCATAAGATTCTACAAAAATAATGGGAAAATAAAAGAGGTTCTTGCAGAAAATTTCGATAAAGAATTAAAGAAAAAGATTAAGGTCCCAAAAGCTAAAAAAAAGGTTAATTTTGAAAATATAAAAGATTTTGATGATATACGATTAATAGTTTATTCCCAAGTAAAAAAAACTAAAATAAAAAAAACCCCTGATTTAAGCGAAGTGGGACTTTCTGGAAGTGTTGAAGATAAAATTAATTTCGTTAAAGAGAACTTAAACAAAGAAATTTCTGTTTTAGATGTTTTTGATAAAGGGGAATTAGTTGATCTTAGAGGTTTGACAAAAGGTAAAGGTCTTGTTGGACCTGTAAAAAGATTTGGGATTACTCTAAAATCTCACAAGTCAGAAAAAGGAAGAAGACGTCCAGGAAGTCTTGGGCCGTGGCATCCTGCAAGAGTTACATTCAGAGCTCCACAAGCAGGACAATTAGGAATGTTTACAAGAGTAATTTATAACAATAAGATAATTGACCTCGGAAAATCAGAAAATAAATTCATTAATGTGAAAAATTTTGGAAATGTAAAAACAGATTATATTATTGTTCAAGGAAGTATTCAAGGTCCTGCAAAAAGACAATTATTAATTACATCTCCATTAAGAAAAAGTAAAAAACAAATAAAAAAGAATTTTGAATTTATAGAGGTAATAAAATGAAATCAAATATCTTAAGTATTGAAGGTAAAAAAATTAAAGAAATTGAATTACCAAAATGTTTTTCTCAAGAAATCAGAGAAGATATAGTTTCAAGAGTTTTAGAAGCTAAAAAAACAAAGCAACCATATGGACCTTCACCTGTTGCAGGAAATCAATATTCAGCTAGTGGGAAAATACAACATAGAAGACATGTATGGAAAACCCATTATGGTAAAGGTATTTCAAGAATTCCAAGAAAAATAATGTCTCGAAGAGGTTCTCAATTCATATGGGTTGGCGCTACAATTCCTGGTGCGACAGGTGGAAGAAGAGCACACCCTCCAAAAGTTATCTCAATGCTAGATAAAAAGAAAATAAACAAAAAAGAAATGGAAATTGCATTGGTTTCTGCACTAAGTGCAACTGCGAATAAAAAAGAGGTAAGAAAAAAATACGAAAGATTAAATGATGAAAAAATAGATCTAAAAAATCTTCCTTTTATTGTTGAATCAAAAATTGTTTCTTTGAAAGCAAAAGAGCTTCTTGAAAGTTTCAAAAAAATCTTTAATGAAGAATTATTTGATATTTTATTAAAAAAGAGAAAGATAAGAAGTGGCAAAGGGAAATTGCGAGGAAGAAAATACAAGAGTAATGCGGGAATTTTGATGGTTATGGGAAAAAGTGAAAAAATCAAAACGAATTTGTTTGAAACAGCGAGTGCTGCTAATTTAAATATCACTGATTTAGCAAAAGGTGGACAAGGAAGATTAGTTCTTTATACAGAACAAGCAATTAAAAATCTAGGAGAAAGATTCAAATGAATCCAATAATTTTAGATATGGAAACAAGCGGATTAGATAAAGCAAAATGTGGTATATGGCAGATAGGTGCAATTGATCTAAATAATAAAGAAGAATTCTTACAAGAATCAAGAATAGATGATGAAGATATTGTAGAAGAAGGCGCATTAAAAGTTATTGGAAAAACAGAAGACGAATTAAGAAGCAAAGAAAAGCAATCACAAAAAGAACTTCTTGAAAGATTTTTTGAGTGGATGCAGAAAAGAGATATAAGAAATTTATTGTGTCAAAATCCTCAGTTTGATGTGACTTTTTTGGAAATGAAAGCTTCTAAATATGGATTAAAAAAACCTTTTCAATTCAGAGCCTTTGACCTTCACACTGTTGCACAAATAATCCATTTTAATAAAAAGAATAAATTTCATTTTAGATTAAATAATATAAATTCAAAATTAGAAAGTGATATGGATCTTACAAATATCTTGAAATTCTGTGGGATAAAAGACAATAGAGTCCAATTTATGAATGGAAAAATTATTTCAGAAGGAAATCCACATAATGCTTTAGAAGATTGCAAATTAGCAGGAGAATGTTTCTTAAGATTAGTTTATGGACAAAATTTATTCGCAGAATATTCACAATTCGAAATACCGGAGGTTTTGAGAAAATGAATTTAAAACCAATAGTTACAGAAAAAGCAGTTATGCTAATTGAAAGCCAAAATGTTTTAACATTTCAAACAGAGAAAAATTCAACAAAAGAAGAAATAAAAAAAGAGGTTGAAAATTTGTTTGCTGTAGAGATTGAAAAAATCAGAACATTAATTAGAAACAACAAAAAATATGTTTATGTAAAATTAAAAAAGAAGTTTCCTGCAATTGATTCTGCAACGAAACTTGGGTTAATATAAAATGGGAAAAAGAATAATTCAACAAGCACGAGGGCATGGTAGCAGCACTTATAGAGTTAAAAGAAAAGCGTTCAAATACAAATTAAAATATCCTCCTAAACTTGAAGGCCAAGGAACTGTTCTTAAATTATTGAATTCGGCAGGACACACTGCACCAATAGCAAAGATAAAATACAAAGAGATATCTTTTTACATTCCTGCGTTTGATAAAATGTTTGAAGGTCAAACAATAAATTTCGAATCAAAAGAAAATAAGGAAGGAAACATCTTAAAATTAAAAGATATTCCAATAAAAACGCGGATTTATGATATTGAATCAAATCCAAAAGATGGAGGAGTCTTCATAAAAAGCGGAGGAAATTCTGCTGTGATTAGTAGAATAGTTGGGAATGATATCTTTGTTTTAATGCCATCTAAAAAAGAAAAAAAATTCGATCCTAATTGTAGGGCTGTGATTGGAAGAATTGCAGGTACAGGAAGACTTGATAAACCTGTTGTTAAAGCAGGGAAAAAACACTATATTAAAAAATCAAAAGGAAAATTATGGCCAAGAACTTCTGCAGTTAAGATGAATGCAATAGATCATCCATTTGGTTCTGGTCGTGCGAAGAATCCAAAAAGTAAAATTGCAAAAAGAAATGCTCCTCCAGGAAGAAAGGTTGGTTTATTAAGGCCAAGAAGAACAGGAAGGAAGAAAAGATAAAATGGAAATACAAAAAAAACAATTCAATTACAGAGGAAAAACAGTAGAAGAATTGAAAGAATTAGATGTCAGAGAATTCTCAAAGTACTTGAAATCAAGACAAAGAAGATTTGTTTTAAGAAAATTTCAGGAGATTGAAAAATTCATAAAAAGAGCTGAGACGAAAATTTCAAAGAACAAACCAATAAGAACACATCAAAGAGATTTAGTTATTGTTCCTAAAATGATTGGAATGAAATTATATATTTACAACGGAAAAAACTTTGTCATGGTAGAAGTTATAGGCGAGATGCTCGGTCATAAATTCGGAGAATTCGCACCAACACGGGCCAGAATAAAACATGGGAAAGCAGGAGTCGGTGCAACAAAAGGATCAAGATCTAAATCAAAGAAATAAAAATGCAAGAAGAAAAACAAAAAATAGAAGAGAAAAAAGAAGAAAAAGTAGTTGAAACTCCAAAGCAAAAAGCCCAAGAGATTGAAGAGAAGAAAAAGATAGTTGAAAACAAAGAAACAAAAATCGAAGAAAAACCTTCAAAGGAAGAAGAGAAAAAAGAAGAAACTAAAGATACAGAAAAGACCGAGGAGAAAAAACCTGTTCAAACAAAACCAAAAGTAAAAAAAACAGAAGCATTTGTTAATGCAACTTCTCTACCAATTTCAACAAAACATTCAATGGCAGTTTGTAAATTTATAAAAGGTAAAAAAATTGAAGACGCGTTGAAAAATTTGGAAGAAGTTGTTTTGATAAAAAAAGCAGTTCCAATGAAAGGAGAAATACCTCATAGAAAAGGAATGATGTCTGGACGTTATCCAAAAAAAACAGCTGAATATTTTATTAAATTATTAAAAGGGCTTTCAGCAAATGCAAATGTTAATGGTTTAGAAAATCCTGTAATTTCAGAGGCTATTGCGAATATGGCTTCAAGACCATATAGTAGATTCGGAAGAGTGAGGAAAAAAAGAACACATGTTAAAATAATTGTAAAGGAGAAACCAAGTAAAAAAGAATCAAATAAACCATCTGTTAAAAAAGATAAGTCTAAAATCAATACTCAAACTAAACCTAAAGAAAATTTGGAGGAGGGGAAATAATGGAAGAAAAAAAAGTTGTTCAACTAAAGAAAGAAGAATTTAAAGTAAGAGAGTATATAAAAAATTTCGTTGGGAAGGGAAAAATAAGCAAAGCCAAAATAGAGTATACCCCAGTTGGAGAAAAGATAATTGTATCTACAAGTAAGCCAGGATTAGTTATAGGTAAAGGTGGAGAAAAAATAGGGGAACTAACTAGATCTTTAAAAAAGAATTTCAGACTTGAAAATCCCCATGTTGAGATAGATGAGATAATGGAACCAGAATTAGATGCCCAAGTAATCTCGGATGAAATAGCACTTTCATTGGAAAAATTAGGCCCAATGAAATTCAAAGTAATCGCATATAGAACATTACAGAGGGTTATGAGATCCGGCGCATTAGGCGCTGAAATAAGATTAAGTGGAAAACTCCCTGGTTCAAGAGCAAAATCATGGAGATTTGCGCAAGGATATTTAAAAAAAACAGGAGATAATGCAAAAGTTGTTGACAGGGCAAAGTCAAGAGCTCAAACTAAACCCGGAACTGTAGGAATTAAAGTGAGTATATTATCACCCTATGCAATATTGAAAGATAAAATTGTATTAGATGAAAAAATTATTGAAGGCATGAAAAACAGAAAAGAAATTAAACCAGAAATCAAAGAAAAACCAAAAAAGAAAAAGAGGAAATCAAAGAAGTAAAATGGCATCATTAAAATCAAGAGAAATTGAAAAAATGGGTAAGGAAGAAAGAGAGAGAAAGCTCAAAGAATTAAAAATTGAATTAATAAAATCAAAAGTAAATCCTTCGAAGAAAGGACCTAAAGTAAAAGAAATTAAAAAGATCATCGCAAGAATACTCATAAATAAATAACATGGAAATTTGTCCAAAATGTGGCCTGCCATTGCAGGCATGTGTGTGTGAACAGATTGTGAAAAGTTCGCAAAAGATACAAGTGACCAAAGACAAGAAAAAGTTCGGAAAACCAGTGACCATAATTACTGGCTTTGAGACAGGGATTGATATAAAAAAAATCACAAAATCCCTTAAAAACGAGCTTGCTTGTGGAGGAACCTTCAAAGACAATGTGATTGAGTTACAAGGAGATCACATGAAAAAAGTGAAACCAATGCTTGTAAAACTTGGTTTCGATGAAGAATCAATAAGTGATTAAAATTCACCACACACCAAATAGAGAAAATGAAGAAAACAAAATCAAAAGTCAGAAAAGGAAACATGCCATTAGCCGAAGCTGTAAAAGATTCGGAATGTAATGACAAAAAATGCCATATTCATGGAAACTTAAAAACACACGGGAAAATCTTTGAAGGAAGAGTTATAAGAAAATTCTCAAAAAGAATTACAATTGAATTTGAAAGAATGATTTATATAAGAAAATATGAAAGATACACAAAGTCAAAAACCAAAATTCATGCAAGACTTCCTGATTGTATAAATGAAAAAATAAATATTGGAGACTTAGTGAGGATTCAAGAATGTAGACCTTTAAGCAAAATAATCCATTTTGTAGTTATAGATAAAGTGAATGACAAGGAGAAAGAAAAATGAAAGCGATATCTGCGAGAGCAACAAAAAGTTTGAATTTGGGAGCAAAGTTAATTGCTGCTGATAATAGTGGAGCAAGAATAGTGAGATTAGTCTCTGTGAAGAAAGGAAAAAGCACAAAAGGAAGACAAGGATATGCAAAAATAGCAGATTGGGTAAAAGTTAGTGTAAAAAAAGGAATCCCTGATATGAAAGGAAAAGTTTTTGATGCAGTTCTAATAAGACAAAAAAAACCTTTCAGGAGATTAACAGGAGAAAGAATATCTTTTGAAGATAATGCTGTTGCAATACTTAAAGATGATAAAGGGAATCCAAAAGGAACACAAATTAAAGGACCTATTGCAAGAGAAGTCATGGAACGTTGGACTTCTGTTGCAAAAATAGCGCAGGTGGTGTATTAAAATGAAAAAAGAATTTTCAAAAGCATGGAAATCAAGCAAGCGACCTGGAAAGCAAAGAAAATATGTAGCCAATGCTCCATTACATATTAAAAGAAAATTTTTGAATGCAAATTTATCAAAAGACCTTAGAAAAAAACATAACAAAAGAAGCATTTCTCTTAGAAAAGGAGATGTTGTAAAAATAATGAAAGGAAAATTCAAAGGAAAGCGAGGAAAAATTACAGAAATAAATCTAAAAAATTCAAAAATAATTATGGAAGGAATTCAAGTGAAAAAACAGGATGGCTCGAAAGCAAATATAAAATTACAACCATCAAATTTACAAATTATTGAATTAAATATCGAAGACAAAAAAAGATTAAAGAACGAAGTTAAGTCTACAAAAAAAATTAAACAAGAATCAAGTCCTGATTCGACTCCAACCACTTCATCTACAATTAGCCAAACTAAACAAAAATCAAAAGAAGATGCACCTAAAAAGACAAAAAGTACCTAAAAACTGGCCAATACCTAGGAAGGGAAGTGTATATGTAGTCAGACCAAGGTTTAATTTAAAAAAAGGCCTTCCAATTTTAATAATTTTAAGAGATATTCTGAAAGTAGCTCAGAATAAAAGAGAGGTCAAGAAAACTTTGCATAAAAAACAAATTTTGTTGAATAACAAACCTGTAAGAGATGAAAGAAATCATGCTGTGTTATTTGATGTAATAAAAATTCTTCCATTTAAAAAAAATTATTCAATTGGTTTATCAAAAAATGGGAAATTTAGTGTTGATGAAATACCTGAAAAAGAAGCAAATAGAAAAGTTGCAAAAATAATAAACAAGAAAACTCTGAAAAATAAGAAAACACAGCTAAATCTTAGCGATGGCAGAAATTTTATAACAGGTATAAAATGTGATACAAATGGTTCATTACTAATTGATTTAAAAAATAAGAAGGTGGAAAAATATTTACCATTAAAAGAAAAGTCGAATATAGTTGTATTTGAAGGAAAGCACGCAGGTAAAAAAGGAATAATAAACAAAGTTGATCAAAACAAAAAAATAGCTGAAATTAATGTTGATAAGGAATCAATCAATGTTTTAATTAAACAATTAATTGTCGTGGAATAAAATGAAACAAAAAACAGAAGTTACCAATGAGAATCCGCTTAGAAAAATAAGTATTGAAAAAGTCGTATTAAGCATAGGCGGAATAGGAGAAGATTTGGAGAAAGGTGTGAAACTTTTACAAATTATTACAGGGAAAAAACCTGCAAGAATGAAAACTAGTAAAAGAATTCCTTCCTTAGGAATAAGACCAAAATTAGAAATTGGGGCTGTTTCGACTGTTAGAAAAAATTCTGAGGAATTGTTAAAAAAAATGTTGGCTGCAGTGGATAATATGTTAAAGAAAAATCAGATTAGTGAGAATAATTTTTCTTTTGGTATACAAGAATATATAGAAATTCCTGGAATGGAGTACCAAAGAGAAATAGGGATCATGGGATTAAATGTTACAATAGTCTTCAAAAGAGTAGGAAGGAGAGTTGGATTAAGAAAAATAAAAAGAGGAAAAATTCCGAAAAAACAACACATTCCAAAAGAAGAGATAATTAAATTCATGGAAGATAATTTCCAAACTCAATTCTCATAAAATGAAATTAAATATAAAAATAAATTCAAATGACAGCAAGTGATTGGAAAAAAATTTTGAAACAATTAGAGAGAAAATCTGTAGTAAAAGATAAATTTCTAAAACATAATAAACCAAAAGCTAGGAAGATAGGAATAGCTGTAAGAAAGTGTGAAAGATGCGGAAGATATGGAGCACACATTAAATCATACGGATTAAATTTATGCAGACAATGCTTCAGAGAAATTGCTGAAGAAATTGGATTTAAAAAATATAGTTAAAAAATGTCACAAGATACTGTCGCTGATGCGCTAAACATGATAAGGAATGCAAAGAATGCTAGAAAGAACACTGTGAAAATAAAGAGAATTTCTAATTTATTAATTGAGATTCTAAAAATAATGAAACAAAAAGGTGCAATAAAAAAATACAAAATAAATAGTAAAGATAAATCTGTTGAGGTTTCTGTTGGTGATTTAGTAAGTTGTAAAGCAATAAAACCAAGATTTAATGTTGACAAAACACAAATTGAAAGATACAGAAGAAGATATCTTCCAGCAAGAGATTTAGGGACAATGATTATCACAACAAATGGTGGATTAATTACACATGAAGAAGCAATAGAGAAAGGAATTGGAGGAAGCTTAATAGCTTATTTTTATTAAAAAATGAAAAAAGAAATAATTCAGGAAGTTGAAATTCCAAAGGAAGTTGAAGTAAATATAGAAAATAATGTATTTATAATTAAAGGTAAAGAGGGAGAAAATAAAAAAACATTCAATACAAATAAATTAATCTTTGAGAAAAAGGACAATAAAATAATTATAAAAAATGAAAAGGCAACAAAAAAAGAAAAGAAAATGATAAACACTATTGCGGCACATATTAAAAATATGATTAAAGGTGTCCAAGAAAAATTTGAATATAAATTAAAAATTGTTTCAAGCCATTTTCCAATATCTGTAGAAGTGAAAGAAAATGAAGCCATAATAAAAAATTTTCTTGGAGAAAAAATTCCCAGAAAATCAAGCATTCCTGATAAAGTAGATGTGAAAGTTGAAAAAGACATAATTACAGTAACTTCTCATGACAAAGAACTTGCCGGACAAACAGCAGCAAATTTTGAAAAAAACACAAAAATAAGAATGAAAGATAGAAGAATTTTCCAAGATGGAATTTTCATTACAAATAAACCAGGGAGAGAAATATGATGAAAAAATTTTTAAGAAGGGTCTGGAGTAGATATTCAAAATTAGGTAAAAATAGAAAGAAAAAACAAAAATGGAGAAAACCTACAGGTAGAGATAATAAGATGAGGGAGCAAAGAAAAGGATATCCCAAAACAGTTAGTATAGGGTATAAAAATCCTGTAAAGAAAAAACCAGTTTTAGTGAAAAATATCTCAGAACTTGAGAAATTAAAAGACAGAGAAATAATTATAGGAAGTGTTGGAAAAAAGAAAAAAATAGAAATTGCAAAAAAGGCAAAAGAAATGAAAATTTCTATTCAAAACTTAAATGTTGAAAAATTTCTAAAAAATCTTGAAAAAATAAATAAAAGCACAAACAAAAAATGAACTTAAGAAAGAAAAAAGAATTAGCTACAAGAACACTTAAAGTGGGAAAAAAGAGAATTGTTTTCTTAAATTCGAGGGTAAAAGAGATAAAAGAAGCAATAACTAAGCAAGACATAAGGGACTTAAAAGACGAAGGGGCAATAATTGTAAAAGAAATCAAAGGAAAAAGGAAAAAGGAAAAAAAGTCGAAAAAGAGAGGTCCTGGAAAAATAAAGAAAAATGTTAATAAAAGAAAACAAGAATATGTTGTGCATACAAGAAAATTAAGAAAATATGTTGCTGAAAGAAAAAAACAAGAAAATATCTCAAAAAAAGAATCTGAAGATATTAGAAAAAAGATCAGAAACAGATTTTTTAGAAGTAAATCACATTTAAAGGAATATATAGAATCAAAATGAAAACAAAAAAATTAAAAACTTCAAGAATAAAATTCTTGACAGTCCCAGAAATTAAAAAAAATCAAAAAATTTCTGAGATTTTTAGCCTTCATTTTTTAGAAAGCATCAAAGAAAAATGAAAACACTAAAAAGAAGAAGAAAAGAAAATAAAACAGATTATTTGAAAAGATTAAAGCTACTTAAAAGTGAGCTTCCAAGAATAGTGTTTAGAAGAACAAATAAATATCTTATAGTGCAATATGTTGTGAGCGATCAAACAAAAGACAAAATTGAAATAGGAATAACTTCAAAAAAATTAATGGATTATGGTTGGCCAAAAAATTCTAGCGGAAGTTTAAAATCAACACCTGCGGCTTATCTAATAGGATTATTAATTGGAAAAGAGATAATTAAAAACAAAAAAGAAACACCAATTGTTGATTTTGGTATGTTAAGGATATTATCCAAATCAAAAATTCATGCTTTCTTAAAAGGGCTCGTAGATTCTGGAATCAAAATCAAACATAAAGAAGAAAATTTTCCAAATGAAGATAGAATATCTGGAAAACATCTTAAAAAAGATTTTTCAAAAACATTTAATGAAATTAAATCAAAGATAGAAGAAGAATAAAATGGTTGCAGAAGAAAAACAAAAAGTAGAAGAGAAGAAAGAAGAAAAGGTAGTTGAAACTGTAGATAAAAAAGAGATTGTTAAAGAAACAAAAACCGAAGAAAAACCTTCAAAGGAAGAAGAGAAAAAAGAAGAAAATAGGAATTCAAAAAGGCCTTGGAAAAGAAATGATGAAGTAGATATTACTGGATGGGAGCCAAAAACAAAACTTGGAAGAGATGTCAAGGATGGAAAAATTAAAGACCTTGATGAAATTTTAGAAAATAATTTAAAAATCTTAGAAAGTGAGATTGTTGACACCTTAATAAATGTTAAATCAGAATTAATTAATATTGGACAAGCAAAAGGAAAGTTTGGAGGGGGAAAAAGAAGAATATGGAGACAAACTCAAAGAAAAACAAAAGCCAAAAATATTCCAACTTTTTCAACACTTGCTGTAATTGGTGATGAAAAAAGCCATGTTGGTATTGGTTCTGGAAAATCTATGGAAACTTTACCAGCGAGAGAAAAAGCGGTTAGAAAAGCAAAATTAGAAATATTTAAAGTAAAAAGAAAATGTTCTGGATTTGATTGTTCATGCAATGAGCCACATACTGTTCCTTTTAAAGTAACTGGAAAAGCAGGAAGTTTAAGGTTAACTTTAATTCCTGCAGCCCAAGGAACAGGTCTTGTTGTTGCGAGTGAATTGAAAAAAGTCTTAAAACTTGCAGGAATTAAAGATGTTTATAGTAGAGCAACAGGGAAAAAAAGAACAACATTCAATTTAGTAAAGGCATGTATAAGTGCCCTCAAAAAAACAAGCAAATAAAATGATATGTGTAATAAGAATAACAGGAAGAGTTGGAATAAACAAAGATGTAGACGAAACTCTAAATAGATTAAGATTAAGAAAAAAATATTCTTGTGTTGTTCTGAATCCTAAGAAAGAACAATTAGGAATGATAAAAAAAGTTAAAGATTTGGTTGCTTTTGGAGAAATAAGTGATGAAATGTTTGAAAAATTAATTGAATCAAGAAAACAGGTTATTGATAAAGATAAAAAAATAGATTCTAAAAATATTGTCAGTGAAATTAAAAAAGGAAAAAAATATCAAGAATTAAATTTGAAACCTTTTTTTAGATTACATCCTCCTAGAAAAGGTATAAACGCCAAATTACATTTTCCTAAAGGAGTTTTAGGAAACAATAAAAATAAAATTGATGAATTAGTGGGGAGAATGTTGTAAAATGATTAAAACAAAAACAAGAAAAAAATCTACTAGAATGCATGGAAAGAAAATGGGAACTCATGGATGGGGTGCCAGAAAAAAACATAAGAAATCAGGACATAAAGGAGGGATAGGAATGTCTGGAACAGGAAAGAGAGCAGATCATAAAAAAACATTGATAACAAAACTCTATGGAAACAAATATTTTGGTAAACAAGGAATCACGAGCAAAGGAACAAAAAAAGATAAAGAAAATAGAATAAATATTGGAGAAATTGAATCAAATTTTAGGAAATATGTAAAAGATGAAAAATCTGGAAAAATTGAAATTAATTTAAGTAATTACAAAATACTCGGAACAGGAGAAGTTAAACATAAGTTAATTATAAAAGCCAAAAGCGCTTCAAAAACAGCAATAGAAAAAATAGAAAAAATAGGTGGAGAGATCTTAGTTAAAGGAAAATAAAATGGATTTAAGAAGTATATTCAATTACATTCCAGAGGTGAAAAGCCCTGAAGAAAAAAAAGTTGGTTTTAACACAAAATTAAAATGGACACTTATAGTCTTGGTTTCTTTTTTTATCCTCGCAAATATATCTTTATTTGGACTTTCTAATAATGCCTTGGAAAGGTTTGAATATTTAGCAATAATTTTGGGAACAGAGTTTGGAAGTATTATTTCTCTTGGAGTAGGGCCAATTGTAATGGCTTCTATTATATTACAGTTACTTGTCGGTTCTGGAATCTTAAATATTGATACTGCTACAACAGAAGGAAAGAAATTTTTCCAAGGTGTTCAAAAACTTTTGGTTTTCTTTTTTATAATTTTTGAATCAATGATCTATGTTTTAATGCAAGGACTTCAAGCAGCCCCTGGATTTACATTATTAGTAATCTTTCAATTAATACTTGGAGGGCTGGCAATTTTTTATATGGATGGTCTAGTAAGTAAATGGGGATTTGGTTCTGGTGTTAGTTTATTCATAGGAGCAGGGGTTTCATGGCGTTTGATGACAAGTGCTTTTCAATTCACAAACCAACAAGGAAGCAATTGTTTTATTGGATTCAGTGATGCTGCAGTATTGTGCCCAGGAAGAGTTCTCGCACTTGTTCAAGCAGCACTTAACAGATTCCCAATAGAATTTCTTTCTGCATTTGCCGCAATACTTTCAACAATAATCATATTTTTAATTGTTGTATGGGCACAATCACTAAAAGTAGAAGTTCCATTGTCTTTTGGAAGAATTAGAGGATATGGAGTTAAATGGCCTTTAGCATTTTTTTATGCATCTGTTATTCCTGTTATTCTTACAGCAGCCTTGATAGCAAATTTTCAATTGTTTGGTGGAATGTTTGAAAATGCAGCTGCTTCTTGTGCTTCTGCAGCAGGGTGCACAGGAATGGCCAAATTTGCATCTTACTTTGGGTTCTTAGGGCATTTTTCTCAAGGACAGGCAATTTCAGGACTTGCATTTTGGGTTGGTTCTACTAATATCTTAGATTTAGTAATAAGAGGAGGATTTTTACCAATATATTTAATACAAGGAATAACACACATTTTATTCTTTGTATTTTTCTCAACACTTTTTTCAATATTCTGGGTTAAAACATCTGGAATAGATGCAAAAGCACAGGCACATAAAATCGCTGCTTCAGGATTACAAGTTGCCGGCTTTAGACAAGATGAAAGAGTTTTGGAAAGTATCCTTGATAGATATATCATGCCTTTAACAGTAATGGGTGGAATTGCTATTGGATTGCTTGCATCTGTCACGGATTTGCTTGGAGCCTTGGTTTCTGGAACAGCAATATTGCTTGTTATAATGATTATGTATCAATTTTTCACAAATATTGTGCAACAGCATTCTATGGACATGAATCCTGCAATGCGGAAATTTTTTGGGGGTTAAATAATTTTAAAAACTTATTTTTATTCTCTTAAAGATGCCCTTAACAAATTTAATTAGTTCAAACCCAACTATAAGTATTATTTCTATATCTTTTTTAGTTACATTAGCCATGACTTTATTCACAAAGTATTTTACAGACCAAAATAGAATGAAAGAATTAAAAAAAATACAGAAAGCTTGTCAAATTAAACTCAAAGACAATAAAGGAAATCCCGAAGAGCAGAAAAAGATTCAAAAAGAAATAATGGCTTGTTCTATGGAATTAATGAAACATTCATTTAAACCAATGATTTTCACTTTTATTCCTTTAATCGCGATTTTCTGGTGGGTTAGGGGAATTTTTTTAGAGACCGCAATTGCAAGCACTTGGCTTTGGTGGTATATTGGAGCAGCTATTGGTTCAAGCATTATTCTAAGAAAAGTTTTGGATGTAGCATAACAAAACTTAAAAGACCATTTATTTTGCTTTTATAATGGAAAATAAAGAACAACAAGAATTTTTATTCAAGTTAAGTATGTTCGAACAACAAATTCAACAATTACAGCAACAGCTAGAGGCTGTTGGACAAGGAATAATTGAATTAAATTTTTTAAGTTCTGGGCTTAATGAACTTATTGGCAGTGAAGGAAAAGAAATCTTAGCTCCTATTGGAAAAGGAATATTTGTAAAAACAAAACTTCTTTCTGAAAATTTAATAATGGATGTAGGCGGAAGGAATTTTGTAAAAAAGAATATTCAAGAAACACAAGAAACCATAACAGAACAAATTAAAAAATTGGAAGAGGTTAAAGAAGAGTTGGATAAAAATTTAAAATTAGTAAATGAAGAAATTAAAAAAGTTGTTGAAAAGGCCAGCATAGAGAAATAAAAAGAGTGACTAACATTTAAAAAATCTATTTTTCTTTTAAAAGTATGTTAGAATCACTGGTCAATCCAAAGAGAATGGAAAAAGGTTCATGGAAAATGCTTTTTATTGGAATACTCTATGGTTCACTTTCACTTTTACTTGTAAAATTATTTTTCTCTAATGATATTGTTTTATATGATTTCGCAGGAATGATTGTTGTCGTTTTCTCTGTTATGTTCTCATTACCATTTATGTATTTTCTTATAATGAGAGAAGAGGAAGAAGATGAACAAGTTGAAGGGTTTTTCGGAGTGTGGAAAATGCACAAAGATGCTATTTATGCATTTATGTGGCTTTTCTTAGGTTTTTTGATTTCATTTTCCTTTTGGTTTATTGTATTACAAGATGCAAATTTATTCAATGCACAAATACAAACATATTGCACTATAAACAGTCCAGGAAGTATTGAGAATTGTGTTTCACAATTTTCTTTTGATTCTGCATTTACAGGAGCAGCGACAAAAGAATCAAGATTTTTGTCAATAATAATCAATAATGTTTATGTGATGATTTTCACTTTAATTTTCTCTTTAATTTTTGGGGCGGGAGCTATCTTCGTTTTGGCTTGGAATGCGAGTGTAATTGCTGCGGCGATAGGGCTTTTCAGTGAATATAACTTGGCTGAAATTCCTTTAGGTCTTGGAAGATATATGATCCATGGATTCCCAGAAATCGTTGCTTATTTTATAACTGCACTAGCAGGAGGTATCTTCGGTGTAGGAGTTCTAAGGAATGGGATAAGAAGTAAAGTTTTCTTAAGAGTATTAGAAAACTCAATAATTTTGCTTTTCATAGCACTAATAGTTCTAGTTCTTGCAGCAGTAATTGAAGTTTACATTACTCCTATAATTTTTTAATTGGAACCTAGTTCTATAAAGTTTAAAAATTAAAAATCCTAAGTATTTTTATGATGGAAATATTGCTTTTATTCTCTCTTGTAATAAGTTTCTTATTGACTATTTTGGTTCTTCCTCTTTGGATAAGAAAAACTAAGCAAATTGGTTTTCTTTGGGAGGATATGAATAAATACAAACATCCTAAAAATGTTGCTGCAGCAGGAGGAATCGTCGTAGTAATTGCATTTGTCTTAGGTGTTTTATATTACATTGCCATAAGAACATTTTTGATAGAATCTACTACTGAAATTAGTTTGGAAATTTTTGCATTGCTTAGTGTAATATTAATCTTAGCTATTATTGGTATTCTTGATGATTTATTTGGGTGGAGACATGGAGGATTATCAATAAGAATGAGACTTGGTCTTGCTTTTATGGCTTCTATTCCTTTAGTTGTTATCAATGCAGGAAATTCTTTCATTAATATACCTTTCCTAGGACTTGTAAATTTTGGAATCCTTTACCCTCTTCTTCTGATTCCAATAGGAATTGTAGGAGCAGCGACAACTTATAATTTCTTAGCAGGATATAATGGATTGGAAGCAAACCAGGGAATGATAATCCTATCTTCTTTATCTTTCGTAGCATATAAAACAGGTTCCACTTGGTTATCTTTAATTGGTTTAATTATGGTAGCTTCATTGTTTGGTTTTTATCTATATAATAAGTATCCTGCAAAAGTATTTCCAGGAGATTCAATAACTTTAGCTATTGGTGCATTAATTGCTGGAATGGCTATATTAGGAAATTTTGAAAAAATTGCTGTCTTTATTTTCATCCCATACATTATTGAAACTTGTTTAAAACTTAGAGGAAAATTAAAGAAAGAAAGTTTCGCAAAAGTGAATGAAGATGAAAGTTTAGAAATGCCTTATAAAAAAATCTATGGATTAGAGCATTTAGCAATTTTAATTCTCAAAAAAATAAAACCAAGCAAAAAAGTTTATGAAAAAGATGTTGTTTATCTAATTAATGGGTTTCAAATATTAATTGTGATTCTCGGTTTTTTATTTATTTTGTAAAGATTTAAAAAAACTTTAGGTTTAAAAAAGGGATGAGTGAAGAAGAGTCTGCAAAAGAAATCAAGATAGATTACAGAATAGTATCTACTATTACAACAAATGTTTCAAAATTTCTCAAGCAGAAAAAAGTTATTTATTCAATTGTATTAATTTTACTTTTATTAATAATAATTATAGGGGTTTCAATAAGAGTTCAGAATCTTCCTCTACTCATAGATTCGACAACAGGAGAATATATTCCTACGGCTTTAGATCCTTTTTATTTCTTAAGACTTGCAGAAACAATAATTGAACAAGGTTCTCTTCCTGAATTTGATTCAATGAGATATATTCCTGCAAATCTCGGATTTACAAAAGAAATGGGTGTTCCTGCAATAGTTTTATTATATAAAGTTTCAAATGCTTTTGGAGATTATAGTATTCAATTTATAGATGTTATTTTTCCTGTTGTATTCTTTGCTTTAGGATTGATTCTTTTTTTCTTTTTGATTTTAGTGCTAACAAACTCAAAATCAACAGCACTTTTGAGTTCTATTTTTCTTGCGATTATTCCGGCATATTTGCACAGGACAACTGCTGGTTTCTCAGATCATGAAGCAATAGGAATGTTTGCATTTTTTTCTGTCATGATAATTTATACTTTAGGATTGAAGTTTTTAGAAAATCTTGACGGAAAAGAAATAATCAAAAAAGATTTAATAAAATTAATTTTATTTGGTGTTGCTACTGGATTTTTGACAGTATTTACTATCTTTAGTTGGAGTGGTATTGCTGTTTTCATTTTTATGATTTTTCCTTTAAGTTTTTTTATGTTGTGGTTAACAAAAACAAAACATCATGAAAATTTGAATAAAAAATATATTTTTAGTTTTCTAATTTTTTATATAACTTGGTTTTTTTCAAGTATTTTATTTAGTTTATTTTTTGGACTTAGTTTCTCTTCAATAATAGATAAATTCTTTTTGAGCACAAGTAGTCTAATTAATGGCGGGATTTTATTGTTTTTAATTGTAGATTATTTTTTAATATTAAATAGAAAAATTCTCAAGGAAAGAGAAAAGTACAGAATTTTATTCAGCTTTTTGATAAGTTTTGTTTTAGGTTTCATCTTATTAGCTTTGTTAAAAGGGAACATTTTTTCATTAATTCCAGATATAATAAATAGATTTTTGCACCCATTGGGTGCAGGAAGAACAGGATTAACTGTTGCTGAAAATGCACAACCATTTCTGAACCAATGGATTGGCCAAATAGGAAAAATATTTTTCTGGCTTTTTTATTTTGGGACTTTTTTAATAGGTGTTGAAATTTCAAAAGGAATTAAAAAAAATAAAGATAAAATTTTGTTTTCTTTAATATGGCTAATAATGATTTCAGGGATTTTATTTAGTAGAATTTCTGGTGATTCATTATTTAACGGAACGAATACAATAAGTCAATTAGTTTATTTTGGAGGTTTAATTTTATTTTTTGGATACTTTCTATGGATTTATTTTAAAGATGGAATTAAAATAAAACCAGAAATAGCAATAATTGCTTCATGGGCTATATTTATGTTGATAGGAGGTAGAGGTGCAATAAGATTCTTTTTCCTAATCACACCATTTACAATATTCATGGCAAGTTTTTTTGTTATTAAAATATTTGATCATGCGAAAAAAAGTAAAGATGATTTTTTCAAGATGATTTTGTTTATTATTTTTATCATTTCTGCTTTGAGTATTATTGTAAGTGGAATTGGTAATCCTTTTAATGAAAATTCTTCTGGATTTTATCAAATATCCAACCAACAAGCAAAACAAACAGGACCTTCTGCAAATTTTCAGTGGCAACATGCAATGTCATGGGTAAGAGAAAATACACCTAAAGATTCAATTTTTGTTCATTGGTGGGATTATGGGTATTGGGTTCAATATTTAGGAGAAAGACCGACTGTGACAGATGGTGGTCATGGAGTGGGATATTGGGATCATTTAATTGGAAGGTATTTATTAACAACACCTAAACCTGAAAGTGCTTTGAGCTTCATGAAAACGCAAAATGTTTCTTATTTACTAATTGACCCAACAGATTTAGGAAAATACCCTGCATATAGTAGAATTGGGAGTGATGAAGAAGGGAATGATAGATTTTCACAAATTCCTGTTATGATTATGGATTCGAGCCAAACACAACAAACTGGAAATAAAACAATCAGAGTTTATCATGGAGGTGTGGCTGTTGATGAAGATATAATTTATGGTTCTTTAAATGAAACCCAGGTTTTTTTACCTTCTGGAAAAGCTATAGCTGCAGGCGCAATTTTAGAATACTCAAATGAAGAAAATTTAATGACATTCAACCAACCACAAGAAATTTTTATTTATAATCAAGAACAAATAAATATTCCTATAAGGTATATTTATCATAACAACAAACTAATTGATTTTGGGAGTGGTTTAGATGCTGTAATTAGAGTAATCCCTCTAATTTCTCAAAGCAATCAGCAAGTAAACATAGATCCTTTAGGATCTGTTATTTATTTGTCTCCAAAAGTCTCAAAAGGTTTATTTGCACAACTATATTTATTGGATGATGCTTTTAAAAATTATGGAACAGTAAGTCTTGTACATTCAGAATTAGATCCTATTGTCTCAAATTTAAATTCCCAAGGTGCTAATTTAAATGATTTTGTATATTTCAATGGTTTTAGAGGGCCAATAAAAATTTGGGAAGTTAATTATCCTTCAAATATTCTTGAGAAAGAAGAATTCTTAGAAATTTCTGGTGAGTTCGCGGAATTAGATGATTTAGTATTTGTAAGGTAGTTTTTATCACAATTAAATTTATGAACCAATATTATTAGAAGGATATGATGAATGGTTCAAAAAATAAGAAAATTGCGATTATAATTGGGACAAAAGCAGAGTTAATAAAATGCATGCCAATAATGTTGGAATTGAAAAAAAGAGGTGAAGATTATTGGTTTATCCATACAGGACAACATAGTTTGAAAGAAGTTTGTGAAGAGTTCATTTTGAAAAAACCTGATTTTGTTTTAAGCAAAGCTCCAAAAATAAGCACTAAATTTTGGTCCAGAATAAATAAAAATTCCTTGATATGGTCGTTAAGAATGGTCTTAAAAATAAGAAGATTAGTTAAAAAATTAAAACCAAAATACATTATCTATCATGGAGACACTATGAGCACTGCTGCAGCATCAATTGCTTCAAGTAAATTGTTAAATTCTAGGAAAAAGTGGAAAAATGTTCATCTTGAAGCAGGACTAAGAAGTGGTTCTTTATTAGAACCTTTTCCAGAAGAGATATCAAGACAAATTTGTGATAATTTTTCAGATATACTTTTATCAGTATCTGATTTAACAGATAAAAATCTAAAGAGAAAAAATTTTAAAGAAATAAAAAATGTTGGAAATACTATTGTTGATTCTGCATTAATATCTTATGCTAAAGCAAAAAAAGAACATAAAATCACAAAAGGAGATTATGTTCTGATAAACATTCATAGGCATGAAAATCTCAAGGATGAAAAAAGGATGAAAAAAATTGTTGATATTCTAAAAAATATTGAAATTAAAGCTATCTGGCCTTTGCATGACAACACCTATTATCATTTAAAAAAATATGAATTAATGGATGAAATAAAAAAAATTGATAATTTAGAAATAACTTCTCTTAAAAGTTATTCTGAATTCATATTTTTAATTGCTAATTGTAAGTATCTTATCACAGATGGAGGTAGTATACAAGAAGAAAGTCTTGTTTTCAAAAAACCATGTATTTTACTTAGAAAAAAAACAGAAAGACAAGAAGGATTAAAAATAGGAATTAATTTTTTAACAAAATTGAATTTAAATTATTCAAAAAAAATAATAAAAGATATTGAAGAAAATAAAATTAAAGTAAAAAGTTTTAAAAATCCTTATGGTAAAAAAGGTGTGAGTAAAAAAATTGTGGATATTTTAAAATGAATAGAATAATAGAAACAATATCTTGGCTTCCTTTTAAATTATTAGAAAAAATAATTCCGAATAATAAAGAGATTATTTATTTGGATTTTAATAATTTGGGAATAAATAAGAAGTTTAAATTTAATATTTCAAAAAGTGATGAAGGATTATCAACTCAATTAAATGTGTTTGGATTTAGGGAGCCTTTAAATTTAGAATATTATTATAAATTCGTGAAGGCATCTGATAATGTTTTAGATATTGGCGCGAATATAGGTTTATTTACAATTTTAAGTGAAAATGCTCAAAGCATAGTTTGTGTAGAACCATTAAAGCAAGCAATACCTACTTTAGAAAAAAATATCTCATTAAACAAAATAAATAAAAAAACAAAAGTGGTTAATGCTGCTGTTGGAAAAAGTGGAAAGCTAATAATTGAAGTTGATAAAAAACTTAATTTATCTAAAATTGTGGAGAAAAAGAATAAAAACACTTATGAGATTAAAAGTTTCGAGTTAAAAGAACTAATTGATAAGTATAAATCAAATTCATTAAGAATGGATGTTGAAGGATACGAATATGAGATACTATATAAAAAAATACCTAAAAACATTAAAAAAATATCCATTGAATTCCATACTGCTTTATTGGGTAAAGAAAAAGTCCAAAAATTAATCAATTATTTTGAAGAAGAGAAATTCAAGGTTAAATATTTTATAGAAGATTTGCCAATAAGATTATATCCTTTTCATAATTTTTTAAAAAAAATAGGTTTGTTGAAAAATATAACTTATGTTAAAAAAAATTTAAGACCAAAAGAATGTCTCCAATACATAAAAAAAGGTAGAACAGTGAAATATCTTTTTCTTAAAAGATAGATTTGAGATTGATAATCTTTAAAAAAGAAAAATTTCTTAAATAAAGATGTTGAAAAAAAAGCAAATAAATGTCTATATTTTAGCAAGCGCACACCCTCAATTTGACGAAATTCTTGATTTTCCTCCAAAAGGAATAAAGTATGAAATTGATAGAGTTAAAGCCCCTTATCATGGATGGTTTACAGAAAAAAGGATGGCACTTCATGGTAAGCTTATGGCAGTTCTTCCAATTCCAAGAATGACTCATACTAAAACAAATGCGGATTTAGTTCATTCAACAAGAGGAATTCTACAAATAAAACAAAAAAAACCTTGGATAATTGATTTGGAATCAGGAGGAATTTTTGTCTCTTTTAGATTTGCTTCTTTAAAAAACCCTATTACAAAAAAAATAATTATAGATTCACTAAAATCTAAAAAATGTAAAAAGATTCTTCCACAAAGTGAAGCGGCTAAAAAGAATTTAATGAAAGTAATTGATTGTAGTAAATTCAAAGATAAAATTGAAATTCTTTATCTTGCCATGAGACCTTGTAAAAAGAAAAAAATTGATAGAAAAGATAAAAAAATTGTTCTTTTATTTATTGGGCAAAATTTTTATGGCAAAGGAGGGCACGATTTGCTTAGGGCTTATGAAATTTTAACAAAAAAATATGATAATTTAGAATTAAAATATAAAGGAGACATTCCAGAAAAATATATGTCTTTAGCTAAAAATCTTAAAGGATTAAAAATAATAGATAAATATTATTCTAGAGAAGGATTATTTGACGAAATGTATTTAAAATCTGATATTTTTGTCTTACCAACACATCAAGATAATTATGGTGTTGTTTTTCTTGAAGCAATGTCTGCTGGTTTGCCGTTAGTGGGTACAACAAGTTTCACAGTTCCAGAATTAATTGATGATGGAAAAAATGGTTTTCTAATAAAAACACCTTACTCTTGGGAAAATTATCTTGATAAAAATAATAAACTCAATACTAAAAAAATGGATAATGATTGGAAAAAACCACACCCGGAAATAGTAAAACAGCTTGTTGAAAAATTATCTATTCTAATTGAAAATAAAAAATTAAGAGAAAAAATGGGCAGTGAAGGAAGAAAGTTAATTGAAGTTGGTAAATTAAGTATTGGTAAAAGGAATGAACAATTAAGAAGAATTTATGAAGAATCCTTAAAATAATATGATTATGATAATAAGACTAGCAAAAATTGAAGAAGCAGATGAAATCTTAAAAGTTTATCAATCTGGAGGAGAATTCTTACCTTATACAGATGTTGATGAAGTCAAAAAAAGCATAAAAGGAAATAGTGATGGGAAAGTTTCTTTAATTGTAGTTGAATTTGATGAAAAAATAGTTGGGGCATTAAAGTTACATAGACCTCAATCACATATTGGTAAAGGTGGAAAAGTTGCTGTTCTTCCAGAATATGGTGGAAAAGGTATTGGAAAATTACTATACAAAGCAGCCATAAAAATATTTGATATGGAAGGAAGAAGAAAAGTTACAGACTCTATAGTTGGAGAAAATCCTATTGCATTCAAAATGTTTGAAAAATTAGGGTTTGAAATTGAAGCAACTATGAGGAAACATACCCCTGGAAGAAAAACGCTATATCAACTTGCATACCATATTGATGAAAAAGGAATTTTTGATTTGGGTGAAAATGTTAAATTTGAAATACCTTTAACAGATTATATGATAAGTCTAAAGGAAAAAAACAAGTAATATGAAGCAAATTCAATTAACTGATATTGATAAAGTCATAAAGTCAGATTCTATAATAGCTATTGGAGGATTTACAATAAACAGAAAACCAATTTCAATTATAAAAGAAATTGCTAAAAGCAATATTGAAAAAATTCATATATACACACTTGCTGGAGCATTAGATGTTGACTTGTTGGTAGAAAAATTGAAAGTCAAAAAAATTTCTGCTGCTTATGTAGGGTATGAAGGACTTGGTTTTTCAAAAATAGTTCGTAAGGCTGTAGAATGCAAAGATTTAATTTTTGAAGATTTAACAGAAATTTTATATTATCTCCGTCTCAAAGCTGGTGCAATTGGTGTTCCTTTTATTCCAACAGAATCAATAATTAATTCAGATATTTTTAAAATAAATTCTGCTTGTAAAAAAATAAAAGATCCTTTTACAAAGAAAGTTTTATGTGGAGTCAAGGCAATAAATCCAGATTTTTGCATAATTCACGCACAAAAAGCAGATAAATTTGGCAACATTTTAATCAATGAACCCAATTTTTCTGAAAAAGAAATGGCGCAAGCTTCTAAAATTAGAATATTTAGTGTCGAAGAGATTGGAGAATTAGAACCAAATGAGATAACAATCTCTAGTAAATTTGTAGATTATATTATTGTTGCTAAAAAAGGAGCATATCCTAGTGGTTGTAAAGATCATTATGCACCAAATATAAAAGAAATATTAAAACATATAGAAAAAAATGATGAATCAAAATAATTTTAACATATCTAATTTTTTAGTGTTAAATTTATCTAAAGAAATCAATGATGAAGAAACAGTTGTGCAAGGTACTTCCACATTCATACCTTTAATTGCCACTGCTTTAGCAATGGAAAAAAAGAAAATTGATTTAATTGGAGGTTTTTCTTCAAATCCAGAAATAACTCCTAAAATTCCTTCAACTTTTTCTTTTAAAAATTATAAAAATGAAAAATCTTATTTAGGATTATCAGGATTTTTAGATTTGCTTCAAAACAATAAGATTCATTTAGAATTTTTAAGACCTGCGCAAATTGATAAATTTGGAAATATTAATAATACTGTTATTGGAAATCATAAAAAACTAAAAGTCCGACTTCCGGGAGGAATGGGTGTTGATGATGTAATGCATTTTATTAGAAAAATAATTATATATATTCCGAATCATAACGATAAAATTTTAGTTAATAAAGTAGATTTCGTGACTGCAAGTGGATGGAATAAAGGTAAAGGCCCAAATAAGATAATTACCAATATGTGTGTTTTTGAATTTATTAATAAAAAAATAGTTCTTACTGAAATAAATCATAAATACTCAATAGATGATATCAAAAAAAATACAGGTTTTAAATTTAAAATTGCTTCTAAGATTAATAATATGCTTCAAGTAGATGTTAAAACTAAAGAATTAATTAATAAATTAGATCCTTTAAGTTTAAGAGATTTAGAAATAAAAGATAAAAGAAAAGAAGTTCTAGCTAAGTTTAGATAAACAGCTATTTTTTATTTCCTTTAAGAAAGATTTCCCTTGCTTCATCATATTTTTTTATTGGTTTTGCAGGAATCCCGACTGCAATATATCCATCAGGAATATCTTTATTGACAAGAGAAGAAGTTCCGATTATAGAATTTCGTCCTATGGTTACACCTTCTAAAACAACCACGTTCGGTGCTAATTGAGCTCTTTTTTTTATTAAGACAGGAGAAATTGTAATAGGATCTTTAGGATTAATATCTTGAAAGACAGAATTATGCGCAAAAATCTTCACACCGATAGATAATTTAACATTATCCTCTATAGTTACTAAATGTGGGACAGCTGTATCTATATGAACCATTGCATCTATAAAAACATTTTTTCCTATTTTTACACCTCTTGCCCTATTTGCTAGAACTCTAATATGATTTCCAGGACCAAAGTAACCGAGAAGATACCAAAAACGATTATGAATTTTTTTTATAGGACTGATTCTTATATTCTTTACAAATTTTGTTTTTGATTCATTATCCATTCAAATGTGCTTTATTGAAGTTTTTTATATTTTTCGGAATATTAATAGTCCATAATTTTTATAAAGACAATTCTTATTCTGTTCTATATTTTAAAATGAATGCTCAAAAGAAAAATGAAAACATTTACATTAAGGATTGATTTAGAATCTGATAAAGGAATAAGAGAAGGAGTTCCAAGAATATTAGATTTATTAAAAAAACACAAAGTTAAGGCTAGTTTTTATATCTCAATGGGGGGTGAATCCAATCTTTTTGAAATATTAAAATATAGAAATAAGTTAAAAAGTTCTGGGGAGAGAAAAATAAGGATATGGAAATTTAAAGATAAATTAAGAATGATTTTATTTCCAAAAGATTTTGTAAAAGATAATAAAGAAATATTGAAAAGAATTATTGATGAAGGACATGAATTAGGAGTTCATGCATGGAAGCATAGAGAATGGACAAGAGGTTTAGAAAAAATTAATATTAAAAATACAATTGAAAAATCCATAAAAAAATATAAAAAAATATTTAATAAAAATCCTATTAGTTTTGCTTCTCCTGGATTCAATGTGAATAATGAAATTTTAGAATTTTTGGAAAAAAATAATATCAAATTTATAAGCGATCTCCCAGGAGAAAATCCAAAAATTTATGGTAAAATAAAAAACATTCCTATGACAATCTTAGGAAAAAATAAAACACCTATAATTGAATATTTGGTTTCAAATAGAAAAAAAGATGAAGATATTCTAGAAATAATTAAAAATGACATTGAAAAAAAAGATCTTGCATCTTTTTACATTCATGGTATGTTCGAAGCAAGATTTAAAATAAAATTATTAAATGAAATTTTAAGATTTATTAATAAAGAAAAAATTAAAGTTAAAAGAATTATTGATTATTAAAGTGAGCCATATATTTTTTTATATTTTTTAACAAGAATAGACCAACTGTTTTCATTTAAATATCTATTACATTCATCAACCATTTTTTTATAATTTTTAGGTTTCATCGCTTCCTTTATTTTATTTGAATAATCTCTTTCATTTTTTGCAATTTTTAAAGAACCATATTCTTCAGATATCTCTCTGAAGAAAGGAATATCACTTGCTACTACAGGTGTTTTAGAAGCCATTGCTTCTGAAAAAACTCCGCTTCTTATACCACCTCTATAAGCTTGTAAAATCAAATCGGCAGCAGAGAAATATTTCCACCATAAATCATTTGGAATTTCTTTTAAATCAAATCTTACAAATTTTTCAAATTTATTTTTTTTCACAATTTTTTTATTTAGAGAAATATAATCTTCTACTTTTTTGCTATTTCTTGTATTTGCACCTTTTGGATTAGTGGCAAAAATTATTGTTTCTCCAATTTTGCCTGCTTGTTTTAAAATTAAATCTGCACCAGAATCAGCTGTAAGATTCCCTATGAGTAAGTAAAGATTTCCTGAAATATTTAATTCTTTTTTAGCTTTATTTTTGTCTGTTAAATTTACGTCATCACGCATTCCTTGGGGAATTATTTTTATTTTATTTTCAGAAAATTTATATTTGTCAATTAAAATATCCTTAAAAAACTGCTCATTAACTATTATAATATCAGAAACAAAATTAATTAATTTGTTCTGAAAAATATACAAAGTTTTTCTTAAAAAACCTTTTAAAAAATTTTCATCGATTTTTTCATTTGGAGATAATATTGTGTGCATAGAAATAACAATTTTCTTATTAAGTAACTTCATTAAAGGAAGAATAAAAAAGAAAGGTAGACCGTAAAATCCTAGAAGACCATACTCATGCTGTAAATGAATTATATCATATTTTTTAAGTTTAGGCAAAATTTTTAAGAAAGAACTAGGATTTCCGGCTGTATAATGAACAGAATCAATCTCAACCCCTCTTTCCTTTATTCTCCTTACAATATGGGATGAAATTATAGATAATGCTTTTTCAGATTCAATATTCGGAGAAATCATTACTGCTTTCATTTCAAATTAAAGTGTGTGGGAAATTATGATTTATAAAATTATAGTATATTAAAAAAGAAATAAACTTAAAAACTTCTTTTTTTTAAAGAATAAAATGCAAAAAAAAGCCTTTATAACAGGGATCACAGGACAAGATGGATCATATTTAGCAGAATTTTTGTTGAATAAAGGCTATGAAGTTCATGGTTTGATAAGGAGAGTAGCATTAGAAAACCCTTCTCAAAGATTAAAAAGAATCAATCATATAAAAGATAAACTAACATTACATCCAGGAAATATAGAAAGTTATTCTCGTCTAATTGATATTTTTGACAAAGTTCAACCAGATGAATGTTACCATTTAGCTTCACAAAGTTTTGTGTATGAATCTTTTGAAGATTCTTTCTCCACTTTTATCACAAATATTCAGGGAACACTCAATATAATAACCGCCCTACAAAATAGGTCTCCTAAATGTAAATTTTATTTCGCAGGCTCATCAGAAATGTTCGGAAAAGTTCAAGAAATTCCTCAAACAGAAAAGACTCCTTTTCACCCACGTTCTCCATATGGCATCACAAAAGTTAATGGTTTTGATTTAACTAGAAATTTTAGAGAGTCTAGTAATATTTTTGCATGTTCTGGAATTTTATTTAACCATGAATCACCAAGAAGAGGTAGGGAATTTGTAACAAGAAAAATAACTTCTTCGATAACAAAAGTAAAAGAAAATAGTGATTTTTGTTTAGAACTTGGAAATATAGATGCGAAAAGAGATTGGGGATTTGCAGGAGATTATATTGAAGCAATGTGGCTGATGTTACAGCAAGAAAATCCAGATGATTATGTGATTTCCACAGGAGAAACACATACTGTTAGAGAGTTTGTAGAAGAAGCATTTAAAGTTGCAGACATATACCCTATAGAATGGCATGGTGAAGGTATTAATGAAATTGGTATGTATAATGGAAAAGTTATTATAAGAATTAATAAAGAGTTTTTCAGACCTTCTGAAGTTGATATACTCATTGGGGATTTATCAAAAGCAAGGTCGAAACTTGGATGGGAACCAAAAACAAAATTTAAAGATCTTGTAAGAATGATGGTTGAAGAAGATTTAAAAAAATAAAAAATCATTAATGATAAAATTATATTCTTGAAAAAACTTTATAATCCTAATATTACTTATTTGATTAATATGGCTAAGAAATTATTAGATATTGGTTGTGGAAATCACAAAGTAAAAGGTTCTGTAGGTTTAGATGGTGTAAAAATTGAAGGTGTAGATATTGTTCATGATTTAAATAAAATACCTTATCCTTTCAAAGATAATAGTTTTGATGTTGTTTATGCTAATCAAGTATTAGAATGTTTAGAAAATTCATTAGACAAAGTATTAGGTGAATTATGCAGGATTTGTAAACCAGATGGAAGAATCAAAATACTTGTCCCTCATGCTTTAAGTGTTGGAGCATTTTCTGATGTTACACATAAAAAGTTTTTTACTTGGTTCACTTTTGATTATTTTGGCTTAAACGAGCAATCTTATTATACAAAAAGTAGAGTCAAAATAATAGAAAGGAAGTTTCTTTATATGACCGGGGGAAAAAGTTCAAGAATTCTCAAACCTTTAGCTTGGTTAATAAATAAAATGCCGAAATTGTATTCTCATTTTTTCGCATTTATCTTTCCAATCTCAACTCTTTATTTTGAATTAAAACCAATAAAATAAAGAAGATTTATCCAAAAAGTAAACGCCCATCTGTTAGATTTCTTACAATAACAAAATTGATTTTCTTCTCTCTTATTATTTTTTTCTTGGATTTTAAAAGAGAAAATAATATTTTTTCAGTACTACACCCTTTCTTGAGTTTAAAATCTTTATAAAACATTTTAGTGAATTGGAGCATAAATCCAAGTAGATTTTTAGATAATTTTCTTTGTTTTTTACTCATTTTTTTTAAAAGAAAAAAGAAAAAAGAGTTGTAATTTTTTTCAAAAAAGAAATAAAATTTTTGGGAAAAATTTGGTTTAATTGAATTATTCTCCTGGATGATATTTACAAAACTATTATATAAAGAAGAACATGATTTAAAAGTATCAAAATCTTTTGTAATGTAAAACATATCAATAACTTCATTTTCTAATTTATGCCCACTATTATCTGGGAGAACTATTTCATTATTTTTCATTTTAAAATCTTCTAAATTTATTATATCTAATGGAAGAAAGTCAAACCTAATTCTAATAAAATAATTATAAGAAACATTTTCTTCTTCCATATATTTTTCTAAAAGTTCAAAAGATGTTTTCATCTTAAAAAATTGTTGATAAATATTTCTAAAATTAAAACTTGATGATTCGGAATAAATGATATTTTTATAATTTATTTTATTTAAAAATTTTAGTTTATCTTTGATTATCTTATCAACATCAGAAGACTTAACTTTCTTTGTTTTTATTGGTTTTAACATTTTTATTTTATTCAAATTTGAGTCATCTTCTGGGCAACAAAAAATATCATAACTTCCAATATGATCTAATAGATTTTTTTTAATATATGGATAACATAATTCTAAATTTTTAACTTGACCAGAAAAACACAATGCAACATTTTTATTTTTTGATTTTTTGATTTTTTGCATTTTCATAAAAGAAATGATTGTTTTATAAAGATTGTTAGTTGAAAATATTAGAACATTATCTCTTTTGATTCCGTTAAGTTTTTATATAGTTTATTACAAAGAAAAATAACATAAAATGAATATAGTAGTACCATTAGCTGGAAAAGATGAAAATTTTGAATCCAAGGGAATGATTAAACCTTTAACCAAGATTAATGGTAAAGAAATAATAAAATTAATTTCTGAGTCTAGACCTTTTTCATATGAAAAAGCAATTTTTATAATTTTAAGAGAACATCAAGAAAAATATAATTTAGGGGATGAATTAAAAAAATTATTTGGAAATAATATAACTGTGATTATTCTTGAACAAATGACAGAAGGATCCCCACAATCAATATTAATAGCAAAGGATTTGATAAACAATGAAGATGAATTGATAATTGATTTAGGGGATCAGTATCTGGATTTAACTGGATTTTCTGAGTTTGTTGAAAAGAATAAAGGAAATTTTGATGGTCTAGTTCCTTCTTTTGAAGCGTATTACTGGAATCAAGGTTACATGATAATTGGAGAAAATGGTTCTATTCAAAAAGTTTCCGAAAAAGATAAAAATCCTATTTCAACACATTCTACAGCATGTATATCTTATTTTCAAAAAGGAAGTGATTTTGTTAAATATGCAGAGCAAATGATAATCAAAAAAATAGTTGCTGCAAGTGGTGTTTATCTACCAAGCCTAGTTTATAATGAAATGATTGAAGATGGTAAAAAAATTATCACATACCCTTGCGAATTAATTGTAAATCTTGGGAAAATTGAAGGTGCTAATGTTTTTGAACAAATAAATCGGCCTTTAAAATGGAAAAAAAATTAATTTTACATAGAGGATATAAATTTACATATCCTGAAAATTCAAAACTTTCTTTTGAAATGGCTCTTAAAGAGAATAAAAGCTTTGAAACAGATATAAGAGTTAGTAAAGATGGTGTGTGTTTCATGATTCATGATGATTCTCTTGATCATCTTTTTAATGGTTCTGGAAAAATAAAAGAAATGACTTCTGACGAATTAAATGATTTTCATTATAGAGAAGATGAAACACAAAAATTATGTTCTTTAAAAGAAATGTGTGAATTAATCAAAGAAAATTCAAAAGATAGTTTAATCTTTATTCATATAAAAGAGTCAGAAGATATTGATGATGTAATTAAAGTTCTAGAAGAATATGATTTTTCAGATAAGATAAGGTTTTTTGCTGTTGATGAAATAGAAGAGAGTTTTGAAAAAATAATGAAGGAGAAGTATTCAAAATATAAAATAGGGCTTTATCTTCCAGAAAATAGTGATAATTACAATGAAGAACGATTCAAGGACGCTGATTTCATTTGGGCAGATGAAATAAATTTTCCTTGGATGACTAAAGAAAAAGTAGAACTTGCTCATTCTCTTGGAAAACCTTTCTATGCAATCTCTCCTGAATTGATTCCTATATCTATTTTTAATTCAGATATTGAAAAAAGATGGAAAGAATTATTAGAATCAAATGTTGATAGAATTTGTACAGACTTACCAGAAAGGTTTTTAGAATTTGCAAAAAATAGATAACATATTTTACACTAAAGAAAAGCCTCGTTTTCTCTCAAGAAATTCTAATGTCTTCTCTTTATTGTCTTCAAGTTCTTCAGGAGTTCCTAATTGAAACATTTCTGCAACAGGATAAATTAATATTGATTTTCCATCTTGGATATGTTGATTATAAACAGGAGCTGTATAAAATTCATTATTAACTCTAATATTTTTAGCAATCATTTTTTCAGCATAATTTATTAAATCTTTACCATTTGCAAAATAATATATTCCTGTGTGTCCATGATTACTTATTACTGATTTTTCTGCTGTTTCAAGCACCCTTCCTTTTGAATCCACCCTTGAAAAGCTATAACTTGGTTTATCTGTGTGGATTGTTACTACGGCTCCATCTACTTTAGTTCTTGAAACAAATTCTAAAAAATGTTCAATATCCCAATTAATTATTTGATCGCAATCTTTTATAATAACAGGGGTACTATCATCAAAATGTTCTTTTGCTAATAAAACAGTGCAAATTGATCCTTCTGTTATCTGATTTATTTTTAAAATCTTCGCAGTAGGTTCTATTTCTAAAAGTTTTTGATCCAGTTGAAATTCATCGCAATGTTCTTGTCTTACAATAAAAATGAATTGCACGCCAGGAGACCTCATTGTATCAATTATATGTTTAACAATTAAAGTGTCTCCTAGTTTTAGAAGAGGTTTTGGTGTAGTATATCCTGCATTAACAAATCTTTGACCTTTTCCAGCCATAGGAATTATAATATTTATTTTAGGACTCATTCTACTACATAACCCCATTTTTCAATTGCTGTTTTTAATTCTAATTTATCTTTCATAAATTCATTTATATTTTCTCCTTTTTGCATACATTCAAATGATTGTCTCATAGCTGTTGCTCCTCCTTTGGTTCCCATTGGATGTCCTTGTATTGCCCCTCCAACATTCATCATTAACTCTGTTCCAAAATGCTTTACGGTGGTGTTAACCAATCCTGGGTGGCTTCCGCATGAAAGAGAAGGTATTGTTGCTTTATATTGATTTTTATTTCTTAAAATATTTAATACCTTTGTTAATTCTTCATGTGAATCTGAAAGATATCCCCCCCACATTCCTGCATGAATAAAATCACAACCCATCATTCTAGCCAACTGACATATTACTTTCCAATCAATACTATAAACATTATTTATACCTGTAATAACTTTATCTCCACTTTTTTGAAAGAAAATAGCTGTATTCTTCATGTCTAAATCTCTAAGCGCTTTATATGAAGAAAAGCCTGCCCAAAAATTAAGATGGACTGCTCTTATACCACAACTATCTGCAAACTTCGCTCTTTCTAAGAAATAAGGATAATCTGAATTAATGCAAGGAGTATAAAAGATTTCTCTTCCTACTTCTTGGGAGAAGTCATTCACCATTTCTGAAATAACTCTTACTCTTTCTTCAAAAGGACAAAATACAGGGTTTCCTAAAATCTCATCTTCTTTAATAAAATCAACACCACCTTCTAAAAGTTCCTTAACCATCTCTTTAAGCTGAGGTATTGTAATTCCTGTTTTTGGTTTAACAATTCCTCCAAGAAAAGGCCTATCAATTGCTTTTGCTCTTCTCATTATCTCCTCCATTCCAAATTTAGGTCCTTTAAAACTATCCAATACTTTTTTTGGAAATTCTACTTCTTTTAACACACAATGATTAATAAGATCAATATCCATTTGACCACCCATAAGTGCACATAGAAGTTGAGTTACCCCATCCTCTTCAATATTAAAATTAATTACTGGAAAAGCGATTTTTAGAAATCCTCTTTGTTTAGAATTAAGACTACTTTTTATATCAAGAATTTTTGCTAAATGATCTCTCATTATTTGGGGAGAATCTCTTTGAGTTCTAACATCTGGATTCCCAATTGACTGTCCAATAGCTATTGCTTTAGCGGCTGCAAGAAAATCTTTACTCTCTATATAATATGTGGCTATAATGTGTTCCTCTTTATCTGCGTCTAAATGAAAGATATAATCGTCAATATTTTCCATGGGGAAATAGGATTATAATCATTTATAAGAATTTTGGTGATAGGATTTAACATAAAAAAATTTGCAAAAATTTAGCTATATATTTAAAAAAAGAAATAATTATGAGTAAATAAAATGAAAAAGAATTCTCAGCCAAAAGTTTCCATAGTCTTTTTAAATTGGAATGGTAAAAAAGATACTTTTGAACTTTTAGAGTCTCTAAAAAAAATAGATTATAAAAATTTTGATATAATCATAGTGGACAATGGTTCTACTGATGGAACAAAAAAGGAATTTGATAAAAAATATAAAAAATTTGCAACGTTAATTGAAAATGGAAAAAATCTTGGAGAAGCAGAAGGATTGAATGTGGGTATAAGAGAAGGGCTCAAAAGAAAAAGTGATTATGTTCTGATTATGGATAATGATATGTATGTAGATAGAAAATTTTTGAATTTTTTAGTTGATTCAATGGAAAAACATCCTGAAGTGGCTGTTGCAGGTCCAAAAATATACTACACTAATCCAGATAATGTAATTTGGAGTGCTGGATGTGATTATTATTCTAGAGGTTTCAGATCAAGATATCAAAAACAAAAAGATATTGGACAAGCAGATTGTGAAGAATATGTTGATGCTGTTGACTGTGTTCTATTAATGAAATCTAAAATTCTACGTAAAGAAGGAATATTAAAAGGGGAATTTTTCACAATGCATGAAATGACTGGTTGGTGTTTAAGAGTATCCAAAAAAAGACATAAAATTTTATATGTACCAAAATCTAAAATTTGGCATAAAGTTTCTGCTTCTTGGGGTAAATTTGAAAAAGTAAACGAAATGACAATATATTATGATACAAGAAACTGGCTTTTATGCACAAAACAAAATCAAAATCCGCTTTATTTTATATGGGTACTTTTTTTAGAATTAACAATATTGTTATTTATTAGAAGTTTAAGGTGGATTAAAAATGGTCAAATTAAATTAATTAAAACATATTTTACCGCAATATGGCATGCGTTAATAAACAAAACCCCTATGAAATTATACCCTTATAACTAATCAATTTTATTCGTGTCAAATTTAATCATAATAATCTTTTTATATTCAAATTTGAAGAAATTATTATGGATGAAAAAAAAATAAAGAAAAGCTTTCAAAACATAAAAGAAGATATTGATAATATTAAATTAAGTATAAGTGAAATATTAATTAAATTACAATCTAAAAAAAAATTTGAACTCGAAGATTCTTCTGAGAACAATTTCGGAAAATTTTTTACTTCAAAAGTTTTAGTAAATGAAGAAATGAGGGAAGCTGTAAATAATGTTTTCAATTCAGGAATTTTTACTTCTGGAGAAAAAGTTAAAGAATTTGAAATGAAATTCAGTAAACACTATGGTGTAAAACATGCGATCTCAGTAATTAATGGGACTATTGCTATTGAACTTGTCTTAAAAAGTTTGGGGATAGGTAAAAATGATGAAGTTATTGTCCCATCACATACTGCAATCCCTACAGTTGAACCTGTTTTGCATGTTGGAGCAAAACCTGTTTTTGTTGATATTCTTGAAGATAATTATAATATAAATCCTTTAGAAGTTGAAAAAGCAATAACAAAAAAAACCAAGGCTGTAATTTTAGTTCATCTTTATGGAAATCCTGCGAATTTATATGAATTAATCAAAATTTGTGAAAAGAGAAAAATTTTTTTGATAGAAGATTGTGCCCAAGCAAATGGTTCAAGATATAATAACAGTCATGTTGGAACTTTTGGAATTGCAGGTTGTTTTAGTTTTTATCCAACAAAAAATATGACTGTATGCGGTGAAGGTGGGATGATAATAACAAATGATGACGAAGTTGCAAAAAAGGCAAAAATGATGTCTAATCATGGAGAAGATGGAAAATTTAATCATGTGATTTTAGGAAACAATTATCGACTTGCAGAAATCCCTTCTGCAATAGGTATAAAACAATTGGAAATGCTAGAATCATTCATTGATAGAAGAAGAGAAATCGCGAAGATTTATGATGAAGAATTTAAAAATAACGAAAAAATAATTTTGCCTAAAGAAACAGAAAATTATAAACATAGCTATCATCTTTATGTGATTAGAGTAAAAAAAGAAATAAGAGATGAATTAATAGATAGATTGAAAAAAGAAAATATCTTTTTGGGTATTCATTATCCTGTACCTGTGCATAAACAACCAATAATCAAAAAGTTAATTAATTCTCCCAAACTTAAAATTACTGAGAAAATAGTCAAAGAAATAATCTCTTTACCAATATATCCTTCATTAAAAAATGACGATGTTAAAATGATTGCAAGAAAAATAAATAATTTAGTTAATATACTCTAATTATCCATTCTTAACATTCCAAAAATCTCCATATTCAAAAGGATCTTTTCTTTCAGTATCATCATTGGTAGAATCATATGGTTTATCCATTAAATGAAGGACTGTCGCTTCTTTATTGGCTAAAGGCATGTATCCATGCCAAATTCCAGGAGGTATCTTAACTATGATAGGATTTTTATCCCCAATAGTCAGTACTTGAACATCTTTTGTTCCATCATTATTTTCTTTTAAAGCAACATATTTTATATTTCCATTAACACAAGTTGTATATTCTAGTTGTTGATTATGCAAATGCCATCCTTTTATAACCCCTGGATAAAGAACAGAAATAAGCACCTGCCCAAACTTCCCTTCATAAATATTATCGTCTGCTCTTATTGTTTCAAATAAATATCCTTGTTCATTCGCAAAAACATTTAATTTTTTTATTTCAATTAAATCATTAACAAATCGAATATTGTTAGTTTTTAATTCGGTTTCAAGTATTCTTGCTTTTGGATAATGAACTATAAATTTTCCACCTCTTTTTATAAATTCACTTTCTTTTGAAATTATCTCTTCTGCATGATTCCAAGCTCCAAGCAAAGCATAATCTACTTCTTTATCATTATGGAAAAATTCTGGAGATTTTATTTGAATATGTTTTCCAGGACTATATAAGCCTTGTTTAAAAGGTGTTGAATCTGAAATGTAATCTAAAATATCTGTTCCAATATTACAATAATTTTGTATTATGGTTCCTTTAGATGCTGCAGCATAACCCACAATTTTCTTTCCTTGTGATTTTAATTCCTTTAATAATTGTGTAAGAGATATTTTTGATTCTTCAACTCTTTTTGTAAATTCCATGTATGGTGAAATCCCATCTATACCTTTTGATTTTTCCGCTTCAAAATATTTATATAATCTATCTGTTTTTTGTCTTACTCCTTTTTTAGATACATAAACCCTCATAGAACCCCCATGAGTTTCTTGTTTTTCAGCATCAAAAATTTCAAGATTGTTTGCATCTAAAAGATTTTTCAAAGAAGTCAATGAAAAATACCATATATGTTCATCATATATCTGATCATAAGATGTCTTTTCAAGAATGTCTAAAATATAAGGGTCTTCAAATATAAAAACACCATCATCTTCGAGTAGATTATTTACCCCCTCAAGCAAATCATGTAAGTCAATTATGTTTAAAATAACATTAGCAGAAAAAATAGCTTTGAATTTTCCTTTTTCAGCAACTATTTTATTTGACAAATCTTTACTGAAAAATTCTGTAATAGATTCTATGCCTAAATTTCTCGCAACTTCTGCAACATTTTGTGAAGGTTCTATTCCAAGAACATTATGATATTTAAATGATTTCAAAAAAATTCCATCATTACTACCTATTTCCAAAACTTTTGAATTATAATCAAGAAACCTCTCTTCAATTTCCTTAGCAATATTTGCAAAATGTTTTTCCATAACTTTTGAGGTTGATGAAAAAAATGCATAATTAGTTTTCCCTGATTCATCTGGAACTATATATTTATCATAAGGTACCACATTTACGAGTTGAACCATTTTACAATTTTCACAAAAACCAACCTTCATTTCATATTTGAATTCTTTAAAAAAAGTTTTCTGAATTTCCTCTTCTTTTAGAAAAGCGTTAGCTACAGGCATTTCTCCAAAAGAGATAAATGTTTGAAGATTATTTGTATTACAAACCTTGCAATTTCCAAGCTTACTCTCCATAATTGAAAATTATTAAAACCATTTAAATATATTATGGAACTGGGTTATACAATTAATAATATTTATAAAAGGCCTTCCGTTTCCAAATTTATGGATTTTGATTTTAGCGAAATGAAAGGGAAAAATGTTCTTATTACAGGCGGGTTGGGATTTTTAGGAAGCACTCTCTCTCAAAAATTAGTAAATTTGGGTGCAAATGTAACTATCTTTTCAAGGCCTGGAAAAGACAGAAAAAATGTCAAAGAAATTGAGTCTTCTTTAAAATTTATAGAAGGCGACCTAAAAAATGTGGAAGATATTAAAAAATCAATAATTAATCAAGATTATTTATTTCATTTTTCATGGCAAAATGATTTAAAAAAATCAATGAAAAACCCTATCGAAGATGTTCAAAATGATGTAATAGGTAGTTTGAATATTCTTGAATCTTGTAAGGAAAAAAATCCAAATATTAAAATAATTTTTTCTAGCACTGTAACTGTCGTAGGATTGCCAAAAAAAACTCAATCTAATGAAGAAGAATATGAAGAACCTTTATCTGTTTATGAAGCAAATAAATTAATTGTAGAAAAATATCTTAAGATATACAATAAAATTTATGGGATCAGGACATGTAGTTTGAGAATTTCTAATGTTTTTGGAGAATTGCAAAGAATAGATAATCTAAATAGGGGTGTTTTAAATTTCATGATTGGAAAAGCATTAAGAGGTGAAAAATTAACTGTTTATGGTGAAGGTAACTTCATAAGAGATTATAATTATGTAGAAAATTATATTGATGCGTTTCTTTTAGCAGCTTTATCTAAAAAAACTGATGGAAATTTTTATGTTCTTGGTTCGGGACAAGGAAAAACATTTAATGAAGTTGTTGAAAAAATAAAAAATATTGTTGAATCTCTGACTAAAAAGAAAGTTGACATAACACACATTCCAAATCCTCAAGGAGAAAATGAAATAAATAAAAGAAATTTTATTGCTGATTATTCAAAATTTAAAAGAGATACAGGATGGTTTCCGAAAATTTCTTTTGATGAAGGCCTAAAGAAAACTATTGAGTTTTTTGTTAAAGTCTAATTAAGATCATCCAGATGAATAATTCCTTGTGGGACTTCTATTACATCATAATCTTTTTTCTTTAGAATATCCAGTGCTTGAAAATAATCATCAACTCCTCTAAGATGAAAAGTGTTGCTTAACAATGTTCCCAAACAATCATCAATAATTCTAAAACCATTTCCATTCGGTACTGGTGTATTCCCATAAATATCTTCTTTTAATCTCTGTCCTTCTTCTCCATTATTTCCTATAGATGATAAAATATCTAATACATCTTCTAATCTATAAACTAATCTACTTTCTTCATTAGATCTCCTCATAATCTCTCTAGCTTCTGGTATAACTCTAGCAAACCCATTAAATTGTGAATCTAAACTAACTTCAAAACCTCTTGAAAAACCAGTGTAGAAAATGTCTCCAATCTCATCTTGGTTTAAACCTAGATGTCTTACCAAATTCCATCTTGGAAAACCAAACATATCTAACATTTTATCTGTATCTGATTTTCCCTTGATTAAATCTGGACCAGTTTCAAAAGCTTTTTTCAAGTATATTTGGGCACTTTGTCCTGCTGTAGGAATATCATAAAATCCTACACCATGTTGCGTTATTGCATCAGATCTCTTATCAAGAAAAAACATTTTGTCTAAAGTCAAAGGCATTATTTCTGTACTCAATCCATGAATATTTTCAGATAAACCTGTTCTCTCTCTTTCTAAAGCCATTTTTACCATTCCAAGAAGCATTTTATACTCTGTTAATCCACAATGAATTCTCATAGAATTCTCATTCTGTTCAACATCAACTGCAGAAGGAATTACGGAGCTAAACCTTCCTACGTTCTCAATACTCCATTTACGTTCAGCGTATTCTCTTAAAGAATCACTAATGAATATCATTCTATCATGTATTGCGGAGACATTACCTTCTCCTAAAGGAGAATGAGAAGTGGACACATATACTACTTTTCTTGGGAAAATTTCTGTCATTTTAAAAATGAAAAAATTAAGTATATAAATCTTTTCATAATCAATTAAATCAACCTTCATAATACTTAAATAGGGTTTATTTATTTTTATTTGATGGCTCTAAAATTCCTTATTACAGGTGGATTAGGACATATTGGCTCAAAATTAATAAGAGAGTATAGTAAAAGAGAAGATATAGAATTAATTAGAGTTTTGGATAATTTCCTGGTTCAGAGATATTGTTCTTTGTTTGATTTACCAAAAACGCATGTAAAATATGAGTTTATTGAAGGTGATATAAGTAATGAAGATGACTTACAAAAAGCTATGAAAGATATAGATGTTGTGATTCATTTAGCGTCTATAACAGATGCTCCTTCTACAATTACACAACCAAAGGAAACAGAAAGAATTAACCTTGAAGGAACAAAGAAAACACTTAATGCTGCAATAAATGCCAATGTGAAAAAATTTATTTTTCCATCTACTACAAGTGTTTATGGGGAATCAGAAGGAATTGTTGATGAAAATACTCTTGTAGAATATCTAAAGCCAAGTAGCCCTTATGCAGAAACAAAATTAGCTACTGAAAAAATTCTTCAAGAAGTGGGAAAAAGCGGTAAAATCCACACTATTATTTTAAGGATGGGTACTATCTTCGGAACAAGTATAGGAATGAGATTTCATACAGCAATTAATAAATTTTGCTGGCTCGCTGCAATGAAAAAACCACTCACTATTTGGGATAGTGCTTTAGAAAGTAAAAGACCTTATCTTGGTTTAAATGATGATATTAAAGCATTTGAATTTATGGAAAAAAATGGGAAGTCAGGAGAAATATATAATGTAGTGACAAAAAATTATACAATGAAAGAAGTTATTGAATCTATAAAAAAAGTCCTTCCAGACACAAGAATTGAAATTACAAAATCACCTCTTCTGAATCAAAAACCATATCATGCTTCAAATAAAAAAATAATTGATTTAGGTTTTGAATTTAAAGATGATTTAGATGAAATGATTAAAGAAACCATAGAATTATTTTCAAACATTAATGATTTAAATTTAGAAGATTCTAATAAAATTTTTAATGAAAAAACCATTTTAGTGACAGGTGGATTGGGTTTTATTGGAAGTAATATGGCAATCAGACTTTGTACATTAAATCCTAAAAAAATAATAATTGTCGATTCTCTTGTTGAGGGGCTCGGGGGAAATTTAGAAAATATCTCTGGGATAATAAATGAATCTAATGTTAAAGTATATAGTGGAAAAGACTGGGATATTAGAAACATTGAAAAAATTAAACCTTTGATAGAAGAAGCAGATGTCATATTCAATCTAGCTGGTTCTGTAAAACATACAAAATTAAATAAAAAAGAGCTTGAGTTTGATACAAATTTAAATTTCATATCTCAAATCTTGTTTTTAGAATCATGCAGACAAGTAATGGTTGAAAATCCGGAGAAAAAATTAAAAATAATTTTTGCAGGTACAAGAGATCAATATGGAAAAGTTCCTTTTGAAAGTCTTCCTGTAAAAGAAGATTTTCTACATAAAAAATTAACAGATTATCAATCAATTAGCAAAAATGCTGCTGAGAACTATCATTTAGTTATGAATAATATTTTGAGAGATCAAGGATTTAATATTAATATTAATAGCTTAAGATTAACAAATACATATGGACCAAGGCAATCTGAAAAAGCAGGTTCAGTGATACCTATATTTATTAATAAATCTCTTAAAGGAGAAACCATAGAATTATGGGGGGGTGGAGAATCGATAAGAGATTTAAACCATGTTGATGATGTTATTGATGCTTTTTTATTATTGGAATCTTCTAATATTCATGGAGAATTTTTTAATTTAGGTTGTTGTATTGGAAAAGAAGATATGGAAAGAGGAGGTATTGGAGGAAATCTTTTAACAATAAAAAATCTTGCTGAAACAATTGTAAGAATTTCTAGAAAAGGTGAAATCAAAATCATCCCATATCCTGAAGAAAGAAAAATTATAGAGCCAGGCCATTTCGCAGCAGATATATCTAAAATTGCGAAACTTGGTTGGAAGCCAAAAATTAATTTAGAAGAAGGTTTGAGAAAAATTATAGAATTATATTAATACTCTTCTTTATTCTCTGACTTACTTCTTATTAAATTGCTTGCCTTATTTAGACTTTCAAATGTCCCTGCATCAGACCAAAAACCTTCTAAAATTTTGAAATGGCAATTTCCGGCCCCAACATATTTATCTATGGCATCTGTTATTTCAAATTCGCCTCTTTCAGAAGGGCTCAAATTTCTTATCACATCAAAAACAGTTGGGTCAAACATATACAAACCAGTCATTGCAAGATCTGATTTGGGGTCATCTGGTTTTTCATCAACATGAATCACTTTATCTCCTTCTGTAATTGCAATTCCGAATCTTTTTGCAGCTTTTAAGTCAACTTTCTTAAGAAAAAGTTTACAAATACTTCCTTGTAAAAGCCTAAATTTAAACTTTTCAACATCTTCATTTATATTATCTTCAAAAATATTATCTCCCAATATAACTAAAAAAGGATCTTTTCCAATAAAATTTTCTGCTAATCCAAGAGCTTGGGCAATTCCTCCTGCTTCTTCTTGAATTTCATAACTTAATTTTGCTCCAAATTCTTTTCCAGAACCAAGAAGATTCACAAAATCTCCTGCATGCCCTGGTCCTGAAACAATTAATATATCTTTTATTCCTGCATTTAAGAGTGTGTTCAAAGGATAATAAATCATTGGTTTATCGTAAACAGGGAGAAGATGTTTATTTGTTACTTTTGTACACGGATATAATCTACTTCCTGTACCTCCTGCCAAAATTATGCCTTTCATTTTTGTTTCAATGATTTCCACCAATCAGGATTATTTTTATACCAATCAATTAATTTTCTTATTTCTTCGTCTAAATTTTTATGTGAATGTTCAAATCCTAATTCTTTTAATTTGTCTCCTTTAATAGAATATCTGAAATCATGAGCTTTTCTATGTTGAATTTTATTTATCATTTCTTCGCTTAATCCAAAATGATTCAAAAGCATTTTCGTGATTTCTATATTTGTTGTTTCGTTTTCTCCAGAAATATTGTAAATTTCTCCAAGTTTTCCATTATTAGCAACAAACCAAATTGCTCTACAATTATCATTTACATGAAGCCAATCCCTAATATTTAAGCCAGGATTTTCTTCAGACCACATAAGAGGCACTTTATTACCTTCTATAAGATTTGTAATGAAAAGAGGTAAAATTTTTTCTGGAAATTGATATGGCCCAAAATTATTTGCACTTCTGGTGATAATTACAGGTAAATTATGAGTTTTAAATAAAGATAATGCGAATAAATCTGCAGCTGCTTTTGTTGAAGAATAGGGGCTAGAAGGATTAAGGTTTGAATCTTCTGAAAAACTTCCTTCTTTTATACTACCATAAACTTCATCTGTTGATATTTGAATTATTTTTTTTATGCCGTGCTTTAAAGAAGATTTGAGGATATTACATGCTCCAATAAAGTTAGATTTTTCAAAATTATCCGAATCAGATATGCTCCTATCAACATGAGATTCTGCAGCAAAGTTAAAAATAATTTCTGGTTTATGTTCAGATAGGATTGAATCTATTTCCTTCTTGTTACAAATATCTTCTTTTATAAATAAATAATTTTTATTTGAAGAGATATTGAGATGATCTATATTTTTTCCACTTCCTGCATAAGTTATTTTATCAACATTTATGACACTTATATCTTTTTGAATTTCAGGATTTGAAAAAAGGTATTTTATAAAATTACTTCCAATAAAACCACAGCCACCTGTCACTAAAACTTTCATTTTAACAAGGATATAAGTGTTATTTAAAACATTTATGGTGCTCTATTTCAAAGAAATAAGTTTAAATGAATCCTTTTAAAAGATTTTTAATACGATAAAGAAAAAAGAAAGAGAATGCAAATAGATAAAAATACAACAAAAAAGTTGCGAAGATTTCTAAATTAAAGAATACTAATAATACAGGAAGCATAATTGTTAAAGAATATTGCTCAGGAGGATTTATAGCAGGTTCCCATCTTTTAATTTTTAAAATGTTATTTATTTTAATAAATATTGAATTTATTTTTAAAATACCCATCTTGTTTAAAGCTGGCAAACCTGAAAAAGCAGGCGCTACTTCTTTAGCCTCTTTATTTCGTTCTTTGGCATAATAAAGTTTCGTTATAACCATTAGGTGAAATGTTTTTAGTACAAAAAGAAATGTACTTCCAATTAATAAATAAGCATTATTTGTCCATAAACCAATAGAAAAAATAACAACGAAAAAAATGATAATTGCAACCCTATCTGCAATAAGATCTAAAAAAGCCCCTTTATCAGATGATTTGTTTAACCCTCTCGCTACTTGGCCATCCATCCAGTCTACGAATAAAACTAAATAGAATGAAATGGCTGCAAATAAATATAATATTCTAAGATTTAATAAGGGGGCAAGGAACAAAAGAAGAATGGTTAAAGGAGAAAAGAAAAATAATCCACTTAGAGTAATTTGATCAGGAGATATGTTTAATTTTTTTTTCTTAATAAAATAAGCCACTCTAATTGAAAGAGGAGTAATTGTGAACATTGAAATAATACTTTCTTTAGGACGTAATGCTATTTTTTTAAATTCTTCAAATTCGCTTTTCTTTTTTTCCATTCTATATTGAACTTAAAAATCTATTAAAAAACTTTCTGAAATATCAAGTATACTAAAGTATAATTCAAATTATAAAATCCCAAGTAATAATTCCCTCATTGATTCTACTGTAAGCTTCCTAGGATTATTTTTTAATCTTTCAAGATTAACTGAACCAAGGATTAATCCGATATCTTCTTTTGTTATTCCAAATTGAGATAAACTAATTTCTAGATCAATTGAATCCATAAGATCTTTTATTCTTTCTCTAGAAGAATTTGCATCAGTACAACCAAGTAAACCATATAATTCTTGCATAGTATTTCTTACATGATGTGCTCCTCTTTCATCTATAACATCTTCTTCTGTAACAAGACTATTATGAACTAATACTTCTCCAAAAGTAAGCGCTACTGCATGACCATGTGGAATCCCATATTTAGAAGTTAAATAATATGATAATGCATGAGGTGCTGTTGTTTTTGTTATATTTATTGCCATCCCTGCTAAATGTGCTGCATTAATCATAGCTTCCCTAGATTCTAATGAAGGATTATTTACTGCATTATTAAGATTATTTAATACTAAATTTATTGCTTCTCGTGCATATTTTTGTGATTCATCTGTTGAACCAACACTCCAAAGAGATTCTGATGCTTGAGTTAAAGCATCCATTCCTGTTGAAGCTGTAATTTTCTGTGGCAATCTTATAGTTAATGAAGGATCTAAAATAGCATGATTGGAGAGCATATCTGGATGTGCAACAGAATATTTTTTTCCATCAACATAAACAACTGCAAAATGAGTTGCTTCACTTCCAGAACCTGCTGTTGTAGGTATTGCAATTAATGGTTTTCCTAATGGTTCAATCTCTCTTCCTTCTTGGATATATTCTACAGGATTTCCAGATTGTGGAGATAATATGTTTATCAATTTCGCAGTGTCCATAACACTACCCCCACCTATTGCAATAACCATATCATAATTTCCTTTTCGAAAAATATCTATTCCTCTTTTAACATCTTCTACTTTTGGGTCTACTTCAAAATCACAAAATCTTGAAAAAGAATAATTTGATAGTAATTTAGATATTACTTCTTTTGAACCACATGATTCATAAGAACCATTTCCAGTAACAAGAAAAATATTTTTGGCATTATTATTTTTTAATATACTTTCTACATGTTTTATACTTCCAAATCCCAAATACTCTTCTTGTTTCATTTTATCACTTATTCAAAAACCCCATAAAATTATTTTTATTTTCCTTCGGTGTTTTTGTTGGCCTTCCCAATTCTTTTCTTGCTCCTTTATTCACTAATATTTCTAAAAGAGCAGGTCCTTCTGTAGATTTAATTAAATTCATTTTTTCAGTTATCTCTTCAACTGTTTCTGCTTTAAGTGAAATATTATAGCCACAAGCTTTTGCAATTGATTGTAAATCTATTTCAAAACCAGCTGTTGGTTGACCTCCCACAGAATCATGGGCCCCATTATTAAAAATTATATGCTTAAAATTCTTTCGTGCATGTTGACCTATAATTGCAAGAGAACCCATATGCATAATTACAGACCCATCCCCATCTAAACAATAAATTTGTTTTTCTGGTTTTTGTAATGCAATTCCTAATGCTATCTGAGAAGAATGTCCCATAGACCCAACAGTAAGAAAATCTTTATCATGATTTTGTTTAAGTTCTTCTCTATATTCAAATAATTCTCTAGAGATTTTTCCAGTTGTTGAAATAATAATATCTTCTGAAGATAAAGAATCTACAACTAGCTTAATTGCATTTTCTCTACTCATTTCAAAAGAATGTTGTGTTTCATTTTTCAAAGCATATTCTTCAAAAATTCCTTTTTTTGCTACAAGCGCAAAAGGTGCGTTTTTTTCTTTCATATATCTTATTGCTTTTTCAAGAATTTTTTCTGCTTCCTCTAAAGAATCTGGTAAAATTTCATAAGGTATCTCTAAAACATTTAAAAGATCAAAGGTTATTTTTCCCTGCTTAACATGTTGAGGTTCATCTTGCTTTCCTGGTTCACCTCTCCAACCTATTAAAAGTAATATTGGTATACTATATACTTCTGGATCTGCTAAAGAAACTAAAGGATTAATAACATTTCCTTGTCCCGAATTTTGCATATAAACTAAACCAATCTTTCCTGTTGCTAAATTATACCCTGAAGCCAATGCAATTGCTCCTCCTTCATTCGCAGAAATAATGTGGTTTTTTGTATTTGCATTATCATTAAGATATGCACAAAAAGATTTTAATAAAGAATCTGGAACTCCTGTAAAAAAATTTATTTCTTTTTCTTTTAATAAACTATAAAATTCATGTGGAGATATCATTTTAATTTAAGTTTTTACTGAAAAAGCTTTCCTGCACGCAACCTTTCTACTTTTTCAGAATTATCCCCTAGTAAAGCAGCCATAGTGTTTCTATATCCAGTTATTCTATCCATGCCTCCATCAGCTAAAGCTTGTCCAAGAAGAGAAGGCATTTTTCCATCTGCAATTGGTTTCCCATGATACCTAAACAGAATATCTCCTGATCGAGCCTTAAAACCTCCCCTAAGACTTTCCCCATCAAAATCTGAAGAACCTGGACCACTAGAATCTGGAGCCATGTAATCTGCAATTGTTAAAGTCATCAATGGTAAATTATCTTCACCTCTTAAAAATTCCGCAAATTGCTTTTCAATTGCACCATATGACACCGGACCATCTCCTTGAAAAATTCTTATCATTCCACCATATGCTTCTTTTTTAGGAAAATCAACTACTCCTTCTGCCATTAATCTCGCTTCACCTATATAATCACTATGCATCGCCACTTGTTCTTCTATAAATCTCCAACCAAGAAGCTTTGCCAATAAAAATAAATCTATCTCTTTGGATTGTTGTCCTCCTAGTAAATAATCACTAAAAGTAGCATTCAAATCATGTACAAGACCCATTGCGTGAGCAACATCCGGGTGTGGTAAGTCAAGATCTGGATGGGCTTCCTTTAAAGCAACAACAAGTCCTTTGAATACCCCTGCTGTGTTAAAAATATGCGCAAGATAATTATCAGGATTTCCTATTTGAGATCCCTCGCTTTTAGTAAGCATTTCCATTACTCCACAAGTTATTTTTCTTGGATTTGATTCAAATCCATAACCAATATCAAGTGCTCTTTTTCCAACTTCAGTTTTACACTGAGCTGAATCTCCTGAAAGCATGCTAGAATCTACTAAAAGACCCCTCAAAGATTCTTCCACATCTTCTATTAATCTTGGGTCTGTCATTGAATTAGGGATTTGTGTCTATATTTAAATTTTGTGGTATTATAATTCTCATTTACCTCCAGGAATAAGTTCCAAGATATCTTTAATTGGTATGCAAATTTCATTTGCTTCATGACATCTCTCATTCTGAAGTATTGTCTCAGCTGTTTTCACCATCGCAGGATATGCACTTCGTAATAAATGATTTGCATAAATCACCAAATTAATATTTGCATCTATCAATTCTCTTTCAGTTATTTGACTATATGTTGAAGGAACAACTATTAAAGGAACTTTTTTATAAAATTTAGAATATTCTCTACAAAATTCAAGAACTTCACTTGGTTCTTGCTCTTTACTATGAATCATTATTCCATCTGCTCCTGCCTCAATATATGATTTGGCCCTATTCAATGCGTCTTCCATTCCTTTTTTAAGAATTAAACTTTCAACTCTTGCAATAATCATAAAATCCTCTGTTACTTGAGCTTTTTTTCCTTTAGAAATTTTGTAAGCAAAATTCTCTATAGAGTCTTGTGTTTGTTCTACTTCTGTCCCAAACAAAGAATTCTTTTTTAATCCAACTTTATCTTCAATTATTACTGCTGAAACACCTAATCTTTCTAATGTTCTAACAGTATGCACAAAATGTTCTGGAACGCCTCCTGTATCTCCATCAACAATTATTGGTTTAGTAGTTGCTTCCAAAATATGATTGAGAGTATCAAATCTTCCTACAGATTCTATATCTGGCTTACCTTTTGCTATAGAATCTGTTAAACTACTTATCCAAATTCCATCAAATATTCTTGGGGTACCTTCTTTCAAAATTTTTGTATTTTCTATAACCAATGCACTAACACCATTATGGGCTTCCAAAAATCTAACCATCTCTTTTGCTTCTAATAATCTTCTCAATTTTTTCATCCTTACTTCAGGAGTTGTACCAACTTCTTGCAACTGTTTATGTAATTCTGTAGAAGAAATTCCTGGTGTGTATGGAATTTCTATTAACATTCCACCCCATTCCTTAAGAACTTCTATAATTCTATCCCTAGTCTTTTTTTGAACACCTGTCTTCCAATCATCTCCATGAACTACAAAATCAGGTTTTATTTTTCTCAAATTAGGAACATAATCTAATGTTTCTTGTGGAACAACTTCTTCTACACCTTTTATGTTTTCTATAATAATCCTTCTCTGAGAATATGTAAGTGCAGGAAGACGTTTGTAACTAGCAATGGCCTTATCTGTTAATAAACCAATAATAACACCCCCATATTGTCTTGCTTGATTTATTATATTCATGTGCCCATGGTGAATTAAATCTGCGCTCATTCCGACATATACTTTTTTCATTTTTTCGTTTTAGAATATAATTTAGTTATTTTTCTTGTCATTTTTTCAGGAGATAATCTTTCATAAGAAATTGGTTGAATTATTTTTCCATTTATTTTTTTAATAAATTCCTTACCTCCTGGAATTTTTTTCCAATTAGAACCATAAACTAAGATTATTTTAGATCCCTTAAACCTATTATGAATTTCTTTCAAATTTTCCGTTGGATCTAAATCATGTTGGGGGATTACCATGTCCACACATCTTAATCCAGAAATGATTGCCATTCTTTCCTTTAAATTAGCTATTGGAATTTCTTTGTAAGATTTAATTGCTTCGTCTGTTAAAACACCACTTATATGAAAGTCTCCTAATTTATCTGCTTCTTCCAGAAGTTTCAACTGCCCATAATTAAAAAGATCCCCTGTAGTAGATGAATAAACAATAGTCTTTACTTTTTCTTTTTCAATACTAACTATCTCTCCTGATTTTATTCCAGAATTTTTTGGAATTGTGACACATAATTGCCCATTAGATTTATTTTCCCAAACCACTTTTTTCATGATTTACTGGTATTACTAGTATATATAAAGATATATGTATTTTATTTTAATATCCTCTTTTCTTTTTTATCATCAAACTAAACATATAAAACCAATTACTAATTATTGTCGCCCCTGTTACACCATAAACTATAGCTAAATTTCCATAATCATTTAGAAATAAAATCACCAAAAAATTTAATAAAATATTAATAATTACAGAGTAAATTAAAATCCTCAAAACAATTTTTGGTTTTCCTTTTGCAATAAAATAACTTGAATAAATCAAAAGAATTGGTGCACTTATTAATAACAATGAAAAAAACCGAAGTATGTTTATTGCTAGCCCATATTCACTTCCATAAACAAAATTAATTATAAAAGGCGATAGTAAAAAAACAGAAAAAGCAAATACTAGTGAAAATAAAAGTGTTACTAAAATTGATTTTTTGAATCCTCTTTCCAATTGCTGATTTTTTAGCCTACTAAAAACTGGAAGTAAAACAATTGAAAAAGTAATTAAGGGAGCTATGGCGGCTACTAGACCTAATGCAGCCCTGTAATAACCAATATATTCAGGAAGAACAAATCTTCCAAGCATTATCATGTCAATAGATCCAAAAAAAATTGTTGCAAAAACGGTTGTAGAAGCAGGAAGAATAAATTTATTCACTTTATTCTTTTCTAAAGGAGAAATTTTTTCTTCTTTTTCTGTTAGATATTTAAATTTATTCTTGGATAAAATCAAAAGAAAAATTGAAGAAATAAAATAAGATGCACTTAAACCAAGTATTATAAAAAATATAATTGTTTCATTTAATAGTACCTGTCTTAAAGATAACAAAACCAATAGAGGGACTATAATTAATCTAGATATCTGAAATATAATTTCTTGGTAAAAAATACCTTTAAAATAATTTGATGCTATTAAAATTGATTTTAAAAATCCAGTAAGCCCAATGAATAAGATATATAATGAACCAGCCATCAATGCTAAAAATAGTGGTTTTTGGTAATAATTTTCTGAAATAAATTTTGCAGAAACTATTAAAATTAGCATAGAAGTAAAAACCAAAAATAGTTTTAGTTTTCCTAAATAAATAACATAAGATTTTGATTTAAACTTTTTTTTATTTTTACCGAACTCTTTGGAAATAAATCTAATTAATGTTTCTCCCACTCCTAATTCAGAAAAAGTAGAAAAAATTAAAATAGTTGATAATGCTAAGCTATATAATCCAAATAATTCTGGCATGAGCATTCTTGCTAAAATTATTGTGAACAATAATGAACCACCTTTAGCAATAATATTGGTTGAAAATTGAAGGGCACTATTTTTGATAACAATACCCGTATTTCCTGAAAAATCTCTCTTTCTTATTCTTCTAAAAATATCTTTAAGAATTATTCCTACATTATTTTTCATATTCAAAGAAAACATTGTTCATTTTTATTCTTTGTGAAAGAATATTCCTCTATAAAATTACAGATAAATTTAAAAAAATATATTTTTTAATGATTTGATGGAGAAAAAGAAAAAAACAATTAAGATAGATTTTAGATATTATTGGTGGCATTTTAATCCTGAAAATAATATATTCATAAACTTATTGAAAAAAGATTATAATGTTATTCTAGACGAGAAAAATCCAGATTACGTATTTTTTTCAACATATGATGGAAAAAGACCTATTCAATCAAAAACTTATGGAAAAATTGGTAAACAAATTGAAAATTTTTCCCCATTATTATATAAAATACTAAGAAACATATACTATTTTAGAAAAGAAAGATGGAAAACACCAATTATCGAAGGAGATTTTGTAAAAATATTTTTTACTGTAGAAAGTGCAAGACCAAATATGAAAAGATGCGATTGGGCATTTACACATGAGTATGATGAAGAATTAAAAAATCCAAGACATTTAAGAATACCAGGATATACTTTTAATGCGATAAAAGATCCAAATGAACTTGTTAAACCAAACAATATTGATGTGAATAAAATCATGAAAGAAAAAAAGAAATTTTGTGTTTTTATTTGTTCTAATGACGTGGATTTTAGAAATAATTTTTTTAAACAATTAAACAAATATAAAAAAGTCGAGTCGTGGGGAAAATGTCTTAACAATATGGGAAAAGGAATTCCTAAATTAGTAGAAATAAATAAAGATATAAAATCAAAAGGAGAAACAAAAGAACATATAGAAAGAAATTTTTTAGAACAGTATAAATTCATAATAGCTTTTGAAAATGCTTCTAACATAGGGTATACTTCTGAAAGAAAATCAGATCCAATGAGAGTGAATACAATTCCAATATATTGGGGGAACCCTTTAGTTCATAGAGATTTTAACACAAAAAGTTTTATCAATTATCATGATTTTGAAAAAGAAGTCAAAAAAAACATACCAAAAATATTCTTTGAAATTCCAATTATTGATTGGTTAACAAAAAGACATATTGAAAAAGAAACTTTCAAAAAGATGATCAAAAAAATTATGGAACTTGATAAGAATGATAATTTGTATAAAGATATGTTAAAACAGCCTTGGTATAATGATAACAAACCCCCAATATATTTAGATAGAGAAAAAATAAGAAACAGGTTAAGAGAAATAATTGAAACAGGGAAAAAGGTAAAATTAGTTCATAAACCGTAAGAAATTATATGTGGTTCTGGGACAGGAACTATAAAACCACCCTTAAACCCTTTATCTCTAAGTTTTGGAATAATTATATCTTTTATATTCCATATAAGTAATAAGAGATAATCTGGTGCGTTTTCGTTAAAGAGAATCTCTTCATCAAGAACTTTTATGTGCATTCCTGGAGAGTATGTGCCCACTTTCAAACTTCCATTTTCAAGAAGACAATCAATAGTTTCGCTCCCTATTTTACAAAAATTCAAAAGAGTGTTTCCTTTTGCAGGGGCTCCAAGACCCATTATCTTTTTATTTTGTTTTTTTAGTTCAAACAAGATCTTCTTAAGATTATCTCTATTTGAAATTACTTTTTCTCCGAATGAATCAAAAATTTCTTTTGAATATAATCCAAAATCTTCTTCTTCCCTCAAAATCTTAAAGATATTTTCAGATATCGGAAAAACTCCTTTTTTACACGCGTAAACTCTTAAAGAACCTCCATGAGTAGAGATTTTTTCCACATCAAAAACATCCATATCAAATTTATTAAATAAAGTTATCAAAGGTTTCAATGAATAATATCTTAAATGCTCAAGATATATTGAATCATATTCTCTTTCTGAAATAAGATCTTTTAAATAACCAGATTCTTCTACAAAAACTCCTTTATCATCCAAAAGTATTTGAATTCCTTTCATAAAAGAATCTAACACATCTACATGGGCGAAAACATTTGTAGCAGTTATTATCTTTGCTTTTCCAAATTCATTCTGTGTTTTTATTGCTGTTTCTTCATTAAAAAAATTCGGTTTAGTTAAAATATTTTTTTCTCTAGAAAGCCTTGCTGCTTTAGAAGGATCAATATTTAGAACATTTATTTTATATGGAAGGTAATTCTCAAGTAAGGTTCCGTCATTTCCTCCAATATCTACTGCAAGATCTCCTTCACTTAAATTAAATCTCTTCACAAGAATCTCTACTAAATTATGAAAATCCCTAACAAGTCCTTTGTTCGAACCTGTTGTGTAAATAAATTCTTCTGTAAATAAATTCTTGGGATCAACTACGTGTCCTAATTGAACTAATTTACAATCTTCACAGAAATACACATCTAAAGGATAAAATGTTTCTGGCTCTTTTAATTTCTCTTCTGTTAAAAACCCATCTGGATTAGGATGATGACCAAGAGATAAAAATTTATGCATTTTATTTGAACTGCAAATTTGACAATTTATTGACGGATCAATATTTAATTCATCTCCCGGTTCATTTATAGAAGAAATCACCCTATTAGTAAGACTTTCAATTGAAGTTGATAAAACATCGTGCATTAAAATAAAATAAAATATCTATTTAAAAAAATATGTGGTTTTGAGTTTATGAAAATAGTTTAGAGTTTCAACTCATTTTTTCTAATAAAATTATTCCTAATTCAGAAGTTGAAGCAGCAACAATTGGGTATTTGGCATTAAAATCATATTTTTGATCATCCAAAGATTTTCCATCCCAATCAGCTAAGAAACCTCCAGCTTCTCTTATTAGTAAGTATCCTGCCCCTAACTCATGGGCCTTATTCTCTGGGTGAATATGTGCATCAAAAATACCACTACTAACTCCTGCCAAAGTAAATGCTGCTGAACCAAAATCTCTTACCCAACCTTCTTCATAAAGAAGAGATAATCTTGGGTCAACTTTTTTATAATGATCTATTAATATAAATGTTTTTTCATCAAGAATTTTTTTTCCAGATGTTTGAATTTTATTCCCATTAAAAAAACATCCTTCATCTCTCACAGCATACCATAAACCTCCAGAATTGTGTTCTATCACCCCTGCAAAAAAAGCATCCTTAAATTTTGGTTGAAGTGAATCAAAAAATGTTAAAACAGTGCAATGCGGAAGAAGCCCTCTGCCCCTATGATAATTCATAGTACCATCAATGTCATCAAGAACTATAATTCCTTTTGGATTTTCTGTAATTTTGACTTCACCCAATTCCTCATCATAAAGATTTGCCGGAAATTTATTTGCTCTAAGGAATTCAATAATTTGCTCGGCCACAGATATATCTCCTTTTGTGGAAATATCTACCACACGCTCTCCATAAACTTCAGATGTTCCTTCACTACCAAGAGAACTTAAATTTTCACGCGCTTTAAGTAAAGCACTTATACAAATTTCTTTTATAGGATAATCCATATTATCTAATTAAATTTTAATTTTTATATAATATAAAATTAATTCTTTTAGAGGTAACCTTCAAGAATTGGTTCAAGAAGTTCATCTGCTTCTTTATAGTTAAGTGGTTTAAAACCATAATCTGGTTCTAATGCGACAGGTAATCCTCTTTCTTGAGCATTTCTTAAAATATGTCTATGCGTTTCCACAGATATGAGTGGTGGTAATTCTCCACCTCCACCCCAATGTCTGGCTTCATCTGTTCCTGCAGGAAGTCTAAGCCCAATACCTTCTACTTGGGATATATGAACTGCAAGTGCCCTATCCAAGTAATCATCCAATTTTCCGAGTGCATTATGATATACCCCCCATGAAGAAACTCCCATTGTATCAAAAAGAGTTCCCGTATATATTCCATTTGATGTAAATTGGTTCGGAAGCTTGATTGAAGCTACAAGGTGTGCTACATCAAATACTAAATTTCCTTGAGAGATAGCTAATACACTATTTAAGCCGGTAAAAGGAGCATAATGTAATTCGAAATTTCTTGAACCTGAACCATCACCCACATGCCAATAATTTGAGTCTTGAACATCTGCAGGAAGAACATTTTCAAGAGCAAAAACTATGCTTTTTCTTGCTGCAAAATCTTTAAGTTCAGCAAATCTATTTTTTACATTATCAAAAACAAATTCTCTATTTTCAAAAAAATCTTTAGGAGAATAAAAACCTGGTTTTGAAAAATCTCCTTCATCTATATCCACAATATAAACTCCCACTTGGGTAGATACAACTAATCGTTCTGAAGGATTTGGATCCAAATCTCTTAATCTTGCAGCTTGATCTATCACAATTTCTAAATCAGAAGACTTTTCTAGATCGAATCTAGGATCTCCTTCAGCATAAGCTAAACTATTCTCTCTTTGAACTCCTGTTTCTACAAGTCTAATTGGTAGCTTATGTTTTCTTTGGTTTTCTACTTGTGCCTCAAAACTTTCAGGCGTACGTGAACATCCAGGCAGATACAACAAAAATGCACCAACATCTATTGGAACACCATGCTCTTCTCCAAGACCTTCTATTCTTTCTTTTGCTTTTAAGAATGCTTGAATTTCACCCTCTTCATGCAGCATTACAGGAAGAGCTAATTTTAATAGATTATCCATATTTTTTCATAATTTAATGCTTTTTAAGCATTATTATGCTTTATTTTTTCCCACAATGAAACATCCATTGAAGAATCTTTAGGTAATTTATGAAGAACTTCATTTTGAATACCTTCTAATTTGCATGGCTTTAGAGAAGGAATAAATTCTTTATAAACATCATAATGAGATTTTCTACTTTGCCCTACATTCAAAGTTCCAATAAAATCAGATTCTAAAAGAAGTTTTATTGCATTAACTAATTCTTTTAAAGGAATTCTTGAAGAATATGCGTCTATTGGAGAATCTTGGAAATTTAGTTTCTTCGGATCAAAAAAACTTGTTCTAATAATACAAAAATTGGGAAGTGAGTTCACAGAAGATTCTGCACCAAGTTTAGTCCACCCATATTTATCAAAAGGAACTGTGGGCGAATTTTCAGAATAATTTCCTTCTGTCCTGTTATACACCCCATCTGTTGAGATATGGATAAATTTAATTTTTTTATTTTGAGATTTTTCTATTTTTAATATCTCTCCAACTAAATTTGAAGTTCCAATAACATTTGTTTCAAATGCTACAAGAGGATTTTTTTCGGCTTCTTTTAAGTTTGTAAAAGCAGCACAATGTATTACTGCATCAATTTCATTTTTTTTAAAAAATTCTGAAACCTCTTCTTTATCCGAAATATTCAATTCTTCATGGGTTGGTGAAAGAATATTTTGAAAAATCCTTGATTTTAATATGGCACTTCCGAGATTTCCAGTGCCGCCTGTCAAAAGTATCTTTTTATATTTCATTTATTTTATTCCTAATCAATAAAAGTTCTATCTTTATCTGGTCCTTGATAAGGGCCATTTTTACACTCATAAATAGCAGTATCTTCTTCCAAAGCAATAAATTTATGGCCTCCTCCAAGAGTTATTAAACAATCTCCTAATTTTAAATTTTCTTCTTTAATAATTGAATCATCAAGATCATATAATATAACTTTTATTGAGCCATTAACAACAATCCATGATTCTTGTGTTGTATGTGTTGTCTTTACTTGTTTAATATGTTTATGAGGTCTAGATTCTTTATCTTTACTTACCAAAAAACATGAAACTTGCAAATCTTCTTCTTCTGAAATTAAATCTTGTCTTTGAGAAGTTATCTCTTCTTTTTTATTAATAACATGCAATAACAGTTCTGGTTTTATTTTGGAATATATTTTTTCCATTTTAGATTCAAAATATTTTATTTTTCAAATTTACTCTTACCTTTAATAACCCACCAATCTAATTCATGAAAATAGATCTGCTCTTTCTTAATGAATTCATTAACTGCTTTGAAAACACCAAAATTTTCAAGTATTGTTAGTTGACTATTTGTGTAATCATGCCCTCCGAAAAGTCCTCCTTTCTTAACTTTTGGATAATACAAATTTAAATCTTTCTTAACAAATTCATATTGGTGATTACCATCTACGTATATAAAATCCAAAGAATTATCTTTTATAAATTGTGTCGCATCTTCTGAAAATTCGCGTATAAATTTTACTTTATTTCCATATTTCTTTAGAACTTTTTTTGCTACCCTCATCCTTTCGTTTAAAGCCCTCTGAACTTTTCTTGGATTTCCTACACTTTCATCATAATCTTTATACTCTGCATAAGGATCAATTAAATATAATTTCTTAATAGGTAATTCTTCCATCATCTCTAAAGCATGCCACCCATCTAAAGTTCCTATTTCTACTCCAACCAAATCTTTTTTTCCGGTACTTTTTAAAAATTTAACAAAACTTCTATATTCATATTGTTTTAAATTATACCCAAGAGGTTTGAGTATAGACCTTAACCAAAATTTTTTCATCACAACCATTTTAAATTCTTAAGTTATGTTTAAATTTAATTTTATTAGCCAGTTCATTTCCTTTCTCAATATAAAAAGAATCTGGTCTTTCCATACCACCAATAGAGATAATTCCTTTTTGTTCTAATTTTTCTTTTAGGTCATGTGCAACCATCATTCGAACTAATTCTTTAAATTTTGTTCTAGGCTCCCAATTAAGAATTCTTCTTGCTTTTGAAGCATCTCCTAATAATGCAGGAACTTCTGCGGGTCTTTTGTATCTATCACTTATTTCCACAAAATCTTCCCAATTTAATCCTAAAATGTCAAATGCTTCTTTAACAAATTCTCTAACAGTATTTGTTTCTTGTGTAGCGATGACAAAATCATCTGGCTCATTATGTTGAAGAATTTTCCACATAGCTTCAACATATTCTTTTGAATACCCCCAATCCCTTTTAGCATCAAGATTTCCCAAAATAATTTTATCTTTCTCACCAACTAATATCTTTGCTAACTCTCTTGTAATTTTTTTGGTGACAAAATTCCACCCTCTTCTAGGAGATTCATGATTGAATAATATTCCATTAGATGCAAAAATTTTATGAGAGTTCCTATATAGTTTTGTTAAATGATATGCAGCAAGTTTGGAAATTCCATATGGGCTAACAGGAACCATGGGTGTTTCTTCATTTTGTGGCGGAGGAGATATTCCAAACATTTCGCTAGAAGATGCTTGGTAAAAACGGCAATTTAAATTCATGTTTTTTATTGCTTCTAAAATCCTTAATGTTCCTAATAAATTATAATTAAAAGTAGATTCGGGATTGTTAAAACTTATTCCCACATGACTTTGTGCTCCAAGATTGTATATTTCATCTGGTTTGAATTCTTCCAACGCTTTTCTTATACTAGTTGCGTCAGATAAATCTGCATAAACCAAATAATACGGGGAATCTGGTTTTTCGCTATGCACATTAAGATGATCTATTCTTTGTGAGTTTGGAAAACTTGCTCTTCTTATTATCCCTCTTACTAAGTATCCTTTAGATAATAAAAATTCCGCAAGATAAGACCCATCTTGACCACCTATTCCTGTTATGAATGCTAATTTTTTTCCGTTTATCATGATATTATTTGTTTGTTTTTAGTTTAAATAATAATTGTAAAAACTTAATGCTTATTTTAAAACGAGAATCGTTTAGGTATTTAAATTTAATTATGATGTATAATATTTAAAATAAACATTATCCAAGAGCATAAATAAAAGGAGAAAATGCACTACTTTGCCCAAAAATAATTAACGCGCCAGCTAAAATAAGCATTACAATTATTGGAGCAAGCCACCAAGCTTTTCTAACTTTTAAAAAATCCCAAACTTCAACTAGTAATGGTTTATTATTAGACATTTTTTATTAAATTGTTTTCTATAATATATTCTTTTATTTTTTCACCAGCAAAAAGCTGTCCTTCGTCATTCCAATGTCCATCAATAGGCAAATGTAAATATTCTGGGTTTTCTTTAAATAAAGGAACTAAATCCAAATGATGAACCCCATTTTCTTCAGCAAAATTCATTACAATATCATTTGGTTTTGAAAGTATATAAGTTTTATCTTTACTTGAAAGATATGTTTCAAAAATCTGTTTCCAATCTTCTTCATAAACTTGCTCCTTAGAAGTAACTGCCACATGCAATAAAGTGATATTTTCTTCTAAGCTAATTTCATATATTTCTTCGATAGAATCTAACTCAATTTCAAGTAACTCTTGCCATTCACTATTATATTCTTCTAAATAAGCCTCATAACTTTTACTATATTGTTCTTCGAGACCTGTTTTAACACGATATGATTCAAATTTTACAAATATCCTATCTAATATATTTTTCCCGTTAGTCATTATAAATAAGAGAGTTTTGGGGGTTATTTCTCTTATAAGTGTTTTAGATTTTGACTGCACATATTCTTTTGTATAATAATCTTTATTTTCAGACATATCATTATCTGCGAAAAAATAAAGAAGAATCATTTTAGGTTCATATTCATCTTCGTATTTTTTTAATATCTCCAATTCTGCTAATCCTCCATAACTGCTAACTCCAAAATTCATTATATTTATATTTTCGCCATATTCTTTTTTTAGATCCTTTTCCAATTTTTGATGGACACAATTATTGTAATCTGATTCCAAACATGCTGCAAATGAATCTCCTATTAAGAAAATATTATAATCTTCTTCATTAAATTCAAAATCATCATCAATGAACCCTTCGTTATTTGACATAACGTAAAATTTTTTACTGAAAATTTGATTGCCATCTTCTATATGATTGCAAATTTTTGTTGATTTTTCATATTTGTATTTTAATGCTTCATCAGGAGAAAATTCCCAACCCCATCCACAATCATTTATTCTTAATGTGGTTTCCATCAAAATCAATAAAACTAAAATAGATATAATCAACAAAATAATTTCTTTTCTTTTCTGAATTACGAATTCTGGATTAAAATATACATAAGCAAAAACAGAAAAAATTACTAAATTAAATGTAATAATTACTACTTGATGAAAAAATTGTATATTAAAAGAATATTCTATCAAAAGAGTAATAAATAATAAAAAAGCACTTAATATTATTATTAATCTCCTTATTAACTCAATCTTTTGCATATTTTTCACTATCCCACATATCTTTAGGATTATCTTCTCTTTTAATTAAAAATTTTTCCATGATTAAATAATCTATTCCTGTTCCCATCATACATCTATAAGCATCTTTAGGAGTACACACAATTGGTTCTCCCCTTATATTAAATGATGTATTTATTAAAATAGGTATTCCTGATTTTTTGCCAACTTCTTTTATTAAATCGTAATACAATATATTTTGATTTCTTCTAATAGTTTGTAATCTTCCAGAACCATCAACATGTGTAACTGCTGGAATTTTTTTATGAAATTTTTTTATTATTGGATAAACCATCAGCATGAAATCTGTTGGTTCTGGTATTGGTTTATCACATTCAAAATATTTCAATGCATCTTCTTCACATACAACAGGTGCAAAAGGCCTAAATTTCTCTCTATGCTTTACTTTTAAATTTAAAATTTCTTGCATTTTGGGATTAGAAGGGTCTGATAATATGCTTCTCGCCCCTAATGCTCGTGGACCCCACTCCATTCTTCCATGGAACCAACCAATAACTTTATCATTTAATATTAAATCTGTTGTTTTTTTTATTAAATCATTATTATTTTTAAATTCAGAATATTTTATTTTGTTTTTATCTAAAAAAAATTTAATTTTTTTTATAGAAAACTCAGGCCCTAAATAAGCATCTTTCAAAACAAAATTTCTTTTATTATTAAGAATCACATTATAAGCATATAACGCAGCACCCATACTTGTTCCACCATCACCAGGATCTGGATTAATCCATATCTTTTTAAAAGAAGTGTTTTTTAAAATCATTCCATTGGCAACACTATTTAAAGCCACGCCTCCAGATAAAATTATATTTTTGCATTTTGTAATTTTGTATATATGGTTTAGTATTTTAATTATTATTTCTTCTGTAATTAACTGCAATGCTGCAGCGATATCTTTGTGTCTTTGTGTTAATTCTAATTTAGAATTTCTTATAGGTCCATCAAGTAATTCACACAATTTTTTTGAAGGCATTCTATTAGAATAATGATATTTAAAATAAGCCATATCAAGTCTGTAACTACCATCTTCTTTAACATCAACAACTTCCATTAATTTTTTGTAATATTGATTAGTTTTTTTGTTTTTGTCACCATAAGCAGAAAGCCCCATAACCTTATACTCTGAATTATTCACACTAAAACCTAAATAGGCTGTAATAGTAGAATATAGTAAACCTAGTGAGTGTGGAAATTTAATCTCTTTTAAAAGTTTAATTTTATTTGATTCCCCTATCCCATAAGTAGTTGTGGCCCATTCTCCAGCACCATCTATGGTAAAAATAGCTGATTTTTTAAAAGGACTCGGTAGAAAAGATGAAGCAGCATGAGTTATATGGTGTTCTATAAAAAAAACATCTTTTTTATATTTTAATTTTTTTCTAATTATTTTGATAACGCGAGTTTTTTCATTAAACCAAGAAGGTAAATTTGATAAAAATATCTTGTAACTTTTTGGAAAGCTTTCAAGGTGTTGATATAAAATTCTTTCAAATTTCAACAATGGCTTTTCGTAAAATGCTATATAATCAATATCTTCAATATTTATATTTTGGCTCTTTAAACAATACCCAATTGATTTTTCTGGGAAAGAAGTGTCATGTTTTTTTCTTGTGAATCTTTCTTCTTGAACTGCGGCTACAACTTTTCCATCTTTTAAAATTGTTGCGGAAGAATCGTGATAAAAACAGCTTATGCCTAAAATATACATTTTAAAATTGCCTATAATACCCCTCCTTTTTCTTTTTATCTAAATTCAAATCTGACCAATGTGATTTTTTCTCTTTTTTAAATTCTAAAAAACGTTTTCCAAATATTTTTGCAATAACGGATGTTAAACCAACTCCTAAAAAATAAACGAAAGTTAATAAAATAAAATTTACTATTGATGCAATATCTTCACCAAATATTTTAGTTCCTTCTTTAAAATCTTTTAATAATTTTTGAACCATCTTAAGATCTACTCAACCAATATTTAATACTTCTTCCAATAAAAACCAAAATAAAAGTTAATAGAATGACGCTAAAATAACCTCCGAATTTAGGAAGTTTATCAAGAAATAAAAGAATAAAATAGAGGATTGTTGTAAAAACAAAAAACATAAGAACATATCCTATGATTTTTACCTTGTTATATTCTAGTTCTTTTTCATCAACTTTCATGAATAAATTATTCGTTCATTATTTAAAAAGTTTTCATGAAGATTTTTTATTTTCACTCTTCAATTCTCTTAACCATGTCTGAAAATGCTGGACGTGTAATTAAAATTCCTGCTGTTATCCCTATTATTGTTGTGAACGCGAATCCTTTGAAAAATCCCGCAGCTGCCCAATATAAAGGAATCAATGCAACGAGTGCTGTAAAATATGCTCCCAAAATAATCGCAAAAGCTCTTTTCATTCTCTTTCTTATGCCTATGAATTTTTCTCCTCTTGCCTCATCTAACATAATAATCTGCTGGTCAATTCCTGTTCCTATTGTTGCTAAAATTCCTGCAATGCTGGGAAGGTCGAGGTTCCATCTTATTAAAGAAGCAATTCCCAAAATAATAATTAATTCAGATAATACAGTAATAATCAAAGCAACAGAAGATTTTATTTTTTTGTATCTAAAAAAAATAATGAATGCTACAGCAAGTAATGCTGCGATTCCGGCCAAAAAAATTGAGTTTAGGAAATCATTTCCTAAAGAAGGAGATATTGTATCAAGCCTTAGTATTTCTACTTTATATGGCAAACTTCCTGTAATAAGAATTGTTTGAAGTTGATTCATTTCTATTTTTGCGTTTTCAAGCGCATCATCCGCAGTCTCACCTGTAGAAGAACCTGAAATTGAGATCTGTGTTGTTAAAAGTCCTTTGAGCCCTTCACTAATCAATAAACTATTCACTAATTTATCATCCAAGAATAAATCCAAGTTTTCTGATAAATATCTTCCCTGAGGTGTTTGATTCACATCCAATTCATCTGTTATTTCTGCGTGTCTTTTTGCTGCATCTTGGCTTAAGTAAATCGTGAAACTAAAAGCTGAGAAATATCCTCCTTCTGTTCGTTGTGGTGTTTCAATTAACACATCTTGTCCTGCTCTTGAAACAGAAGTTATGTCTTTTTCCCCTCCTACAAAAACAGTCTCGTTTCCTATCTTCGCTTCGAATTTTCCTTGTTGAGAAATTAATTCCTTTAAATCAGAAGGTGTTGCCCCTGCAATTTCAATTTTTACAAAGTTATTTCCAGACAAGTCAGATATTGAATCAACTTTTATGTCTTCAATCCCATAAACATTCAATCTATTTTCAAGTATTCGCGCTAACTCTTCTGAATCTCGTGAAGATAATTCCCTATCTTCTGCTTGAACTAATGCTCTTGCCCCCCCAGAAATATCTAATCCTGTTTTAAGACTTGTTAAAGGAATTTCTGAAACAGTAATTTCTATGGGTGTATTTGAAAACACAATTATTTCAAGGTCTGTGGTTTGAATTATTGTTTTTTCACTCTCATTGGAATTAAATTTCCCCCTCATAATCTTTGAATAATCTTCTAAACTCTTTACATCCTTTCCATCAATTTTGGTAATTATATCTCCTTGTTTTAAACCTTCTTCAAATACTATTGAATTTGAATCAACACTTGTTACTAAAACACCTTCCTGAAAAAAGTTTGAATATCCAAATATTGAAAAAAGAGAGAAAACAATAGCAAATATTAAAACCCACATTCTCCAAGTTAAATTAATTCTCGCCATCATTTTCTTCCAGCATACCATTTAAGTATTGAGGCATTAGTTATCCAAGTATTAAGAATATCAAATCCCAAACCGATAGTAAGAATTGTAAAAATTTGGGTTAATACAACTGAAAAAGAACTTACAACAATTAAAGCTAAAATCACTGCGAGAAGAGATGTCAAAGTCATTGTGATTCCTGTTTTGAATGCACCGAAAAACCTTTCATTTAACTCACCTTCATGTCTTTTTAAAATTCTTGTGGTAAGTAAAATATCTGTATCAACACTATAACCTATCAACATTAAAAATGCAACTAAACCAGCAGAAGACATTTTTATACCAAGAATATCTACCAAAGTCAATGTCATCAAAATATCTGCAAATGCGGAAATAATAACTGCAGCAGAAGGAACAAAGGATCTAAAGATAATAAACACAACCACACCCATAAAAAGAAATGCGAATAAAACCGCAATTAAAAGTTGTTTGTAAAAATTCTCGCCCAAGGTTGGGCCAATGAATTCGACACTACTATTTTCAGTAGTAAGTTCATGACCTATATAATCTTCAAGGATTTTCTTTGCTTCTTCACTATCTGTTTTAGTTTCAACAATCAATGCTTTTTGTTCTCTTGTTATTAAATCAAAAATTTCTCTCGTGTTTATTTCATCAAGCTTTTCTGAAAGGGTACTCTTTAAATCATCTGCATTAATTTTGCCCAAAATAGTTATTGAAGTTCCCCCTGTTAAAGAAAAGTCTTTGTAAACAAAATCACCTGTATTTGAATAAAAAATAGCCATGTAAATAAAAGAAAATAATAAAATTAAAATTGGAATTAAAAGTAGTAGTTTATAATTTTTATTATAAAATTTCTCAAATTTTTTCTCTGTTTTTTCTTCTGTCATTTTCATTAAAATGCGCGGACCGGGAATCGAACCCGGGTCAATTGGTTGGAAGCCAACTATTCTGCCTCTAAACTATCCACGCAGGTGATAATTATACAAGAGCATTGTTTAATAAAGCTTTTTCTTTTATTTTGTCTTCATTTCAAACGCACCTTTCCAATTTTTAGAGGGCGGTGATTTAATATATTCTTCGCATCTCTCTATGAATCTTTTGCAAGATTTATCCTCTTTTCTTAATTTCAAGGCAAACTTAAAATTTTTAAGAGCCTCTTTAAATTTCCTCTCAAAATATAATTCTAAAGCTTTCTCATATTGATTAATGAAATCTTCATTGTGGTCTATGCAAAGTTCGTAAATTGAAATAGGTTTCTCCTTTCCTTTCACTTTTACCATATCTAACTTCATACATTTTAATTCTTTTTTTATCAACAAGTGTGTTGATTCTGAAATAATAATATCAACACCATAGTATTTTGTCAATCCTTCTAATCTTGCCGCAGTGTTTACAGCATCCCCTAATGCAGTGTAATCAAATCTGTCTTCACTTCCAAAATTTCCCACAACAGCATCCCCTGTATGAAGCCCACACCCAATTTGAAGAGGCGGTAATTTTTCTTTTTTTAGAGATTTATTAAAATATTTTAAGGTTTTGATTTGGGATATCGCACTTTTGCAGGCCAAACTAGCATGATTTTTTTCATCAATAGGGGCGTTCCAGAATGCCATTATTGCATCCCCTATAAATTTGTCAAGTGTTCCTCCATGATCCAAAATTATTTTTGTCATTTCTGTTAAGTATCTATTAATAAGGGAACTTAATTTTTCTGGGCTGAGTTTTTCACTAATTGTTGTGAATCCTCTAATATCACTAAAAAATAAAGTTATGTTTTTCTTTTGTCCTCCTAAATTTAGATCGTGCTTATAGTCAATTATTTCTGCTAAAAGATCTTTACTAACATATTTTCCAAATGCATTTGTTAAATGCTTGCTATGTTTTTGTTCTTCGAGATAATTTACCCCAATTCCTGTTCCTGTAAAAATAATCAAGGCCAAAGGTAAAAAGAAAAAATCAATGACGTAATTGTATTTATTAAAAATGAAAATACCTAAAAAAGAATAAATGATGATTATTCCTAAAACAAGAAAGATAGTATTGTAGATTTTTAATCTAGAAAAAAAGAAAAAGCCTAAAATTCCAAAAAGAAGAACAATAAAAAAAGTGACAAATCTTTTTTGTTTTTCAATAAAATTATCCAAAAGAACATTTTGAAATATGTGTGCTTGCACTTCAACTCCAGGCATAAAAATTCCATCTGATGTGGGAACAATAAAAGTGTCATGTAAATTGTTTGCTGTTGCACCTATAAAAACAAATTTATTTTCAAAATCAAATGGTTCGTTAGTTAAAAGTTCTAAAACACTAATTGAATTAAATTCATTTGGAGAGGATGCAAAATTTATCCTATATATTCCATCAGGAAATTCTTTGTTATCATTAAATGCTTTTTGATAAATCTCGAATGAAAATGGTAAAACTTCGTCTTTTACCCCTTTTCTTAAACTTCTGACAACACCATCATTGTCTGCTATCAGATTTACATATCCAAAATCACTGTCAAAAATAGGGCCATATAAAATATCTCCATTGACTTCTGCAGCTAAAACAGTGTTGTTCATTTCTTCAAGTATTGTTCTAAGTGAAGAATCATTTGAACTTTCTTCAAAAAAAGATAAATCAGCCCCTATCACTTTTGCACTTTCAACTTTTTCCAATATTTGCGCAAAAACATCCCTATTCCAAGGCCATCTGCCAATATTATTAATGCTTTCATCATCTATCTTTATTATTACAATATTGTTTAGAACTTGCTTGTTTCCTTGAAGATTATCTGTAATACTAGATTGAATATTTGAAAAAGCATTTACAGAAATTAAAAGGGAGAATATCGCAAAAACAATAATAAAGATAATTGTTCTCCGGATAAATATTGTATTTTTCTTTTTCAGCATTAAGTCATTAAGAATTTATTAAATTTAAAGTTTAGTATCATCTCAAATCTCTTTTTATCTCTTGTATAGATTTTGTTATGCTTACTATTTTATCAATTGATTCTATTTCGATTGGAGATTGCCTTACCAATTCATCAATATCTATTACTTCATTGTCAATATCTTCAAGATAATTTTCTAGCTCTTCGTCGGTTGCCCCTGTCCTCTTTTTTACCATATTCAAAATTATTGGTTTTTTATTGAGCTCCAAATCTCTTAATCGCTGTAGTTCCTTAAGTGCTCTGAGTTTATGTCCTATAATTTTCTGTTTTTCTTCTGCAGTTGCATCTCTCTCTTTAACTTCTTCCCTTATTTTTTCAACTACTTTATTTGCGCGAACTGCGAAATTATCTCCATCAATTTTATATTCAACTTCTCCTTCACCACCAAGTATGTAATTCTCCCTTAAACCAAACGCTGTCGCTCTTACTGATGCAATGCTATTTCCTGTTTGAATGCTATATTCTTCGACCCCAGAAAGTTTTGTGAAAGTATTCCAAGTTTCTCCTTTTTTTTGGGATACTTTTGGAAATTTGAGTGTGAGTTCTTCTAAATTAATAATTGTATTTGATTCAAGATTTATAAGCACGCTTTCATAAAGAATGACTGTTGCGAAACTATTATCTTTTGTTTCAATAACATTTCCTTCTTTTAACTTCATATCTTCTAGAATCTGGTTTCCGTCAACAAAAACATCTCCTGATTCAATATGAATTTGCGCTGAAACTGTTGATGAATTTGTCAAATAAAAATAACTTATAAAAATCAAGACAGCCACACTTACTAAAACTAGGGAAAATATTTTTAAGACTTTTTTTGATTTTTTTTCTGCCACCATCTTTTACACAACTCTTATCAAAGATATTATTCTAAATATAAATTAGTTTAAATAGATTATCATAAATGCCCTTGACAGGATTCGAATGAAAACAACCTACGGTTTTTTTCGATTTTCCCTTTTCATTTAAACTGATTAATCGAATCTTTGACGCCCTTGACAGGATTCGAACCTGCGACCTATTCCTTACTTCGGAAAGCACCGCCTTTTTGAAGGACGGAAAATTTTATTTTCCGTAGGAGGGAATCGCTCTAATCCAACTGAGCTACAAGGGCTCTCCTAATTGTTTAAATCCAGCATGCGGGAGAAAGGATTCGAACCCTCGTAGGCACTAAGCCAACAGATCTTGAGTCTGTCCCGTTTGACCACTCCGGCACTCCCGCATAAAAAGAACCCGCTGGTTCTTTTTGAATCTCCTCAAAGCACTGAACGGTGATTTCTAATTGCCTCCGGTGAAATCACATAACAAAATACTTTAGAGTATCTAATATTTATTATAAATTTTCCTGAACTATTCAGAATTCTTTAATTTAAAAATTTTCATAAACGAATTATTTCTTAATTTCTTTTGGGACTTTTTGCAAACTTTTTTTTAATTCTTCTATAGACTTTTTAAAAATCTCATTAACATTTAATTGCCCAAAAGATTCTAAACTAATCACGAGACCATTTTTTAAATTTATCTCGCAACGTTTTCCATTTTTCTTGCAAATACCCTCGCAAACATCTGTGATTTCTTGTTTTTTGTCATCTAACACAATAATCTTATTTCCTTTTTCTTTTATTTCATGTTCTGGAAAACTAGTTTTTATTTTTTCTTTAAACTCTTTATCTAAAACTATTTCTGTAATATTTCTATAATACATCAATCCGGGTGAGAATTTTGAATGCTCTACTCCTTTACCTATTTTTGTTGTTGTTTTTATTTCTATTTCTTGTCCTTTATTTAGGAATGTTATTGGCATTTCCCCATAAACTGCTTCAGCACCTTTAAACTCTTTTGAATAAACCACTCCTTCTTTTTTCCCGCTCAAAATAACCTTTGAATTTTTTTTATCTTTGCTTATTTTTAAAGGAATAAGCCCCAGACGATGAGCAACTATTTCATCATATAATGGAGAATCATTCTTTGAAATCTCTACTTCGTCAATTGCAAGAATAGGAATTTGATTTAGGTATCTTCTTATTGCATTTGCTAAGCAATCTTCTATTTCTGCTGTAAATACTATTTGATTTTCTTTTTTTTCTATTAATTTCATTTTATTTACACTCTACGGCCTCTTCGTCCCCCTTTCTTCTTTGGCCCTCCTCTAGGGATTCTTGTTGTATCCAAAATATTTGATATTTTAAACCCTTCCCTTGACAATGTTTTTATAATTGTGTTTGCTCCTGGACCTGGAGCAGGATTTCTTGTTTTTGCCCTTATTCTAACATATAAGGATTTAATATTCAAGTCCTTTATATTCTCAGCTATTCTCTTTGCTACAAACATTGCTATTGTTGGGTTTGCTTTAAGTCTATCATGCTTTGTTACCATTCCACCTGTAACTTTTGAAAGAGTTCTTCCAGACATGTCTGTGACATGGACGAGAGTATTATTAAATGAAGTATAAATATTAACAATTACTTCGATTTCTTTTTTTTGGCTGGTTTTTTGTTTTTCTTCTTGATTCATTTTTTAATTAAAATTTCTTGATTTTTTTCTTTAGATATGTTCATCGAGGACCTCAAGGAAATTTTATCTTCTAACTCTATTGGGACTATATAAGATGGACTATTGACTATATTACCTGCTATAAGAACTTTTTTATGGACAATTAACTGCCGGGCGTTTTTTATTGTTGGAGCAATTTTTTTAATTTTTACAACACTCTGAAGTCTTCTTTTCAAATAATCTTTTTTATCCAAAAATAAAACATCTGCAATGGAATTTACATTTAATCCGATTTTCTTTAAATTATTAAATAATACTTGTTGTTTTTCAGGGCTCGCGGAAATTAATTTTTTGGCTTTCTCTCTTATTGATTTTATTTTTGATTCAGATCTCCAAATTTCTTTTTTATTTTTTAACCCAAATTCTTTTTTTATATCTTCTTCTTCAAGTATTCTTTCTTTATCAAAAGGTCTTTTTGGTTTTGAATATTTTTTGTGTTTTCTTTTCATTTAAAATTCCTTATTTTTTCTTTTTTTTAATTCCGACTCCTTTGGCCCTATTTTTTCTGAAATTTCCTCTTGTTCGCTGCCCCCTCACAGTCAATTTTGCAGCATGCCTATAACCTTTGTAACTTTTTATTTTTCTTAATCTTTTTACATCAAATTCATTTTGTAATTCCAAATCACTTCCTGTTAAATGTTTATTTTCTCCTGTTTCAAAATCCATTCTTCTATTAATTATATATGGGGGCATTTCTGGATTTTTGATAAAGTCTGATATTTTTTTTATCTCGTCTTTATCTAAATCACCTATTTTTTCGTTTTTACTGATTTTTAAAATTTTGCAAATAGCATTGGAAAAACTCCATGAAATTCCTTTTATTTTTGTGAGACCTGCGTAAACTTTCATATTCCCTCCTATATCTTTTGACATAATTCTAATTATTTTCTCTTCATTTTTTAGATCTGGTTTATTTTGTTGCATTTTATTGTGTGAATAGTTTATATCTCTCATCCAAAGTTAACTCTTGAAGTATTCTTTTTTCAATTGCTTTTTCAGGGAAAGGGAGATTTTGAATCCTTTTTTTCATGTCTTCAAATGATTCAAACCCCTTTATATTCCTTTGCTCTAAGATTTCTTTCATGTATTTTTTCCCAAGCCCCGGAAGAAGTTCTATTTGGTGTATTCTTTTGTTTATTGATTCTGATTTATTGAAAAAATCGATGAATTTTTCTTCTTTTTCTTTAACAACTTTTTCTATAATTCTTTGTAATTGCTCTTTTGCAGCTTCAGTAATTTTCTCTTTTTTAAGTTTCCCAAAAATATAGTATATCTTGTCTCTTTTTCCTTCTCCAATATAGACTCTTTCCCCTATTTCAAGAGAAATACCTCTTCTGGGGATTAATTCTAAAAGAATTAAGTTCGTTTCCCCCATGGCCTGCGCTATAGGCATCATTTTCCCTTCTAAGGGATAACCATGTGGTAGATAATCTAAGATTATCACATATTCTTCTTTTTCCATTTTTTTTATTTGAATTCTTCAATAGTATCCAATATTTTTTTCTCTTCATCCTCATTCAAACTTATCCCAATAAAAATTTTATTTAAATCTTCTTTGTCTTCAGGCATTATATCCACAATTTTTACCATATGCTCTGGTTTTAACTTCATTAAATCCAAATTCTCAAGTTTCTCCCTGAATTTTTTAGCTTCTTTAGGATTCAATTTAGTGAAATCTTTGACAAATTTCGATGTTTCACTATCTTTTTCAATATATTCCAAGGCTTCAGCCATGCTTAAGGGATTATTATTCTTTATCATGTTCTTTAATCTGTTTTATTTTTTTTAAATGTATTGGCTCAATTAAGAATTTTTTTTCATTCTTCTGATCTTTGATTTTCACAAAATAAGATTTTCCTCTTTTAGCTTGTACTTTCCCTGTTCTTCCTTGAAGTCTTTTAGGAAAACTTGATTTTATTGAAGGCTCTATTACAACTGCAACACTTTCTCCTTCTTGAAATTTTTGAAAGTATCTACTAAATTGGATTTTTCCCCTTGTTCTAATTTTTTTCTTCATAATTTACTCAGAAAAATTCAATTTAAAAAAGTATCTTTTAGAGTAAATCCTCCTTAGAATTATTGTTTTAATCTATAAACAAGAATTCTGTTTCCAGCACCATGGAAAAAATAATCTCCACCCATTTCAATAGTTTTAGAAACTACTCCTTCATATTCCATTCTGTTTCCATCAAATCTCCCTATTGGTTCCAAATCTTCATTTGTCAGAAGACGATGATTTTCAGAAACAATTCCTTTTGGATGAATATCTAATTCTACAACCATCTTATTAATTTAAAATTAAAGTTTATAAGAATTATGGTGTAAATTATTTCATTTGTGCAAAGCCACTGCTAGCAAAAGTTTTAAAAACTAAATTAAAGAATTAAATCTATGATAATACCAATCCGTTGCTTTAGCTGTGGTAAGCCAATTGCACACTTATGGGAATTGTTTAAGCAAAAAGCAGAAGATGGAGAAAATCCTAAAACAATTTTAGATGAGCTTGGTTTGGAAAGATATTGTTGCAGAGTAATGTTTCTTGGGCAAACAGATTTAATTGAATTAGTTAGTAAGTTCAAGAAGAGTTAATCCTTATTCATTTTATTTCCCATCTAGAAACATAACCACAATTCTCACAATTTATTATTTTTGTTTTATTTTTTATTCTTATTTTTGAATTTTTATAAGGGTTTAAACATTTTTTGCAGAATAATTTTCTTTTGTATTCAAGTTTAATATTTTGTGACATTGCTAACTTTTTTATTTTTTTAATATCCTTTGAATTTTTGTTTTTAATATTTAAAAAAAATTCTTCTATTTGCTTTTTAACTTCTGTTTTTGAAAGTTTTTTTACCATGAATTAAATAAGAATTAATGTTTTATAAAATTAAAGAGGACAGCTTAATGGTTTGGCGTCTTGTCGGACACTACTGCCATCAACATAGGAAGCTTAACTTCTGTGTTCGGAATGGGAACAGGTGTTTCCAACCTATTATGGCTGTCTTCATAATTAGCTTGAATTATTAGTTTTTAAAACTTGCTTTTCTAAACATTTTTATAAGGAAAAAAGGTCATATTTTATATCAGGCGTGACCTTAACTTAAGGGAAAGTTTGATAAAGAAAACCGTTAGGTTGTCTTTATTGCGGGAGTGCCGGAGTGGTCAAACGGGCATGGTTAAGGACCATGTGGCTTAGTGCCTACGAGGGTTCGAATCCTTTCTCCCGCATGCTGGATTTAAACAATCAATAAATTTATAAAACCAAAAAATCTTGAATTCAAATCTGCGAGTTAACGCGTTAGCAGAGAAATTTTTTCTCTGTTTAACTTAAACAATGAAAATTTGAATATGAAATCAAAAACATTAATTACAAAACAAACGAGAAGGAAGTTTAATCTAGAATTAATTGAGATTATAAATATTACGAAGAAAAATAAAAATTGGAAAAGAATTGCAGAGATTCTTTCTACACCCCGAAGAAGAAAAATAATTATGAATCTCGAAAGAATAAATAAAGAAGCGAAAGACGGAGAAGTGATTCTAGTTCCAGGAAAAATTCTTTCCCAAGGTGAGATAAATAAAAAGATAAGAATTGTTGCAAGAGATTTTTCAAAAAAAGCAGAAGAGAAATTATTAAAATCAAAAATTGAATTTCTAAAGATAAAAGAAGAAATTAAAAAAAATCCTGATGCAAAAGGGATTAAAATGTTAAAATGACAAAAATAATTGATGGAAAAAATGCAATCCTTGGAAGATTATCAAGTTATGTTGCTAAAGAAATCCTTAAAGGTGAAGAGATGATTGTTTTAAATTGTGGTGAAGTAATAATTACAGGAAATAAGAAAAATATTAAAGAACATTTTGAACAAAAAAGGAGAAGAGTTGGAAGTGGCCAACAAGGACCCAAATATTCAAAATCAAATGAGAAGATTGTTAAAAGAGCCATAAGAGGTATGCTTCCAAATCACAGAAAGGGGCGAGGAAAAATAATATTTAAACTCATTAAGTGTTATAATAATGTTCCTGAAGAATTTGAAAAGTCTAAAAAGATCACTTTTGAAAATAAAAAAACTAAATTCGTAAAAATAAAAAATATTTACTCAAAATGAAAATTATAACATCTGGAAAAAGAAAAACCTCTGTTGCGAAAGCAATCCTTACAGAAGGCGATGGAAAAATAAAAATAAATAAAAAAGATTATAAGAACTTGCAAATTTTTGACAAACTTAAAATTGAAGAACCTTTAAGGATTTGGGAAAAGGTTATTGGGAAAAATAATTTTGATGTCTCGATAGAAGTTAGAGGTGGTGGTGAGAAAGGACAAATTGATGCTGCAAGGATTGCGTTGGCAAGGGCAATGATAAAATTTTCAAATTCAAAGGAATTAAATTCTGCTTTCCTGGATTATGATAGAAATTTACTTGTTGCAGATGTAAGAAGAAAAGAAATGTACAAACCAGGAGACAGCAAAGCAAGAAAGAAACGACAAAGTTCAAAGAGGTAATTGTTCTAAAGGCATAAAACTTTTATTTTGGCATAATTCTTCAAAAGTCTTTGTTGAATAAAGTAGGTTTGCTAAAGTGTCTGCACGATAAACTAATTCATTACACTTCGTTTTCCCATTACGATGTCTCCTCCTATTTCTTCTTTTCTTAATAAAATTGCTCACCACAACTTCTTCCATTCCAGACATCTCTAAAAAATGGTCTCTTAAGATATCTCTTTCACCATCTCCTAATCTTCCATCAAGATAAATATTTAATTTTTCAGGGGATAACCTTTGTTGTGCAATAAAATGTCTAATTAAATAAGGGGTTGTTCTTACAAGATTATCTGCTTTGTATCTATATTCTTCTGCTGTTAAGATTGTGAATCTAAAATCTCTTTGATTTGAATCTAACCAATCTAATGTCCCTGGACGATCTCTTGTATTTGGAAGGCCTCTGACAACACTATCTGATCTTAAAGATGAAAATGTTGCAACAATTATCTCTCCTTTTTTTGCATCTCCTGCATGATTTGAATCATCTGCACCAACATAAAGTGTTTTAGTATTTGTATTCATCCTTAAAAATGTAATGGGAAGGTATAAAAAGATTTATTTTGTTTAATATATAAATAATCTAAGATTATAATAAAATGGGTGAAAGAGCTGAAATTTTTATGAGAATTGTTGTATTAGTTGTAACAGGAATTATTCTCGCTGTTTGGAAATGGTTAGTTGTAGTATTCTTCGTAATTAATTGGGTTTATGTTTTATTTACAGGAAAAAGATTGAAAGAATTAGCAAAGATGAGCGAAGTTTGGAATTCTCAATGGTATGTTTTCCAAAGATATTTGATCTTTTTAACAAACAAAAGACCTTTCCCATTCTCAAAGTTGGAAAAGAGCATGAGTAAGTTTGGAAAGTGAGGATTCTAATAGAAAATGAAAAAGCTTAGGAAAAATTGGTACTTAGGGTTTTTAGGAGTTTTCGGTTTTCAAGGAATTTTTAATCTTCTCGCAGGAGATTTATATGGTTCTATTTGAATAATTTGGTTTGTATGGTTTGTGTATTTTTTTGAGAAGTGAATAATTTTGGAAAGTGGTAACAAAGATTTAAATATATTATTTTTGATTATGAATAACAGGATGGGAGATACTAATGTTAATTATTCTGGAGAAACAATTCCGTTTCCTTTTCCTGAAGGTGTTTTAGCTAATCTTTGTGGTGATGTAGAAACTACAAGAAGATTTTCAGACCCTATAAAATCTGATTATCAATCAGAACTTGAAAAGAATGGCTGGGTTTTACTTGGAAATGAAATTGCTACAAACTACCACATTGGTTTAGATTTACATACAGAACCCATTAAAATATCTCTTAGAAGAATGAAAGAAGATTATGAAACTAGAATTTGTCCTGGTCAAAGGGTTGGATTTTTTCGAGCACATAATACTTCTGGAGAAAGAATACCTTCTGTAGAAATGGATGATTTTTTTGGAAAACATGTAAGAATAGTTGCGGTTTATGTTAGAGATCTTGAGTAGAAAGTAGAGTATAATAATTGTTTTTATGGTGAAGAAAAAAATCAAAAACAAATAATTTCAAATACTCAATTCCTCTTACCAATTCCTAACTTTTCTAATTTATTTTGAACATGGTTGAAAAGGGTTGAAGAGATTAGTGTTTGGTGTGTGCCTTGATGTGCTTGGCCATCGAACTTTATTTTTCCTAAATATGTTTGATTTGTTAAAACTTTTTTTAGGCCATTTACACTAAGACCATACTCTTTTGAAAGTTTTGTTAAACTAATTTCTTTATTTAAAAAATCTTGAAAAATCTCTTGAACAATATAAGAATTTTCTTTTGGGACTAACTTCTTGTCAATGATTTCGTAACCAAAAGGTGCTCTTGAAACCAAAAAACCATCTCTTGCTTTTTTATCCATTGAGAACTTTGTTCTTTCTCCTGTAACATTTCTTTCAAACTCCGCCATAGCAGAAATTATGTGAAACATAAACTTCCCATTCGCAGAAGTTGTCTCGATCTTATCTTGAAGAGAAACAAAATCAACACCCCATTTTTTTAATTTTTCAATTGTTTCTATTAAATCTTTTAAACTTCTCGAAAAACGATCTAATTTGTAAATAAAAATAGCTTGGAATTTTTTTGCTTGTGCATCTTCTAAAACCTTTAACATTTCGGGTCTTCCTTTAATGTCTTTTGCAGATTTTCCCTCATCTTTGTAAACCTTCAATATTTCATAACCTAAAGCATTTGCATAATTTTGCAAAGCCTCTTCTTGAGCAGATAAAGAAATGCCTTGCCTTGCTTGTTCTTCTGTTGAAACCCTAATATAAATTGCAGCTAAAGGTTTATTTTTATTCATTTTCCTCTTTTATTATAATAAAGTGTGCACTTAGGATTATAAAGTTATGGTTCACGTTCCTTAAGGGCCCCCTAAATTCACAGGTTTTAAGGGATTTTGCGAGGGAAATGAAGAGAAATTAAAAAAGGTTGGTTCTGCAGTAAAATTTTTATTAATTTCTTTAGTGTCTTGCCGACTTTTGTGTACTAAGGTAAGCTTAGTGAACTCCTAAGATTTAGAAACCCATTTTGTCATAATAATTATTCCAATCACTGCTATTATGGTTGTGATTATTGCTGTGTAAAAATTAATGATTATTAGAGGTCCTGAAACTGAAAATTTAGCTACTAAAAAAGAAACATATTCTTTAATTGTATCCCTCCAAACTAAAGCTATAATAAAACCAAAAGCAGCAACAATTGCTGTAATTAGGTGTTTCTTCGTTTCATTTTTTAAATTCTCAGCTGCTTGTTTTGTTATATTTTTTTGTTCTTTTAAAAAAGAATCTTTCTCTTTGATCTTTTCTCTAAGTCTTCTAAGTTCTCCTCTAATTTTTTCTGTTGTCATTATATAAAAGACAAACCAGAGTATAAAAATCTATTATTAAAAGTGAAAGTTTTTAAAGAAGATTTTACAAATTAATATATGTTCAATTGGTTCTTCAAAAAAAAAGAGATTGATGAGGTCAAAAAAGATACAAAAAAGGGTTTTGATTTTGTGAAAAAAGATATAGACCATATTGAAAAATGGCTCAAACACCTAAGTTCTGATAAAAAAGTTCAGAAAAAAGAGATTTTAGAACTGAAAAACATTTTATCGTCGGTGCAAGAAGATGTAAAAGAATTAAAAAATATGTTTTTTGTGGATCAAAACTTAAAACCAAACAGGGTGTTTAAAACAGCTGTTGGGGTGTTGGACAAACAAACAGCTGTTGGGGGTGTTCAAACGGGTGTTCAAACGGGTGTTCAAACACCTTTTTTTGGTCAATTTTCAACAATGGAAAGATCAACCCTTTGGGTTTTGTTGAATACAGATATGAAATTAAGCTATGAAGACATTGCGGCTATTTTAGGAAAAGAGAAAACAACAATAAGAGGACAAATAAACGCCATAAAACAAAAAAGTGAGGGGATGCTCCAAGAAATAATAGAGAAAAATGGAAAAAAAAGGGTCTTTATACCTGAAGAAATCAAAGAAAAAATGCTAAAAAAGCAAAAAGTGGGAATAAAGAAGGGAAAAAAGAGTCTAAAAAGCAAAAAGTGAGTGTTGTAAATAGAAAATTTTAATAGAAAAACCTAAAAAAAGGGATTCGGTTGCTAAAAACCCCTCTTTAAACTCAAAAAGAGAGGGATAATTTACAGTTATTCGGTGAACAGATTTTCTTTAGATAAGGTTGAATATTTAATATTATTTATTAAAGGTCTCTAAGCTGCAAAATTGTGGAAAGAGGGGCTATTTTCTTGAGATCTTCTGATATAGAGAGTCTTACATTCTTATTATTTAATCTAATTTTCTCTATAGGTATTCCTTTTTTCATTAATTTTCCGACGTAATCTCTTATAGAACTTTCTGATAAACCAAGTTTTACAGAAATTATTTTATAATCCACGTCCATCAATTCTTCTAACTGGTAAATTGTGGAGAATATTAAAAACTCTTGTTCCGTCAATCTTTTAAATTTTAACCTTATTTCTTTTTTTACATTATCTAAAGAGTTTAAGATTTCAAGAATATCTTTAATTTCTTTAGTTTGGTGTTGGTTTTTCGTTTGTCTGTCTGTCTGTCTGTCTGTCTGTCTGTCTGTTGGAACCCCATAGTTTCCAGTGGAAATACTAGAAATTTGGTCTTTTAAGGGGTTAAAATCAGTATTCTGTGTTGGAATATTTGTTGGATGTGTTGGAATATTTGTTGGATGT